>OIYQ01000605.1_pt1 | contig 14577 bp, 14 predicted proteins | sample 1588311 | NCBI WGS metagenome assembly OIYQ01 (sample SAMN03283244) | human gut metagenome | biome: human-associated habitat; material: feces | host: Homo sapiens | place: Peru | collected 2012
TAAGCAGCAACAACATCAACTCCACTAACTACAGATGCTTCAGAAGGAAATCTATCTGCCACTCGACCACAACCGATCACCCCAACCTTTACAACATCCTGCGATTCGTTACGAAGCATTGTAGATGATATACCTTGAGTTCTTGGCAGATAAACTACCTCACAGAATTCATTAAGATAATCAAACTTACCTTCCCAATCAGAACCTATAGCAAATATATCAACATTATACTTTTGGATGTCATCGATTTTCTGACCAACATAGTCCTCTATAATAATCTTGTCAGCATACCCAGTAGCCTTAACAGCTTCCACACGTTCCAAGACATTATTGCGGACATTTAATTTGCCTCTATCTCTATCAAAGCTATCGTTGGTGACACCAACAATAAGGTAATCTCCCAATTTCTTAGCTCGACGAAGTAGGTTTATATGACCTTGATGAAGAAGGTCGTATGTACCATATGTAATAACCGTTTTCATTCAATATTACTATTTAAAAATTACAATATTATTATGTTCTGCATATTCTTGTATTTTAGCATATAATTCTGTTTGTTGGAGGCTAGCCCGCTCATACGCCACATACAAATTCCGTTCTAAAGTTTCAGCATTTGTTAATCCAGACAATTTCACTTTCTTCTTAAGCAATATATATAAAATCAATGTCATGTCATGACCATTGAGGAACTTCCACATATTATATTCTCTAGCCTTTTCTTCAGAAAAAAGAGGAGTTATTTCAGCAGGAGTAACATGGGCTTTTGTTATACCATTTGACCAAATGGTTAGAAATTGTATAAGTTTATCATCAGATACATAAGTATACGTATGCTTATCTAAAATCCCTTCATAGTTAGGATAACTAAATTCCTGTTTTTTATTCATGTTGCGAAAAACAAGATTTAATTTGTTTTTCTTAACTATAATCCTTAGCCTCGCAATTCTATCAACTATCGCTTTCACCTCATCTAGTAAACGAGTGTTATTATCACATTCATATTGCTGACGCTTCCCATTTGGGTCTAATCCATTTATAGCCTTAAGATAATCACCAGAATGATAAATCATCATTTCAATATCATGATCATCCGTTATAAAAACATTAGGCTGTATCTTCTCACCGTCAGGAATAAAGTCTTGAAAATCTAAATCAACAACTCCCAAACATTTATTGCCATCAGCAAGAGTTTTAGACACAGTTTCCACAACATTCTTCCAACCATTGCAAGCAACAATCTTAACATTCTTATCGTCCAAGAAATTACGCCACATACAAGAATCCGTTGAACCCTCTACGTAAAAATAGCAACCTCTAAATGTCTTATTTTGACTAGCAGCCACCTGATTAGCACTAGGCAATCTATTAGGTACATATCCTTTCTTACTCATAAGTCAAATTCTGAACCAAATCATAATTATCACCGACAAAGTCTGGTGAATGTGTTGCAATCAGCATCTTCATTCCATTTTGCTTGACAATATTTTTAAAATCACCCAACATCTGCTGTAACCATTCGAGATGCAATGAAATTTCAGGTTCATCGACTAACACTATACTACATTTATCACAATTAAAGATTAAATCATAAAAGAGAACTATCTCATTTTGTTCACCAGAAGAAAGTCTATCCAGTAATATCTCCCTATCACCATTTTTCAATGAAGTTACAACTAATCCCTTATCAGAACTTACGCTAATCTTTTTGGAACTAAGACGCTTATTAATAATACGCAAAAACAAAGAAACCTTATTAGCAGCTTGCTGATACTTTTCTATTTTTTTACTACTATCTTTTATATAAAGCCTTATAACATTCAATAATGTATTGTCATGATTGGCATTCAATATAGCATTCATATCAATGTCTTCATCTGTTTTTTCTATAAAACCGACTTCTGACATAGAACTACGTCGTTGTTCCAAAAGTTCAAGTTCCTCTATAAGTTCATCTGTATTATACTTTTTATTACCTTTAAGTTGATTAACTAATCTTGTAGGAAAAGTTCTATCTAACTCTGCTGCATACTTGCCTGCATTAGACAATTCCAAAGAAATATAGTCTGCTAAATTGCGAGAAATAGCCAATATTTTCAAATCTAACTTTCTTCTACCATTATAAGAAATTTGAAAAAGCCTCTGAGCACCAATTTTTTGAACCTTAGAATTTTCAAATTGCTTCTTATACCAGTCTGGTAGCACATCTTCACTCATTTCAAAAATTTCACTACCATAATACTGCCTTAACTCATCTAAATTTAGAGTCACATGATTTCGCATATCTAACCATTGATTAGCTGATATTTCATGAACGAAGGAAGGCGTACTAACCACTATATCAGATGCAGAAACGACAAATTCTTTATATGCTTTCAATGATGAATCTATATTAATCTTATCTTCTCCTTTTTTTGAATAGATAATTTTACCTTCTTTTCTGTTTTTCTGCCAAATAACAATCTTTTCAAACTCAAACGACAATAAAGTGCGAAAATCATTTTCATAGATAGCCTTTATCATATTAAGAACTACTGTTTTTCCCACACCATTGTTGCCCATAATGATGGTAATAGAATCAGAAAGATCTATTTCATGATCTAACTCACCAAAAAGTCCTTTAATTTCTATTTTTCGTATATCCATAAGAAAAAATCAAGATTTTAAAGATTATCTGTATTTACAATTATATTCATTAACTTTAGCGGAGAGAATTCACTTTTGTAATGATAGTTTACCTCGCACTCAAACTTGCTCAAATCAATATCATCGACCTTCTTAAATATCTGCATAAAATCTGGATCATAATAAGGTGATTCCTGAACAAAAGGATTGTTCGTTAGCAAACATTTATTATAGCATACTGCCTCTTTTAATCTAAGCGTATTACCTGCTTGATTACCATTCATGATTTCTACTATAACATCATGTTGCTGAACAAGTTCAACTACTTCGGCATAACTTAATGGGTGATTATATATAATGCCATCTCGGTTGGCATCAACAGAATCAACTCCATTAAGATAAAAGGTACAATGAGCCTGTTTTTTCAATCTGTCATATAGAGCATGAAGCGTATTTAATCGTTCCTTGCTTCTACAGCCTCCAACATACAGAATTTTCGGTTTTCCATCCTCTAGTTTCTTTTGCGTAACCTTAGCAGGTAACATTGAGTAAAAATCAAAGAACTCCGCCCCAAATTCCTCGCAATCCTTCTTATCAAACGAATATACCTGGTCTACATGATAATGGCGACAGAATCTCAGAAAATCTTTCTTATTCTGTGCTATTTTCATTGTTCTGATATTATCTGGCATATAAAGAACAATGCAAGCATTGCGCTCTCGCTTCAATCGCTTGATATAATGAGCCGAGAACTTAATTCCTGTCTGAAAGATAATATAGTTACGCTTTGATGGATCAAGATCCTCAAAACGAAGCGTATTGGTTCCATCCCATAGACACTTTAACGGTAACCAAAACCTATGATTTGCAGGATTGGCAAAATGTACCCGTCGTATCTTCTTTAAAATACTTGGCAAATGCATGCTGCTTTCAAGAAGCACACGAGCACCAGATAATGAAGCATCTCGCCAAACTATATCTGGCCAGGAGTTGGGCTGCGCATCATTTACGATAATGGTGAAAGTTGATTCCATAGAACACATATTACGGGCGACCTTTAAAAACTCTGCCAAGGAACAATCTTATTTGCTTATATGCATAAGGGAAATAACCGCATTGATTTCTTAACATAAAAGGGAAATCCTTACGGAATGGCATATCATAGCGATTAGAGCCGCTTAATCCACCATCATTGAAAAAGGAAACTACAACATCAATATGTTGAAAATTCACTTTGTTCCAAAGATTTATGTTGTACGCATAATCAGCATTAATCTTATATAGAAGATTGTATTTATATTTTTTATACACTTCTTTAGGGTAAAAAATTCCTTGATGGCACATGGTTCCCCTTACCCAGGACCATTTTGTCCATACTTTATTAGAAACTGTATGATAAGCATCCATATAACACCCACCATAATATACTGTATCAAGATTTCCACCAGCTTTATCAATAGCATCTGCGACTTCTGCAAGCACACGATTTGACATGAAATGATCATCACTGCCCATAAAAATCAAGAAATCTCCAGTAGCCAAGTCTAAGGCTTTATTCATCGCATCATAAACACCACTATCTTTTTCTGAAATTATCTTATCAGAAGATCTGAGCCACCTTTTGGCTATTTCTAAAGTATTATCAGTACTTAGTCCATCTACTATAACAACCTCATAATTGCTATAAGTTTGATGAAATATAGAGTTAAGCAATTCTTCTATTACCAATGAAGAATTATATGTAGCAACAGCTATTGTAAATTTTATTTTTTCCATATACAACAAATCTTATTATATATAAATTGAACTAATAAAGGAAGATTTATTCCAAAAATCAAGTATGCAATCCAAAATCCCTTTTCTGTCATAAAATGAATAGTTGGGAAATCAGCTAATCTACTCCAATCTAAACCACAGCATAATATTATTATTGCTGACATCAGTCTGAAGCTTAGAATATGCATCATTAAAATTGCATACGTATTATTTCCTAAGAACTTAACGTAGTTTAACGAATTGGGGGGGGTAATTTCTAAAGCTTTTTTACTTATATTATATACAAGTATTATACCTGCAATGGCAGAAACGCAGAAAGGAATACACCGTCCCGTACTAAGTGACACCATACTTGACAACCAAAAATTATAACCAGAGACTAACAATACTAACGATAAAACTACAACCAGAACCATATTATTTTTCTTTGCTCTAAGTTCTTCTAACACTTGATCTCTCTTGAAGAAATAACCTGTTAAGAAGAAGAAAGAAGAGAGAAAAGGTAAATGGAGCTGATGTATAATCGGCATACGCCCAGGAAACCAATCCAGCATTAAAACAGACATTACCAACAAGCCCATTAACGCAAAGAAAAAAGATACCCCCTTGCAATATTTGATAACTATAAATCCAAGAACAGAAGATATTAGTAACATCTTAATAAACCAAATACCGGCGAAAACGGGGTCATTAGCATGCAAGATAACAGCCATGGCAAGATACTTAATTGTTTCTTTAAAACCATAAGCAGAAACAGCTATACCGTCACTTGCATCTCGTAGTACACCTATTCCAAGAAGTAAATTATGAAGTAAGACCAGCGCTATTATCCATTTAAATGTAGGCCACCACATCGTAAAAATCTTCCTCTTTATATAGAATTTTAAATCGCACAAGTATTTTTCTTTAAAACAAAAACCCGAACAGAAAAAGAATACAGGCATATGAAACAAGCCTACAAAACTTTCTATCGGACTACCAGTATATGAATGACCAGCTACCATACAGATGATGGCCAAAGTTTTCATTAATGTTATTGTATTATTCTTTTGTTGCATAGTAATATTTTTTATTCCCAGAAAAAAACATATGGAAGATCTGTAGATATTTTCACAGGCCAATTCGCATATAGATTAACCATTTTCCAAAGATAAAATACAGAGATTGAAATATAAAAAGTTAAAAGTATTTTGTTTTTTAAGGCGAATGCAGGGATGGCTGCAGAATAGCCCAAAATCAAAAATACGACAATAAATCTGGCCATAAAAGGAGAAGAACTGAATAACAGCATCATACATATAGCCGTAATATACATCTTAAAATCTCGCCTTTGAATTTCATCTTTAGAAGAAAAAAATATTGTAACTAAACATGGAAGTGCGAAAGAAGCTAAATTCAAAAATGAAATATTATTTGTTTCCATTGAATCTTGATATCTAGCCATTACATCCAAACTATTCCAAGAAATTCCACCTAAAAGGGCAAAACACATATCAAAATACTGCTGTATAATAGAAACTGATGTCAATGATATTGAAAAACATAACAATACTGCGATTGCTGCATATATCTTTCTAACCTTCATCCATCGAATTGCAAAATACAAAACAATAGCTATTGCACTGGTCTTGTGAACAAATGCCGCCAGAACCAACATACATAACGTCAATATTACATTTCTTTGTTTTAAAAAGTATTTATATCCAACTATTTTCACCTCAGATTTTTCAATCTCTTTTTCTAAGAATATAATCCCCCAAAATAATATTCCTAAAGAAAGGCATTGTCTTTCTACATACATAATATTCATCATAGAATATGTAGACGTAAATAGCCACAAAAGACCAATTCCTCCAAATATTTTATCTTTATATAGATGATAAATTGCAGAAAAAAAAGGAATGGCTATAACTGAAAACAAAAACGTAGGAGAAGTTGATATAAAAGAAAGAACCCTTGCAATCCAAACAAATGCACCTTCAATTTCTGTATCAGGTAAAGCCAATGTACCATAGCTATTAAAATGCAAAGAAGGGTATACCTTTCCACTAAAGAAATATGCATAGCCTGACGTATCATTACCAACACCATAACCACGAAGCGAAGCCAATATTGTCCAAAACAACAAGTAAATATAGCTGATTCGATTTTGGTATTTTCGCTTAAAAAAGAGACTATACATAACAAAAACAAAACCCAATATATCTAATATCGAATAGATGCTCATTATTTAATTTCTTTTTAAAAAATATTTTTTTAAAGGATTCTTTAATGATGTAAGATTACTTCTAAAAATAAATCGAAGAATTTTTTTAATATAATCTTTATAATATATCATAGAAATACTATCAACTTTATAATAAAAAAGTTCCTTCGAAGAATTTTCTAAAAATTTTAGATGTTTCTCAAAAGCTTTATTTATTATAGCAGCATCTTCATCTAAACAATAACTATCTATTGTTAATTTTACTTTATCGTTTAAAATCCATTCCAAATAATCTAAATAGGAATCACCTTTAGGGCACTTTACGTGAATTTTAGGTGAAATTCTTTTTAGCACACCAGATATACAATATGAAACACTATCAATATCAACTGTAGGTTTTCCTGTTTTGAAAGCTACAGAACTACTTCCAGCACATGCAAAGAAAACATCTATTTTTTGAGTTGCAGCAAATGGTATCGGGTAAATAAAACCAGTTAACACAAGAGATAGATTTGGTATTTTAGCACATCTTTTTTCTAATCGCTCTATAGCAACTTTTTGACTAGATCCTCCAAATATTACCAAATTATAAGATTCTTCAGAATGCAATAAACAAAAATTCTCGATTTCCTGACACATTTGTCCAAAAAACGGTTTATCAATTCTACCTATATAACCTATAACATTACCATCAAAAGATAAATCATTATAAACCGAATTACAACATTGCAAAGAATTTGAACAAGCACACGATAATGACACTGCATTATTCTCATTAACATTCCAATAACTGCTAAATATACTTATCATATGTTTATCACTTATACAAGCTAATTCTTTCCTATCAAATTTAAATCTGAAAAAACTGGCTAATGATGGCTTCATACATAGACTGAATTCGTTTATATATACCACAACATGCTTACATTGTATTCTAGCAGCTATAAGTTCACCCCAAACTGCTGTTACCTCAGTACTACTTTCTATAACGAGTTCTTCACTTTTCAAATTTAATAATGCATCAACTACAATATTTAAATTTTGAGATAGAATTGAACTGGGAAAAGAATTAGGAAATTGCTTTAAAAAAGGGTAAGTTCCAAGAACAAATTGCGACAATCCCCCCACTTGTATCTTTCCTTTTTCTGTAGATAAAATATGGGAATGCCATCCTTTTTGTCTCATAAAAATAAGTTTATTTCTATGATAGATAATTCCCCCTGATACACCACCAGCAGTACTTCCTAATATAATATAGTGCCTATCCATATTATTTTATCGTTTTGTCAGTTTTTTACAATTATTAACAACAGGTTTTCTCTTTCCTGAAGCCAAGACAGGAATATCATTCACATATTCGATAGAGATATTAGCCGCTTCACCTAAGAACTCCTTAAATTGCGAAATCATCTTAACTACAGAATCATCCTCTCGTCTCATAACAAGCTTAACAACAAAATCAGTCTTTGAATTTTGAATAACTTGCCATTGAGCAATGCTGTCATAATGCTTTAAAATACGTCCATAAGAAAGGGGTGAAATCGCCTTATTATCAACAGAATACGTCAAATCAAAGCGTCTTCCAAAGAGTTTTCCGAGCACAGGATAGCCATTGCTAAACTCATCGGGAGGCAATAAAACTGCAGTATCACCATTGTCATAACGAATAAGAGGAAATGCATAATTGTACAAGTCGGTGATTACTATTCTTCCCAACTCACCATATTCCACAGGTTCATCAGAATCAAATTTTAGCACTTCAAAGAAATAACTAGCATAATTCCAATACATAGGATTATCAGTATCCTTTGTTGGAACTCGTTCCTGAGCAAGAATACCACATTCTTCATTGGCATATTGAGACTGGATATCAGCCTTCATCACACGCTTAAATAACTGTCGTACATCATCCTGTAAAGATTCTGCACCTGCAATTGCTAATTTAAGATGCGGAAATTCATATCCTTTACCATCTGCATATTGTGCCAGTTTACCCAAAGAAGATGCATACCCTCTCAAACAAACAGCCTTAGAAGAAATAGTCAACTCACATAGACGCTTCAAGTCGTCATCACCCATACTAGCTATATCGAATGGGATAATATTCTCGGACTTAATTTGTTTAGAAGTTTTCTGCTGCCATTTGTTCCATGTACGAAGATGTATCAACTTATCATGAGTCTTGAATCCTGCTATTGCTCCAAAATACTTCAGTTCTGCAATACGACGCATACGCTTACGAGTATCTTGCGGAATTTTGAAAGGAGTACCAGTAGATCCTGATGTTGTCTGAATATGTACCGGTCCAACTTGACCAGGAATCTCATCTTCCTTAACTCGAATTTCATCATAATGCTCAATCAAAGAAGCTTTATTCATGATTGGAAAATCTTTCAAATTATACCCTTTCACGTTTTTATAAAACACAGAATGAGCACGTGCATAATCCATTAAAGAATGAAGTGCTGATTCACGAATTTCTTTTCCTTCTTCCGCAGAATGCTCCTGAATATATTTCACTTCCTTGTAAGGTTTACCAATTGGAGAACCATTCAAATAATCCTTAATCCAAAACTTATTTCTAAGATATATTGCTTGAAAATCCATATTAAACTAATTTAATTTTTACAAAATCATCTATACTACCAATAATAGTATCCAGTTCTTTGCGATTTTCAGCTCGCAAAAATAAAGTACCAAGCGAAGTATTAGCACCCGTAAAAGGATGAATAGCATCACCCTTTTTTACTATCAATCCCTCATCTTTTATATATTGCTGACGAAAAGAATCATCAATCACAACAGTTTCCAAGATTCCTGCATGAGAAGAATGAAGGATATAATTGCACCAAACTCCATCATACTTTGGGGCTGTAATATGATCCAAAGGCATATTAAGAGCCTTCAATATCTCATTCTTAATCAATTTTTGTCCGGTAGCCATATCTTGTAGTTCTGCTATACGATTGCCACCTCCACGAGGTGAGACCTCCATGATATAAGCTTTACCATCAGAACATACACGTGACTCGACATTATAAATACCAGTTTTCATTCCAAGAAGAGCTATTAATCTTTGTAACTGCTCTGTTAAATCATCTTGAAATTTTTGAGGCATAGAAGAAGGCCAAATTTCTATAGCAGGAGTATAAGGATTTGCTGCATTTTTATCAAACAATTGATCAGAATAAGCTGGATAAACTAACTTTCCTTCAACTGAAAAAATATCAGCACTTGATTGAGCTCCCACCTTATCCAAGAAATCCTCTATTATAAAATGCTTAGAAATAGAAGATTCCAGAGCAATTTCTATAGCCTCTTTTAAAGATTCTTTCTTCTCTACCTTAGTTACGCCCTTGCTTCCTGCAGAATCAACAGGTTTTACGATTACAGGCCAAGAAAAGTAACCAACATCTTTTAATGCATCTTCAATGCTTGTATATCCTTTAGCATGAGGACAATTGAAATCATGCTCAGACAAGAATTGACGGAAAAGAGATTTGTCTTGAAGTATGCAGGCTGCTTTATAAGAGCATTGAAATGGTAGTCCCATTTTTTCTGCAACATAAGCAGCAGTTGTCACACCAGGGTCAACCGCATGAGATAAAATTCCATCAATCTGTAATCTTTGAGCTTCCTTTAAAACTGCCTCCTTATCTATAATGCTCACATTACAATACTCATCAGAATATTTATGAGCAATATTATCTGGAAGATAATCAGCGGTAATTACATAAATGCCTAGCTTATGCGCCTCTTCTATAACAGGAAGAAGATAGCGCAATCCACCAAGCAACATTAACTTTTTCTGTTTCATGAAATGTTATTTTAAGATACAATCCAAAGTTCTCTGAATATCCTCATCACTCAATGCATGATGCATAGGCAAACAGATTACGCTATCAGCCATCTTATGGGCATTAGGCAAGTTTGCTGGATCTGCACTCTCCAAACCACGATAAGTAGAGAATTCACTAATTAATGGATAGAAATAACGACGACCCAATACGTTCTGTGACTTCATCTTTGCATAAAGTTCATCACGGGTCATACCATACATCTGTGCATCAATGAAGATTGGGAAGTAGCTATAATTATGACGAACACCAGGCATATCATCAAAGAAGGTGATTCCCTCTACATTGCGCAAAGCCTCGCGATATTTGATAGCTACCTGATGACGAGCTTCAATAGCGGTATCCACCTGTTTCAAGTTCAACAAGCCATACGCACTACGCATCTCATCCATCTTACTATTGATACCAGGACCTACAACCTCGGTTTCTCCAGCAAAGCCAAAGTTCTTCAAAAAGTCGATACGCTTCTTGGTCTTCTCATCATGCATAATCATAGCACCACCTTCGATGGTATTATATACCTTAGTAGCATGAAAACTCAAAGTACTCATATCGCCAGCATTTAAAATGCTCTCACCATTTACTTCTACACCGAAAGCATGAGCTGCATCATAAATAACCTTCAAGCCATATTTGTCGGCAATATCCTGGATAGCCTTAGTATCGCATGGCTTTCCATAAACATGTACAGGCATGATAGCGGTAGTCTTAGGAGTAATGGCAGCCTCAATCGTGTTTGGATCAAGATTACCTGTTGCAGGGTCTATGTCAACGAAGACAGGCTTGCATCCATTCCACCAAATGCTATGAGTTGTAGCAACGAAGCTATATGGAGTAGTAATCACCTCGCCTGTAATACGAAGAGCCTGCAATGCTGTAAGCAATGGCAAGGTACCATTGGTGAAAAGGCTTACATAAGGAACCTTAAGGTACTCAGCAAGAGCTGCCTCCAACTTATGGTGATAATCACCATTATTTGTTATCCACTTGCTGTCCCAGATTTTCTGGAGTTCAGCATGAAAATCATCCAAATTTGGCAGTAACGGTGATGTTACTGTGATTAATTTTTTATCCATAATATATTATGTTTTTAATTGTTTTTTCTTTTAAATTTGTTAGGCAGCATACTCATTGCATCTGCCCATTCTGTCTTAAGCAACAACTTAGCACAAACTATGTATGTTAATGAACCAACACAAATACCAATCGGCAACTGAATATAAATATTTGACGTAAGCAATAATGAAGCATGAACAACAATCCACATAAGGAGTGCTACGCCAAAAATTGGGAGTAAATCACTCATCTGTTTAAGATAACCGACCCTTATTAGTTTTCCTGTATAATAAGTATTAATTACCAACGCTATCATAGAACTTACTATAGCACCACTGACCATCCAAACGATACCATGCGGTATTGTTATACACATAACGCAGACACCGCAAATTTTCTTAAAAATTTCTAGGCGAAAAAATAAATCAGAGCGCCCTTTAACTGTTAGGAGATTCAAGTTGATAGCATGAATAGGATACCACATCATACTAAAACATACTATCTGCAAAAGAATAATACAACCTTCCCATTTATCAGTTAACATAACCCGTATCAAAGGGCCTGCTATTGCCGATAACATTAACATCATTGGAAATATTAAAAAAGCAGACAACTTTAGTATCTTACGATAGTTTCGAGCTAATCTTTCATTTTCATCTTGGATACTACTTAATATAGGGAAAGTAACTCGCTGAAGTACACCAGTTACATTACTTGAAGGTAATGTTGCAAACTGTTGAGCTCTTGTATAATTACCCAAATCATTAGCACTAAAAAATTTACCTATAACTATAGGGTATATATTATTATATGTGGTATCAAGCAATGCCGAACCTAGCATTTTGCTACCGAACCCCCATAAATAACGAAACGATTCCCAAGACCATTTTCTTTTAGGTTTCCATCTTCCTAATATCCAAAGTAGTATCGTTCTGATTACATATCCACCGACTTGCTGAAATACCAATGACCAAATTCCATAACCACTATATGCCATCACTAGACCTACAGAGCCACTAACAATTGCTCCTGAAAGCGATACTATTGCCTGTGTTTTAAAGTCTATTTTCCTAGTAAGAATTGCTTGTTGAACAGCACATAACGGATTAAATAAAGTTGCTAATGCAGTAACTTTCAGCAAATCCGATAATATAGGAGTATTATAGAAATCTGCAATTAAAGGAGAAGAGAGAAACAGTGCAAAATAACATATCACACCAACGCCTATATTAAAATAGAAAGCTGTAGAGAGATCTTCCTCTGTTAAATCCGGCTTTCTTATAAGAGCCGTAGAAAAGCCACTATCTATAAAACATTGAGCTATGGCCAAAAACACCAATGGCATCGCTATAGTTCCATAATCTTCTGGTGACAACAAGCGAGCCAAAATAATACCAAACAAGAATTGCACTCCTTGCGTTGCAAATCGCTCAACAAAACTCCAAACCAATCCTTTCTGTGTCTTGGATTTTAAATTATCTGACATAATCAAAAAAAGAATATTTATTATAGTTTCAAGCCACAATTAAAACACTTCCAATATTAGTCCTCAATTTTTCTGACACAATTCTATCAGAAACAGCCCTCTTCATATACGCATACTCTTGACCATAACAAGAACCTGCAAATATACCATTACCACTATGAAAAGCATCCCATCCTTGACCAAATTTGCTATGTTCTATTCCATCCCCTATGATACGAGCCGCATGAGTCCAATTATCAGCATTATCACAAAACAAGACAACTTTATCATAGCCTTCTTCAATACTTGCATCTTCACAAAGTTGGAATTTCAAATATTCGAAAGCCTTAATCAAAGCTTCTTTCTTCATAGAACAATCTGAAATCGGAGGCCACCAATGTCCTGGACATAATATATTATTGTCAACCCATCTATCTTGTAAGCCCATTGCAAATGCTATACAATTATAAACAGCTGTTATTGGACTATTTACTACAAAATGAGAGTCATTTTTCAACTTTGGGAACTCTTTAATCAGTATGTCCCTATTTATTTTAGTATTGAAATCCATGTATCACATGCAACTTTTAATGGCACAAAACCATTATATTTAACCTTACCTGGAAATATCAGATCCAAAGCATGAACTATTGGAGATGGTCCTTTTTCTAACTCTGCTAAGATATAAGGAACTGCATCCTTGCCCATCTTTACAATCTCTTCAAAATAGCCACTATCATAATTATTGAACGAGTCAAATTGTTTCTCATCGTTCCACATCCGGTTATTCAATTTGAAATTGTTCAGATTTTCAAATTTCTGCATATCTATCTGGTTACATCTTACATCAGAGGAAACGGAAACACCAAATGACATAAAACAGAAGCTCTTATTCCCCATTTGAATAAAATCCTTACAGTTTTCTTTAGGAACATTATCAAATGACACTTCAATCTCAGATGTCGGTCGGTCGTTAGAAGAAGGGGATATTTCTAAAATATTATTTACCATTTTCTACCACTTTGAAATAATATTCAGCTTGAGGAGTTTCACCTAAAAACAGTATCATTTTATATTTTCCCGCAGAAGGTATAACTAGACCTTGTACATTTGCAGCCATAGCTAGTTTCCCTTCATCCTCTTGTTTCTCGGGCATATTACCACCCAAATTATAAAGTTCTTGATTATCTTCTATTTTATACAATTTGAGTTTAAAATTCTTTTCCCATACACTATTCTTATTAAAGGATAGTTTTAAAGAAACACCAAGATTAGTTTTAAAAGGAAACTTATCTGCTTTTAAAATGTCAAACGTATTGACAATAGTAAAACTACCATCATGATTATATGCACCTTCACTAACTATAAAAAAATCTACACCCATATTACATATTTAAATAATCATAACAAAAAATAGACTCCATGCCAAGAGCAGAAAAACAGCTCATAAATAATTCCAGGCATTTTCGCCTACTAAATATATATTTCTCAGTAAAACAAAAGCTATTATCGATTGGAATACATATTATCGTAATACTTCTGATAATCACCAGAGGTTACATTGTCCATCCATTCCTGGTTCTCGAGATACCACT
>OIYQ01000606.1_pt1 | contig 14568 bp, 12 predicted proteins | sample 1588311 | NCBI WGS metagenome assembly OIYQ01 (sample SAMN03283244) | human gut metagenome | biome: human-associated habitat; material: feces | host: Homo sapiens | place: Peru | collected 2012
TCCAGTGCAGCGTGGCTATCAAATCCTTCTCGCAGGTCGTTTGAATACAGGTTAGCATAATGCTGTGTCATGGTCAAGGTGCTGTGTCCTAACACCTTTTGCAGCTTGAACACATTACCGCCAGACATACACCAGTTCTTTACAAAGGAGTGCCGCAACAGGTGAACACTGGTCTTTTCAACGCCACGGCTGCGATTGTAGCGGGCTTGACTGTGTTTCAGTGCATTTGTGGATAATGGCTCATCGTAGAAAGAGGGGAATAGATACGCCGTTTCGTCTGCATCCTGCCGCCAAAGGGAAGTATACTTCTTCAAACAGCTTGCCAGTGCTTCCGACATTGGCAGCAGTTGAACGTGTTTATTCTTTAGATGCCGAAATGTAATCGTTCGGTCATCAAAAGATATATCCTGCATCTGCATTTCACAGACTGTTGCTTCTCGTGCTGCTGTTCCCAAAATAAAGTTGATGATAGCCCAACTGCGCCAGACAACAAAGCTGTCCTCACGTTTTGGCGGCTGAATCAGTGCACAAAGTTCTTCCTGCGTGTAAACGTCCTTGATGGTTTCTTGTGCCTTTACCATCTTGATTTTGAACGGTGCTATTTCGTCCTGCTCCATGCACCAGTAAAGGAACACTTTCACCGAACGGATATAATGGTTGACGCTGTTTGCGGTCATTCCGCTATCCGTCAAGTGGATAACATACCGCTTGAATCCTGCCTCATTCACGGCTAACTGCTCATCTGAAAGGAACTTCAAGAATCGTGTAATATCATACCGATAGCCGTTCAACGTGGCTTCTGCCGTGCCAGAATACTTCTTATCATCCAAAAAATCTTGTTTTAGATTATCAAACCGGACTGCACTTTTCTGAATCTTCTTCATTTTTGTACCTCTGACCTCTAAAATTTTTGAAAAAATCATAGGTACAAGCTCAAAAAGCCCGTATAAAACAAAAAAGACGACAAATCGTTTCTCTCAACGATTTATCGTCCTTTTGGTGCGCTCGAGGGAACTCGAATCCCTGGCCCTCTGATTAAAAGAATCAAAGGCGCATCATTCGTCAATTTTAGAATTTACGCAGAATCGTTATATTCGATTTGTCATCGTTGTTTTATAGTTGTTAATTCTCTGCATTGTTTGCATACAGTGTAATCCTCTGCAACGGTTATCCAGCCGTTCAGGTGTGCAAAAAGTGTGCAGACGGGCAAATCGAAGCCCAATGGACAAATCAATCACCGGTTCTTTGGCAGGGTTTAGGACATCCGAACAGACACCGTTTTACATAGAAATGAGGTTCACCATGAATAAACTGCTTTCCTGCCGCTACAACATGGACACCAATTGGGTTGAAGCCCGGTTCGCGGATGGCACCACCGTTGCCATCCACTGCATCGCCATGGAGGACGAGTACGGCAACACCCCGGCACAGCGGGCAGAGCTGGACTGGCTGCTGTATAACAAGCCGCTAGAATATGCACAGCTTGTGCTAGGAGGGAAGATAGAGCACTATCTTTCCCTTGGCTGCGACCACGGTAGACTGGAAGATTAAGCCCTAATACCACAAGCGACCACCCATCACATCGACCGATGCAACGGGTGGTCGCTTTTTCATTTACAGGTTCTCGCTGAAGAATTTCTCCATCACAGTTGCGCTGGCGTCTTCATCGCCGCCTTCGACCGTCACGGTAATGGTATCACCCTGCTTGATACCCAATCCCATGACAGCCATCAGCTTTGTGGCTGCGGCGGTTTTTCCTGCTGCACTTTCCAACGTAATGGTGCTGTCCAACGCCTTAGCAGCTTTCACCAGCAATCCCGCCGGACGGGCATGGAGACCAGTAGATTCCTGAACGGTATACTCAAACTTCTTCATCTTCATTTCTCCTTCTTATCCCTTGTCTGACCGCTCCATCTGCACGCAGGGCGGTCTGTGGGACTACTAGAAATTCAGTCGACTGCCTTCATCAGCGATACACCGGGAGCGACTGCACCTTCTGCCAACAGATTCTTAAAAATGCTCATCTTCCTTTATTTTACCCGGTATAAGCGGAGCTTTCGTCATTGCAGAAATTCTGCTTTTCCAACCACACTTGTTCTTCTGATGTCTCCGGAATGTCAATGCGCTCAATCTTAAAAATGACAGGGCGCGTTCCATCTGAACAACAGGCAATCATCATACGCTCATCATTTGTCCAACGGTGCATGATAGAGCCACCCTGCAAGGCAGTATAAATATATCTGCTGATTGCATCCCATGCCTCCGCACAAAAGCGGCCATTCATCATGTGGTAAAAATCATCCCTGTTGTTTGTACGTTTGAGCAGAAATGTGTCCCCCGGTTTGAAACACGGGCACGGCCCTGACTTTGGATTCGCAAGATACTGTTGCTGGTATTCCGGAAACACTTTTGTTTCCAGAACTGTAATTCGGCATTCGTGCTGCATTTTAAGCCCTTTCATTCAGAAGCGACTGGCCATTGGTGGCAATCACTTCTTTATACCAGTCAAAACTTTGCTTTTTATAGCGGGTCAGCGTACCGGAACCATCATCGTTGCGATCTACATAGATGAAACCGTACCGTTTGCTCATCTGGTTGGAAGTATTGCTTACAAGGTCGATACAGCCCCATGCCGTATAGCCCATCACTTCAACACCATCCTGAATTGCCTCTGCCACCTGAAGCAGATGTTGTTTCAAGTAATCGATTCGGTAACCGTCCTGTACAGTCGGCACGCCATCCGGACCGGGAACCAGAACATCTTTTGCTCCAAGACCGTTTTCCACGATGAACAGTGGCAGCTGATATCGATCATAAAACTGATTGAGGATGTACCGCAATCCTTTGGGATCGATTTGCCAGCCCCACTCAGATTCCGGCAAATTCGGATTCTTGACGGCACTCAGGATGTTACCTTCTGAGAGAATGTTTTTCTCCGGAGCTGCCGTTGCACAGTAGCTCATATAGTAACTGAACGAAATAAAGTCCACGGTGTTTTTCAGGATTTCCCGATCGTCTTCCGTAACTTCCAGATGGATGTTTTTCTCCGCAAAGAGCCGTTGCATATAGGCTGGATATTTTCCGCGCACATGAACATCCGCAAAGAATAATGATTCCCTGTCTTTCTGCATGGCTTCCAGCACATCGTCGGGTTCACAGGTCAATGGGTAGTACGGGCTTCCAGCGATCATGCAGCCTACCATACAGTTCGGGGCGATCTCATGAGCGATTTTTGTCGCCAGTGCAGAAGCAACCAACTGATGGTGGATTGCCTGATACAGGATAGTTTGCGGCAGTTCATCCGCTTTTCCTTGTACACCACCACCATTGAACGGCGCATGGAGCATCATGTTGATTTCGTTGAAGGTCAGCCAGTAGTGCACCTTATTTTTATACCGTTCTACGATAGTTCGGACGTACCGGGCAAAGAAGTCGATGCATCTCCGGTCTGACCAGCCTCCGTATTTGGTGGCAAGGTGCAAGGGCATTTCATAATGGCTCATTGTAACAAGGGGCTGTATCCCGTACTTTGCCAGTTCATCGAACAGATCGTCATAGAATTGCAGCCCCTTTTCATTGGGTTCAGCGTCATCGCCGTTCGGATAAATACGGCTCCACGCAATGGACACCCTCAAAACTTTGAAGCCCATCTCTGCAAACAATGCAACATCTTCTTTATAACGATGGTAAAAGTCGATACCGATTTCTTTAAGATAAAATCCCTGCGGTGGGATGCAGACTTCTCCAAAAACTCCATGGGTCAGCGCATCTGCCGTACTGTATCCCTTGCCATCCTCACAGGCAGCACCTTCCATCTGATTGGCAGCTGTTGCACCACCCCAGAGAAAGTTCTTCGGAAAAAGTTCGTTTCTCATAGAATTTCTCCTTACGCTTCATCCACCACGTCTTTATAGCCCCAGAACCAGACCAGCAGGAATGTGATGCAGCAGCCAATGACAAACGAGATCACAGAGTGAATCAAGTTGCCCCATCCATCCGGGCCGATAAAGGCTACCAGAGACAGCAGACCCGGCGAACAGAAGCTGTAGCACTTGGTATTCATGATACCAGCATACAGACCGCCGGCTGCGCCGCCAATCATAACGGATGCAAGCACACGCTTGAATTTCAGAGTGACCGAGAACAAAGCAGGTTCTGTTGTTCCGAGGAAAGCCGTCAACCCTGCGGTAAGTGCAGTTTGTTTCAGTTCTTCGTTCTTCGTCCGCAGACCCACTGCAATTGCTGCTGCACCCTGGCACATATTACTGGGCAGATTGCCGGGGCAGCAGATCTGCTCATAACCGGATGCTGCAATCGACTGAAGCATAAAAGGAACGATACCATAGTGCATACCAGTCGTAACCATCAGGGGGAACACACCGCCAACGATCATTGGCACCAGCCAGCTTACATGAGCACTCAGGAAATTCAAAACCGTTGAAATGCCAACACCCACAACAAAACCAATGGGGCCGAGTACAATAAAGGTCAGCAGACCAACCACCAGCATGGTCAACAGCGGCTTGAAGAAGAACCGAACCAGTTTGGGAATGACACGATCAAAGAATCGTTCTACATAAGTCAGTGCAAAAACCATCAGCAGAACCGGAATGACACTGGAATTGTAGGAAGCCAATGTGACCGGGATACCGAATACCGAACTGAAGTGGATGTTGAATGCGTCCGTGATCAGAGCAGTATAATTCGGATGTACCAATGCACCGGCAATTGCCACGGCAAGGAACGAGTTGCAGCCCATCTTTTTGGACGCTGTATAGGCAAGCATGAGAGGCAGGAAATAGAGCGGCGCGTCACCAATAACATTCAGGAAAAGATAGGTGGAGCCGTTGGAATCCATTCCCAGCAGCACGGCAAGCGACAGGAAAGACTTGATCAGACCTGCACCAATGATTGCAGGCAGAACCGGCGTAAACACAGACGAAACGAAATCGAACAGCTTATCCGAAAACTTCTTCTTCTGAACCGGTTCTGCTTCCGTAGCGGAGCCGGTAGGTTTGATGCTCGCCATGCTCTGGATCGCCGCATATGCTTTCGGGACCTCCGGTCCGATAATAACCTGAAACTGCCCACCGCTGCGGGCAACACCCAGTACACCTTTAATTGCCTTGACCGCAGCTTCATCCGCAAGACTTTCGTCCTTTAGTGTAAAACGAAGGCGGGTCGCACAGTGTGTGAGGCCTGCGATGTTTGCTTCCCCACCAATGGCCGGAAGAAGCTGTTTCGCCAATTCGTTGTGATTCATAAGAAACCTCCTGTTTGTTTTGATTTTTCCTTTAAGACTGTGGTATACTTAACACACGAAAATCGACGGAATGGAGTGTGATCTCGTGTTTTCACCGCGCTATTATTACTCGGCCAACGATCCAGAATTGTACCAGTATCTGCTCACACAGCCGCATCGGAAAAGACATTTCGATTCTGGTGACTTTCTGTGGAAACCCGGCGAGTTCATCGAACGGGTCTACTATATCTGCTCCGGCGTTGCAGTTTCTTTCGTAGAGCACGAAACTGGCAGACGGAAAATTTTTCTGTTTGCCGGAAACGGTTCGATTTATCCCGGTTGCCATACCATGCAATTCAAAATTGAGCAGTCCATCCTTACACAAGCCATCACACCCATGGAAACGCTGGAGTTCAGGCGAGAGGACTTTTATCGAATGTTCCAGATGAATACCCGTCTCAATGCTTTTATGTTTGAAAGCTACGCAATGTACATCAATCTTCTGCTCTACGAAACGGCCCATCAGGGATACAATGATTCGTTTGTAAAACTCTGCAACCTGCTGTACCTCTTTGCACAGAACCGCAGTCAGAACACAGTGGAGCTGACGCAGGAAAATCTGGCTGATATTCTTGCAGTCAACCGGGTGAATGTAGCAAAGCACCTTGCCGTTCTGCGTGAAAAAGGTATTCTGCAATCTCATCGCAAAAGCCTTAAAATCCTTGATATGCAGGCTCTGGAAGCCCTGTGTTCAATCGAAACGCAACCTTGAACCGGACGCTTTTGAACGATCAAAGATTCTTTGCAATGATATGGCCTTCCCTCACTGCATCCGCAATTTTCCGGGTCTGGCGGCAGTCACCGATTTGATAAACTTCACAATCCATCGTGTCTAACAGATCGCTATACAGGGTAGATTTGTTCCGGTAGCCCATTGCAAGCACAACAGCATCTGCATGAATCTTCACTGTTTTCCTCTCATGCTCAGCAAGGATACCATCTTCAAGAATTTCGATCAGTCGAGTGCTGACATGAAGTTCAGCACCCGTGGATGCCAAAACCGCAAGCTGCGAATGGCGAGTGACATAAGAAGTATCCTTCAAAACATCATCCTGCATTTCAACGATATGGACTTTGCAGCCTTGCTCTGCCAGAACATGAGCAGTTTCGCAGCCCACCAAACCGCCACCAACAATCACCACAGTGCCCTTCACAGGAGTTTGTCCACGCAGGACAGTATCTGCTGTGACAGCGTGTTCGATTCCGGGAATCGGCGGAACAAGCGGAGCTGCGCCCGTTGCGACGATAACGGCATCCGGATTTGTGGCCTGTACCAATTCCGGTGTTGCTTCAACTCCAAACTTCAATTCCACCGTAGAGTGGGCCAGTGAATCTTCCAGATACGCCAGATAATCTTGATACTGCTTTTTATAACTGGGCGCGCTGACAATATCCAGCTTTCCGCCCAGATGCTGTTCTTTTTCCAGCAGTGTGACTGTATGCCCGCGCTTTGCGGCAGTCAATGCCGCCTGAATACCACCGGGACCTGCTCCGATCACCGTGACCCGTTTCTTTTCCAGCGCCGGATGGATACCACCCTCAAACTCGTAGCCCATTTCCGGGTTTACCGCGCAATGTGTGCATTTTCCAAGCCAAAGGGTATGCAGACAATAATTACAGCGCAAACAGGGACAAGCTTTCTTCCCATACATGGCCTTGTTCACCCATTCTGGGTCAGTGATCCATTTGCGACCTACGCTGGCAAAATCCAGAACGCCTTCTTCCAGCAGCTTCTGCATTTCCTCCGGGGTATCCAGCTTGTTTTCAAAAATCACAGGCTTTGTCACCGCTGCCTTGAACTTGCGGAAATTTTTCATGTATTCCGCATTGGTCACATAGGCACTCGGAACGATGTACTCCTGATTGTAGTAGTTTCCGATTCGCAAATGGAATGCATCTGCAAGGTTTAGTTCTTCCAGCTTCTGCGCAATAGCAATGGTTTCTTCCACCACCATTCCACGGCAGGGAGCCACACCTTCTGGCAACAGGTCATCCATGTTCAGACTGACAATGATCGGATACTTTTCACCAACAACCTTTTTTGTTTCCTGCAATGTTTCGATCAGGAAGGTCATTCGATTTCCCAAATTGCCGCCATATTCGTCAGTGCGCTGGTTCCACGCCGGGGAAAGGAACTGATTGATAAGGTATCCACCGCCGCCCATCACCAGCAATGCATCAAACCCAGCCTCTTTCAGCCTCCCTGCTGCCTGTGCATAGGTACGAATCATGTGCTTGATTTCCGGCACTGTCATGGCACGTGCCCGAATTGTCGGATCATACTGCGTTTCGCAATCCGATGGAGCCAACGGCTCCCAGCGCGAATCAACACTGTCTGCATAGCGACCGCTGCCCATCGTCAGTTCACAGGCAATTTTTGCGCCATAAACATGGACGGCATCTGCCGCTTCCGCAAACTCCTTGATACGTTCCTTGCGGTCGATGACCGGAAACTGCATATCCCGCGGATATGGCATGATTTCCTGCTCAGCCTGCGTTGCACAAGTAAAAATCAAACCGCAACCGCCTTTTGCACGGGCTTCAAAAACTTTAACCTGCCGGTGCGTCATACTGGAATCCTCGGTATTTCCTGAAAAGTACTTGTAATCCATCGGTGCCATACAAACACGATTTTTCAGTTCCATGGTGCCGATTTTGGCGGGCTTGAACAACTCGCCGTAGGTATTGCGTGCCATAAAATCCTTCCTTTCACTTTTGAGATGAAATTGCCTTCCCTTCTCCAACACCATAGTATCAAAACCGCTCCGTACCGTTCTGTTGCAAAAGCTACACAAGTCTAGTTTTTTCTTCAGCTTATAGATTTTTTTTGTGCAAATTGCATTCTAGGGGAATTTCACTAATAAGTCCTACTATCACCGCTTTACTACAATAAAATTTGCAAAACCATCTTGACGCGCTCCGCAATCCATGATACCCTTTATCGCAAATCCCACCAAATTTGTAGAAAAGTACAGAGCGGCGAGGATTTATTCCCCATGAAGATTTTTACCGCCCCGCAACACACCCGATCTATTTTGCCGCTTACTTCATCCGACAAAATCATCGCTGCGCTGCGTGGGCGGTATTTTTCTTTTTCACAAATAAAATCTTATGTAGTTGTTCAATCTTCCAAAATTTGTTTTTAGTTGTTGACCACACAACTGAAAAGTGTTATTCTTGTGCTTGAAAGAAGCAGGTTGTAGTGTCTGCACTGCGCCCGGCTTTCTTCATACTGTACCTTGAATCTTACATAAGCCGTCTGAACGAGATACTGCGCCATGACCTCACACTTTCTGTGGGCGAGCCGGACAACGCCGCTGCAAAACAGGGGTAGGAACTGCGTTCGGTGTGAACGGTGACCATGAGCAGGGGCTTTGCCTTTTCACACGTTTTGCTCTGCAAAATTTTCAACGTGCATTGCGGTTCGACTTCTGAAATTTTCAGTGTTGCACGGAAAGGGCGAAAGCAAGTATCGACCTGTGGCCACAAATTTTCAATGCTTGAAAAATTGCTGTCCACTCAGTCATCCTTGTTGGGGAGTGCCTTCCCCAAACCCTGCTCTAGCTTCGCACCGTTGGTGCGAATGCGGCGTGTCGCATTACATAGCTCTCTCCATCCCGGAGCGGGCATTTATCATTTTCACAGGAGGTCGAATATGGCTGAAATGAAAAGTCCGAACGTACACGCAAAGAAGAACCGCAATGACACGCCGCGAAAACGAAAGACACACATCATCAAAGTCCGAGTGACCGCAGAGGAAAAACTGCGGATCGCATACGCCTGCAAAGAACTCCACCTCACCCAATCCGAACTCGTCCGCCGCGTCCTGTACGGCGTGAACGTCAAGCACACCGTTGTGGTGGCGCAGGGCGGCGAGGATGCACTGGCGGCGCTTGCCGCCTTGTCTGCCCAGTGCAGCAAGGTGGGAAGCAACCTCAACCAGCTTGCACGGCACTTCAACTCCGGCGGCAAAGACACCGAGCAGCTCCGGGCGCAAATTCTGGAGGAACTGTCCGCACTCACGAACTTTCGGCTGAAAGCCGAAGAAACGGTTGGTGAACTGTATGGCAACCATCAAGCATTTGACCTCGAAAAACTCTAACTATGCCGCCGCCGAAAGCTATCTCACCTTTCAGCACAACGAGTACACCGGCCTGCCCATTCTGGACGAGAAGGGCAGACCCAAGCTGCGGGATTCGTACCTGCTCGACACCCTTGAGTGCGGCGAATCCTCGTTCGCTATGGCCTGCCTGATTGCCAATCGCAAGTACGGCAAGAACGGCGGGCGGGAGGACGTGAAGATCCACCACTATATCATCAGCTTCGACCCGAAGGACGCAGTAGAGAACGGCCTGACCATGGAGCGGGCGCAAGCCCTTGGCTTGCAGTTCTGCAAGGAAAATTTCCCCGGTCATCCCGCCATCGTCTGCACCCACCCGGACGGTCACAACAGTGCCGGGAACATCCACGTCCACATCGTCATCGGCAGCTTGCGTGTCCGCACCGTGGAACGGCAGCCCTTCATGGACAAGCCGTGCGACTGGGAAGCGGGCAAGAAGCACCGCTGCACCTCTGCCATGCTCCGGCACCTCCGTGTCGCTGTCATGGAGATGTGCGAGCAAGCCGACCTAAACCAGATCAACCTGCTGGAAGCCCAAGGCGACCATGTTTCGGAGCGCGAGTATTGGGCGCAGCGGCGCGGACAACGCCGTCTCGACCATGCCAACGCCAAACTTGCCGCCGAAGGGCAGCAGCCCACCCAGACCGTCTACCAGACCGAACTGGACAAACTGCGAAAGCAGATCTACTCCGTGCTGAACAAGACCACCACCTTCGAGGAATTTTCTGCATTGCTCATGCAAGAACACGGCATCGCCGTGAAAGAGAGCCGAGGGCGGTTGAGCTACTGCCCGCTCGGCCGGACAAAATTCATCACCTCCCGGCAACTATTTGCTTGAATATACGACTATAATTCGCTACAATAGAGATACTCGCAGATTGCTTTGTATTGCCTTAAAGCTAGGAGTCAGATATGAAAGTACCAAACTTCAAAGGTGTTCAGGTTTGTAGCAAGTATGATGGTCGAGGCGTTATCGAGCGAGTTTTTGTGGACAGAAATATCCATTTCGCCATAAAATTTCAGAGCAATCAAACGAAAAACTTTTTCGTTCCAATGGCATTTAACTCCGGACTGCTTTCAACTGGTAACACGCAATTAAACGAATATCTCCAGACATTAAACCAAGATGACAACTTCAAGAAAATTGTTCGTCCAAATGATGACATTCCAACACCAACTGATCTTAAAATTACAATTACTGACAAATATGCTCTTACACGACACAATCTTGCTTTGTTGGGTGCCTTAGATGACTTTTATCAATTGTATGTTGATGTATACGACTTCATCATTCAACAGATGGTTGAACACACCAAGAAAATTTTTGAAGACAACCACAAAGAATATCATGGTGAAGTTCAATTTTATTTTCCTGATTCACTTAAGCCTCAACTCCGAAAACTATTTGAGCCAACATTAAATAAGTATTTACACTTGTTTACAAATGAGTACACACGCATATTTGCAACAGCTTATGATTTTCATCTATTTACTTATATTCAAGTACGCGGACGGCAATATATGCTTGTCCCATTCGATGATTTCTGCAAATCCATAGAAAATGTTTATGTTAATAGTTTCTACAAACGAAAGTGCAATCAGAACTCAAATGTAAGCCAAGAAACAGTTTTCAAGCAAGTTAATACACGAATCCAAATTTTATCCGCTGTTGCACAAAAAAAGATTTTTGTACAATCAAACAGTGCTTCTCCGGAAGCAGATAGCACTGTTCTTTATGTTATAAGGGAGCTTTCTTGCACATTGTGCTATCAGCAGCAACATTACATCGAAGCAAAAGCTTACGTTGCTTCTCTTGCAAATAGCGACAGATTTATAACGCTTCCCGTTCATTTTTGTACAGTTTGTCACAGATATTTTATTGGTGATAAAACTTTACATGAGTATGAAAAAACGTATGGAGAAATTCTTGTAATGAAACAACGCTACAAAGATGAAACACTGTCTAGCGTCGATTTTTCAACGACTTTAATCAAGAATCTCTTCTTCATCAATACGGATATAATGTACGCATAGACGGATTGCCCGAATCAACTCGAAGAAATCTGCTTATTTCCCTGATAGAGAAAAAGCTATTATCCTATCATGAGATTTGCAGAACAATAGAGCAAAATATCAGCCTTTTCCAAGGAAATCCACAGTATAGTCAGGCTGTTACTAAATGGAAGAGCGACCTGAAATTCATTGGCGATTATATCAAATCTAAAAGCTAATCTATTTATATTAAACTGAACCCGGTTGTTCAGAAGAAAATCTCCCTTCTAGACGAGCGAGGCTTTGTGCCGGAAAAGGAACTCTGCCTGAACCGGCTCCCCGTGGAATACCAGCCCGATGCCCCCGCACCGACCAAGTGGCTGGAATTTCTGGACGGTCTGCTGATCCCGGAGGACATTTTGACCTTGCAGGAATATCTCGGCTATCTTCTGATCCCGTCTACCAAGGCGCAGAAGATGCTGGTCATGACCGGCAAGGGCGGCGAGGGAAAATCCCGCATCGGCTTGCTGCTGAAGAAGCTGTTCGGGGAAGCCTCTCACTCCGAATCCATCCTCCGCATCGAAACGAACCGCTTTGCCAGTGCAAATCTGGAGTACAAGCTGGTCATGGTCGATGACGATCTGAACATGGTGGCTTTGCCCGAAACACGGAACATCAAGTCCATCGTCACCGCCGAAGACCGTTTGTGCATCGAGCGGAAAAACAAGCAGGCTGTCCAAGGTCTGCTGTATGTTCGTTTCATCTGCTTCGGCAATGGCAATCTTGTGGCTGCTCACGATGACAGCAACGGCTTCAATCGCAAGGACAGCCGCTTTACATCTATCAGAAACAGCATATTTGCGATATGCAATCCAACGAATGTTGCAAACGATATAAACGTTGGCTTGCGATGGCGCAGGCGGATCCTGATTTCAGTGAGAGACCGGGACCCTGCCCGCCACACCCGCGCAAGAACCAATAAACGCACGAAAGCCCCGGCCGGAGCCGGGGCTTTCTGTTTGCCGCAAATACCTGTTACAGCAGGATGTATTTCAGGATGAACAGAATGGTCAGCACATACATCAGGGGGCTGATCTTCTTCTCCTTGGCCTTGCCGGTGATGACATTCAGCAGGGTCCAGGAGATGACACCAATGGCGATGCCCTCAGAGATGCTGTATGCAGTGGGCATTGCCAGGATGGTTAGGAACGCAGGAATGCCCTCAGCAGGATCGTCGAACTCGATCTTCAGGGCAGAACCCATCATGTAGAAGCCAACGATGATCAGGGCCGGAGCGGTCGCAAAGCTGGGGATGGTCAGGAACAGGGGGCTGAACACCACAGCCAGCAGGAACAGCACACCGGTGGTTATGGAGGTCAGGCCGGTGCGGCCGCCCTCGGTCACGCCGGAAGCGCTCTCGACGAAGGTGGTGGTGGTGGAGGTGCCCAGCACGGCACCGGCGCAGGTGGCGATGGAGTCGGCCATCAGCGCGCCCTTGATATTGGGCAGCTTGCCCTCCTCATCCAGCATGTCGGCCTTGGAAGCAACACCGATCAGGGTGCCCAGGGTATCAAACAGGTCAACGAAGAGGAAGGAGAACATAACGGCGAAGAAGTTCAGGATGCCCACGCCGGAGAAATCGGTCTTGAACACCTGACCAAAGGTCTTGCCCAGAGCAGAGAAATCGAAGCTGATGAAGCTGGTGGGGATGACACTGTACATGCCGGCATCGGGGTTGGGGATGTAGATGCCGGTCAGCTCGCAGAGGATGCCCAGCACCCAGGTGATGAGGATGCCGTACAGGATGCCGCCCTTGACTTTTTTGACCAGCAGGACGGCGGTGATAAGCACGCCCACCAGAGTGAGGATCGCACCCACGCCGATGCTGTGGAAGGTCTCACCCTTAAAGTGCTGATAGGTGACAAGGGTGGAATCGCTGTTCACGATCAGTTTTGCGTTCTGAAGGCCGACGAAAGCAACGAACAGGCCGATGCCCACGCTGACAGCGCTCTTCAGGGTCATGGGGATGGCATTGAAGATGGCCTCACGCACATTGGTCAGGCTCAGCACGATGAAGATGATGCCCTCCACAAAGACGGCCATCAGGGCCAGCTGCCAGCTGTAACCCATGGTCAGGACGACCGTGTAGGAGAAGTAGGCGTTCAGGCCCATGCCGGGAGCCAGAGCGAACGGATAGTTGGCCAGCAGAGCCATCAGGGCAGTGCCGATGAAAGATGCCAGCGAAGTTGCGATCAGGACCGCATTGGCATCCATGCCCGAAGCGGACAGGATGCTGGGATTGACCGCAAGGATGTAGGCCATCGTCATAAAGGTGGTGACACCCGCCATGAGTTCGGTCTTGACATCGGTGTGGTTTTCTTTCAGGTGAAAGATCTTTTCTAACATGAAAGTTCCTCCTGTGATGTGATGAAAAAATCCGCCGCGTGGGAAAACGGACGGAAAGAACAGCTCCCATTGTACCCGAAAACGTTGCAGTTGTCCATCTAAGAAACACAGAAAATTCATGATTTCTTCAAATTTTCTTGGATGAGTATGACTTATCAAGGCGAAAAATGAACTTTTTAGCGTGCGGCTTGACATTTTGAAGAGTGAGGGCTATACTAGAACCAGAAACTAAGAGCCATCCAATACGCCACAAAAATGACCCCCTCGGTACTTGCACTACCGAGGGGGTCTTCAGTTAGCGGTCGTCGTCCTTCAGGAACTTATCCAGCCACTGACAGATGCAGTGCGAAGCAACGTTTGACGCGATGCCCGCAGCAACAGATGACAGAAACACCAGAATGCCATCCAAAGCGCTCACCTCCTTCCGCCTTAAACGGATGGAGTGACGACGACAGCCAATGAAAGTATATCACAGCGCGAAAAATGTCGCAATAGAAAGACCCTTCGGCAGATGTACGATTGCCGAAGGGTCAATTTGTTTGAACTCTCTAAAAATGATTTACTTCAACACCGCGCCGAGATTTGCGCTGGTGACCATACGGGCGTAGCGGCTCAGCCAGCCGGTCTTGATGTTGGGCTCCGGGGCCACATACTTGGCCTTGCGCTCGGCGAGGACCTCGTCCGAAACTTCCAACGTGATGCTGGCGTTGGGGATATCAATGTGGATGATATCGCCCTCCTCGATCAG
>OIYQ01000607.1_pt1 | contig 14545 bp, 10 predicted proteins | sample 1588311 | NCBI WGS metagenome assembly OIYQ01 (sample SAMN03283244) | human gut metagenome | biome: human-associated habitat; material: feces | host: Homo sapiens | place: Peru | collected 2012
TATACGGAAAAGCCTCCGGTATAGCAGAACATATTCAGTACGCTCTTGCCTTTGGCATAATGTTCCAGAAGCGAACGGTTTTCGCGCTGATCCACAAAGAAACCGGTCTTCTGACCTCTCAGCCAGTCGATATGGAACTTCAGTCCATTCTCTACAGCCACATTATCCGCATCACCGCCCAGGATAAATCCGTTTTCCTGTCCCAGGTCAGCCTTGAAAGGCAAGGTTGTTTCACTCTTGTAATATATATTCTTGAGTCTGTCGCCCATCACCTGAGCAAGCGCCTGAGCCACTTCCATTCTGTTGACGTGCATACCCACGCTATGCGCCTGCATCACGGCAGTTTCTCCGTAGCAGTCGATAACCAGTCCCGGCAAGTTATCACCCTCACCATGCACCAGTCGATAGGTATTGTTGGCAGCATTGTCGGCAATGCCCACAGCGATACGCATCTTGAGGGCAGAATTCAGACGAGAGCACCAGAACTCATCATCGATGGCAACATCATGGAAAGAAAGGACACGAACTGCGATGGAACCAATCTGATAATGTCCCACAGCAATAAAATCCCCGGTAGAAGTGATGACACGTACAATCTCACCTTCTACGATTCCCTCGTCCATCTTAGCGATAGCGCCAGAGAAGACCCAAGGATGAAAACGTTTCAGGGATTCTTCCTTTCCCCTCTTCAAATATATATTCTTATACATATAATCTTACTTAGTATATTGTCTATTTTGTATCTGTATTACACCTTATTATATATGCAGCCTCAAGATGATGCTTTCGATTGAGAAATCAGTTCGACTTGAGGCTCTGCTTGTGATTCCACCTGAAATTCTGCATGAGATTCTGCTTGAGATTCTACTTGAGAATCTGCTTGAGATTCAGCCTGAGGTTCCACTATTTTCGGCTCAATCAGCACATAATCATGAGTCTCGTTGAGTTTGTTGAACTCCTTATAGAGTTGGATACATGCCCAAGCATCAGTAGCAGCATATATTTTTTGAGAATCCTTCAACTCAGAAACTTCCCAGTTACTCAATCGCTGCGACTTACTGATTTTCTGGTGAAAGAGATTGGCGTATATTTTCTGCAGACTCATATCAATCAGTCCTAAATCCTTGGCCATATCCTGAATCTCGATAAAGTTGCCAGGTTCGAATTCCGCCTTTTTATGGAGCTGATTAAGATCATCGTGCCAGGAAAGGCCAACCTTAGGCACCTTCTTATCAGTCAGGAATCTAATGATAGCCGGATGCATCCCGACACAATTCAATCGGAACAGAAAACAGACATCCTCTGTACTTACCTGCAGCAAGCACACCTCGTAGCTTACGCCTCTTTTGAAAGAAGGACGAGTTTCCGTATCTACACCAAGAATATCTTGAGCCAGCAAGAAATCAACTGCCGTCTCAACATCCTCCGGGTGATCAATCACCTTAATTTCCCCCTCAAAGATTACTCTAGGCAATGCCGTAATAGCATGCTTATCATACTTTTTGAATATTGTCTTCATTATTATTTCCAAGATTTCAGAATGCAAAAGTACAATTTATAAATGAATTGACCAAATGTAAATCAACTTTCTCGCAAAAATTAGAAAAATTAGCATTAAAAAGTCGATTTTTTCGATTATTTTAGCTACTTTTGCAAGATAAATAATTCAAGAACATCAAAAATGGCAAAAAAAAGAACTGAACAGAAAACCAAAAGCTTCAGTCAAGCAATTGGCTTACAATATATTTTCAATAATACTATTACTGATTTCTTCTTAGGATTGGCTCTGGTCACCATTTCTGTAGTTACCATCATCGCGATGGTTTCTTTTTTGAATACGGGTGCGGCAGACCAAAGTATTCTGGAAGAAATGCGAGCGGGAGAATGGACCAACAGTGAGCACCAGTTTCAGAATTATTGCGGTTCGCTGGGTGCTATCATCTCCTACTGGCTGATTTCACAGAATTTCGGTTTTCCATCATTCCTGCTCCCCATCTTTTTTATAATATGGGGATTGCAGCTCATGCATGCCTACAAAATCAATCTGTGGAAATGGTTTTTCAGCACCATGATCGTCATGGAATGGTGTGCCATCACATTCGCCAAATTTCTGACGCCACTTACGGGTGGACTTATCTTCAATCCTGGAGGAAAGCATGGAATCTTTGTCGTACAGAACTTGGAAAACGTAGTGGGAGCACCGGGTCTTACAGCGATTCTGCTCTTTACTGCCATTGCTTTCCTCACCTACCTGACGACAGAAACCATCACTGTGATCCGAAAGGCGCTCAACCCGATCGGCTATATTACAAGTAAGGTGCACTTCGAAATCACCAATCACGGCAAAAATGGTGAAGACAACGAACCGGATGCCATTGCACAGGCTTATGCAAATGCAGAAAATGGCTTGAAACAGGAGGAGGAACCAGAGGTATCTGAGTTTAAGGATCCGGAACCTGCCAAGGTAATAGATTTGGATGTTAATCCAGATAAAGCTGAAGAAGGAGCAGCTGCACATAACGCTGAAAATATGACGGCTGGAAATATGGACGCAGAACATGCTGCCGATGTAGAAGATGCAGCAGGCGAAAGCGCTTCTGTAGCGGCTGCAACCAAAAATCCTAACGTATCATTCCTGGAAAATCAGCGCAGATTGCGCAACGAGAGAGCGCAGGCTGAAGCTGATGAAAAGAATGCTGCCGAACTCGCTTCCCAGCATATCGGCATGGATATCTCCGTAGCTGCCAACGAGGAACAAGCTTCCAGCAACACCGTGAGCAGCACCGTAGAACTGAATACGCCTATCAACCCGAAAGAACCTTTCACCCGATATAAGTACCCAACTCTCAACCTGCTGAAGAAGTATGAGGACAACGGTGCTTATATTGACGAAGAGGAACAGATAGCCAACAAGAACCGAATCATTGAGGTTTTGGGCAATTTCGGTGTGCAGATCAAGACCATCCGAGCTACGGTAGGTCCTACGATTACACTCTACGAAATCCAGCCAGCTGAAGGTGTGCGCATCTCCAAGATCAAGAATCTGGAAGATGATATCGCCCTGAGTCTTGCAGCTTTGGGTATCCGTATCATCGCTCCTATTCCTGGCAAGGGAACCATCGGTATCGAGGTGCCAAATGCCAAGGCCAATATCGTGAGCATGGAAAGTATCCTCAACTCCAAGAAATTTCAGGAAACCAAGATGGAACTTCCTATCGCTCTTGGTAAGACGATCACCAATGAGGTTTTCATGGTAGATTTGGCCAAGATTCCTCACCTGCTCGTAGCCGGTGCCACCGGACAGGGTAAATCTGTAGGTCTGAATGCGATTATCACCTCTTTATTATATAAGAAGCATCCTAATGAGCTGAAACTGGTGCTCATCGACCCTAAGAAGGTGGAATTCAGCGTTTACTCCCGCATCGCCAACCATTTCATGGCAGCAGTTTCTGACGAGGAAGAACCTATCATCACAGATGTTACCAAGGTGGTAAGAACGCTCAACAGTCTCTGTGTGCTGATGGATAGCCGATACGACCTGCTGAAGAAAGCCGGTGCAAGAAACATCAAGGAGTATAACCAGAAGTACATCAACCACAGGCTCAAGCTGACCGACGGACATGAATATATGCCATACGTGGTGGTAATCATAGATGAGTTTGGCGACCTGATCATGACAGCCGGCAAGGAGGTGGAACTTCCTATCGCTCGTATCGCCCAGCTGGCTCGTGCCGTGGGTATCCACATGATTATCGCAACCCAGCGTCCTACTACGACCATCATTACGGGTAATATCAAGGCCAACTTCCCTGGCCGTATCGCCTTCAAGGTGACATCTGCCATAGACTCCAAGACCATTCTGGACAGAACAGGTGCCAACCAGCTGATAGGTCGAGGCGATATGCTCTATCTGAATGGCAACGAGCCGGTACGTGTGCAGTGTGCATTCGTAGATACTCCGGAAATTGAGCGCATCAACGAGTACATCTCCAGCCAGCCTGGTCCTATCGAGCCACTCGAACTTCCAGAGCCAGCCAATGAAGGAGAAGCTATGGGCGGTGGAAATGTGGATACGCGCAATCTCGATCCTTACTTTGAGGAAGCAGCGCATGCCATCGTCTTATCACAACAGGGAAGTACGAGTATGATACAGCGCCGATTCAGTATCGGATACAACAGAGCCGGACGACTGATGGACCAGTTGGAAGCAGCCGGAATCGTAGGTGCTGCCCAGGGAAGTAAGCCAAGAGAGGTGCTTCTGCAGGACGAAAACCAGCTGAACACGCTCCTTCTCCAACTGAGAGGATAAGATTAAACGAGGCTTAAAGAAACTAAGAATTCTTAAAGAATAGATATTAATTAAACTTTTCATGTTACCTTTGCATCTAAGTAACATGAAAAGTTTTTTTAATTTATAAAGAAAGAATGATGAAGAAAATGATTTTATTTGCTTTCATGACTCTGATGAGTCTTGGAACATTCGCACAGACAGCCCAGCAGGTTTTAAATAAGACTGCCAAAATCATAGGCAACAAAGGTGGCGCCAGCGCCAATTTCAGCCTGTCAAGTACCAAATACGGTTCCACTTCCGGAACCATCGCCATCAAGGGCAACAAGTTTAATGCCCACACTCCGCAGGCTACCGTATGGTATAATGGTAAGACGCAGTGGACTTATATGAAAAATACCAACGAGGTAAATGTCAGCAATCCTACACAGGCGCAGCAGATGTCAATGAACCCTTATACATTTATCAATATATATAAGACCGGTTACAATTCCAGCCTGAAAAATGCGGGCAGCAACTATGAGGTTCACCTGACTGCTCAGAACAAGAAGCGTACGGTGCAGGAATTGATTATCACCATCAACAAGAAAACCTACGTTCCTTCTGTCATCAAAATGAGACAGGGCAGTTCCTGGAGCACAATCAAAGTGAGCAATTTCAGAGCAAAGAATGTATCTAACAGCACTTTCGTCTTCAACAGCAAAGATTTCCCTAAAGCAGAAATCGTAGATTTGAGATAAAGCAACAAAAAAATGTAAGTCTTTTCAGACTTACATTTTTTCGTTTCCATACATTTCATTCCACCAACTGTCATCATCCTGAAGCCACTTGGAGAACCAGGCAAAGATGGTATTCTGCCATTTGATACGCTTTTCGTAGTCGATGATATGATGATCCTGACCATCTACCAGTACCATAGCCGTAGGTCGGCCTAAGACTTTCAGCGCAGTATAGAGTTGGATGCTCTCTCCTACCGGCACATTGTTATCAGCAGTACCATGCAGGAAAAGCAATGGTGTATGAATCTTATCAGCACAATAAAGCGGACTCTGATCTACAAAGAGATGCTTGTTGGTCCAAGGATATTCATTGGCCATAGAAACCTGGCTGTAGGAATATCCCCAATAGCCTTCGCCCCAATAACTGGTATGATCGCTGATACCGGCGTGGGAAATAGCTGCAGCAAAGAGATCCGTCTTGGTCTGAAGATACTGGGTCATAAATCCGCCATAGCTGGCTCCGATACATCCTATCTTCTTCCTGTTCACAAAACCATGTTCATCACAGAAAGCCTGGGTGCTGGCTATGATATCTTCAGCCACTCCCTCACCAGCCGTATCTACATGGCGGGCTGAGAACTTCTGTCCGAAACCGGTGGCTCCGCTTGGATTGACCACCAGTACCACATATCCCATGGCTGCATAGACATGATGCGGATAGCGGCTCTGGAACATACGACTCGTAGGACTGCAACCTCCATAATAGTTGACTACCATCGGATATTTCTTGGCTGCATCAAAATGAGGAGGCAGATAATAGCGGCAGCAGATGGTGTCGCCCTTTGCGTTGACATAATTCCACGCCTTGCATTCGCCCAACTGGACATCTTTCAATTCGCGGGCACTGAGGTCGTCTATCACCTGTGCTTTCTGCGCCTTGGTATTCATCCTGTAGAGGCGGTCGGCATTGGATGCACTCTGTCCTGAGAAAGCCATTTCGGCAGCAGAAGATGCCAGGGAGAAGGACTTGATATACTCTTCAGGCGACTTCAACAGGACAAATTTTCCAGATTTCGGATTCAGTTGGAAAAGATGCACGCAGTCCTTGTCTTCAGCCGTATAATAGATGTTTCCATCCACCTTGCTCCAGACTACATTCTGCACATTCGGATCGAAATCCTTGGTGAGCGGACGCACCTGCTGAGCCTCCTTTGACGAGGCAGACATCAGATAAAGTTGCGTATCTATCATGCTCGGAATCTGACCTTCTTCCACATTCTTGCCGATACCGTCAAAGGCCTCTGGAGAAGCACTTACAAGAATCGACTTGCCGTCTGGAGAGAACAGGGCACTATTGATAAACTCGCCCTTATCCACCAGGGTTTCAGCCTGAAGGGTTTGGAGATCCAGTCTGTAGAGCGAGGTCAGGGTAGTTGGTCGCTTGGTGAGACGGTCCTCACTCTTTCCGATAAGCAGATAACGGGAATCGGCAGAGATATCATTGAGATAGATGTTGTGATAACCGAAAGTGATAGGCTGGAAAATTCCTGATGCCAAATCATATTTTGCAAGATTGGAGCGATTGCGCCAGCCCGGTTGACGGTCATCCGGTTCCTTGATGTCATAAACCTGTGCATCCTTCTTCCTGCCCTCGGTAGTGACCGTATAGATCAGAGATTTCTCGTCGGGAGTAAACTGGAAGAAGCCTTCCGGAATATTTGTTGCCAAAACCTCACGTTCCATCGTCAGCGGATTGACAGTTACCAGCTTCTGACTGGAGCTTTCAGTTTCATAAGAAAGTGCGGAGCCAGCTGCGGCATTTCCATTAGCCTCGATAGCACTTTCACTATTCTTCTGCACGAAATACATTTTATTGCTGCGAGGCATCCACTTCACGTTTTCCAGGAAAGAAGCAAGCACCTTGCCTGTCTGATAATTCCTCACCTCATTGATACTGTGGTTATTGCCCTGACGGTCCACCCAGGTTTTGTGCACAATCACGAATTTTCCATTCGGAGAAAGCGAAACACTTGAATAATTAGGCGCACAGATCACATCATAAATATTGTATGCGCGCTTGGAAGAAGCTGATGGAACATCAATCTTCAGAGAATATTCTGAGTTCTGAGATGACAAAGCAGAACCTTCAGAAGACTTGACAGTCAGATCATTTCCGGTTTTTACCAGAACCTTTGCATCATCATTTGCAGCCAGATATTTGATTACTACCTGGTGAGAAGAAGGCAAGAGAACCGTCTCAAACTGGTTTCCATTTCCCTTCAAAGACTCTCCATCCACAAAAAGTCGATACTCGCTGACACCTTCCACAGAGATCATCACTTTCATCCGGTGCTCATTGGAGAGACTGAAAGAAGCCAGATTCAGGGCATGCGGAGATGACGCGGAAGATAAGGAAGAAACCTCTTTCCCCTGATTGAAGGAAGTAAACGACAGCGGGGAATCCAACAGTTTTTCCATCGCAAACTTTTCTCCCTTAATATCTACGCTGTCCGCCATCCAAGGCAGACTGACAGGAAATGGACCTGCATATTTGAACTTCTTCACCTCAATGGTTTCAGCCTGAGCTGTCATAGAGGCACATAAGGCGGCACTGAAAGTGAGTGCCATCATGCCTTTCTTGCTTATAAAATGATGTTTATCTTTCATCGTTTTCTTGTTTATATTCGATTTTTTAATCTTGATTGTCAATATGACTCACTATAATTTCATAGCGAAAGCCAAACCCGTAGGAGAAACAGAAAGACTGATATTGTCTAACTTATCAGTCGTACTTTTTTCGCTGATATGGCCATCGTTGTCTGTTGTGGAATTTAGATGATTCTGGCTTTCTCTAACATTTTCTCCACCATTTCTCTTCTTTTTGCCCAAAATCAGATCACCTATCAGATAACCCGCCTCTGCCGAAGCCACTCCGATGGCAGCACCGGCCACGACATCACCCCAATGATGGCGGTTGCGGCAGATTCTATCTACCGCCACTCCCATAGCTAATGCATACCCAGCTACGCCTATCCAGGGAGAAATCTTGCGGTATTCGTGCATCAGATTGGTGGCGCCACAAAAGGCGATAGAGGTGTGTCCCGATGGAAAAGAACGATTGTCAGTTCCATCGGGACGCATTTTATGAATGGTATGTTTCAGACCATAGGTGACTCCGGCATTCAGTCCGAAAGACACGACCGAAACCGTCAGTCTGCGCTTCCAGGAACTCTCCGCCTCTACACCCAGCAGTTTCAGTCCAAAGACCGAAGCCATGGGCACATATTGCAGCACGTCGTCAATGCCGTCACCATGATACGTTTTGTAATGACTCGTACTCGCAGGAACATCTGCCCCACCTGGAGTCTGAGAAAACACAGTTGACGATAGCAGCAGACCGGCTACTATCAGGTAATCTCTCAAATTTTTCATCATTGATATTAATTTCAGTCTTATGCCATCATCGCTACACCTTTTATATATATAGGCGCAACGATTACAGATGTGATATATCACAGTTGGATTTCCACAACCTTATCGATTTCTGTAGGAATGTCGCCTAAGTCGAGGATGATTCCACCATTGCATTTCTGCATCTTGAGCGGTTTCTTGCTCACAAAGTCGAATACCTTCTTCACCTTCCTGTTGCCCAAAGGCAGGAAGAGAGACTGGTCCTGAAGTTTCAGCACATGCACAAAGAGTCGGTTGCCCTTCTGGGTGGAAACGCCCCAGTCGTGAGGAGCCACGATGCCCGCTCTCGTACCATATATCGTTTCACCGTATGTTTTCATCCACTCGCCCATTTCCGCCAGGCGCTGCAGCGCCACAGCAGGCAGTTCACCATTTGGCTGAGGACCGATATTCATCAGGAGATTGGCATTCTTGCCTGCCGATTTCACCAGATAATGAATCAGGGTTTTGGTGGATTTATAGTCCTGATCGGTTATCTTATATCCCCACATCCCGTTCATGGTTTCGCAGGTTTCCAGCGGCAGTTTACTGATATCCTGTCCCGACAAGCCCGACTTGTTTTCGCCAGGAAGATCACGCTCGAACATCTGGAAATCCTCTCCCTCAAAAGGCACCTGATGATGATTGTTGCCTATCATACAGGCTGGTTGGAGACGATGAATTAGGGCATATTGTTCAGGCAGCTGCCAGTTGAAATCGGGATTGATATCCTGATCCCACCAGCCATCAAACCATATAGCGCCTATCTTGCCATAATGAGTCAGCAGTTCGGTAAGCTGGTTGTTCATAAACTGGTAGTAACTCTGCCAGTTGCCCTTCGGATTCGGACGTCCGGTTCCCCTGCCCGTTCTTCCCTGCGGAGCATCCTCGCGATACCAGTCGATGTGTGAATAGTAGAGATGTAGGCGGATGCCCTGCTTGTGGCATTCATCTGCCAGTTCCTTGAGAATATCTCGCTTGAAAGGAGTTGCATCCACGATATTATAATCAGAATACTGGGTTTTGAACATGGAGAAACCCTCGTGATGACGGGTCGTGAAACAGATATATTTGGCTCCGGAAGCCTTGATGGCAGCCACCCATTTGGCAGCATCAAACTTAGACGGATAGAAGCCACCAGCCAACTTAGCATATTCCTTATAGTTCAGGTCCTTGTTGGTCATCGTCCATTCGCCCGTTGCCAGCATACTGTACAAGCCCCAGTGCAGGAAGATTCCGAACTTGTCGTCCTGAAATTCCTGTCGCGACTGGAGATTTTCCTTTGTTGGCTGATAATGCTGCGCAGGGAGAACTGCAGACAATTCCACATTCTTAGAAGATTCAGAAGATGCTATAGAAGTAGAAGATACAGCAGAAGCGGGAAATGCAGCAGTAGCAGTATTTGCAGCAGTAACCGAAAGAGACGAGCAGCAAAGAGCGAATGAGATCGCAGCTGCAAAAGACTTGGTTTCCAGATTCATTTTCTTTCCCATAATAATGATTTTATTTGTTGGAGCCTTCTCCATATATAAATAGGTAAACTCTATATGATATAGGTAAAACTCTATAAATAATAGGTACTCTATAATAATAGATAAAACTCTTGTCTATATATTAAATAGAATAAGATGCAAGTGAGCAGATAAGAAATTAGATTTCCTCTACGATTTCACTCATATCCTTGCGCTTCTTTTCAGCATGCGGACAATCTTCGGCTATATGACCGATTGGGATGATGACGACTGCCTCAAAGCCAGTACGACAGAAAAGTTGCTTCATCTTGTCGATGTTATAATTGCAGACCCAGCAAGTGCCCAATCCTCTTTCGGTGGCAGCCAGGCAGAGATGTTCCGTAGCGATAGCCACATCGATGTCGCCATGAGCCTTTCCGTCGTATTTTCTCACCCAGTTTTCCTCCACATTTCTCATGCCTACGATATACATAGGTGCCGAGCGAAACCACTCTCTGTCATAGCATTCCTGCAGTTTCTGCTTTGCCTCATCAGAGCGCACGATGAGCCATTTCCAAGGCTGCTTGTTGACTGCCGATGGTGCCATGCGCACGCACTCCATGATGTAATCCAAATCCTCCTGACTCACAGCCTCAGAGGTAAATCTGCGAGCCGAAAATCTTTCCTGGCTCAAAGCTAACATATTTTTCATATCGTATCTTTCTTTTATAAATGAATCTTTTTCTTTAGAGAAAAAAGTCATTATTTAAATAATGGTACAAAGATAGAAAGAAATTGCGAAAAAACAAAGAAAAGGCTCAATAATATAATAAGGTATGGTAAAATATTACATTTTCCTATAGAATCTGAGAGCACCCAATCCCTTTGCCTGAGGATGAGAGAGGAGGATAAACTCACGGAGCAGGATTTCGGGATGGAAACTGACGGTCTCAAAATAAGGAATGCGGTCGGTATTACACTCGTAGATATTGCCAGTCTGGAAAGCACTCAGAGCCTTATATCCATCATATTCCTGCAACAGAGCAGCGCGGGAAAGCGGTTGTCCACCGAAATACTTGAATGCCCAGACATCCACCTCACTGCCCCGGGCAATCACCTGTTCCGGACTCAGCGAGAGACTTCCACTATGTTCATCGTCAGCAAAAATATATCTTGCATTGGCATCTTTCAGGAGAATACCCATCGTGCTTTTTCCGCCTGGCGAATACCATACGCTGCCCATTTTCCGCTCAGTCAAGACCGACAGACCTTTCGGCAACTTGGCAGCCTGCGTCTTAAGAGCAAGATATTCCTTCTCTATGGCTGCAAAAAGAGAATCCGCCGTATTCGCCTCAAAAAGCAAGCCGTAGAACTTGATCCACTCTGCCCTTCCGAGCGGAGAAGTTTCCATATAGTCAGCAGCTTCGATAATCGGGATATTCAGATTGTCAAGTTTGCCATAACCGCCACTGTTCTCAAAAGGAGAAATGAGAAGCGCCTCCGGGTGGAGAGCAATAATTTTCTCTACATCCGGCTGCATACTGGAGCCACAATCCGCTATTGGAAGGGAAGCGGATGTGGAAGACTTTCCTGAGCCTGATTCTGATAGGGCGGAAGACTGGCGAGAACCTGATTCTGATGAGGCGGCTGCAGGTTTTCCTAATCTTTTCTGAATATCCTCTATCAGAATATATTTGGAATCACAGACGCCCCGAATTGCATTTTGACAACCGAGTTCGTAAAGGAGCTGGCAATGAGGAGACGTAAATACCGCACTACTACAAATCGGAGTTCTCACTATATCGGCTCTACAACCGTCAGGTCCGGTCAAACCGAGAGAGCCTGCTAGAGCATGAGAGCCTGCCAGAGCACGAGAGCCTGCTGCTCCATGAGATTCTGCCATGGCCTGAGAAGCACCCGCTACATCTTGACTTCCATTTCTGCCTTTCATCAGCATTTCGGCAGTTTCATCTCCCTTTTTCCCTTTCGGAATCAGGATATATTGGTGCAATATGGTCCCTTTCTGCCAGGGATTTCCTACATTCACCTCCGTAAATCCCTCATGCTCCACCATCGTAAGCAGTTGAGCATATTTCAGTCTGATTGTATCTCCCTCATCCCAAGCGGCAAATTGCTGTCCGCCCTGACAGGAAGAGAGAGAGAAAGAAAGGACAAACCAAAACACAAGCATTCCGAAATAAAGAGGAAAGCTGGAAAAACAGAAACGCTTACTTGAAGCAGAAAACTTCATACTCATATCTTTTTCTAAAACGATCATATTACAATTATTTATAAGATTATTAATACATTTCTCCGAGATTAAAGGGATGATGCTATACCCTCACGAACCTAATACCATAATTCTTTATTTTTATATATATGATTTCAATATATTAAATCACTTGACGATGGTTTATTCAAAACATGTTTGCATTCCGGCATGTACATTTTGCATTAAATCTAAAACTATTCGAGTCGAAAGATATAGCAATCGGTCTTCCCGAAAAAGTCAGTGACTATCTTGCTTAATATAACCATTTTTGTCATTGCCACTCTGATAAATATCGGAATAAGGTATATAAAAAAATCCTGAAGACTATCGGATAACCGAAGCCTTCAGGATAATAATATCTTGGAGAGGGCGGTCGTTATTGCCCTTGTCTGTGACTACATTCTGGATTTTCTCCACCACATCCATACCCTCAAGTACTTCTCCAAAAACGGTATAACCCCCATCGAGATGAGGCACACCGCCGTATTTCACATACCCATCAATCACCTGCTTATTAGGCAGCACGTAGGCCTTTTCCTCTCTGGCCTCTTTCTCTATCAGATATTCTATTTGCCGACGGGAGAAATTCCTGCCCCAGGTGATATAGAAATCGCAGGGAGCTGAAGCAAATTTAGGATTCTCCTCATCACCCTCACGTGCCGCACAGAGCTGACCACGCTTATGGTAGTATTTCGGATAGCGTATTTCAGCAGGAACAACATAGGCGGTATCAAATACTTCCTTCTTCAGAGGGTCCACCTTTCGGGTAGCAGGATCACCAGCCTGCACCATAAAGTTCTTGATAACACGATGGAAGATGCAGCCGTTATAATAGCCACAATTTACCCACTTCAAGAAGTTGTCACGATGCAGAGGCGTATCATTGTAGAGCGCAATACGGATATTGCCCATCGTAGTCTCCAGCAAGACTTCCGGACAGGTAGGATCCTGATGCACTCCAGCCGTATCAACACCCTCCACGGCAATGCCCTTCAAGACAGTCACTTCCTTGGCATTCATATAATCCTGAGCATAGCTTTGCTGCCCGAAAAGAGCAAGTGCTATGCTTGCCATCACCATTTTCAAATCCATATTTAACGTCAAATTTTCTTCCTAATTATTACAAGATTGATTTACCAAATTTTCAAAGATTAAGACCTACTTCACAGTAATATGAAAACAGCCCTGATTCACCTCATATTTCACAAGACAGCGACCACGCTCACGGAAGTCGCGCAGCACCTCGCTGAGCACCCATTTCAGAGAGTCGTTTCTCACCTCCCGACGAGGATTTTTAGCCGTCTGCACAGTCTTATAGCGATTATAGCAAACATCAAAAGTTGTGCCGTATAGATGGCAGGAATTCTCAGTTGCATTTCCGTTTCTTGTGCGGAGTTTCGCCACATCATCCTTGGTACGGAGGATGCTCGTCACGATGATTTTGTGCAGCGGAATGCCCTTGATCTGGAGCGAGTCGAAATAGGCCCTTCCGATATCCTGTAAAAGCACCGAAGCACGGGGTACGAGATAAGGAATACTATTGTTGAGTTTATCAACATAAAAAAACGGATTACTACCCACATAGACCAGCGCTCCCTTGCTGTGTTCAGCCTCATCACGATTCTGCACCGGCTTTACCCCATAATGGTTGGCTGCCTGTATCTGCACATCCTGCTGATCGGGAAACGTATTTCCAAAATGCGGAACAGAAAAGATGCGGTGTTTCACCTCCTTGCCGTCCTTATCAAAGAAAATCGAACTCCCCTTTGCAGCAGAGTCCAAAGCAATTCCAGGCACAGCATCCACTATATTCCCAGCAGAAGCACCATTTAATTGTGATTCATTAGACCGAGAAGCTTCCGCCTCCAGCGCAGCATCATCCTCTGCCAACAGAGCAGCAGAATCATTTTTCAAAGAATCAACAACCTCAGTCTTTGTCAAATAGGATTCCGCCACGCTCGGTTTCGCTACTCTTATCAGGGCGAGAATCAGGACAATCACTACAAATCCGAGCAGAAAACGATTTTTGCTCGACATGGCACGAAGAATTCTGATGATATTTCGTATGATTTCTTTCAATTTCATGATTTGAGTATTTTCAATTTCATTTTGATCAAGCCCCAGTTTCGGAAGATTACTTTCTACATATAGGACATATAGGAAAAGAATCCCTAAGCAAGGTTCCAAGGGAGATAAGCCCTAGCCTTATTCCGATGAGAGAAAGAATCCCAGAGCAGAAGCCAAGCTTTTAGACCTGCCTAATCAAAAATGTAGTGCAAAAGTACGGTAAAAAAACGAAAATGCAAAACTTTTTAAAGTCTTTTTAAACAAAACATATCAGAAATTTTGCTCATTTCAAGGAAAA
>OIYQ01000610.1_pt1 | contig 14504 bp, 13 predicted proteins | sample 1588311 | NCBI WGS metagenome assembly OIYQ01 (sample SAMN03283244) | human gut metagenome | biome: human-associated habitat; material: feces | host: Homo sapiens | place: Peru | collected 2012
AGCTCAGCATATAAGGCTGTATATTTACCTGATGAGAAAGACGAAGATGTAAGAGATTTCATCAGGATGAGAGATGAGCATAAAACAGCTTTAAAGCAGATTAAACAGCAACTAAATGCTTTCTGCTTACGTCATGGACATCACTATGATAAGACCAAATGGACAGGACTCCATCTAAACTGGTTAAGAAATCTTGAATTGAGTAAGCTCCAACGAGAGACAGTAGAAGAGTATCTTGTAACCTATGAGACACTTACAAGCAAGATAACAGCACTGGATATCCGTATAGAAGACATAGCCTCTGAAGAAAGATATGCTGAAAAGGTTAATAAGCTCAAGTGCATCAAGGGAATAAAGACTCATACAGCTTTATCCTTTGTCTGTGAAATAGGAGATTTTAACCGATTCAAATCGGCAGACAAGTTTTCAGGCTTTATAGGACTTGTACCAGGAGAATGCTCAAGTGGTAATACTGAGAGAATGTTAGGTATTACAAAAGCAGGAAACAGACATTTAAGACGACTGGTAGTAGAAATATCAAATACCTACAGACGAGGCACTGTAGGTCGTAAATCGGCAGCCTTAAAGGAACGTCAGAAGGATATGCCTAAGGATGTAGTTGCGTATGCTGATAAGGCTACTAATCGTTGCCAAAGAAAGTACCAGCGTATGATGTTCAAAGGAAAGAATTCAAATCAGGCGGTAGCTGCTGTAGCTAGAGAGCTATGTTGCTTTATCTGGGGAATGATGACCGGTCATCATTCAAGAACAGCTCAGGCAGAAGCTTCAGTATACCGTTCTGAGTTAGATTAGAGTTTAATTAAGGAAAAGAAGTAGGCTCAAGTATTTTAAAGTGATTTAGGTAAGACGTTTTTTATCAAGAAGGTTTGAACTATCTACGACAAAGCTATGATGGCACGTTAAACGTGATCCTCGCTTATAGACAGTAGAGTTCGCGGCGAAACCATTGACCTGGGGTAACCAATCCTCGTATAACAGAGTGGCCAATGCCGTATCTTATACTGAGAAGAGCGTCTTATCTAAATCACTAAAAAGGTACTTGACAAAGGTCACTTCATAACAGCTTTACTATTTGATCCTCAGAAATATCAAAAGCTATGGAGATAAATCCATAGCTTTATTTTTTGGAGAAGAACTTAATTAGACATAAGCAAAACATCTCAAAAATGCCGATGTCATCAATACTACATCTGTGATCTGAAAGCTTCAATCTGCTGATTGATTAACTTTACAGCATCATCTAATGCTGATTTAACATCCTGCTTGCCTACTAAGCACAGTTGCAAGCTTGAATCCATAGGCACCCAAACCTCTGCCATCTCAGGAATTGAAGGCATTGGGTATGATCTTAAAGCCTGCTCTGCAAAAGCTGAAGCAATCTCATTATTCTTAATAATAGGATCATTTAATACAGATACTAATGGTGGGATCTCTGTAGTAGTTTCAAAGCGGATCTTTGCATACTTAGGCTGATTGGCAAAGTTAATGAACTTCTGAGCTAATTCCTGGTTCTTAGTCCAATGTGAAATTACATAGCCACGAACGCCCATAAATGAGGTCATATCCTTACCATTAGGCATCTTTGGTAATGGTACTACACCAAAGTTAATACCTGATTTTTGGTAAGGCTCAACAACCCAAGGGCCGTTAATTACAGCAGCAGCTTTACCTTCAGTGAATAATGAATCAATAGCATTTAAGCCATTCTGTCCCATAATACCTACAGGGAACAGACCATCTTTATAGAACTTTGAAATGTACTCTGTTGCCTGTACTGCACCATCATTGTTAAAGCCTACATCCTCAGCATTGTAGTTGCCGGTTTTGTCTTTACCAAATACATAAGCACCATATGGCTCTAAAGCAGAGATTGCGTAATAAATTTCATCAAACTTAGCCAATAAACCTAACTTACCTTCAGCAACTCTCTTTGATGAGTATGCATAGTAGTCATCCATGGTCTTTAAAGGCTCTTTAATGATGTCTTTGTTATAGAAAAGACCTAAAGTCTCAATCACCTTAGGAATACCATATAATTTCTGATCCTGGGTGAAAGCTTCAATAGACTGAGGCAAATAATCATCAGTAGGAGTTAACTTGGTATCAATAGGATTGATAAGACCCTGAACTACAGCAGAACCTAACTGATCGTTTGGAATTAACATCACGTCAGCACCGATGCCAGCAGGACCATCCAAACGGATTTTTTCTAGCTGCAAGGTGTAACGCATCTCGACGATGTTTACTTTTACACCAGTCTCTTTTTCAAAGTCTTGAGCAGCCTGCTCGATACCCTTGCCTTTTTGCAGATCTTCCCAAACGGTGATCTGTTCAGTTGCATCTACAGCAGTAGTTAAACATAGGACAGAACTTACAACTAATGATAGTTTTGAGAGTAATTTCATAACTGATTTTCCCTAGGTTGTTTGATTGTTGTTTGTCTTTAGATTGTTGGCAAACAAATTTAAAAATGTTTGTTTAAAATCTTTGTTTAATTTAACAAAAGCGCATTTTATGCGATATGTATGCGTTTTCATTGCTTATGAGTATAAAGTAATAAGTAAGATAATGTAGTAGATTTAACACAATTTGTGATAAATCGCCCAATATTTATCAATTTTCACATATTTTTTTGACATTTTATGAGCAATAGCAATCAATTATCAAAAATTATCTTAATATTCAATAAATAAGATTTTATTGACAAAACAAAGACTGTAATATTTTCTGAATAAGTTATTCAGAAAATACTACCAATTTGGAATGAAAAAAACCTAGTCTGTCTTCGAGAGTTTAAAACAGACTAGGATGATGAATAATTGATGAAAAATAACAAATTTCAATAATTATGGGATCTTGGACTAAAGCTGGTTATTCTGTCGCTGCTTCTCGTTTGCGTAAATACGCTCATCCTTTTCATTAAAGAGCATAATGTTCTTGATTAGAGTTGAAACCTGAGTCTTCTGACGAGCAGGTGCATGAACATCACCTGGCAGAATTACCTTAAAGTTATCCTGGCCACAGCAGGTACCGTATACATAAGTGTTGTTGCCTAAACGCTCTACAACATCTGAGTCAAAGTTTAGAGTTACACCAGGCTCACCACCTAGAACTTCAAGTGATTTCTGAATTGCACCAATACTGATATACTCAGGGCGAATACCAACTGTTACCTTGTCGCCAGCCTTTCCACCATCAGTTAGAGCAGGGATCTTAACATCCTGACCGTCTAAGGCTACATGGGCAAAGCCAGGTTCTACCTTAGAAATTGTAGTAGGGATGAAGTTCATCTTAGGAGATCCGATAAAGCCTGCTACGAACTTGTTGCATGGATTGTAGTAAAGATCCATAGGAGCACCGACCTGCTCAACCTTACCAAAGTTCATAACTACGATCTTGTCAGCTAAGGTCATAGCTTCAACCTGATCATGGGTAACATAAACCATGGTGGTCTTCATCTCGTGGTGCATTCTGGCAATATGCAGACGCATCTCAACTCTTAACTCAGCATCAAGATTTGATAAAGGCTCATCGAAAGTGAATACCTTAGGCTTTCTTACAATGGCACGACCGATGGCAACACGCTGTCTCTGACCTCCTGATAACTGCTTTGGCTTTCTGTCTAATAAGTGCTCAATCTGCAAAGCTTTAGCTACTTCATGAACTTCACGCTCAATCTCAGCCTTTGGCACCTTATGGATCTTTAAAGAATAAGCCATGTTCTCAGCTACAGTCATATGTGGATATAGAGCATAGGACTGGAACACCATAGCAACACCACGATCTGCAGGGGTTACATCATTAACAACTTCGTTATCAATTAACAGCTCACCTTCAGTAATTTCCTCAAGACCTGCAATCATTCTTAACATGGTTGATTTACCACAACCTGAAGGACCTACGAAGACAGTTAACTCACCATCTTCAATACGCAGATTGATATTCTTTAAAGTAACTACCTTGCCGTAAGCCTTGGTTACATTTCTCAACTCGATACTTGCCATCTAATAACTCTCCGATGAACTGTTTGTTTATAAGCTAATATAACTAGCTTTAAAAATTGTAAATCTGCATCATGTAACTTTAAAAGTGTATTTTGTAACATTGATTTTGTATGTTTTTATACATAAGTTCAACATGATTTGATAATAAATATACATTTCTTTTGTACTTGATGATTATTTTTTGTACATTTTTGTGATATTCATCAAGTAAATTACATCATCTTGTGTATTTTAATTCATTTACATACTACCTTATATAAAAAGCATAAATTACTTATTTGTTAATTTATTCTTATTTAAACACACGCTCAGCGATCAAAAATGTGTAGCGTTCACATACAGGAGTTTATATGACTAACTTATCTAAATTAGCCTTTGCTTTAGGCTTAACCTTAGCATCAGGCTTAGCTGCAGCTCAGACACAGTTAAATGTTTGGGAGGATATCCAAAAATCTAAAGGTATCGCTCAGGCTGTTGCAGACTTCGAAAAAAAGTTTGATGTAAAAGTTAACATTCAGGAAATGCCTTATATACAACAGCTCGAAAAATTACGTTTAGACGGTCCTGCTGGTATCGGTCCTGATGTAATGATTATTCCTCACGATCAGTTAGGCGCTGCTGTTGTACAGAATTTAATTACTCCTGTTAAGTCAATGCAGGAAAACGCAGACAAGTACATCAATTCAGCAGTCTCAGCTTTTACCGCAAACGGTCAGATCTATGGCGTACCTAAAGTTGTAGAGACAGTTGTAATGTTCTACAACAAAGAAATGATTAAAAAGCCTTTTGAAACTTTTGATGAGTACTATAAGTATTCAAAAGAGCACACCAAAGACGGCTACTTTGGCCTATTAGCTAAGTTTGACTCAATCTACTACGCTTATGGTGCTCTAGCTCCATATGGTGCTTATGTATTCAAGCGCGATGCTGACGGTAATTATGATGCCGAGGATGTAGGTCTGTCAAATGACGGCGCAGTACAGGGTGTTGAGTACATCAAAAAGTTCTACACTGAAGGCTTATTCCCAACAGGCATCATCGGTGACAACGGTATCAACGCTATCGATACACTCTTTACTGAAAAGAAAGCAGCTGCTGTTATCAATGGACCATGGGCTGTTGATCCATACACAAAAGCAGGTGTTGATTTTGGTGTAGTACCACTACCAAAATTACCAAACGGCAAAGACATGAGCTCATTTATGGGTGTTAAAGGTTATGTAATCTCATCATGGGCAAAAGATCATGATTTAGCTGAGAAGTTCATCAATTTCATCAACCAGCCTAAATATGCAGCCATCCGCTTTAAGGAGACCATGGAGATCCCTCCTATTAAGGAAGTTATGGCTGACCCAATCATTCAGGACAACGCAATTGCTTCAGCTATTGCAACTCAGGCATCTCGTGCAACTCCAATGCCTTCAATTCCTGAGATGTCTGAAGTTTGGGGTCCTATCGATGCAGCACTACAGTTAAGCGTAACTGGTAAGCAGGATGTTAAATCTGCTCTGCAGGGTGCTACCGATCATATCCACAACCAGATCGAAGCATTCCGCTCTGGCATGTAATTATAATTAACCTAAGGGCAGAGCAATCTGCCCTTTATAAAAAATCCAACAAACTAATTTATAACATTTAATAAAACAATTGGTGGTCGAAGTGGAAGTTGTCAATACTAGTAAAGGGAATGTCAATGCAACACATCATGCATTAACAGCTCTTATTTTAGGCATTATTCCTGGTGGCGGTCAGTTCTATAACCGTCAGTGGGTAAAAGGTCTTATCTTTTTTATCTTTCTAGTAAGTTTCTTTTCTTGCTCAAAAGATTTAGTTTCTCACGGTCTGTGGGGATTAGTCACATTAGGTGAACAGGTTCCACGTGATAACTCAATCTTCTTACTAGCAGAAGGCATTATCACCGTTTTAATGGTGATCTTAGCTCTGGCTCTTTGGGGCGTTTCCTTACATGATGCTTACGAGTGCGGTAAGAGAAGAGATGAAGGTAAAGCTCTTTACTCAGTTCGTCGCCAGTACAAAAACCTTTTAGATAACGGTTTCCCATACTTAATGATAGCCCCTGGCTTTATCATTTTAGTATTCGTAGTTATCTTCCCTATTATCTTTGGTTTTGCAATTGCATTTACCAACTACAACCTTTATAACGCACCTCCAGCAAAATTAGTTCACTGGGTCGGCTTTAAGATCTTTGAGAACATCTTCTCCTTAAAGTTATGGCGTAACACTTTCTTTGATGTATTGCAGTGGACTGTGGTTTGGACAGTACTTGCAACTACCTTACAGTGCTCAGTTGGTGTGTTACTGGCTATCTTAGTAAACCAGAAAGACTTGCGCTTTAGAGGTATTGTAAGAACCATCTTCATTTTACCTTGGGCAGTACCTGGTTTCGTAACCATCTTAGTATTCGCTGGTATGTTCAACGACAGCTTTGGTGTTATCAACAATTCAATTCTGCCTATGTTTGGCATTGAGCCTAAAGCTTGGATGACTGATCCTTTCTGGACTAAAACTGCTTTAATCATGATGCAGACTTGGTTAGGATTCCCATTTGTATTTGCTATGACCACAGGCGTACTACAGGCAATCCCTGAGGATCTGTATGAGGCTGCTACCATGGATGGCGCAAGCTCATTTACAAAGCTACGTACAATCACACTACCATTAGTGCTGTACTCCATTGCTCCAATTATCATTACTCAGTACACCTTTAACTTTAACAACTTCAACATCATTTACTTGTTCAACAATGGTGGTCCTGCTGTCCCTGGTTCAAACGCAGGTGGTACTGATATCTTAGTATCATGGATTTATAAGTTAACCATGAGCTCTTCACAGTACTCTGTAGCAGCTGCAATCACCATTCTACTGTCAATCTTTGTAGTAGGTATCGCTCTATGGCAGTTCAGAAGATCAAGTGCTTTCAAGAATGATGAGATGATGTAAGAGGAACAGAAAAATGGTTAAAAGCAGTATTAAACGTCAGACTCATATAAGACTAGGTTTAACCTGGCTTGTAATAGGTTTTGTAAGCTTGCTCATTATCTATCCATTAGTATGGACAGTAGGTGCATCACTAAATCCTGGTAACAGCTTAATGAGCTCTTCAATTATTCCTAAGAATATATCATTAGAGCACTACGCTGCCCTGTTCAATGGTCAGGTAGATTATGTAACCTGGTATTGGAATTCCATGAAGATCAGTTTCTTTACCATGGTATTAACCTTAATCTTTGTAAGCTTTACAGCTTACTCATTCTCACGCTTCCGTTTCGTCGGTCGTAAGAATGGTTTGGTTCTGTTCCTATTACTACAAATGATCCCTCAGTTCTCAGCACTGATTGCTATCTTTGTACTGTCACAGATGTTAGGACTTGTAAACTCACATTTAGCTTTAGTCTTAATCTATGTAGGCGGCATGATCCCTATGAACACTTACTTGATGAAAGGCTATATCGATGCTATTCCTCGTGATATGGATGAGTCTGCAAGAATGGATGGCGCAGGTCACTTCAGAATCTTCTGTGAAATCATTATGCCTTTATCAAAGCCAATTATTGCGGTAATTGCCCTGTTCTCATTTACAGGCCCATTAGGCGATTTCATTCTATCAACCACTATTTTAAGAACACCTGATCAGTTCACACTGCCAATTGGTCTGTATAACTTAGTTTCCATGAAGATGGGTGCAAGTTACACCACCTATGCAGCTGGTGCCGTACTGATTTCAGTACCAGTTGCCCTACTGTTCTTATGGTTACAGAAGTTCTTCGTATCAGGACTTACAGCTGGTGGTTCTAAAGGTTAATCAACAAACATAATCTAGGAAAAAAAACATGAATAAATCATTAAAAGTGCTGGCAGTAGCTGTACTGTCAGCAATGGTAGGCGCTTGCGCTTCTAATAATGCAGTTGACAATGATAATAATGTTGCAAATCAAGCAGTTGTAGCTAAAAACGTACAATTTACCAAAGCAAATCTACCATCATCATTTGTAAAAGGTGCTGATGTTTCAGAGTTAGCTGAAATGGAAGAGAACGGTTTTAAGTACTTTGATGCTAACGGCAATGAAGCTGATGCTCTTACCATTTTAAAGAACAACGGCATCAACTATATGCGTGTACGCCTCTGGGTTGATCCACAGGATAAAGACGGTAAAACCTATGGCGCAGGTCATAATGATTTAAAGACCACTTTAGCCTTAGCTAAGAGAATTAAAGCTTTAGGGGTTAAGTTCTTATTAGACTTCCACTATTCAGATTTTTGGACAGATCCTGGCAAACAGTTAAAACCTAAAGCTTGGGAGAAACTATCTTTTGCAGAGCTAAACAAAGCTATCTACAAATACACTAAAGACACCATCACTACCTTCAAAAAAGAAGGTGTAATGCCTGATATGGTTCAGATAGGTAATGAGATTAACTCAGGTATCCTATGGCCTGAAGGCAAGAGCTGGGGTGGCGACGGTCACGAGTTTGACCGATTAGCAGAGCTTTTAAAATCAGCTATCAAAGGCTTTAATGAAGCTAAAGGTGACTCTGAGTGTAAGGTTATGTTACACCTAGCAAAGGGACCTGATCAGAACATGTATAAGTGGTGGTTTGGCGAAATCACCAAGCGCAATGTTCCATTTGATGTAATCGGTATGTCAATGTACACCTGGTGGGATGGCGGCATTCAGGCACTTGAGGATAACATCAAGTGGGTTCGTGAGACTTACGGAAAAGAAGTTCAGGTAGTTGAAGGCAGCTATCCATATACCTTGGTAAGTGAAGACAACTTAGCAAATGACTTCTCAGAAAAAGATGCTAAGACCTCTGGCTATGAAGCTTCAGTACAGGGTCAGTACTCATACTTAAAAGATCTTCTAGAAGGTATCAACAAAGCAGGTGGCACTGGTTTCTTCTACTGGGGTACAACCTGGAAGACAGTTAAGGGTAAAGAGATCTCCTGGGGAACTCCTGCTTCATTTAAATACATTAGCTGCGATGCAAGCTGCACTGTAGGTAATGCTCGTGAGAATCAGGCTTTATTTGATAAGGACGGCAAAGTTCTTGAGTCTGTAAAAGTATTTAACGATTAGCAAAACGGAATTATAACTATGTCTTTTAAACCTTTATTTGGACAGCAAAAGATCTTCTACGGAGCTGACTATAACCCAGAGCAATGGTTAGACTCTCCTGAGATCTTAGAAAAAGATTTAGAGCTTATGAAACAGGCTCACTGTTCAATTATGTCTGTTGGCATCTTTTCATGGGCAAAGCTAGAGCCACAGGAAGGTGTATACAATTTTGAGTGGTTAGATAAGGTTCTTGATAACCTAAACAGTATCGGCGTTAAGGTATTTTTAGCAACACCAAGTGGTGCACGCCCAGGCTGGATGTCTAAAAAATACCCAGAGGTCTTAAGAGTTTGGGACAATCGTGTAAGAGCTCTGCATGGCGGTCGTCACAATCATTGCTCATCATCTCCAGTATACCGTGAGATGGTAAGAAAGATTGACACCGCACTAGCTGAGCGCTACTCACATCACCCTGCTGTATTAGGCTGGCATATCTCTAATGAGTTCTCAGGATCATGTCACTGTGAGTACTGTCAAAAGCGCTTTAGAGAGTGGTTAAAGCAAAAATATAAGACTTTAGATAATTTAAATAAAGCATACTGGTCAACTTTCTGGAGCCATACCTATTCATCATGGGATGAAATTGAGTCTCCTTCATCAATAGGTGAGAATGCAGTACATGCTTTAAATCTTGACTGGAAGAGATTTAATACCGAGCTGTGCATGGACTTCTGCAAGCATGAAATTGATACTGTAAAAGCTGTAAATCCAGCATTACCTGTAACTACCAATTTCATGGAATTCTTCTATGACTATGACTATTTTGAGTTCTCAAAGATCCTAGATTTCATTTCATGGGACAGCTACCCTGAGTGGCATGTATATAAGGATGAGGAAAAGATCCCTGTCTATACAGCTATGAACCATGATCTGATGAGATCATTAAAAGGTGGCAAGCCATTTGTGCTGATGGAGGAGACTCCTACATGCACTAACTGGAGAGGACTATCTAAGCTTAAAAAGCCTAATATGAATACTTTAGGATCATTGCAGGCTATGGCTCATGGTGCTGATAATATTCAATATTTCCAGTGGCGTAAGAGCCGTGGTTCAAGTGAAAAGTTCCATGGTGCTTTTGTAGATCATGTAGGTCACTTGGACACTCGAGCAGGACACGAGGAATGTGAGTTAGGCGCAAAGCTAGAAAAGCTAGGCGAAATTGCAGGCTCTAGAGTAGATGCAAAAGTTGCTATCGTCTTTGATACTGTAAACCGTTGGGCCATTGATGATGCTCAGGGACCTCGCAACTGTGGCAAGAAATACCTTGAGGTTTGTTTAGATTACTACAAAGCTTTATGGAAGAAAGGTATCAACGTCGATGTTATCGATGAGACCTGTCTATTGGATAAATACAAGGTAGTAATCGCACCTATGACCTATATGATCCGTGGTGATTACGCTAAGCGTGTTGAAGAGTTTGTAAAGAACGGCGGTCACTATGTTTCAACCTTCTGGTCTGGCATTGTTGATGACACTGATCTGTGCTTCTTAGGTGGTTTCCCAGGACCTCTAAAAGACGTTTTAGGTATTTGGGATGAGGAAATTGAGTGTCTTGGTGACGATGAGTCAGTACAGGTAAAGAGTGTCTGTGATTGTACCGGCTTTAACAGATGCTTTAGTGCAACTCATCTGTGTGCTCTGATTCATACTAAAGACGCTAAGGTCTTAGCCGAGTATGACAGTGATTTCTTTAAAGGCATGGCAGCTGCTACTGTAAATAATTACGGTAAAGGTAAAGCTTACTATGTAGCAACCCGCCCTGAAGAGTCATTTATTGATGCTCTGGTAAGTTCAATTCTCAAAGAGAATGATATTCACGGACCTTTTGAGACTTTACCATTTGATGTTTCATGTCACACAAGGCACAACGATGAGTTTGAATATGTATTCTTAGGTAACTACTCAACAATAGAGCAGACAGTAAACCTTACTTTAGAATACCATGACATGTTAAATGACAAGTCTGTATCAGGACAGGTAACTTTAGAACCTTATGGCAGCCTGGTTTTAAAGCACAAAAAATAAGAAAAATTAACTAGAAAACTGTAGATATAAACAGTTTCCATTGCTGACCTTACGGTGTTTGAAAAGTTAGATTGTTAAGTAGCTCTACACCCTGCTACTTTATGAAATAGCTGCCTCAGACACCGTTTTTTTTAACTTTACAAAAACAAACATAAACTAACTATGAAAAAATCATTATTATCCTTGGTGTTAAGTTCAACACTGCTCTCCGCTTTAAGCTACAGTGTAGCTTATGCAAACTGTTCGCTTGAAGTTTGGGAAGATGAAAACAAAGGTACTGGAATTAAAGAAGCAGTTGAGACTTTTGAAGAGGAAACAGGCTGCACAGTTAATATCACAGAATCCCCTTATGTAAATCACATCAATGTCATGTTAGATGCTGAAGAAAACAAAGCAGTACCTCTACCTGATATCGTGATGTTACCTGCTGACAGAATGGGAGATGCTGCTAAAAACAAAATCATAAGACCAATTTCATTTATGCAAGAGGATAAAGACAGATATCTTTTATCTGGAATTAAATCTTTTACCTACAATGATGAGATCTACGCCTGCCCTCGTTCTGTAGAGACTATGGTTATCTACTACAATCAGGATCTCTTAAAATACCCATTTGAGTTTATGGAAGACTACTATAACTTTGCTAAAGAGATTAGATCTCAGGGAAAGTATGGCATTATCTCAAAGTGGGACACCATCTATTACGCCTATGGCTTTTTAAGTGGCTTTGGAGGCTACTGCTTCAAGCAAAAGGCTGATGGTACACTCGATCCTAATGATATTGGTTTAGACAATGAAGGTGCTGTACGGGGCGCTGAGTATTTACGTAAATTCATCGACAACACCGCACCTTCATCAATCTTTGGCGATGATGGTTTTGCCGAAATTGACAAGCTTTTTGTTACAGGGCAGGTTGCAGCTGTTATCACAGGTCCATGGGCACTTGATGATTATGCTAAATCTGGTCTTAACTATGGTGTGGCGCCTCTGCCAAAATTTCCAAATGGCAAGTATGCACAACCTTTCTTAGGTTATCGTGGCTATGCGGTTACACGTAATGCAAAAGATGTAGCTTTAGCTGAAAAATTCTTACGCTTTATCAATCAGGATAAATTTGCATTAAAGCGTTATGAGAACATTCATGAGATCCCTCCATTAAAATCAATTATGCACAATCCTTTGATTTTGAATGACGACTTTGCAAGTGCTGTCGCTATTCAAGCGCTACATGCTGAGCCTACTCCATCAATTCCAGAGATGGCAAAGATTTGGGAGCCTATGAACAATGCTTTATATGAAGCAATGACCACCAAAGGCAGCATCAAAGAAGCTCTTGTAAAAGGAGCTAATAAAGTCCGTGAGGACATTAAGAATTCACAATAACTAGTACTCTTACGTTTAGATAAATGCTTTTCGTAGCTCATCTTCTGTGGGCTACATTAAAAAAAAATTTCATCAAACTTACTTGGAAATTTCAAATTTTGTAAGTACAAATCATCAGGTACTAATTAAGGCTGTTATACTGATTAAAGTTAAATAACAAAATAAGAAATAGGAATAATATGACACTTCCTTGCCTTAAAAATTTCAAAAATTATCAGAACAACTACTACTCAGTCTTGATGCAAATACCAGGCTTTAAAGAATCAGCATTAGTTATTGAGGACTTTTTAAAGCAGATCATCGCTGAAGGTGATTTTTACATCAAGGTACCTACTAAGGTCTTACCTTTAATCTTAGAGTGTGGATACCTCAAAAACGCTGTGCAAGCTGGAAAAACAGCAAGTGGCGGTGGACCTGCTGCCAGAATTAAGAGTACTGAGTTTATGTTTGGATGTAGCCAAAATGAGCTTACCAAGCCAGACTACCCTCGATTTGGTTATCTCTCATCTCCAGATCCTAAGATCAATATGCTTATGACTTATGACATGACATATCAGTATGGAGATGCCACCATTAAATTAAAGAAAGATAACCTCTTTGACAGAACCACTCTGACAATCGGTACCTCTCTCGATTTTATGAGCTTTGCATATCTAATTCCTACATTGCTCACCGATCCAAAAGCAACCTGTATCTTTGGTGTAGCTACACACCTAGCCTCAGGTAAAGATGCAGCACCATACGGCCATGGTAACATTAAGAACTATCTGTTCATAGCTGATAAGATAAAAGACGGGACCATTAACAAAAATAACTTCTACAACATTGATGAATTATTAGGTGGTAAGAACCCTCTATTAAGGTTCTTTGAGCTTCAGTTCCATGGAGACATTAAGCTTAGCGATTTTGAAAGAATCGATTATATGGAAGAACCAGATGAAGAGGTTATCAAAGGCTTTGAAGCTAAAGGCATTCCTGTCGAAGAACAATCAATAATATAACAATACACTCCATTATATAACTTCAAAAGCTCCTCTCATGAGGAGCACTTTTTCATCTATAGAACATCTACAAGAGCTCTTTAACCTCAAAAAGCAGAGTAAAAAATCCGATCTTTTTTATGTATTTTTATGAATCAGTGGAGTTTGAAACGAGACAGAAAACGACAAAAGGCTTAAATAGGCCAAACACTGTAAAAAAGTTGAAAAAAATAGAAGTGTACAGATATAAAAAAACCTCTGAAATTCAGAGACTTATTAGAAACAATTCGCTGGTGCTGATACCGTGAACAGCATCAAATTCGGTCATCATACCTTGGTTTTCTAAATTCACCATGCTATAATGCCTTTACTATATTTATTAGGCTCTAAAGCCTTTCAGTTATTACGTTTAAAAATCGAGCTTAAACAGTTTTCTGTTTAGGCTCTTTTTTTACCCTTAGTAAGATTGTACAACAAAAATTCCAAAATCTCAAAAAAAATCGTAAAAAATTGCAAAAATATCTCCTTATTTTATAAAGAAAAATTCTCTAATATCTTGAATTATAAGGTTAAAGATTTTTTACAATTTATTTTACATACGTGTTATTATCATTATAAATCATTTGCATTTATTTTTTATATATGAAGAAGAAATGTTATTTATCGAACGAAGCTATACTTGCAAAAGTTGAAAATCCACAAAGCTTTCTAAATGCTGTTGATGCCCTGGTAGATGCAAAATACTCTAATTTGCCTCCTAGAATGAGATACAGCATTAGACACTTTGTTAAAACACAGAACCTAGAACAGATTTGGATGGCTCTAAATGTACAAATTTATGTCATGGATAACCAAAGCGCAATTAAAAATCCTAAAAAATTCTCTCTTAGAGAATGGGTGTAAAATCCCATTTATTTTTCTTATTTTTCAATAAGTTATTTTTGTTAGCACGT
>OIYQ01000614.1_pt1 | contig 14420 bp, 10 predicted proteins | sample 1588311 | NCBI WGS metagenome assembly OIYQ01 (sample SAMN03283244) | human gut metagenome | biome: human-associated habitat; material: feces | host: Homo sapiens | place: Peru | collected 2012
GCGCATACACGCTGATTTCCGCAGTGCAGTAGAGATCCCTCGGCTACGCTCGGGATGACGATGCCGGAGAATCCCAGCCACCAGTCACTCCTAATCCCTAATCACTAGTCACTAGCCCCTGAATCCGCTATTTCCCGTCAATTCCACGTAAAATTTGCCGATTGCCATTGATTCTCATTGACAGGGGAAGATTTTCTGACTATATTTAGTAAGGATAGCCCGCAGCAGACCGCGGGAAGCAAAGATCAGTCACGAGTTACTTATGAAATAGAAAGGGGGGCCGCCATGATACAGGCATACAAACACAATGAAAATCATGTTCTGTCCGCTGTTCCGCTGGAACAGCTGGAAAAAGGGTCCTGGATCAATGCCGCGGCACCGACATTGGAGGAGCTGGTCAGGATCAATGAGCTGACGGGCATTCCCGTTGATTCCCTCCAGACCGCCCTCGATAGAGAAGAACGCTCTCACGTCGAACTCGAAGACGACTATATCTTTGTCGTCGTGAATACCCCGGTCGTCCTTGAGACGGATGCCTATGATGCCCTGCCGCTCGGCATCTTCATCACGCGCCAGTACTTCATCACCGTCTGTCTGGAACCGAACACCGTCATTCAGAAATTCCTGAATAACTCGTTCACCTCTTTCCAGACGTACAAGAAGACGCGCTTCCTTTTCCAGATCCTTTCGCAAGCCTCCTCTTCCTTCCTGTATTTCCTGCAGCAGATCTACAAGCAGACCGATGTCATCGAGACGCAGGTCAGAAAGTCCTTGCAGAACAAGGAGCTCTTCCGCATGCTCGAGCTGCAGAAATCTCTGACGTACTTCAACTTCGCCCTGCATGCGAATGAAAACGTGATGGAGCGCCTGATGCGGCTTCGAAACAGCCCGCTGCACTCGCTCCTCAAAATGTATGAAGAGGATGAGGACCTGCTGGAAGATGTCATCATCGAAAATAAGCAGGCGCTCGAAATGGCGGAGATCTATACCAACATTCTGATGAGCATGATGGACTCTTTCTCCTCCATCATCTCGAACCGTCTTTCGCAGATCATGAAATTCCTGACGTCTGTCACCATTATCCTGGCGATCCCGACCTTGATCTACAGCCTCTGGGGCATCAATGTCCCTGTCCCCTTCGAGGAGTCGCCCTTCGGCTTTGTCGGCGTCATCCTGATCGGTATCCTTTTGACCCTTGTCGTCACCTTCATTCTGTGGCGGAAGGATATGCTCTGAATCTGAAATACACGAAACCCCCGGAGTGAGCGCTTCGAGGGTTTTTCTTGCGTGAAAATGGTATAATCGGGTAGTATGCTGGTGACTAGTGACTAGTGACTAGTGACTAGTGACTAGTGACTAGTGACTAGTGACTAGTGACTAGTGACTAGTGACTAGTGACTGGTAGACATTAGACTCCCGTATCGTCATTTCGAGCGAAGCGAGAAATCTTTCTTGCAGACCGATAAACGATGCCTGTGTGAAAGCAGGAATACGTAGCACCAGAGCGTCTGTTCCCTGCCAGTGCCTTTGTGCTACAGACCGCCGTGCAAGGGAAACCCTCGGCTGCGCTTGGAGTGATGACGGCGCGAAGCGCTATCCAAATCCTGCGGTGCTTCTGATTTTTATGCGCCGCACCACACCTGTTGAACCTATAGAACCTGCTGAACCTCTTTCGCAAACAATCAAAGGGCAACACGCCCCATGGGCTAACCCTGCCCCCCTATTTATAAAGGACTCTTATGCCAAACTATCAACTTCTTGTCAATGCCGACGACTTTGGTCGGCATGTTCTTATCGATCAGGCCGTCAAGCGCTGCGTGGAGGACGGCTGTCTGCGCTCTGCGACGCTCATGCCGGGCGGTAAGGCCTTTGATGATGCCGTCGAGGTGGCCAGATGTCACCCCGAGCTGGGCGTCGGCATCCATCTGACGCTCGTGAACGGATTTCCTGTGTGCGAAGCGAAGGATATTCCCTCGCTCGTGACCAAAGAGGGTGTCTTTTTTGATAACCATGTCGAATTTGTGAAGCATTTTCTCAAGGGGCAGATCGCCATGGAGGATGTACGGCGTGAGCTCATGGCGCAGGCTGCGAAAATGGAGAAAACCGGTCTTCCCCTGACGCATGTCGACAGCCACCAGCACATGCACATGCTGCCGGGGGTGATCGATATCGCGCTGGATGTGGCCGAGTCTGTGCATCTGGACGCAGTCCGCATTTCCCGCACGCCGCTCTTTACGGCCTTTGAAGGCGTAGGGCAGCTCATCGGCCGCCTCGGACTCTTCACGCTGGCAGAGCTCTCCTTGTGGAAGGCGAAGCGCCGTCATTTTCGCGTGCCGGATCATTTCGAGGGCATCGTGGCAGGCGAAGCGGTGCATGAAGGGCATTTCCTGCATATCCTGAAGGATCTGCGCCCCGGCACGACGGAGGTCATGATGCATCCCGGCACGGATAATGAAAAGCTCATTCCCGCCTGCGACTGGGAGCATGACTTCGAAGCGGAGATGCAGGCGATCGTCTCGCCGAAGGTGAGACGGATGATTGCGGATAAAGCCGTGAAGGTCGTGAATTACAGGGATCTGAAATAGTTGGTGACTAGTGACTGGTAGCTAGTGGCTAGGGATTAGGGACTCTCTCGTATCGTCATTTCGAGCGCCAGCGAGAAATCTTTTTCGTTTGCGATCAGGCGGTCGATGTTTGGAAACGCTACATGGGAAACTTGCTATCAAGAGACCTTCAGGCATCGCCCATTTATACTCCGCGGCGCTTAGATCCTTCGACTCAGTTCTCCTGTTTCAGATAAGCCATTTCCTAACACACGACGTTTTTCTCCGCTCAGGATGACGAGATGCGCCGCACCACCATTCCTCATTCCTCATTCGGACAAAGCGTTCATACACAATCAAGGGGCGGCACGCCCCTTGAGCCAACCCATTGAACCCATTTTTCCCATCGGAGGGAACCATTGAATACTCGGATCAAAGGCATCCTGCAGTGCGCGCTGGGCGCGCTTTGCTGGGGGGCGAGCGGGATTGCGGGGCAGTACCTGCTCGTGAACCGCGACATCTCCCCGGAGTGGCTGACCTTCTGCCGGCTGCTGTCGGCCGGTGTGCTGCTCCTTTTTATTTTTTCATTGACGGGACAAACGGGCATCTGGTCGATCTGGCAAAATAAAAAAGACCGGATACGGATCCTGGTCTTTGGTATGCTGGGAATGATCTGGACGCAGTACGGATATTTTGCGGCCATCAAGTACAGCAATGCGCCGACGGCAACGGTCCTGGAGTATCTGATGCCGATCCTCATCATCTTCTGGTACTGCCTTTCGGAGCGGCGGCTGCCGCATCTGGTGGAAATTTTCTGCACGGTCTTTGCCTTCGTGGGGACTGTACTCATCGCGACACATGGAAATTTTGGCAGTCTCGCGCTGTCTGAAAAGGCTCTCTTCTGGGGACTTCTGGCCGCCGTGGCATGCGCGCTCTATACGGTAGAGCCGGTCGGCATGATCAAGAGGTACGGCGCGCCCATCGTCGTGGGCTGGGGCATGATCATCGCAGGGCTTTCCTTCCTGCCCTTCATGGGACTATTCCCCTTCACTGGTGCAGTGGATCTTTCTGTCGGTCTGGCCTTCCTTTTCGTGGTCATCGTGGGTACGATCTGTTCCTTCGTCCTCTATCTCGGAAGCACGAAGTATATTTCTCCGGCAGACGCCAGCATCATCGCAGCCTTGGAGCCGCTCTCATCCATTCTTCTCGCCTTTGCCGTCTTCGGGCAGGACTTCGGCTTCTTCGAGCTTCTCGGGATGGCACTCATCATCGCGGCCGTCGGCGTGGTGAGTTTGCATCAGTGACTGGTGACTAGTGACTGGTAGCTGGGGACTAGTGACTAGGAATTAGTAGCTAGGGATTAGGTTTACGATACGAGAGAATCGCTCATTTCAAATCTCCGCGGCGCTTCTGATTTTTATGCGCCGCACCACCATTCCTAATTCCTCATTCGCGCAAAGCTTTCATTCATAATCAGTGGACGGAGCCGCCCAAGGGGCTAACCCTGAACCAAATGAAAGCAAAGTAAAAAGGAGCTGTGAAGAAATGAATCCTCATTTCTTCACAGCTCCTTTTCCTTTTCCCTATTCAGCTTTCATCTGATACTCCCTGCCATCGATGGCCAGGACATCTCCGGGACGGATCTTCTTGCGTTTTTCACGGACAGGCTTGCCATTCAGCTGCACCTGATGCCGGGCAAGGTAAGCGGCGGTTTCTCCGCCGGAGCTGATCGCGTCGATCTTTTTCAAAAGCTGGTCAAGCTGGATGTAGTCTCCGTAGACGGCTATGCTCTCCATCAATGTCTCCCCCTCATCGGTGTCACGACATACTGGTAGGCCTTATCTTCTTCCTGCTCTACCAGAAGCGGGCCGTTTTTCTGCAGGTGCAGAATGACGGTTTCGCCCTCGGAATGCTTCAGGATATCTTCGATATAGTTGCAGTTGTAGGTGATCTTGATCGGCTCGCCTTCGAGCTTGATCGGGATCGATGTGCTGCTGCGGCCGAGAGAGGGATCTTCTTCATAGATTTCCACCGAATCCTCATGGAAGATGAAATTGATGGTATGGTAATCCACGCCGCTGGAGATCGGGCTGACGAAGCGGACGGCTTCCTGAAAATCGTGCACATTGACGGTCGCGAGTGCATCGTGATGGGTCGGGATGACGCGGTGGTAATCCGGATATTCGCCGGTGAGCAGACTGGTGATAAAGTACGTGCTGCCAAAGGTGAATGCGACATGGTTTTTGGACCATGAAATTTCGACGGTGCTGCCTTCCTCGTCCGGCAGCAGGCGGACTACATCCGAAAGGATGCTGCCGGATACGACGAAGCGCCCTTCTGTGCTCGCTTCTTCCGGCAGAGTGATTTCTTTGGCAGCCAGGCGGTGCGTATTGGTCGCCGCCATGATGAAGCGGTACTGGCTGACTTCAAAGAGCACGCCGGTGAAGAGAGGCTTCTGCTTGTCCGAAGCCGTGGCGAAGGAGACCTGGCTGGTCATTTCTTTGAAATCATGACAGGAGACTGTCGCATGACTGGTATGCTCCATTTCTTTGACTTCCGGAAATTCATTGATGTCGCGGGTCGGGAAACGGGCAAAATAAGAGCCGCACGTAAAAGAAACCATATTTTCTTCTTTTTTCTTTTCCATGACGACATCCCCTGCCGGCATCATGCGGATCGTGCTTTGCAGCTGGCTGGCAGCAATCACGATAATGCCTTCTTCCTCGATCATGGCCGGGCAGCTTGTTTCGATCCCGATGGTGTAATCATTGGCCTGCAGCTCGACTTTTCCGTTTTCTGCAGCAATGAAGTATCCGTTATTGGTATTGGATGTAATTTTCGCCTGTGCAGCCCGCTGTACGCGGTCGATCGCATCAGACAATTCCGTTTTGTCGAAAATGACTCTCATGGCAGCACCTCTAGAAATAACGATGATTGATAAAAAGATAGTAGTCGCCGTAGTAGGGCGGTGTGAATAAGTGAATAACTCTGTGAAAAGTGAGATTTTCTCGGATTTCGCGGTTTGTTAAAAAGGATTGAATAACTTTTTTTGGAATTCACGGTTTTCACAGCTTTTGGGGAAACTGTCGTTTTTCACAGCTTTCCCGCAGGATATTGGATACGGGGAAAAGGGGTTGTTCACAGTGGGTTCAGGGTGAGTCCAAGGGGCGGGGCGTCTCCTTGATTATAGTTGAAAGCCTCGCTTGAATGAGAAATTAGAAATGAGAAATGCGAAATGGTGGTGCGGCGCATAAAAATATGAAAGCGCCGCGAAGAATAAATCATAGCGATGCCATGAGCTGGCATGCCAGTCACCAGTCACTTGAGACTCCTAATCCCTAGCCACTAAATTTTTGCACTCTCATTTTTCATTCGGGCAAAGCTTTCATCCGTAATCCATGGGCGCCCCGCTCTACGGGCTCACCATGAACCCTCTCCCCTCACCCCCGCTGTTTCAGCAGCTTCCGGATCGCTTCGATGGAAGCGCGGGTCTGCGGGTCGCGATCGATGTCTTTTTCCACGCGTTCGCAGGCATAGAGGACGGTCGAGTGGTCTTTTCTGTGGAAATAGTCACGCAGCGTCGGGTAGGACTCGTTCAGCTCATTGCGGCACAGGTACATGGCGATCTGGCGCGGGATGACGATCTTCTGCGGACGGCCGCGGCCGAGGAGCTTATCCTTTTTGACGCCGTAGTACTGGCAGACGGTATCGATGATGAAGTCGACGGTAAGCTCCTGACGGTTGTCGAGGGGGATCTGGTCCTTCAGTGCATCCTTGGTGAAGGCGAGCGTGATCGTTTGTTTCTTGATCTGCGAGAAGGTGACGAGCTTATTGAAAGCTCCCTCCAGCTCACGGACATTGGTATTGATATGACTTGCAATATAGTCGACCACGTCTTTCGGGAGCGTGATGCCAAGCTTTTCTGCTCTCTGCTGAAGGATGATGCAGCAGATTTCATAGTCCGGCGGAGAAATCGGGGCAACGAGCCCGCTGGAAAAGCGCGTCTGCAGGCGGTCTTCCAGCTTGTCGATATCCTGCGGCGTGCGGTCGCTCGTCATGATGATGTGCTTCTTCTTATCGAAGAGGTCATTGAATGTATTGAAGATCTCCATCTTCGTCGCATCCTTGGAGCCGAAGAACTGCACGTCGTCGATCAGGAGGAAGTCCAGATTTCTATACTTGGCACGGAATTTCGGCATGGTGTGATTCTGGATGGCATCGATCAGCTCATTCGTGAAGGTTTCGCTCGAGACGAAGAGGACGGAAAGCTCCGGCTTGTTTTCGTGGATGTAGTTGCAGATGGCGTGGAGCAGATGCGTCTTGCCAAGACCGGAGGGCCCGTAGATGAAAAGCGGATTCATTTTCTGGTCGGCCTGATCCGGATGATCGGCCGTCTTGGCGACCGCATAAGCGGCCTGAAAGGCGATCTCGTTGCAGTTGCCATGGACGAAGGTGGAGAAGGTATATTCTTCATTGACCGGATTCGGCAGGAAGGCATTTCTCTTTTTTGGCTCACTGCGCACGGGCGCATCGAAGAGGGAGGTTTCTCCGAGCTCCCGGATGTCGGGGAGCGGGACCTCATCGGCTGTCATCGGCTTGATTTTGGAAAAATCCGGCGGCATGGCTTCCTTCGGAAAGGGATCATCGATATCAGGCTCCGGGAGAGGCGCCGGCGTATTTTCATAAGGGGTATCGGCGGTCTCATGGATCATCGGGAAGGGGGCATCGCTCTCCGCTGCCTTTCTGGATGCACCGGCTTCCGGAAACGGCGTCGGCATCGGCGCGGGTTCCGCGGGCTGGTTCATGATATCGGAAATCTCGATGGAAAGTTGCTTCCCTGTGATATCGAAAATAATTTTTTCCAGCTTTCCTTTATATACATTTTCGATCCATGGTTTCCGCCGTTTGTTTTTGGGCGAAATCGTCAGTGTGCTTTCTGTCATGGAGATAGGAAAGACTTCGTTGGAAAACATGTCATAGTACGGGTGGTCATACTGGTCGATATAGTCCAGTATCTGGTCCCATAATTGAAAGAAGTCCATAGGGTACCTCGCTTGCCACACATAGGGCAGCCGCCGTGGCTGTGAGTATGTGAATGACTTTGTGAATAATTGTGAATAAGGCGTTTTCTCCGATCGGACTCTTTGGAAAGAGGCTTGACGGCATCGGAGAAAGCGGCGGTTGAATATCTTTGTGGATAAGTGGATAAGTCTGTGAATTAGTGTATGCTTTCTGCGCTTTTTCCACACGCTTTTCCGTAACTTTCAAACGGGCTTGTGAATAACTTCATTGTACCATTTCCCTCGTCTCTTGTATATGCACAAGATGTGGGTAGAAAAATGGGCAGGGGCGCAAGAGGAAAAATTAGGAATGCGGAATTAGGAATGAGGAATGAAGGTGGCGGCTTCGCTGCAGAGTATAAATAGGGCGATGCCCGAAGGCGGTATTCAAGTCACCAGTCAGTTGAGACTCCTAATCCCTAGCCACTAGTCACCAGTCACCAGTCACTAGCTACCAGTCACTAGTCCCCTTTCCCAAACCTTGCCTTGCCAGCCTTCCCTTTGGTAAGATATAAGTAAAATTTAAAATTGATCAAAGCGAGGCAAAGCATGAGTGAGATAAAAAATGATCCCCGTTTGAAACAGGCGGCGGAGGAAGCGATAGCAAAAGCAGCGGACCGGCGTGTGATCTCTTTCACGCTGGATGGCGAGACGTACTGGATCAAGAGGAAGATGAGCAATGGCAGAAAGCAGTTCGTCAAGTACTCCGTCGAGAAGGAATTTTATTTCGAAGTGGCGAAGATGACCATCGCCTTCCGCGCCGCGCCGGAGCTTAGCCCGGAGATCCTGGTGCTGACGCCGGACTATATGGTGACAAGGGACGGCGGGCGCACGCTGAAGAACTGGCTCGATTCCGACAGGCCGGAAGAAGACAAGGAACAGCTTCTCGAAGAGGCCGGCCGCGCGCTGTGCGCCCTTCATCAGGCGGGCATCGTCCATGGCCGTCCGGCACTGCGCGACATCACATGGAAAGAGGGAAAATTCACCTTTCTGGACTGGGAAAACCGCCTGTTCACCAGAGACATCGAAGAGCAGAAGGCCATCGACCTGATTCTCCTCCTCCATGGTCTTGCCCGCGAAGACTACAGAGAAGAAGGACATCGCATGGAAGCCTTGGACCGCGGCTATCTCGCGCAAGGCGGAGAGAAGACGCGCGAAAATGCGATCCGCCTTTTTAGGAAGCATGGCGTCCTTTACCGCATCGTCAAGGCCCTCTCCCCCTTCCATATGGTCGATGTCGAAGCGGCGAGGAAGGTGTGCGAGTACTTATTAAATTAGGAATTAGAAATTAGGAATGAAGGTGGCGGCTTCGCCGCGAATATATATGGGGCGATGCCTGAAAGTAGTATTCAAGTCACCAGTCACTAGTGACTGGTAGCTAGGGATTAGTGGCTAGGGATTAGGAGTCTCAAGTGACTGGGTGACTAAGAGGCTAGAAGACATCAGACTCTCGTATCGTCATTTCGAGCGAAGCGAGAAATCTTCCTTGCAGACCGATAAACGATGAATGTGTGAAAGCAGGGATTAGAAATCTCAAGTTACTACTTTAGGGCATCGCCCTATTTCTACTCTGCGGCGCTTCATTATTTTTCGTGCCGAACCCCAAGTTTGAAAGCAGGAATGAGTGGCTAGGGATTAGGGATTGGGGATTAGGAGTGACTAGTGACTGGTGACTAAATACAACCTTCGGGTATCATCATGATTTATACTCCGCGGCGCATTTCGTCATCCTGAGCGGAATAAAATGTCGGATGTTTGAAAATGTAAAGGCAAAGCAGTGAGAACTGAGTCGAAGGATCTGGTGCCGCACCAACCCCCTTTGAACCTTTTGAGCCTATAGAACCCGATGAACCTCTTTCGCACGCAATCAAAAGGCAGCACGTCCCATGGGCCGGCCCTAAGTCCATATCAAAAACTCATTTGACTTTCTGTTCAAATCATGGTAGAATGTGTCCAATTTCAAAGAAGACCAGGATCGGAATCAGGCTGGTGAATTTTCTCAGAGAGGCAGTGGACGGTGCAAACTGCTGAAAAGGACGCAGCCGCGTCACCCGAGAGTCCTTTTTTTGATACTCTTTGCAGTGTAGAGAAAAGCGGCGGCTCCGTTATCGCCCAATCGAGCAGGAAACAGCAGTCTGTTTCCATGGCAAGGTGGTACCTCACGCAATGTGCCCTGTCGGATGTTTTCCGGCAGGGATTTTTTGTTGGCAGAAATGAGGAAAAAGGCGCAGTGTATCATCAGTAAGCTCACGCTACCTCATAGGTTCAACGGGTTCTGAAGGTTCAAAGGGTTTCCCATCTTTTGTGAGTAACTCATTTCCAAACATCAAATAAAAACTCTGCGGCGCCTTTATTTATTACGCGCCGCACCACCCCCGCTGAACCCTCAGAACCTATAGAACCTTCAGAACCTTTTCCGGAAGCCGTTTCACGGATTCAATCCTGAACCCCGAACCCTTACCCTCATTCACGAAAGGAGTTTACTATGAAGAAAAATTTCTTGATCCCGATCGGGCTGATGCTCTTTGCCCTCTTCTTTGGCGCAGGGAATCTGATTTTCCCTGTCTACATGGGCCAGAATGCAGGCGTGAATACCCTTCCTGCGACGTTGGGCTTTCTTTTGACAGGCGTAGGTTTCCCGATCCTCGCCGTCGCAGCGATCGGCTATGCGGGGAGCGACCTCGAGTCACTGGCCTCCCGTGTCCACAAGGGCTACGCCATTTTCTTCACTGTCTGCCTCTACCTCACCATCGGGCCGGCTTTTGCCATCCCCCGTACAGCGACGACCTCCTATGCGATCGGCATCGCGCCCTTCTTCGGCGAATCGATGCAGCAGACTGCGCTCTATGCCTTCGCTTTTATCTTTTTCGTGATCTCATGGTGGCTCTCCATCAGCCCGTCGAAACTGGTCAGCCGCATCGGGAAAATCATCACTCCGGCACTCCTCCTCTTCCTCGCTATCCTTTTCATCACCGCGACACTCTTCCCGATGGGCAGCTGGCAGGAGGCACAGGCATCCTATCAGCCCTCCATCAAAGCACTGACGCAGGGCTTCCTCGATGGATATAACACCATGGACGCACTGGCCGGTTTCGTCTTCGGCATCATCGTCGTCAATGCAGTCCGCCAGTATGGCGCGGCAAGCAATGAAGAAGTCGCCTCCCATACCCTGAAGAGCGGCCTCATCGCGGGCGTCTGCCTGGCTGTCATTTACATCTTCCTTTCCATCATCGGCGCCTGCTCTGTCAATGAGCTGGGACTCTTGAAAAATGGGGCAGACATCCTGGTCGGCACCGCGCACCACTACTTTGGCAGCTACGGCCGCATCCTGATGGGCGTGATCGTCCTCCTCGCCTGCCTCACCACCAGCGTCGGCCTCATCACCGCCTGCGGCGAATATTTCAAGAAACTCATTCCCGCTCTCTCCTACAGAGCATGGGTGACCGTCTTCTCCGTCATTTCCTTCGGCGTCGCCCTCTTCGGCCTCACCACCATCATCTCCGCGGCTATCCCGGTCCTCATGTTCCTCTATCCACTGACCATCTCCCTCATTTTCCTGACCTTCGGCGATCACCTCTTCGGCGGGAAACGCAGTGTCTACGTCTGCGCCACCCTCTTCACACTGATCCCCGCCCTCTACGACGGATGTCATACCGCAGGCCTTTCCCTCGGCGCGCTCGACGGCCTCATGCAGTCTCTCCCGCTGGCCAGCTATGGGATTTCATGGATTTTCTTCTTCATCGCAGGCGGCCTCGTCGGGATGGTCTTCGGGAAAAAGTAGCTGGTGACTGGTGACTGGTGGCTAGGGATTAGGAGCCTCGAGTGACTAGTGACTGGTGACTAGTGACTGGTAGCTAGGGATTAGTGGCTAGGGATTAGGAGTCTCAACTGACTGGTGACTTGAATACCACTTTGGGGCATCGCCCCATATATATTTGCGGCGAAGCCGCCACCACCATTCCTAATTCCTCATTCAGGTCGAGCTTTCATCCCCAATCAAGGAACGCCCCGTCCAACGGGCTAACCCTGAACCCTGAACCCTGAACCCTGAACCCTAAACCCTTTATCTCACCTCCCATCTGTGCTATGCTATAGGAAACAGCGAACCGCTCACTGTCCACGATTTCCAAGAAACGAGGTCTTTCCTATGACATCTACCGATGAAAAAAGTCTCGCCCTGCGCAAATGGATCTTTGCCGGGCTGATGGTCGCCGCCGGCGTACTGCTTTCCCCCATGTTCTCCTTTCCCCTGGGCGTGACGAAAGCATTTCCCCTGCAGCATATGATCAATATCTTCCTCGCGGTCCTCTGCGGCACGCGCTATGGCACCGCGGCTGCCTTCGGCACCTCCCTCATTCGAAATCTCCTAGGCACCGGCAGCCTTCTTGCCTTCCCAGGCTCCATGGTGGGCGCTTTCCTCTCCGGCTACCTCTACAGCCACACGCACAAACTCTGGGCAGCCGTCATCGGAGAATTCGTCGGCACCTCGATCATCGGCGGCCTCCTCTCCTACCCGATCGCTGCCCTCTTCATGGGCTCTGCCAAAGGCGCCTTCTTCTACGTCTCCCTCTTCGCCGTCTCCTGCGGCGCAGGCTGCGTCATCGCCTTCGTCGTGTTGAAAGGTATGAAAGTGATTCAAACGGAATTTTCAAAAATGTAAGGAAATAAAAAATGCCCAGTCCCCACGTTGGCGGCTGGACTTTTTTTATTGGGGGCAGGGTTCAAAAAATGAGAAATGAGGAATTAGAAATGAGAAATGAAGGTGGCGGCTTCGCCGCAAACTATAAAAGAGAGGAGATGGGTATTGCATGACAGTTGGGTAGCCCCTTGAAGAAGGGGCGCGCCGAAGGCGCAGGATAGAGTGCCTCAAAGAGGCACAACTCCCCGTAGCGTTCGGCATGCCGTCTGCGTTCATCCCTATTCCCGTATTGTCCTTTCGTGAATACCGCATATGTTAAACTCCGCAGCGCTTCTGATTGTTATGTACCGTACCCCACACTGAACCTATAAGTTTGAAAGCAGGGATTAGGGATTAGGGATTAGAAGTGACTAGTGACTAGTGACTTGTGACTGGTGACTAAATACCGCCTTCGGGCATCGCTACTATCTATACTCGCGGCGCATTTCGTCATCCTGAGCGGAGTGAAATGTCGGATGTTCGATAATGTAAAGGCAGAACAGTGAGAACTGAGTCGAAGGATCTGGCGCCGCACCACCACTCCTCACTCCTAACTCCTCACTCCTAACTGGCGAGTAGAGCTTTCATCCGTAATCAAGGGACGGTACGTCCCTGGGGCTAACCCCGAACCTGCCAACCTTCCCCCTTTCTCTCTTGACACTCTCCCACATGCTAGGCTATAATGTTTTAGTTTTGTGAGTGAAAAATAATACATATAACATCCGTAAGTTTTACTATCACATTTTTACATGAGAAATCGAGAGCGCACCATGGGGAAAGCGGCTCCGATTTCAGAAGAGAGGGACCATGAAACACGCTTTTTTGAAAGCAGCCATTGCAGCCTGCTTTGCCTGCGCCGCCGTGACCGCCAGCGCAGCGAATCCATTCACCGATGTATCTTCTGACGACTGGGCCTATCAGGCAGTCGCTTCGCTCTCCGACGAGGGCGTCATCGACGGCTATCCGGACGGCACCTTCCGCGGAGACAAGCATGTCACCCGTTATGAGATCGCGCAGATCGTCGCCCGCCTGATGGCGAAGGAAGACACACTGAATGCGTCCCAGAAGGAGACCCTTGCCAAGCTCTCCTCTCAGTATGCGAATGAACTCAAGGACCTCGGCGTCCGCGTGGCAGAGCTTGAAAAGAAACGCGGTGCCACCGATCTCATCACCGAGCTTCGCGTCCAGAGCATCGACCGCTATGACAATGTATTCAAGGGAAAAGTAGAAAAGCACAACGAAATTTCCACCCGCGTCCGTTTAAATACCATCACCCCTGTGAACGACCGCGTCCACCTCTACAGCCAGACCGAAACCATCATGGACATGAATGGCAAAGGAGTCTATGACGTGAACCGCATTGACCCGAAAGACAAGAGCCAGACCAAGACTCGTGCTGGTTATGACGACGGCGAATTCCACCTGAACCGTCTGTGGACCACCTACCACTTCGGACCGAAACAGGATACCTCGAAGCTCCCCTTCGGCCCGTCCAAAAACCTCATCGGTATCGGTCAGTTCCCGGTCAAGATGGGCGTCACCGGCTACACCTATGACGGCGAAGTCAAAGGTGTCTTCGCCTCCTTTGGCGACTACCTGAAAGGCGGCCGCCTCACCCTCGCCTTCGGCCGTGCGACGAATATCAACTACGCGTACACCGGTCCGATGATGCGTGGCATTCCACTGAAAGATAGCGAAGCTGGTAAAGGATTGGCTAATGCCATTCTGGAAGCGGGTAAGAATAACCCGGAAATTCAGGCACTAAAGAGCCTAATACAAAATGGTACATTAACCATGGATGCTGCCATTGATATATTGGCAAGGAAGTATAACATGTATGTGCAGAATGGCTACGGGTATCCTATGGGAGCGGATGTCGTCATGGGTTGGGGTGATGACGAAGATGTACCGGTCGCTTACGCTTCCTATATCTACAAGAAACCGGGCCAGTGGGAAGTTCACGCTTACGGCATGAAAGCCTGCGGCCCTGTCGGTCATATCGCGAAAGCCTACGGCTTCGCCGGCTCCTACAATGTCACCCCGATGCTTCGCGTCCAGGGCGAATTCGTCAAGAACCTCAGAAAGCTTCCACTGAACAATGAACGTCCGTACAGCTACAACTACGGCATCCATTACGGC
>OIYQ01000615.1_pt1 | contig 14412 bp, 13 predicted proteins | sample 1588311 | NCBI WGS metagenome assembly OIYQ01 (sample SAMN03283244) | human gut metagenome | biome: human-associated habitat; material: feces | host: Homo sapiens | place: Peru | collected 2012
CCATGGAGAAGCCATCTCCATTCCAGATGTAAGGCATAAGAGTTTTGCCGATGCAGAGCGTATCCTCAAAGATGCCGGTCTGCCAGTGGTGGTTTCTGATACTGGATATGTGAAGAACCTCCCTCCCGACTGCGTGCTGGAACAGAGTCCGGCGCCAGGCGAGAAGGTGAAGTCGGGTCACGTGATCTATGTCACCATCAACTCGGCTCATTCGCCTGTTATCACCATCCCTGATGTTATCGACAACAGTTCCTTGCGCGAAGCCATGGCCAAGCTTACGGCTATGGGATTCAAGTTGGGATCGCCACAGTACATTCCTGGTGAGGAAGACTGGGTGTACGGCATCTTGGTAAAGGGCAGACATGTAGTGGCTGGCGACAAGGTGTCGATAGACGATGTACTCATTATACAAGTAGGAAATGGCAGACGTGATGCTGGCGATTCTGTAGAGATGGTTGACCCCATGGGTGGCAGCCATGAGCTACTGGAAGGAAGTGGTGAGGCCGAAGACGAGGCTGTGGATAATTTCGAGGTTGTCCCGGGAACAGAGTCGGGCGAGCCCTCTGCGTCATCTCATTCTCATAGTCACAATCAAAACGAAGTAGTGGAGTAAACGAATATGATAGAAGATAATTATAACGACGATATTGAATTGCTGGACGAGCCGGAAGTGGTGGATGCTGGCGACGGCACGCTATACGAGCATTGGAAGATAGAGGTGGACCCCGGTCAGACGCCTGTGCGTATAGACAAGTTCCTCTCCGAAAAGAATCCCTATCAGAGCCGTAACCGCATACAGAATGCTGCCGATGCAGGGTTTATTCATGTCAACGGGAAACCCGTGAAGAGTAACTATAAGGTGCGCCCCAATGATGTCATCACCCTGATGCTCGACCGTCCCAAGCACGACACCAGTATTGTGGCAGAGGATATTCCGCTGAATATTGTGTACGAGGACGATGCGCTGATGGTGGTCAACAAGGAGGCTGGCATGGTAGTTCATCCTGGTGCAGGTAACTTTACCGGTACGCTCATCAATGCAGTGGCATGGCACATGAAAGACGTGAAGGATTTCGACCCTAACGATCCAGAGGTGGGACTGGTTCATCGTATTGACAAGGATACTTCCGGATTGTTGGTAGTGGCAAAGACACCAGATGCCAAGACGGCTCTGGGAAAACAGTTCTTCAACAAGACCACTCATCGCAGCTATAATGCCCTGGTATGGGGAAACATCGTAGAGGACGAGGGACGAATCGAAGGCAATATAGGTCGTGACCCCAAGAACCGTCTTCGTATGAAGGTGTTCGATCCGGATAGTGGAATAGGCAAGACAGCCGTTACCCATTATAAGGTACTGGAACGTTTCGGCTACACCACCTTGGTGCAATGCATTCTCGAGACAGGTCGTACCCATCAGATACGTGCCCACATGAAGCATATCGGTCATCCGCTCTTCATGGATGCAACCTATGGAGGTGCCGAGATTCTGAGAGGTCAGCGCAGCAGCAGCTATAAGGCATTCATCCAGAACTGTTTCAAACTCTGTCCACGTCAGGCTCTCCATGCCAAGACATTGGGATTCGTCCATCCTTCCACAGGCAAGCAGATGGACTTTGACAGTCAGTGGCCCGATGACTTCCGACAACTGATAGAGAAGTGGAGAAACTTCATAGCAGGCTCCACACAAGATATTTTTCAAGAAAGATAACGATATAATCAATATAACAAAATGGACAACAACAAAAGAACGATAGCCATCGTATGTGGTGGCGATTCTTCTGAGCACGACGTTTCATTGCGCTCAGGTCAGGGACTCTACTCTTTCTTCGACAAAGAGCGTTACAATATTTATATAGTAGACGTCAAGGGTATCGACTGGCATGTGGCATTCGATGATGGCACAACAGCCGAGATCGACAAGAATGATTTCTCGTTTGTCAAAGACGGCAAGCGCGAGTTCTTCGATTATGCCTATATCACCATCCATGGTCAGCCAGGCGAGAACGGTGTGATGCAAGGCTATTTCGACCTGATTCACATGCCTTATTCTACCAGTGGCGTACTTGTGGAGGCAATGACCTTCGACAAGTATGTACTCAACAACTATCTTCGTGGCTTTGGCGTAAAGGTAGCCGACAGTATTTTGCTTCGTCGTGGCGAGGCTTACGATGAGGAGGCTATAGCCAAGCGCATCGGTATGCCTTGCTTTGTGAAGCCAGCAGCCGATGGCAGCAGCTTCGGCGTGTCCAAGGTAAAGGAGAGCGATCAGTTGGCTCCTGCTCTTCGTCTGGCGTTCATGGAGTCAGAAGAGGCTATGGTAGAAGCCTATATGCAGGGTGTGGAAATCTCGCAGGGTATTTACAAGACCAAGGATAAGACCGTGGTGTTCCCTGCCACCGAGGTGGTGACAACCAACGAGTTCTTCGACTATGATGCCAAATATAACGGTCAGGTGCAGGAAATTACACCAGCCCGTCTCTCACCCGAGACTGCAGAAGAGGTGGCAAAGACCACTTCGCGCATTTACGACATCCTGCATGCCAACGGAATCATCCGTATCGACTACATCATCACCAAGGACAAGGACGGCAAGGATGTGGTCAACATGCTGGAAATCAATACCACTCCAGGTATGACCGTGACGAGCTTCATTCCTCAGCAGGTACGTGCTGCCGGACTCGACATCAAGGAGGTGCTGAGCGACATCGTGGAGAATCAATTTTAATAATTAATGAGGAGTTAAGGAGTTAAAGAAGTTAAGGAGTTAAGACAACGGAAGAATTTAATGGTATGTAAAGATATCGTTTTAGAACATTTGTCTTAACTCCTATAACTCTTTAACTCCTTAACTCCAATAAAATCATAAAGTTATGAAGATCCCTCAAGAATTTGATGCCATTCGACCTTGGGAGCCTGAAGACTTGCCCGAGGTGTTCGACCGCCTGTTGGCCAACGAACAGTTTAAGCAGGTGCTTGCCTATCTCTATCCGCAGGTGCCTTTCGAGATGATTGCCAAGAAACTCAAGGCCTGCAAAACCAATTTGGAGTTTCAGTTGGCTTTTGCCTACGACTTTGTAAAAGGTCTGCTTGCAAAGGTTGCTAAAGGCTACGAGATGGACTGTACGGCAATAGACTCTTCTAAGCGCTATACCTTTATCAGCAACCATCGAGATATCGTGCTCGACTCTGCCATCCTCGATGTGCTGCTGGTGGACAACAAGTTTACCACGACCTGCGAGATAGCTATTGGCGACAACCTCTTGTCGTTGCCCTGGGTCAAGGACTTGGTACGAGTGAATAAGGCTTTCATTGTAGAACGTGCGCTTTCCATGCGTCAGATGCTTATGTCGAGCAAACGACTTTCCGACTATATGCACTTTGCCGTCAAGGAAAAGAACGAGAATATCTGGATCGCTCAGCGTGAGGGACGCGCCAAGGACAGCAACGACCGCACGCAGAAGTCTATCCTACAGATGATGTCGATGGGAGGTGAAGGCAGTATCATTGAACGGCTCATGCAGTTGCATCTCGTTCCGCTGTCTATCAGCTATGAGTACGATCCCTGCGACTACCTCAAGGCAAAGGAGTTCCAGCAGAAGCGCGACAATGCCGAATGGAAGAAGGGACCTACCGACGACCTGGTGAGCATGCAGACAGGTATCTTTGGCTTTAAAGGTCATGTGCACTATCATGCTGCTCCATGTCTCGACGGCTATCTTGCGCAGATGGATCCTGAGACTCCCAAGCAGGATATATATAATAAGGTGGCTACGTATATCGACAAGCAGATTCATGCCAACTACATGCTCTATCCGGGCAACTATGTGGCACTCGATCTCTTAGAGGAAACTTCCGCTCATGCCGACAAGTATACCGAGGCAGAGAAGGCCACCTTCGAGCAGTATATTGCCGGTCAGTTGCAGAAGATTGATTTGCCCAACAAGGATGAGGCTTTCCTCCGTGAGCGTATGCTCACCATGTACGCCAACCCTGTGCGCAATTATTTACAGAGTATCGACTAAACGCATAGCCGTTTGTCGCTTCATACGATATGTCATAAAACGCAAGTACTTTCATTGCCTGTTGAAAGTACTTGCGTTTGTTATTTTAAGTACTTGCGTTGCTCATCGCAAGTACTTTTGTTTTTGGGATGAAAGGATTTTGTGCCACAAATGCTTAATCCAAAAAGTCAAGGAATATAGTGTAAAAATCTTGCTTTTATCTCATAATACCTACTTCCGAGGGTGTTTACAGTGATTCCAGCATACGTTTGATGACTACCTCGGCAGAAATTTCACGGTTGGCAGCCTCTGGTATTACCAGGCTGTTCTTGCTTTCGATGACATCATCGGTGACAATCAGTCCTCGGCGTACTGGCAGACAGTGCATGAAGCATCCGTTGTTGGTCCAGCTCATGTGCTCCTCGTCGATGGTCCAGCTCATGTCCTTGCTCAGAATCTCACCATACTGTGCTGGGTCTTTTACGCCTGGACAGCTCCAGTTCTTAGCATAAACGAAGTCAGCACCTTCCAGCGCCTTCTTCTGGTCGTATTCCACCTTGGCATTGCCCACAAACTTAGGGTCGAGCTCATAACCTTCTGGATGAGTAACTACGAAGTCGACGTCGGCTGCATTCATCCACTGTGCGAATGAGTTGGGCACAGCCTGAGGTAAAGCACGGCAATGAGGAGCCCAGGTAAGAACCACCTTAGGACGTGCCACCTTCTTGTGCTCCTCGATGGTGATGAGGTCGGCAAATGCCTGGAGAGGATGAACGGTTGCTGTCTCCATGGCGAAGACGGGACGACCGCTGTACTTCACAAACTGGTTGACGATGGTTTCGGCATAATCGTAATCGCGGTCTTTCAGTCCTGCAAAACTGCGAATACCAATCAGGTCGCAGAAGCTTCCCATCACGGGGATGGCCTCTAAAAGGTGCTCACTCTTGTCGCCGTCCATGATGACGCCACGTTCAGTCTCGAGTTTCCATGCTCCTGCATTCACGTCGAGTACGATGACGTTCATGCCCAAGTTCATGGCAGCCTTCTGTGTACTCAGGCGGGTACGAAGACTGTTGTTGAAAAATATCATCAGCAAGGTTTTGTTCTTGCCTAATTCTTGATAACCGAAACGGTTTGCCTTTACTTCCTGTGCCTCAGCGAGCGCTGCTTTCAAATCGCCAAGGTCTTCAACATGAAAGAATGTTTTCATTGTTATTTGTTTTTTTATTTGTTATATCTTATATGTATTGCTATTGAATTGGCTTTCCCTTTGGCCGCCGAACGTTGTTTCTTCACTCTTCACTCTTCGTTCTTCACTTCCTCGTCTGTCCGTTTCCTGTAATCAACCACTTGTAGGTGGTAATCTCTTCGAGAGCCATAGGTCCGCGTGCACCCAGTTTCTGTGTACTGATGCCTATCTCGGCACCGAGTCCAAACTGTGCTCCATCAGTAAAACTTGTTGGGGCATTCACGTATACGCAGGCTGCATCCACCATGGCTTGGAATTTCTTTTGTGCTTCCTCGTTGCCAGATACGATGCTCTCGCTGTGTCCGCTTCCGTAAGTGGCGATGTGGTCGAGTGCCTCGTCTTCTGTCGCCACCGTCTTGATACTCATCTGCATACTGAGCCATTCGGTGTTCCAGATGCTCTTGATCTGAGGATTCTCTTCCTTCATCTTCTGCTCGCTCTCCTCGGCCTTATATAATAAGGTGTCGGGATAGTTGCCTTTCAGGGCTTCGTAGGCCTTGGTGTCAGCATGAATCTTTGTATCATGTTTGGCAAGTTCTTCGCACAGCGTTCGAAGGTCGTTCAAACGGCTTTCGTGAATGAGCAGACAGTCGAGGGCATTGCATACACTTACTCTTCGGCACTTGGCATTGGTGATGATTCGTTTGCCCATCTCTGTGTCTCCGTCCTTGTCGAAATAACAATGTACCACACCAGCTCCGGTCTCTATGACCGGCACCTTGGCAGTGTCGCGTACAAACTGTATGAGCTTCTTTCCACCACGAGGTATGCAGAGATCTATGTATCCTACGGCATTCAGCATCTCGCCTGTTGCCTCATGGGTGGCAGGCAGGAGGGTCACTATATTGGGATTGATACCAAAAGTTTTCAACACCCTGTGGATAAGTTCCACGCCGGCTGTGTTGGAGGCATCTGCATCCTTGCCTCCTTTCAGCACGCATGCATTTCCGCTTTTAAAGCAGAGAGAGAAAACGTCATAGGTCACGTTGGGACGTGCCTCGTAAATCATTCCGATGACTCCGAAAGGAACGGCTACCCGCTGCAGATGCAATCCGTTTTCGAGTGTCTTGTCCTTGAGAACTCTTCCAAGCGGTGAGGGCAACGTACTGACGTGCCTCATGTCCGAAGCAATATCCTGGAGTCGTTGCTCGGTGAGTTGCAATCGGTCATAGAGTGGGTTCGCCTTGTCCATCTTCGCCAAGTCTTCTGCATTTGCTGCAAGGAGCGCAGGAGTTTCGGCGATGATGGCATCAGCCACCGCCTGCAGGATTTCATTACGTTGGTCATCGGTAAGCAGACCTAATGTCTTGCTTGCCGCCTTTACTTGTTGGAAGGTCTCTTTCAGTTCCATTGGCTTTTTCCTTTCTTGTTTATGATAAGTGACTTGTATTTTTACGGTCACTAAGCTGTTACTTTGTTGCAAAAGTAAGCATAATTATTGATAATTACAAGCTTTATGTGGGAAAAAGTAATGATTATGCCGATAAATGGATAGTTATGCAAAAATGAAACAAAAGAGGGTGCTTTTATATTTGCTGCTTAGTTTTGTGCTCAACTGTATTCCCCTGCTTAAAAAACGCACCTAAGAGTTTTTTTGAAATAGAATTACGCAAAAAACCTTCATCCTTCATCTATCCCTTGGAATCCCCTGTGTTTATCGGCATTTCAGAGGCTGAATGGCACAAATCCACCCTTCATCACCCTTCATCGCCTGTCATTTCCTGTCATTTTCTGTCATTCAAATTGTTTTCAGTTCGTTATGAACTCACTTCCCTAACTTTCCTATTTGTTAAATTTCTATTATGAATTTGTTTTGCCAATAGTGGATAAATCTATGTTCTAAACTTTCGAACATAAGTTCTAAACTTTGGAACACAAGTTCTAAACTATCGAACATAAGTTCTAAACTTTAGAACATAGATTATATAAGCTACAGAGAACATTTTTTGTGGTTTAACGATATGGTTAACTACTCTTTGTGTAATTTTTAATACGAGTTGACTCGCTTGTTACTTAGTTATAAATTACGTTGACTTACTTCATTTTAGTCATATTCACAGTTGACTACTTATGCAGAAGTTGCATCAGTCAGCCGGAATCCGAAAATGGTAAAAAATGAAGAGTAATGAAGGGTGATGAAGGGTGATGAAGGGTTAATTTTGACCTTTCTCTCTCGAATCCCCTGTGTTTATCGGCATTTCGGGCGTATAGATGAAGGGTGAAGGGTTTTTGTGTAATTCATTTTTATAAATACTGATGCAGGAAAAATGCCTACTTATGGCACTATTGTGCCCAGCGCTGGGCACAATAGTGCTCTTTAAGGAGCAATTTTACAGGAGGGGAAGTAATATTACCAACTCTTAAGCACAATTCCTTGTTCTCAGGTAAAATATAATATTATATCGAAAAAAAACACTAAAAGTTTGGAAGTTACGGAAATAATTCTTAAATTTGCCATCAACTCAGTTAGCTCGTTTGTATGGGTGAGTGGGTTATTTACTGATAAAGGACGTTACGGAACGTTATCTTTGGAGTCTTCGAATCTCGCAAATTTGAATCCGCTTCTTGAAGATAAGGCAACGAGAACGTCCACGATAGGTGTATTATATCCTGACGAATGAGGCTATTATCATTTTTTGATAAGGTCTTCTATTGTCACATATTTATAATGCGTCATGACGTGGGCTATCTGTGTTGCTTATCCTGGGAGCGGAGGCAATGCGAGAGCCTGAAGACTTGGGATGAGCGAGAAGTAGAGACTCCCACGTCTTTTTTAGTATCTATAGGAAAATTATTAATCGCCTATTTAGGGATGTTCTGTAAGGCATAATTCTTTTTTGTTATGAAGAAGTTTTTGCAAGTTTTTTGTTTTGTAGTGGCTTTGGTGTTTGTGCTTTTTGTATACCAAAGTGTAAATGCTAATGTCGTGAAAGGTCATGTAGAGAAGGTTCAAGGTCGGACATGCTCTTGTGGTGGGACTTTAGTTGTTCGTAGCAAAATTGTTACGAAACCTGGGCCAGATGATTGCTATTATTGTCATGGTAATGGCTATAATATAATTAATAACAAAAAATGGACGTGTCAGTATTGTAAGGGAACTGGAAAAAAGTTGATACAAGTGGAAGTGAAGTGGCTCCATTGTAATGACTGTGGCGCCGATTATGATTATCAATAAAATAATGTAGCAATATGAAGTTGTCTATTAAGTATTTCTTGTTGCTCTGCATCATGTGTTTATCTACAATAGATGTGTGTGCGCAAAATGTAGGTAAGGGTATTATAAAATCATCGAAAATCCCGAAAATTAAGCCTCCTCGTGTTAAGCCACCTATTAATTGGGTAGCTCCAATTGTGCATGAGGTTATAAAGGCTAATGAGGTCTCGTCTAAGGCAAGTACTACTACGTCTAAAAACACCAAACTGCCCGATGTTCGATTAACTATTCCTCGAACGAAGAATTCTAAAAATAAGCAACAAGAAATTTTGAGTTCATTGCTTTCTTCACAAGGGTTGTACAGATTGGATTCTCTTTTGAAGGAAAGTTATGTTTTAAGATTTGTAAATTATGCAAGAATTAATAGCCAAAGTACAGAAGGTGAGGATGTAACTGCTTTCCCTTTGAGTATGGGACAACGACAGATGGCAAGACTCGTGGAACAAGACCTCTTGAAAATGGCTAAGAATAATAAGAGCTTGCAAGTTGTACGTAGTGAGAGTGAATATGTGTATGCCAAGTTGCCTGCTACAACAAAAAGAAAACTCCCTTCTATTATGTTGATGGCGCATCTTGATATAACACCGGAGGCACCAGGTGGTAATATAAAACCGATTGTTCATCGCAACTATAGAGGTGGTGATATAGTCTTGCCTTCTGGGGTTGTGCTAAGTCCAAAATCGCCGCAAGGTAAACATCTGAAAGAATGCATAGGCAAGACTATCATAACAAGTGACGGTAATACCTTGCTTGGGGCGGATGATAAGACGGGGTGTACTGTCTTGGTGTCACTCATTTGTAACCTTTTGTATGGAAAGCCTTTTGAGCATGGTGATTTGTATTTTGTTTTTTCGCAAAACGAGGATATTGGCAGGGCAGCTGATGGGTTTGAAACAAAGTATGTAGGTGGTAATCCTGATGTGGTGATAGATGTAGACGGAGATGATCCTCATGCCTTTTCTGTAGAGAACTTTACTGCAGCTATGCGTATCTATACATTTCATGGTAAAAGTGCGCATCCTGGTGAAGGGTATGCCAACAAATATGGTGATGCTTTGACAGCTGCCTCTTATTTCGTAGGACAAATTCCACCCTATAAGCATCCGTCAGTTAGTCGTGGTAAACAGGGGTATATCCATTGCTATGATATTAGTCATCCAAAGGATAGCACAGGTAAGGTTATCTCTGACGATTATTTAGTGAAAGTACGTTTGCGCTATTTTGATAAGTTGGAAGGTGATACTTTGCGGCAGATGCTCGATTCTGCTGAAGGGAAAACTATAGATGCCTTCCCCTTTGTGAAGGTTGAAGCTTCGGCAGAAATCTTGCAGTATGAGAATGTAGCATATACGATGTATCCTACTTTGCCAGACATCATCAAGAAGGCTTATGCGAGTCTTGGCAAAAAAGTTTCTCCACGCAGTGAACGTGGTGGTACAACCTCGGCAATGATAGCTGCCAAGGGCTTGCGTGGAGGTGCTTGTCTTTTCAGTGGTCAACAAGCTGAACATAGCATCTATGAGTGGACGTGTGTTGAAGATATGATGGATATGACCAATATATTGCAGAAAATCATCATGTTGATAAACAAATAGTTAATTCTAAATTCGTGTGATTATGAAAAGAATAATATCAATACTCTTTATGGTCGTTACAGGCTTAGTCTGTTGTGTTGATGTCAACGCACAGCAATTGCCTGATGGTTACAAGAAGTTCTTGGGAGTGTGGAACTGTGAACCTCCAATTGGCGGTTTTGGTAACATTAAGGTAATAGAGGCGGATGGCAAACTTGTGGTTCGTATAAAGACGGGAACAGAAATCAGAACTTGTAAAGATGCAGAGTTGAAAAATGGAAAACTTTATTTTTCCTTTGCAGGTGTGCATGAATGGGGAAAATGGACCGTGAAAAATGGTAAAATAATGACAGAAAATGGTGGTACTGATGGACCGGTAAGTCGTATTTACGATTCGTTTCATTATGGGAATAAAATCGCTAACGAAGAGCAACAGGTATGGTATTTCTATTTATCAGAAAATGCGGATGGGGATATGGATTTGTTTTATCACAACGCAATCTATTATCTTAAAAACAATATTGTGCTTTTCGAGCAAGCTTCGTCGCCGTATATTCATTATCGAAAATATACTAATTGGTGATGTTGAGTTTTGAAAATAAAATCTAATCTTTATCAAGACGCAAAAGAGGGTGTGCCATAAATACATGGCACACCCTCTTTATAGGTATAGAGTTTGTCATTCTACGTTGAAAGAGTAGATGTCATCGTATTGCTTGTTGGTTGCGATGGCACCAGATACAGATTTTACAACGACTCCGTTGATAATCACACGGCAGTTGTATCGTCTGCCCACGACACCATTGTAGTGATGAACTTTGACTTGGTATCGTCCTGGAGTGAAATTGTCACTCACGCTATAGATGTTCTCTACTGCATTGCCAGGATTGGATATCCAGTCACGGTCGAGTTCGAAACAGCCTTGCTTCTTGTTGGTGTAGTAAACATGTAAGTTTTCCGGGCCATATAGGTGCAGGTCGTAGTCTGTGTGTTCGGCTTCGGATGGGTTGACCCATGTGAGAGTGGCTTGGAACTTGCCTGTTCCGTATGTTGTGGTGATGGTGCCCCATGCGTCAGAACGTCCGTCGCTCCATGAGATGTTGTCCAGCTTAATGTCTGTCCATCCTGTATATGTGTCATATCCACCTGTGCCTGCGATGAGTTTGTCGGTTACTTTGACTCTGATGACAGAAGAATATTGTTCCATTTCTGTGGCTGAGTTCAACTGGCTGCGTTTCTGGCGAGACAGCACGGCTTTGTATTCACCTCTTGCCACGTATGCCATGTACAGGGGCGATCCGTTGGGTGAGAAGGCAATCATCTTGGCGTCTTTTGAACTGCCGTTGACAGGAGTGAGAGTGAGGTAGTAGAAATATTCGTTGTCTATATATTTCTGTAATATGCGGACTCCACCCATTTCTGTGGTCTGTTGTGGATATTCCACCAACACGAAGTATCCTGTCTCAATGAGTGACACATTGGAGGTGCCGTCTGCGTTGCGAGAGGAGAATGGTACTACTTCCCAACTGTTGGTATAGTCATTGTAACGCAGCAATACGTAGTTGGTGTTGCCTCCTGTGGGGCATTTGAGCACGAGCGGGCTGTTGAACGTGAAGTTCATAGGCTCTATCTTTATGCTGTTTCTCCCTACTATGCTGGCACCTGTTGGCAGCTGGCAGGGCAGGTCGGGAATGTCAACATGGCTAATAGAAAAAGCCACTCGTCCGTTGTCGCCAGAGTTGGTCTTTGGCACGGAGCCCTTGGGTACGTAGAGTGTGAAGCCTCCGTTCTCGATGTCGGCATACTCATTGGTACCAACAACCACGGTTTGGTCGCCATCGACGAACTCGTTTTTCTCTCCCTTTTCCAGTACCATGGTGTCGTCACCATCGCTCAGGCACGAGGTGAATAGCATGGCGGTTAGACCTATCACCAGTGTACCTATCTTATATGTCATTGATTTCTTCATGTTATTATTTTTTTAGTTGTTCTTTATGGTAAACTCTACGCGGCGGTTCTTGGCACGCCCTTCCTCAGTGTCGTTGTCGGATAGTGGACGTGTCATTCCATAGTAACTGTAGGTGAGCTTGTCTGGGTTGACTCCTTTGCTTACAAGATAGTCTACCACGGCCTTGGCGCGGTCGCGTGAGAGATTCATGTTAAATTCGTTGCCACCCACATTGTCGGTATGTCCTTTTACCTCTACGTGGCGGTTGCTGCGTTTCAGAGTCTGAGCCAGTTTGTCGAGATAATTGTATGACTCAGGCTTGATGTTGCTCTTTCCGAACTCGAAGGTGATGGCATCTATGGCGCAGATGGTCTTGCCGTCTACCGACTTGTTCTTTGCCATCATTTCGTCGATTTCCTCCAGCGTGTAGCATGGTTTCTCAGGTTTGGCAGCTGGCACGGTATATGTTTCCTGGACTACCGGCTCTGGCTTTGGTTCCGTCTTGGCAGGTTTCTTCTTGAAAATGTCGAAAGGAATGGCAAGTGTTGCCTGTAGCTCAATACCGGAGAACTTGCGGTTGCCGTCGATTTGGTAGTCATCGTTGTAGAGATGCAAGATGTCGTTGGCTTTGCTGTCTTTCTCCTTTCCTGCGTAGGTGTCGGTAAAACCATATTCATAAGCAGCCTCTAAGCCTACGTAGCATTTCGTGTCGGCAACAGAAATGGCGAATTTCACACCGATGCCCGCTTGTCCTGCAAAATAAGTCGAGTTGAGATTGGCTTTGGTGATGTCCATGTCATAGCCGGCGTATTTGTAGTCTTCCATGTCTGCCTGTAGCTTAATGTTGCCGCCAGTGCACAGACCGAATACTGGTGCAATAAATACGTATGGGCGTATTTTGGCATCAGCCTTGCCAAAGTTGAAGATGAGAGGCACGCGCAGGTCGATGTAGTGGGCTTTGATCGTGTAGAAGATATTGTTGATTTGGTTTTCCTCATACGCATTGTCATTCCCGAATATGCCTGATAGCTTTCCTCCTCTATTAAGGAATGTTACCTGAGGGCGGATGCCAAACTGGCGATTCTTACCGAACTCTCCATTCACAAAGATGGAGAAGATGCCGCTGCCTGTCATTTTGTTGGATGGAAAGTCGTCCTTGTCCAGGTCGGAGTAACTCATCTTGTTGAAACGATAGCCGCCACCGATGCCGAGATACCAGCTGCTTTGTGTGTTCTCTGCTTGAAACTCATTGGCTTCTTGAGCCGTTGCAGACAATGCTACACACAGTGCCAGCCCCAAACTCAAGGCAATTTTTCTCTGTAGTTCTTTTTTCATAGACAATTATACATTATGTGAATAAATACTTAGCAGTCGTTATCCTCTTGCGCGCGAATTAGGAAGCCGACTGCTCTGCAAAGGTAGATAAAAAACTCATTTCTTGCAAGATGGTATTTTGCTTGGTAAGTGACAAAGTGCCTTGTGAGGATAGTAAATGGTCGAAAATAGTGCCTATATGGTCGAAAAAATCTAAAGAGGTCTTCATATGACCTAAAGGTTACCGGACATCCCAGGCATAAGGATTGTCGGATAATCTCATTGTGATAATCTTTGTAAGATGTACGGCTTTTTCGGAGAAAAGATGCTTTAAACGTGCGGAATGTATCTTTTTTAAGCACATTCCGCACGTTTAAAACACATTTTTTTGTTTATATTCTCTTTAACCACAGATCCATGAATCTGTCGTAGATGATGTAGCCGTCATTGGTTCTATATACCAATTCCTTGTCTTCTAAAATCTTGAGGGCAGCCTTTACGCTGCTGGCTCCGCTCAGCTTGTGCTCCTTGATGAACTTGCCGGATGTAGGCTGGGCAACAATGTTATCCTTGGCAATGGTCTTCTCGAAGAATGAGGCGTTCTTACGCACAATGTAGTTGATGACCATAACGCCAAGTTGCTCCACAAAATCATTCAAATTCTTTATGGCGAAAATGTCAAGGTATAGGCATATGGCATCATTCTCTTCTTCCTTGAGATGGTAGAAGGTGTTCTTGATAAGTCCTGTCTTGCCAATCCTTCGAGGAGAGATGAGGGTAATATTTCTTCCGTTCTTCAAGTGGGAAAGTAAAGTCTTTGTTTCTGCCTCTCTATCGCAAAAATACTCAGGGCTTTCATAACCTTGATAGACGAAAGGATTTGCTAATTTCTTGTTACTTAGTTTCATACGCCATTACATCTTTAGTGTTACAACTTTTTTGTAATGACAAAGATACGGCTTTTTCTGAATAGAACAAATAAAAAGCCCAGAAAGTATATACTGGGCTAAGAAATGATATAAACTTCTCTATTTTGTCTGATATTCCCTTGGCGATTTTATATCTTATTTGTCAGGATGCGCCATGAGGTACAACTCCTTTTGTCGCTC
>OIYQ01000621.1_pt1 | contig 14330 bp, 13 predicted proteins | sample 1588311 | NCBI WGS metagenome assembly OIYQ01 (sample SAMN03283244) | human gut metagenome | biome: human-associated habitat; material: feces | host: Homo sapiens | place: Peru | collected 2012
GTTAGTCGTTTTCATATAACTCCCACAAGTCACTTACCCAACCTTTCATTGCCAGACGTAAAGATTGTGGTTCCATCACTTCAATCATTGCTCCAAAACTCAATAATTCCATAATGAAATCATAGGTCGGACGCAATGTCAGTTCGAAGTCTGCGTAGTCCTTGCAGGTGAATATCTCTTTCTGCGTAGGATGCAATGGCAGAGAACGAAGATAATGCTGATGTTGCTTGTTGGCCCGAACCACAATGCGTTGCATAGGAATGGTCTCGTCTGTTACTATTCCATAGAATGAGGAAAAATAGGTGTTTGCATCAAAATTCTTGGGCATCGTGAAATGCTCTTTGGTTTCCTCCATATCTTCCATACGGTCAAGCCCATAGATACGCAGATTGTTATCAACGAGATTCTTCGCCAATAAATACCATCTTTTTTGGAACATCTTTAGGCAGTAAGGTTCTACAGAAAACGTATGAGAGGAGCCATGTATAAAACTCTTGTACGTCAACGTTACCACTTTATTACTCTTCATCGCCTCTATGATGTCTGTCAAGTAGTTACGGTTGGATGGTATTTCTTCAACAAGTATTCTGTCTTTCAACTGAATGCTTTGCGACAGGGTATTTGCTGTAGAATATGTATCAAGTAGCCAACGGATGAGCCCACCTTTACTCAAACATTCTGGATTGGAGATGTAATACCGGTAACCGCCTTTTAACCGGCATTCAATGTTCACACCGAGCATCATCAAAATGTTTCCTTTCCATCTGTCGAAGGTTTGCCGTGGCAAAGGCTCTCCATTGCTGATGTTCTCGTCATGTATCCACTTGTCGTTGAGTTCTTTCAGCGACAACCCCCTATCACCTTTGTGATAGAGTGTTCTTAAAATCCAAAAATATTTCTCCAATGCAGTCATATTATGAATCTTTTTATATGGAAAACGTTCTATACTCTTCAATATTGTTTGAAGTCATATCTTATTTATTTCGGCTGCAAAATTACGGCTAAGGTGTCTCAATTTATATGACATGTTTAATAAATGAGTGATTTCGAAGCAGATTTTCCAAATTAGGACAAGAATCTTGGAGAGTAACCCAAAAGGGTTTGAGTTACTCAAAACATACCTTGCTGTGTCTTTATGGACACAATATTTTGGCAAGAATAAATCTAATACCATTGGAAACACTGCGGTGGTTCGCCCAGTGGCTGGAGGCGCAAAGCCTCCAAGGACGGCTCAATTTCTTGATGTTAGAGGTGAAAACGAAAAAATCCCGAAGAATGATTTTCCGTGAATATCATTCCTCGGGATGAACAAAATGTATTCCTGCATACATACGTTTTATATGTCATACGATAAAAATGTAAAACGTATGACATCAATGCATATATGTTTACACATTTCTTTGTATGGATACTTCTTGATCAAATTGCAACTGTACTTCCATTCGACAGTGAATCTGTACGTCAATAATTTCCGTTTCTCTCCTTGCTTTTTTAGGCGTTCTTTTTCTAAAAATGCATTCTTACATCCACTCCACACTGTATGGGATTGCCTCTCTGGGCAAAGTACTGCTTGGTGCCTGTGGCAGCATTGTCCACGGCGAAGGTATTGTAGCGGGTTTTGCTCAGGTTGCGTCCCCACAGGCTCACCACCACCTTACCCATGTCGGCATCGATGTGTGCGCCTGCCACGGCATAGAACTTCTGCGCATAGGTGTTGGCGTTGTCCCAGTAGGTCTTGCCCTGTGCGTTGACGTTGGCACCGAGGGTGACGCTTCTCAGCCAAGGCTTTTCCACGTCGAAGCGATAGTCGGCCGAGGCTGCCAGGGTGTGCTGTGGCACATAGGGCACGTACTTGTCCTCGTAGCTCACTGCCTTATCGCCCTCACCGTCCACATACTCGTCGAACACGGCACGGGTATAGCCATACGACAGCATCCAGTCCAAGTGTCCGTCCACGACCTGTCCCTTGGCCGACAGCTCCAGTCCACAGGTATGGCTCTTGCCGGCATTCACCATCATGCGTCCGAAACCATAGTTGCCCGCCATCACCGACAGTTGCTGGTTTCTCACCTTCATATAGTAGGTGCTCACATCCACATGCAACTGGCCGTCCATGAGGTTGAGATGCGTTCCCGCCTCATAGTTCCACGAGGTCTCGGGCTTGTAGGCGATGGTGTGGTTCACGTTGTCATAGTCTTCCGGTGTATGGGGCACGTCGTAGCTTCCTCTCATGGCCTGCTGGCGGTTGGCGTTGAGTTCGGTCTGCAGGATATCGCTGAACATCTGTATGTTGTAGCCTCCTGCGCGATAGCCTTTGCTCAGGGTGGCATACACGTTGCTGCCCTTTGAGCCTAAGCGGTAGCTCAGTCCGAGCTTGGGCAGCAGCTGCTCGAAGCCATCGTGTGCCTTGCCGTCGAGCATCGAGCGCAGTGTGTTCTCGGCCTTTGTGCCCATCACGTTGGCATTCATCTTCATGTATGCCATGCTCTCATAGTGTATCTTGGTGAGCATATAGTCGTAGCGGGCACCGAGGGTGAGTACCAGTCGTGGAGTGATGTCGATGTTGCTCTCATGATAGAAGCCGATGTTGTACTGGGGTGTATGGTAGGTTCCGGGTGCTCCCATCTCCACGTTCATGCTCACGCCTCCAGCCCGCTCTATCGTCTGTGCAGCCAGAGCGAGGGCCTGTTCATGGGTCATGCCGGGACGCATCATGCGCTGGGCCATAGCCTGCAACATGGCGCCATACATCTGCTGCTGTATGGCATTGCCTATGGGAGTGGTCATGGCAGAGTCGAAGAACACGGGGCCGTTGGTCTTCAGCCATTGTGCCGAGAAGAAGGCTCCCGCAGCCCAGTGCCACACGCCTCCTACGGGTTTGCGGCTCTTCAGCGAGAACTCCTGTGTCATGGCGTTCTGCAACTGGTCCTGCATCATGCGCATATAGTCAGCCTCCAGATAGTCCTGGTCCATGTACATGTGGTCTTTCAGATACTGATAGCTCGTGGTGGATGCCAGCGAGAAGGTGTTGGCATCGTAGCTCAGCGTGAGTCCGGTGATGAGATTGTTGCGGCGATAGCTGCCTGGGAAGGTCGATGCGGGCTGCTCTGCCTTGCCCGTATTCAGGTCGAGCGATCCATAGGGGAAGGCACTCTGGTCTACATACTGATAGTCGGCCGTCACATTCACCTTCCATCCCGAATGCAGTCTGCCGGTCAGCATCAGCTTTCCGCCAGCCTCCTGGTAGTCGTCAGCCCTCTCGCCCGTGGTGGTATTGCGGAAGAAGCCTGTCTGCGCATTGTAGAATCCACCCACCATCAGGGCTACGTCCTCTCCTAAGCGCTGATAGTGCGAAGCCTCAAGATTGCTGTAACGACGACTGCCATAGCCTATCCTCACGTCGGTGCCCTGATAGTCGAAGGCATTGCGCGAATAGAGTCTCACCAGTCCGCCCTCGGTATTCTGTCCGTAGAGTGTGCCCTGCGGACCTCGCAGCACGTCCACACGACTCAGCTGATAGGTGTGCAGATTGAAAGCCGACTTGCTCATCACGGGTATTCCGTCCACATACACACCGATGGCTGGACTGTTCACACGGCTGCCTATGCCTCTCACATAGACTGCCGACGAGAGACGGCTGCCATAGTTGGGCATTACGAAGTTGGGGATATACAACGACAGCTCGCGCAGGTCGCGGGCTCCCAACCTGTTCATCTCGAAGTTTCCGAAAGAAGTGCTGCTTAGTGGTTGCTGACGCAGGCGGAAAGCCTCCTTGGGTTGCGACACGACGATCACCTCGTCTATGTCGTACACCTTACTGCTATCCACCGAAATACTCTCTGCCTTGCCTGTTGCTGCTGCCAATATCATGGCAACGCCCATCATGATTCTTTGTGACATGTACCTTTACTTTTTTTTCTCTTGTATTATTTTTTTCGTTGTTTTCTGTTTTCGGGTGCAAAGGTACGAAGTTTTTCTGCACTGTGCAATCCCCATTTATATGGAAAATGAAGGGTTAGCAGGTTCAGAAGTCAGAGAAGTAAGAGAATTCAGAGAGATCAGAGTTTCTTGAATCCAGAGCCACCACAGTATTGACAGGTGATTTTTCCACCGCAGACTTTACACGGAGTACGATCCTTGGAGTTGGAAGTGGCTTTGCCCGGATGTTTTTTGCAAGACTGGCATACGCCTTTGCCATTGCATGCAGTACACCTGGTAGCGGTCTTGGTAGAAGCAGAACTGCCAGCCGTTGCCGTACTTGCCGACGAGGCTGCACCCCCACCGCCCGAATAGGCAGCACCAGACGACTGGTTGCTGCTGCCAGTGATGTTGGAAACCGTGGTGCCCAATGCACCCAAGAGAGCTGCTGCAAGAATTGCATTGTTGCGTTCGCGCTCTTCCTGCAGGGTCTGACATTCCTTGCACAAAGTCAACATCTTGGATTTAAAATTAGTCTCTACGTCTTCCGAGACGCCTGCACACACGACGATAGATTTCGACTGAGGAGAAAAAAACATGCCGTCGGCCAGATAGTCGGTCCTCTTCAGATAGTCCATAGCAGCGAGCACATCATTGTATTTCTTTAATTCCCTGTAACATTTCAGCTGCATATATTTCAGCTCATAAGCGAACATTCCGTTTCGGTCGTTCATACCATCAATATCAAATGCCATAAACTGCTCGATACAGTGCAAAGCCTTACGGTATTCGCCCAAGGCATAATACCTTTCGGCATCTTGCACCCACACATTATCCTTATACAGTTCTCTGTCGTCCGACACCTTACTCGTGTAATAATAATGCTTCCACCGATCCATATAGTCGGCATACTCCATGCTTTCTGCTTTGGCGCTATCCTTACGGCAAAGGTCGGCAACCTGCAGAGAGTTCAAAGCATTGATATCGATAACCGAAAAGAAATATTTGTCGTCGAGCGAAGCCAAAACGTTCGAATAACCAAAAGACTCTTTGATATTAGACAGGGCACTGTTCAGAAAAGGCTGATAGACGATTTCGTCGAGACTGTAGGCAAGAACATTTATCACACCCCTGTTCACATTATACAATTGGATGGGCTGAGTTTCCATCATCATATTGCGTATGGCAAATACGGAGTCGTTGTACCTGCACAAGGGCACCAATTCCTCAGGAATGGGCAAAGGCTTGCCAAACAAGTCCCACGACTTCGTCTGTCCCTGTATCCACGTGCCATGCAGGATGGCATTGTCTTTCTTTGCCATCTTGAGCACCTCTTTCGGAATGTCTTCACGATACTTGTAGGCAGCTTTGCGCAGCCGCTCTTTATCCTTCTCCAACGAGAACGAAAGAGCATTCACCAGCGACTTCGACTTAGCTTTGTCGTAGGCTTTCTGATAGGCACTCTGTGCTGAGGCACCAGCACAAAACATCATGCAAAACAAAGCCAAAAGGCTTGTCATTTTCTTTTTCATAGGCTTTTTATCATTTATTGAATGTATGACAAAGATAGCCAATTTCTTTGTCATCTGCAAACACCTTTCGGCCCAGACGGTTTCAAAACATCAGTAAAGATGCCTAAGCGGACAAATTCCGTGCTTATCTGGTAAAAGAAAAATCCCCCAGACCCTGGGTGATTGATATAGGGTCTGGGGGGAAAAGATACTGAGGGCTGCCGATTACTCTGCATCGGTGCCTTCTCCGCCTGGAGGATTGGTACCACCCGTGGTGTCACCGCCCGAAGGAGTGCTGCCGCCAGTAGAAGGAGTGCTTCCACCACCCGAAGGCTTGTTGTCGCCAGTAGAGGTGCTGCCTACGGTGGCACTCACCTTGCGCACATTGGCCTGGTTGTAGAGGTTGGCGTTGCTCAGCGTACCCGTGGCACGGGCACGCAACTTCAGTCCGCTGATGTTGCCGGCTACGTTGAACTCGGCCTCGGTCTTAGCGCCCTCCTTGTTGCGGATACCCACGGAGAAGATGGCCAGGTTGTCGATCTTCACATTCTTGCCAGCCAGGAGCTGCTCCTTGATACACTTCACCATGGCGGTCATCATGCCGAGACACATGGCCTCAGAGAAGCCGGTGTTGTGTTCCTCCATGTGCTTGGCGAGGTCGGACAGGTCGATGGTTTCATCGGCTACAGGAAAAGCATACCACTTGCCGAATGCAAGGCTCTTCTTGTTCTTGTTTTCCTTTAATACATACTTAATCATAGCTGTAAAAATTTTGAGTTAATCACTGCCGATTCAGCCTCCACCCCTCTCACAGGCTTAGGATCCGTCGCCTCTGTTCTTGGGCTTGGGGAGCCTCATCGGGTAAACCTCCTTGATTTACATAGCAAAGATACCACTTTTTTCATGGCCGATATGACGATAGCATACGTTGCGTGAGATGGCATACTTTAAAGGGACATTCCCTTGCCATAGCCTCAGCTACAGGCAGGAAATGCCCCCTTTCGTGTTATGGTTCACCGAGGTATTCCACGATCTTCCCCACTTCCTTTGGGGTGAAATACTTGGCCGATTTGCGATAGCCCAGCCGCGTGAGTTCCTCCGTCAACACCGGATTGCGCCGAATCCACGACATGAGATGGTTGACCGCCGTGTGGGCTGACGCCGCCTCTGGAAAATATTGCAGGGCAAGTTCTGACTTGCCGTATGCCTTGATTTTAAATTCTTGCATAACTATTATCAATCTTATATGGTCATACGATATACTGATTGCTGCCTGGCATTACAGGGCATAAGTATCATACTAAGCGCTGCCAAGTGCATACTTGGCACTCACAAAGATGATACTTACGCCCCCAGGCATGCTGATTAATCCTCCCTGGGGGCTGCCTTGCGGTACACGCCACGCTTCACTTTAGCGATGATGCGATAATTATCGCACATCTGCGCAAGCATACGGTTGGCGGTTCGCTTGCAGACATTCTTTGCCTCTGCCAAAGCTAAGAAGTCGGCTGTGCCAAACTCGCCATCAGGGAGCGACCGGTAGATGTCAAGTTCGTTTGGCTTTATATTCACACCCATGCTGACAAAAGGATTCTCATTCTCCTTGGCCAACACCGCATATACACGAGCTGTATGATTGATGAGACACTCCGTGATACACATCGCCGCATGAAAATCACGGTCATCGCACACCAAGGCCCGCTCATCGGCTGGGAAGAGGTCGTCCTTCTTGTTCCAGTCAGACAAACGACACAGTGCCGTCAACACCATCGCATAGCGAAAGTTGGCGAGAGCCATACGAAGCACAAAGGCACTGATGCCACTTCCCAACATCTGGAACTGCTCTTTCAGCATCTCACCGAAGGTGGAGAGGAACTCCTTCTTCTGTGATGCGCTCAAGACAAATTGGATAGGATTGCCCTTTCTCTGCGACAGGGCGTGATAGAGGGGCAGCAGCTCCTCGCCCATCTGCTTGTAAGCATCCTCCAAAGGGTCGTCGCTTTGGGCGAACACATCATGAAACTCCACCTTGTCGTCGGGCAGTTCATAGAACTGGAACCTGCTGCCCAATCCATTCTCAAAGGACGGGAAAAGACGTGGAACCTGCCCAGGGGTACAGGTGATGAAAGCAGAGAGGCGAGGACTTTCGATGTCGATATGAAGCTTCTCGCTCACACGGTTCATGGAAATGGTTTCGTGATGATACACCTTGCGCAAACAGTCTGAGTAGTCGCCATAGTCGGAACTCATCATGTTGGACACAGTGTCGGCCTCAGTCTCAAACATGATGCCCCATCCCCCATTGGCATCAAGGGCACGATATACGGCAGAGGTAGAGCTGTTGCCAGGCATGAATGGATCTCGAAAGGCAGGTTCCTTGGGGGCCGGCCCACGCTCACCCCTGCCTTTACCCTTGCCCTGAGCCTCATAGGCAGCAAGCTCTTCATCGTATTGGGCTTTCGCTGCCTCATATTCCCGGCGCATCTCCATTTTCTCGGGCCGTGCCAACAGCTTGCAGAATATCAATTCGCCCTTCTTGGTAGCGGCAGAACCATACATGAGGGTAAAGAGCGGTGCATACACACGGCGACCATCATAGATGCCATAGATACCACTTTGCTCTTCTACCGAGCCATTGGCTCCACCCATCAGTCCCGACACCACATTCAGAACACCCAGAATCATTTTGTCTCTGCTCACAGCGTCATGATGAATGGTATAGATATCTCGAAGGATACCGGGCCAATTATCCTTCTCCATTTTGTCGGAGAAAGTGTAACCAGTAGCATAAGTTTGTGCCACTTGTGCCAAAGTGCCATGTGGCATTTCAGTACCCAAAGTACCATAAATACTGGTTTTTCCTATATTTTCTATATTTGTGCCACTTGGCACATTGGCACAAGTGGCACAAAGTGGCCTGTCGTTCAGCTCCTGGAGATGTTCGGAACGCACCCTCTGTCGTGCCAATTCGCTCAGGTTGATGCCTGCATCCTGTGCCATCTTGAAGAAAGTGCCGATGGTGATGCCTTCCCTGCCACCCTTCAAAAGACTGGAATACTTCATGTCGCACTCCTTCTGTTCGTACTCCGCATTCATAGCGCTCAGCTGGTGGAAAAGCTCTCTGCCCCTCTCACCCAACCCATTGGCAAGGGCAAAGCCAAGGTGTATCCAGTTGTCATAGGGTGTGGTGATATCGATACCGCGAGAAACAATTTCCCTGGCTACGGCCGTCACCTCATCATACGTATCGTCGGGGGCAGCTGAGGCGTTCATCACCTCGGGTGACAAAACTCTACTGCGCTCGCTTTCCTCAGCCTGATGCGATATGTGAGCGAAACCCTCTAAATCGAAGTCATTCAGATTGACCTCCTTGTTTATGTTATTATTATTCATAACTTTTACGATTTTAAAATAGATTAAACTTAGGATTAATTACCATACTTGCATCCCAGCACAGGAAACAAGCCGAAGCCACATTGGCTGGAGCCGAGTCTGCCTGCAGACCGTATGTCTGCGCGAGATATGTGCGTATCGCCAGGTACCATTTCTCATGCGGTCCACGGGTCAAGTCGATTTTCGTAACCCATTTCACTCCGTCGCCCCGCGGACTGGTAAACATAAGCATGGTTTCTAAATAAGGGTCATTCTCCAACTGTTGTCTCACCCTCCATAAGTTCTCCCTGCCACCGAGGTGGTCGAAGTCGAAACATTGGAGTTCGGAGTGCTGGATAAGTCCCTCTTGCCTGCGATAGTCGAACATGCCGCTGAATGTCACGTAGGGCAATCTGCTTGCCTTGAACGCCTTCTGCTCTTTCTCGTCCTTGATGCCACGCAACTGTTGTGTCAGCAGCATCAACTTCGTGGAGTTCATCCACTGATATACATCCATGAATGTCCCCTGCTTGTAAGGACGCTGCCCCTTCGGTGTGTTGATACCTGGTGCAAAGAGGCTGAACCGATGTTTCATTACTTCTTCCATGGCGCAGCATCTTTAGTCAGTTCGTCACTAACGACAGCCTCAGCATAAGCCTCCTGGCTCTCGCATTCTTTTTCAGCCACCCCTCGCTTGCGATAGGCTATAGCCAATGGTGTATTGGCGTGGAGAAGCATCTCAGTGATGACTTCTCCGAGTGATAATACCTTGTTCATAATTTTATCTTGGTATTACTTCTTTCCGTTGTAAAGCGGTTTAGCATTCAGACAGTCCATGTCCTCAAGCTTCATTGTCAGGATGCTTGTCTGCCTGCAAGGTTATATGGGTACACGGAGGATACTTTACAACCTTTGATTTCCAGCCCTCTCGGCCTCTTCGTGTTTACTAATGAGATAAAACGAAAAAAGCCAACAAGAACTAAATCTCGCTGGCAAAAATACAAAAGGTCATTGTTAGGTTCCAAATGACCTAACAATGACCTAACAATGACCTAACAGAAAAATTAATATCTTTTAAGATTATCCTTTATTCTGTTTTCTACTTTCTCTATTTTTATAGTACCCATTAGCCTCTTCCTTCATTTCATAAAATATATTTAAAGCAGTTTTGATTTGGCCAGAAAAGCTTCTGTTTACATAAGAAGAATATTGAGATATCAACTGGTCACTATTTAACGCAGTCCCAAAGCATTCCATAACATTTTTGATGGCTGCATTCGTACCATCCTCTTCGAAAAGCTCTAATTTCGCCATGATATAGAGCACTTTAATGACATCTGAAATCCGTCCCTGTTTTATGGTTATATGGTGCTTGCTTTTATTGCTTTCTGATTTCATTGACACCTTAGGTTTTTCGTCAATTCCTGTTGACGGTGTTTGATCTTGACCATTCAACATTAGAAGAAAATCATCTTGGATGTTGCCATATAAGCTATCGTCAATTTCATCCAATATATCTATTCCATTATCTGTAATTTTCCAACTTCGATTCATGCCACAATGTAAACACTTAATATAACCTTTTTGTTTCAAGGCACCCAGGTTTGGTAAATCCTCATAAGAATCCGTTAAGCCTTGTTTAGTTTTAATCAACAACTGGAGCTTTTCGTGGTTAAGATTATGTTTAAACAATACATCTCTAACAATTTTATTTTCTCGTTTTTTAATTTTTTCCAGCACACTTTGTCCATAAGAAGTAATTTGAGCACCCACACATTTATCTTCTATTAGAGACTCGACTATTACCATTTGTAAATTTCCGAGTGACTTTACTGTATCACAATACTCGGCATCAGTTAATCCTTCTGGTGCCTCACTATGCTGAACTCCGTCTTCGAGATGCTTCAGCACTTTAACTTTTTTTTCTATATTAAAATAATAATTCATAATTTTATGATTAATATTTTCTTCAAAGTTATATAAAAAAAATGAGAATCTCCAAATATTTTTCAAAGAATGTTGCAATATCGGATATTTTTAGTACTTTTGCATTTGGATTCTTCCTTTTACAAGGATTAAACCAAAATACATTGTGGGTAAAATCATGCATTCGCTATTATTTCGCGTTTAGCCAAGAGCCTCGGAAACTCTATTTGGAATAAAAAGCACGAAAATAATATGTGACAGGTGGCTCGTATAATAGCCTCTGGAAAATTCGATAAGCGATGCACACGCTATAGGCGTGGTGCATTCTTAGAATTTTCCGGGGCTCCATTCCGAGGCCGCCCCGTGCTAAACGCGATAAGAGGCATCACGCCTTTTTTATACCCTATTGCGTTTTGCGGATTGATAGTTGGATGCGTAACAACTATCAATAAATATGGCAAACAATACATTAAACAATGCTCGTGCGGCAAAGAAAGACGAGTTCTATACCATGTTCTATGATATAGAAACCGAAATGGAAGCCTATCTCGATTACAATCCTGACGTGTTTCGTGGCAAGACAGTTCTTCTGCCTTGCGATGACCCTGAGTGGAGTAACTTCACTAAATATTTTGCTCAGAACTTTGAACTGCTGGGCTTGAAAAAGCTTATATCAACGAGCTATGCTATCAATAGCAAAATTATCAAAGCTGGAATTCAAACATCTTTTTTAGAAACAACATCTCCAAAGTTTGACAAGTCTAAGACCAACACCCATGGTAAAATTTTCGTTTTAGACAAAGACACTACTGGTGATGGTAAAATCAATCTTGACGATTTGCAATGGGATTACCTTGAAGGAGATGGTGACTTTAGAAGCAAAGAGGTTAAAAAGCTAAGAGACGAAGCGGATATTATCGTAACGAATCCACCATTCTCACTTTTTAGAGAGTTTATTGCATGGATTGTTGAGGCAAATAAGCAGTTTATCATTATAGGAAATATAAACTGCGTTACCTATAAAGAAGTGTTCCCCTTGCTTAAAGATAATAAGGTCTGGATGGGATGTACTATCCATAGCGGAGACCGTGAATTTGGTGTTCCGGATGAGTATCCATTGGAAGCAGCAGGATACAGAATTGATGAAAATGGCAAGAAATACATTCGTGTAAAAGGGGTGAGATGGTACACAAATATTGATCATGGCCGTCGCCATAATCCGCTATCTTTGATGTCTATGGTCGATAACATAAAATATAGTAAGCATAAAGAAATTCAGGGAAAAACGTATCTGCATTATGACAATTATGATGCCATTGAAGTTCCATTTACGGATGCTATTCCTTGTGATTATAAAAGAACCATGGGCGTACCTATATCCTTCCTTGATAAATATTGTCCTGAGCAATTTGAAATAATAGGAATGGCAAAACGTGGAGCTGGCGACCCTAATTTAAAATCAAGAGTATATACTAAAAATGACTACCCTAACTATAGTGATTTAAACGCCACACCAACTATCAAGGATGATAAGGGCGTTCTACACAATACATATCCAAGAATTCTTATCCGCAAAAAGCAATAAATATGAAAGCAACATTACATGAATATACAGTCAAGGAGCTATGTGAAGGATTCACATATAGCGAGCTCGACGGAAAAGGACTCTATGGTTTGGCTGGAAAACTTACCATTCAGCCTGAGTACCAGCGCAACTATCTCTATTGTGAGAACAAGGGCGAGAAAGAAGTTGCTGTGATAGACTCTGTCTTGAAGAAATATCCATTAGGATTGCTATACTTCAACAAGCTCTCCGACGGTCGGTTGGAGGTGCTTGACGGACAACAGCGCATCACCAGCCTCGGCAGATACTTGATAGGCAAGTTCTCCTACATGAAGAAAAACGGCATTCCATACAAATACAACGCTTTGAACAAAGAAGAACGAGAACTCATAGAGAATACGAAGCTGCTTGCATATATTTGTGAAGGCACAGAGACGGAAATCAAAGAGTGGTTTGAAATCATCAACATCGGTGGTATCAAACTGAATGACCAAGAGAAACTTAACGCCATCTATTCCGGTCCTTTCGTCAGTGCTGCAAGAAAGGAGTTCAGCAACAAGGAGGATGCCCGTATTCAGAAATGGGGATGCTTCATCTCGGGGTCAGCCAACAGACAGGAGTTTCTGCAAGAAGCCTTGAAATGGGTAAGCCATGATAACATCAAGGATTATATGCAGGAGCACCGTCGCGATAGCAACATAAAAGAACTTAAATCATATTTCAATGATGTAATATCATGGATAGAGCAAACCTTTGATGACATCTATCCAAAGATGAAAGGACTGAACTGGGGAGAGCTCTACGAAAGATACCACACCACACCATATGACCATATTGTGGTTTCTAAAAAAGTGAAAGAACTGTATGACGACCCATGTATCAAAGACAACAAGAACGTGTTTGAGTATGTCCTTGGGGGATGCAAGGACACAAAGCTTCTGAACGTAAGAGTTTTCGATGACAACATCAAGGGACGTGTTTATCGCAAACAAACAGACGAGGCAAAAATGAAGCACATCAGCAACTGTCCCCTCTGTGCCTGTGGAGACGGTCCCAACAAGGACAAAATCTGGACATTGAAAGAAATGGATGCCGACCACGTACTGGCGTGGAGCAAAGGCGGTTCTACGGATGAAAGCAACTGCCAAATGCTCTGCAAGACACATAACCGAGCTAAAGGAAACAAATAAAAGGTTCTATATCTTTTTCTAACAAATTCGCCCCCGACAGTTCTACTTACAGAACTATCGGGGACGAATTTTCTTTATATATCCACTTTTCACATCGGCAAGACCTCATGCTTCTGCCGTCTCTCTCCACCGATTTGATTGGTCTTATGTCCAATACCATTACTTAGGTCGCTGTAGTAATGTGGAGTTTCCCAGGAATATTGTTTTCCAAATTAATAAGCACAGGAATCGTTTTTAATGCCAATTGTTCGTTTGGCATAATCTAATTATATTTCGGGAATATATTCGAAAATATGCTCAAAACGAATTAATTTGGCTTACCATTCAATAAAGTTATAGTATTTGTAAACTCAGATACCAAATCATTAAATAGAGGATTGTCTCTTCGGATAATCAATGCTGCATAATTCTCATTATCTTCTTCATCGAAAACAACTTGAGGGAGAAAAAGAAAATCATCATTCTCAGCATAAACAGAAAACCAATAACTGAATAGACGACTTCTCATTTTTTGCAATCCATCGCCTGTTTCACATATATACAGTAACGCGGCTTGATTCTTATGAAAGAATTCATCTACAATGCACATTACCGTCTCTCTAACTTTTGAATCTCGTGGTGATTTGGTTCCTTCGTAATTAGTCAACGCAAACTGATATGACTCTCCACTTTGCAGCAATTCGTCTTTTTCAAAAGCGACACTAAAACTTACTCCAAAGTCGCTTACAAACTTGAATAATCCTGTTGAAAAATCCAATTCAACAATATAAGGAGAATTGGCATTTATTCTATCTAATTCCAATTCTTCCATTACAAGACATTAAAGTTTACAGGTTCTTCGCCCGTACG
>OIYQ01000624.1_pt1 | contig 14301 bp, 10 predicted proteins | sample 1588311 | NCBI WGS metagenome assembly OIYQ01 (sample SAMN03283244) | human gut metagenome | biome: human-associated habitat; material: feces | host: Homo sapiens | place: Peru | collected 2012
GGCCCTTTGCCTGAAGTGCCTTCTTATAATAAGCATCAAAGTAGCCTGATGAAAGCACGAAGTTGCCGAGCATAATACGCTTTTTAACTTCCATACCAAAGCCCTCCGAACGGGACTTGAAGTATACATCAGTAAGATTGAAAGCGTCCTTTGACTTATAGCCGTACTTGATGCCGTCAAAACGAGAAAGGTTTGAGCAAGCCTCTGCACAAGCTATAATATAATAGGTAGGGATTGCGTATTTAACGATAGGCATATCAAACTCTTCAACCTCTGCACCGAGATCCTTGAGAGTTTGAGCGGCAGCTTTTACGCTCGCTGCGACCTCTGCATTGATACCCTCGCCGAAGTAATCGTTTGGAATACCGACTTTCTTGCCCTTGAGGTTATCAAGTTTAATATCGGCAAGGTCAAAAACTTCACTTTCCATTGAAGTGCCGTCCTTGACATCCTTGCCCTTAATCACATTGAACACACCTGCAACATCAAGAACATCTTTGCCAAGAGGTCCGATTTGGTCAAGTGATGATGCGTATGCAATAAGACCGTAACGGGATACAGCACCGTAAGTAGGCTTAAGACCTGTTACGCCGCAGAATGATGCCGGCTGACGAATTGAGCCGCCTGTATCCGAGCCGAGAGCAATAATGCTTTCTTCAGCGGCAACAGAAGCTGCCGCACCGCCCGATGAACCGCCAGGAACTCTTGTAATATCCCACGGATTTTTTGTTGGACCGTAAAATGATGTTTCTGTTGTTGAGCCCATTGCAAACTCGTCCATATTAACCTTGCCGAAAGTTACCATATCGGCATCATTAAGCTTATTGATAACGGTTGCATTATACGGAGGTTTGAAGTTTGAAAGAATCTTTGATGCACAAGAGGTCAACTTGCCTTTTTCGCAGATATTGTCCTTGATAGCAATCGGAACACCTGCAAACAATGATGTGGCCTCGCCCGAATCAATCTTCTTTTGAACACGCTCTGCCTGCTGCAAAGCAGACTCTTTATCGAGTGAAACATAGCAATTATAAGTGCCGTCCTTTTGCTCAATAGCCTTTGCGACACTTTCCACCGCATCCATAGATGTTATTTCTTTATTCTTAATTTTTTCTGCAACCTGAAGGGCAGTCATTTCATAAATTTCCATCCTATTCCCTCCTTAGTCCACAGTCTTTGGCACAACAAAACAGCCGTCCTGACTTTCAGGAGCATTGGCAACAATTTCGTCTGCCGACATTGACGGTTGAACCTCGTCTTCTCTCATAACATTTGTTACAGGGAAGCAATGGCTCATAGCCTCAACGCCGTCTGTATCAAGCTCGTTGAGCATATCAATGTAGGTGAGGATGTCCTGAAGTTCGTTGCCGACCTTCTTTTCCTCATCCTCTGTCAATGTGATACGAGCCAATTTTTCAAGATATTTAATTAAATCAGGAGTAATTTGCATTATATTTGCCTCCAAAAATTATTTGTCCTTTTCAACCGGTCTGCGAAGCTTGATGTGAGTTTCACGAAGCTGAAGTTCGGTTACATAGTTTGGTGCACCGAGGAGCATATCCTGTGCGTTGCTGTTCATAGGGAACGCAATGATTTCACGAATATTTTCTTCATCCTTAAGGAGCATAATCATACGGTCAACACCCGGTGCCATACCTGCGTGAGGCGGTGCGCCATAGTGGAATGCGTTATAAAGAGCACCGAACTTCTCCTTAACGGTATCTTCGCTGTATCCTGCCATTTCAAAAGCCTTAACCATAACATCAGGTCTGTGGTTACGAACAGCACCCGATGAAAGTTCAACACCGTTACAAACAATGTCGTACTGATAAGCCTTGATTTTTGTCGGCTCTTCGTTGAGAAGTGCGTCCATCTCGCCCTGTGGCATTGAGAATGGGTTATGTGTAAAGATAAGCTGACCGTTTTCGTCACGCTCAAACATTGGGAAGTCTGTGATGTAGCAGAATTCAAATCTGTCTTTATCAATAAGGTCAAGACGGTTTGCAAGCTCTGTTCTGATCATACCTGCAAGTTCATTAACAACCTTTGGTGTGTCGCAAATGAAGAACAATGTATCGTCTGTCTTGAAGTTGAAGATTGAGCGAAGTTCCTCTTTCTTATCATCAGGAAGGAACTTATCGATAGGGCCTTTGTATGAGCCATCCTCAAGGACTTCAATATAGCCAAGACCCTTCATGCCGATTTCAAGTGCGTACTTGAGCATCTTTTCAAACCAGCCCTTTGACTGCTTTGCACAACCCGGTACATTGATACCACGAACAGGTCTGCCCTTGAATGCCTTGAATTCTACATCAGAGAAAAACTCTGTAAGGTCAACAATTTCAAGAGGGTTACGGAGATCAGGCTTGTCTGTACCGTACTTAAGCATAGCCTCTTCATAAGGAATTTTTACAAATGGCTTTGGAGAAATTTTCTTTCCTCCGCCAAACTTTTCAAAAGTATCATAGAGAACTTCTTCAGCGACCTCAAATACATCCTCTTGAGTTGCAAAAGCCATCTCAAAGTCGAGCTGATAGAACTCACCCGGTGAACGGTCTGCTCTTGCGTCCTCATCACGGAAGCAAGGTGCAATCTGGAAGTATCTGTCAAATCCCGAAGTCATAAGGAGTTGCTTGAACTGCTGTGGTGCTTGCGGCAAAGCGTAGAACTTGCCCTCATGTTTACGAGACGGAATGATGTAGTCACGAGCACCCTCCGGTGATGAACAAGTCAAGATTGGAGTTGTGATTTCGGTAAAGCCGAGAGAGGTCATCTTCTGACGAAGATATGAAACGACCTGGCTTCTGAAAATAATGTTGTCGTGAACCTTTTTGTTTCTCAAATCAAGGAAACGGTAAGAAAGACGAACATCCTCACGGGTTTCTCTGCTTTCGCTGATTTCAAAAGGCAAATTTTCTGTGCAAGGATTAAGCACCTTGAGAGTGTCAACCTTTACTTCAAGCTCTCCTGTTGCGATTTTTGGATTGATTGTTTCTTCATCACGCTTAACAACAACACCCTCAACAGAGATAACGCTCTCTTTGCGAAGATGGTTGATAAGGTCATCATCGTTTACAACGACCTGTGTTACACCGTGCTCATCTCTGAGATCGATGAATGCAACACCGCCGTGGTCACGGATTGTGTCTACCCAACCTGCAAGCTGAACTCTTTGGTTGAGGTTATCAAATGTAAGCTCGTTACAGTTATGTGTTCTGTATGCCATAATATAATTCCTTTCATGGAAAATTCTGAATAGATATAAAAATCCATATTAACGCTAATATTATAGCACAGTTATATTGCCACTTCAACAACTATTTTATATTAATTATATATAAATATATAAAAATACAGATAACCTTAAATAAGATTATCTGTATAAATTTACTGTTTTTCGTATAAACCGGTTGCCTTGTTGAGTTTGTAAGTCGTTTCATTGCAGGAATCATCAGATATTTTGCAATATGTGTCTTCGTCTAAATAGTAATACTTATCATAATCGGCAATCGCAGAATGATTTGCAAATATTTTTGCACCGTTTTCACCAAGGCTCAAATAGTAATCATAAATTGCATTTGCGGCAAGGGTATGAGAATAGTTAAACCTTCTAATGTCACCGCTACTTTTGATTTCTATCGTTTTTAAATTAAGCACAAGTTCATCGTGATAATTGTTGCCAACGACTTTATAAAGTTCTTCTTGGGCATCTGCATTTCCGTTTTTTGCAAGGGAGATGAGATACGGCACGGCACTGTCGGAAAGATCGGCAATGTTGCCCACATCAAGATTTTCAAGCGTATGATTATTATATGCCTTGATGTTGTAATCTGCAATTCTTGCATCAACATTTGAATAAGAAATTGCTATCAAAAGAGCAGAACAAAAAACGATAATCGTTTGCATATACGGTACTTTCGGTGCAAAGATGTGGACAATCAGCATCACAATTACAACAAGCATCATAAGCATAAAAGCAAACACCAAAATGCGATTTTTTGAAAGTCCGTAAACGCTGACATTCATCACCATTTTTTGCATTGCCACAATTACAAGCAGTGCTGAAAATACGGACACAAAGGTACAAAGTGCCTTTAGTAAGTTGCCGTTTTTGCCTTTTACAAAAGCAAAGATTATGCCGATAATAGCTAAATTGATTGCACAAACCGTGCACATTTCATAAAATCCACGACGGGCAAATTCCGAAGCGGTATTTTTGTAGCCCTCAGGCAAAATATAGGAAAACGCACTGAAGAAATACGCAAGCTGTGAAAATAGATACAAAAGATATGTTGCGGAAATCACGCACAAAAACGAAGTGCAAACCGTGTACGGCAAATTTTTACGCTTTTTCAATTTGCCTTTTTCGGTCGCAGTATTCTTATGTCTTAAAGAAAACAAATAAGAATAGCAAAGCGGAATTAAAATCAAAGTTACAACAAGTTCGCCCATATACGAAGCAAATTTTGAAACCACACCGCTGACAAGTCCTTCAAACGCCGCATCCGACTTTACAAGAAGCGGAACAACGGCACACAAAACAGGAATTGCGAGTAACACTCCGACAAGTGCGGACAGCGACTTTTTGTCTTTTTTCTCCCCTGCTTTGACCGAGCCGACGACATCGGGCATTGCCCTGAATACTCCGCAAGTCAAGGCTTTGAGCGAAGCGGTCATTATTTTATACGAGCCGAATTTTTGCTTTTCGTCTGTATACGACACGCAATAGAGCGCATAAAGTCCAAGTGCCGAAATCGGCATCAAAAACTGCGTTATGCTGTCGTTATAGAGAGTTACGGGAATTGAGGACGCCACGCCCAGAATTCCGTAAACAGTACCTATCAGTGACGGTTTTTGATTTTTGCCAAGCAAATACACCGTTGAAAAAGCAAAAGAAAGCACATACGCAAGTGTAAATCCCAAACCTATTGCTTTGGCAAACAGAACAAAATCAACAAATACAAAGCACAATGCAAGCGCCACGGGAAACAAAAATTTGTCCTTTTTATCAAGCGGCGAATATTGTTTTTCAGTCATAACAGCACCTCACAAACAATCAGTTTTAATCAGGCTGATATTCAAGAATGTCGGCAGGCTGACAATCGAGTTCTTTGCAAATTGCATCAAGCGTTGAAAAGCGAATTGCCTTTGCCTTGCCTGTTTTGAGAATTGACAAATTAGCCTGCGTGATGCCCACACGGTTGGCAAGTTCAAGCGAGGACATCTTGCGTTTTGCAAGCATAACATCCAAATTAACTACAATCATTTTGCCCTCCTATATTGTCAAATCGTTTTCTTCTTTAATAAGATTGCCGGCTTCAAAACAAGACTTGAGCACATTGCAAATAAGTGCCATAAAGTACTCTCCGAGAGCAAGAATAAGCATATAAATAACAACAGACTTGTTTATGGCGAGAATCAGTACAAATGAAATCAAGCCGACACACCCTGCGTAAAAACAGCACCAAACAATAACCTTCAATAACTTGGCTATTTTATTGCAAAAGACATTCTCGTTTTTTACATTTTGCATAATGACATCAATACAAGCAAGAGCAATATACCCTGCCGGTGCAACGCAATAAAACGGTGCAGTTATCCAAACGCCGTTAAAGGCATTGCCGTAGGAATTATACTGTTCAACACTTCCTTTTCCGAGGAAATACGGAACCAAAAATAATGCGGCAGTTAACCCAACATAACCTATACGAACAACAAATTGTGTAAATTTAGCCGAAGATTTCATAATAAAATACAGCCTTTCTATAAAAAATTGGTTTTCGTTTTTTATGTTATACCACGAAAATTATCGTTTGTCAATAATTATTTATCATTTTTCAAACATTATTTGGCAAATGGCAAAAAGAAAAAGGGACTAAAAGCAGTCCCTTAATAACATTATTCTATTACTCTTGTTAACAAAGTATATCGCATAGGTTCGAGGTGGATATATCCGTCTGTTGCCGACTCGTCAAAAAAGCAATATGAATTATCCCAATGCTCGCCGACGAAAATATCAACATCGGTGTCATCGAGATTGACAGCCACCAAAAGTTCGCTGTTTTCGTCCGTGCGGAGATATGCAATAGTTTTGTGTTCGCTGTATAACGGCACAAACTCGCCTTTTGCAAGCACCTTGCAACCGAGCCTGATTTCGCCAAGACGCTTATACCAACGGAGAAGTTCGTTGTTCGGTTCTTCCCAATTCATACAAGCACGGTTGAACGGGTCTTTGCGACCCTCCATACCGATTTCGTCACCGTAATAAAGTGACGGCACGCCAGGCAATGTATACTGAATAAGCGATGCGATTTTCATCAGCGAAAGTCCACGCAAATATTCATATTCGGAAAGTTTGTTGTGTTCATATTGCCAATGTCTGCCGTAGCCCTCACAACTGTCACCCGCAAGTCGACTGATTGCACGCTCCGTATCATGAGTGCCGATATGATTCATCAAAACATTTGTAACCTGCGGCGGATAGTTTTCAACAACGGTCATCACACGGTCAAAAAATTCATGGGCATTTGGATATTTTACAAAATCCAAAACCGCATTTGCAAACGGATAGTTCATAACGCTGTCGAGCTGTTCTCCGAGGAGATAACGGCGACGCTGACCGTAGGCAAACTTTGTGGTTGCGTCTTCCCAAACCTCGCCGATAATAACGGCGTTGCCGTTTTCCTCCTTGACTGCCTTGCGTAAGTCATCAAGGAACACATCGGGAAGTTCATCCGCAACATCAAGACGCCATCCGGCTATGCCGCATTTGAGCCATTTACGCAAAATTCCGTCTTTGCCGCAAATATATTCACGATAGCTTTCGTCCTCTTCTCTGACTTCAGGCAGAAGTTTAATGCCCCACCACGAATCGTATTCATCGGGATAATTGATAAATTTATACCACGAATAATACGGACTGTTTTGGCTGTTGTACGCACCCACGCTGTCGTAATTATTGTACAAATTAAAGTACTTGCTATCACAGCCCGTATGACTGAAAACACCGTCAAGAATAATCGAAATGCCGTACTCATTTTTTGCAACCTTGCAAAGATTTTTCAAGTCCTTTTCGGTGCCCAAAAGCGGGTCGATTTTTTCATAATCGGCTGTGTCGTATCTATGGTTGGAATTTGCCTCAAAAATAGGATTGAGATAAATACAAGTTACGCCCAAATCCTTTAGGTAAGGGAGTTTTTCCTCAACACCCAAAAGGTCACCGCCGAAATAATCGTTGTTCCAAATACCGTTCATCTGTTCTTCTCGCCAAAAAGGCTCTTCGCCCCATTTGCGAAGAACACGACTTTTTCTGTATCCTGTTTTTTTCTTGCCCGAATTATAAAAACGATCAGGAAAAATCTGATAAATTATACCGCCCTTGAGCCAATCGGGAGTGACAAAATTTTTATCATAAACCGTTTGCTGAAAGTCGGCACCGTTAGGTGAAAACTCTCCGTGACCGTGACCCATATTACGCACAAAGCTTTTGCCCCACGGGGTATCAAGTTCAAAATGATACCAATATAGTCCGGGGGTGTCGGCAACAAAATGAAGTTCCCAATACTCCTTGTCGTCACCGCACATACCTGCCCAAAACATAGAGTTGTAGACATTGTTTTCGTTTTCCTTATGAACACAAAGAGTAGCCCCACTGCATTTCATTGAGCGAGGCACAATTATACGAAGCTTTACAGGCTCATCGGTTGCGATGGCACGGATTTTATCTTTATATTCTTTACTGCGAGAATTAAATACCATATTATATATTATCTATTCACACGACAACTCCCCTTACTGAATAAGGGGAGCTTTTTAGTTAATTACTTTTTCTTTGATTTTGAAGCCGGCTTCTTTGCAGGTACTTTTGGTGCTTCTTTCTTTGGAGCAACTTTTTTCTCTGCTTTCTTTTCAGCCTTTTTCGGTTCTGCCTTTGCTTCTTTTTTTACCTCTTTTTTAGGCTCTGTTTTTTCTTCCTTAGGAGCCATAGGCTTTGACTTTTTTACTGTCTTTGGAGTTTCCTCTGCAAACTGAACAGGCTTTGTGTGCCAAATGTTGTTTGCATAATCCATAATGGAACGATCGGCAGAGAATATGCCTGCACCCGAAATGTTCATCAAAGACATTTTAACAAACTTTTCTCTGTCGGCATAAGCCTTTGAAATCTCTCTTTGAGCACGCTGATAATCGGTGAAATCTGCAAGTGCCATATATGGGTCGGTATTAACAAGTGAATAGTAAACCTCATCAAACTTCTTGCCGTTTACACCATTTTGCAAGAATGCCATAGCCTTTGCAAGTGTTTCGTTGTTTTGAATATAGCTCTGTGGGAAGTAGCCCGCCTTTTTGAGCTGTTCAACCTCCGGAGTTTTCATACCGAAGATGTAAATGTTATCCTCACCGACAGCATCGTGAATTTCCACATTTGCACCATCAAGCGTACCAAGAGTTATAGCACCGTTGAGCATAAGTTTCATATTACCTGTGCCCGAAGCCTCTGTGCCTGCAAGAGAAATCTGCTCACTGATGTCGGCAGCCGGCATAAGAACCTCGGCAAGAGAAACATTGTAATCTTCAAGGAACACAACCTTGAGTTTGCCGTTTACATCAGGGTCGTTGTTGATAACATTTGAAAGTGCGTCAATGAGCTGAATAAGTTTCTTTGCCATAAAGTAGCCCGGAGCCGCCTTTGAAGCGAAGATATAGGTCTTTGGATAATAATCCGCATTTGGATTTTCCTTGAGCATCTGATATTCCGAAATAATATTAAGAATATTAAGTTGCTGTCTTTTATATTCGTGAAGTCGTTTAACCTGAACATCAAAAATGGAATCAGGGTTAATATCAACACCGTTACGCTTTTTGATAATCTTTGCAAAGCGAACCTTGTTTTCGTGCTTGATTTCGTCAAGCTTTGCAAGAACTTTTTTGTCGTCCTTAAACTGACGGAGTTTTTCGAGTTCGTCACTCTTTGTGATAAATCCGTCACCGATAAGAGAAGTGATGTAATCGGTCAATGCAGGGTTTGCCTGGCAAATCCAACGGCGGAATGCAATACCGTTTGTTACATTACAGAACTTTTCAGGGGTGAGGTTGTAAAAATCGTTGAATACGGTTTCCTTAAGAATTTCCGAGTGAAGAGCGGAAACACCGTTTACACTGTGCGAACCGATAACGCAAAGGTTTGCCATACGAACAACGCCGTTTGAAACGACTGCCATACGCTCAACTCTGTCTGCATCATAGGTTGCCGACCAAACATATGCACGGAAGCGGTTGTCAATTTCCTTGGTAATTTGATAAATACGAGGAAGAAGACGAGAATAGAGTTCCTCGCTCCAACATTCAAGTGCTTCTTTCATTACAGTGTGGTTTGTATAAGCAACCGTACGGGTAACGATTGACCACGCATCATCCCAGCTATATCCGCATTCGTCAAGCATAATTCTCATAAGCTCGGGAATAGCCATTGTCGGGTGAGTATCGTTGATATGAATTGCAACCTTGTCGGGAAGATTGTCAAGAGTGCCGTACTTTGTGAGGTGACGCTGAATAATATCCTGAATTGAAGCAGAAACAAGGAAGTACTGCTGACGAAGGCGGAGTGACTTGCCTTCAGGTGAATTATCGGCAGGATAAAGAACCTTTGTGATAGCCTCTGCCATAGCAGATTGCTCCATAGCCTTCATATATGAACCCTCGTTGAAAAGAGTCATATCAAGTTCAGGCTTCTTGGCTGCCCACAAACGAAGACGGGATACGCCCTCACCTTTGCCCGAAACATACATATCGTACGGAATAGCCTCAACAACATTGGCGTCCTTATGATTTACATGGTGGAAGTCGCCGTCCCAGCTATCCTCAATATAGCCCTCAAATGCAACCTTGCACGAACGCTCCTCACGAGGAACAAGCCAAACTTCACCGCCCGGAAGCCAGAAGTCAGGAAGTTCTGTCTGCCAACCGTCAATTAACTTTTGCTTGAAGATACCTGCTTCATAGCGAAGTGAGTAACCCATTGACTGAAAGCCTGTTGTTGCAAGGCCGTCAAGATAGCAAGCCGCAAGACGACCCAAACCGCCGTTACCGAGACCTGCATCAGGCTCTTGCTCATAAAGGTTATCAAGCTTTACGCCCATTGATGATAGGGCCTTGTCAAATGTTTCTGTAAGGCCGAGATTATAAAGATTGTTTTTGAGTGAACGACCCATCAAGAATTCCATACAAAGATAATAGATTTCTTTTGAGTCCTGTCCTTTTGCTGTATGTCTGAAATCGCTGTTTTTCTTTGAAAGTTCATCACGAACTATCATAGCAACAGCCTTATAAAACTGCTCATCGGTGGCAACATCTGGTGCAACACCGAAGAAATGAGAAAGCTTATCGGTAATAAGCTTCTTTGCTTGTGTTGTAGAAATAGCTGTTTTCATACAATTCCTCCAAAAATTTATTTAAAAATGATATGTTATTTCTTAATTTTTGTATATTGTACACTAAAAATGCAACTTTTTCAATAGTCACAGCCAAATATATACATTTTACACAAAAACACAAAAGACCTCTTGTATAAATAAGAAGTCTTTTTGCAAAAATCACTTGCTTTTCTTTAAAAATTTTCCAAAAATCTTGTTTGCGAGTTCTTTTATAGGCTTGAAATTTACCAAAAGCATAGCCAAAACAAGAGCCGATTCGATGCCGTACATCATTGCTCCCGACTTTAGCTTTATCATAACAATGCACTGAACCGCAAGGATTGCAACCTCGGCAATAAGAAGCGGTGTGTTGAAATTGATTGCAATATATTTTTTGGTGTTTGCCCCTCTGAAAATAAACACAACGGCAAAAGCGATAACGGTTGCTATTGCGGCACCGATTGCACCAATATTCGGAATCAAAAGCAAATTGAGCACGATATTTGTCAATGCTCCCGACAAAGCGGTAACCATAGCCATAACCGACTTCTTCTCCGCCATATAAACGGATGCAAGGAAGTTTACAAGGCACGAAAGGGTTGTTGCGATAATAAGAACAGGAACATATTTCCACGAATCATAATAAATCGGTTTAACCAAAATTTTGGTGATAAACTGACAGAACAGAATCAGTCCCGAAGAAACGGCAAATATACCGCCCGAATAAACACGGAACACCTTGCTGAAGAAATCCGCCTTGTCCTCGCTGTCGTATTCATCAACAGCAGACAACTGCCACGCATCAATAAAAATTGACGAAAACATAATAACAAAGTTTGGAATCTTTGAAGCGGCGGTATAAAGTCCGTTTTCGGCAGAACCGATAAAGCCCGTTACCATATATCTGTCCGACACATTGATTATCCACCACAAAATAATTGTCGGCATAAGCGGGACAGAATATTTGAGCATATCAATCTTTGTTTTCTTATTTACCTTATGAAAATGAAGGTCGTTCCATAACTTTGTTGCAACAAAGAGGAACACAACCGACATAAAATCGGATGCAATAATTGCAAGAACATAGCCGGTTACACCCATATTAAGCGGACCGAGGAACAACAGATTAAAGAGCAGAGTTGTTGCGGTTGCAATAATACCGTCTATTGCAAAAATTCTAACCTGTCCGCAACCTCTTACAAACTGTTGGCATAGTTGACGCATACCCGAAATCAACACAAAAAGATACAATAGCGGAGCGTATTCGCCAAGTTTCATATCGTTGATTTTTATCAAGGTCACGGGATAATAGAAAATCAAAAATGCCAAAAAGCCTTTAAGCGTTGTTCGCACACCGATGGTGAAAACATCGCTTTTGTTCTCGTTCTTATCAAGAGCAAAGCGAAGCGCCGCACTGTTTATTTGCAAAAACACAATAGGAATGAGCACATTTGCGGTTTGCTGAATAAGATCGCCCGTAGAATACTGTTCAGGCAAAAGTTTGCTCGTGACATAAGGCATAAGCAAAAAAGACAAAATCTTTGAAGAAAATGTACCGATTGCAAATATTATTGTATTTGTGGCTAATTTTTTATACTTATCCAAAAATCTTTACCTCTTAAATTAGTAACTCCATTTGCCGTCGCCAAAAGTCATAACATTTGACGAGCCTGTGAGATTTGATGACGCACGATAAATCTTGTCGTCGTTTGAACGCTCGCCGATAATAAAATCATATTCACCGCCGTGCTGAATAAACACATTGTCATTTGCCGTAACATTGCCTGAAGAAAGCATTATTTTTGTAGCGTCGCTGTTCATATTAAGTTCAAACATCTTGAGCTTATCACCGTCAAGATCGGAATAGAACATTCTGTTTTGATCAACAATAACAGGCTTGCAAAGGCTGACGCCCTCAACCAATGTGACCGTTTTTTGTGAACCGTATTTTTGACGAATGATATTGTACTTGCCGTCGGATTGCTTTTCGTAATAATACATAAAGCCGTTTTCCATAGACAAGGAGGTAATCTCGCCGTTTTTACTGTCAGGTCTGAAGCGTTCTTCTTCCCCACCTGCTGAAAGCACGCAAAGATAAGCCACATTTCCCGACATATCCTCACTTGTAAAGAACACTCTGTCAAGCGAAATACCAATCAAATTAACCTTATCTCCGTAACCCGAATAAAGCACCGTAGGAGTAAAGTTTTGAGTATTGACGGCAACAACCTCGTTATTTGTTGAAATGCAGTAAGCCGTTGTGTCATAAATATATGCAAGCATAACATTATCGGCTACCTTGGCGAGATTTTTACCTGTTTTTGTAACCTTATAAAGAGCGTGGTCGCTTTCGTTAACGAAATAGAAGTAATCGCCTCTGATGTTAAACGATGAAAGTGTGTCACTTGATTTATAAACACAGGCATAGCTTTCACTTTCGGGCAAGAACTTGTAAATACCTCTGCCGTCCACGATATGATAAACAATGCCGTTATCCTTATCCACCTTGCCGCCGTTTAAAAGATTGCCTATCATTGCACCTTTTTTAGCCGCTTCAAATTCAAAATCCGAATGTTCAAGATATGACACCTGAGAAAGCGTTGTAGCCTCTGTTGTGGTTTCACGAGGGACGGTTGTTGTGGTAGTTGTTGTTCTGCCGATGATGTTTTCATCAACAAAATCGGCAACCTCTTTATTTTGCAAAACGCTGCTGAAATAAAAATCGGTGAAAACATATTTTACCGACAAAAGTCCTGCTGCAATAAGAACAACAAGCACGGCAATAATAACAAGCAAAGCCTTGCCGAAGCCGCCTTTTTTCTTTTTTCTCTTTTTCTTTTTTCTTTTATTATCAACCTGCGGTTGAATATACGAATATTCGTTATTATTTCTTTTCATTATCTGACTTGTCCGTCTCCGTAAATCAAATATTTTGTTGAAGTAAGTTGTTCAAGTCCCATAGGTCCTCTTGCATGAAGTTTTTGAGTTGAAATGCCGATTTCTGCACCGAGCCCAAACTCCGCACCGTCCGTAAACCTTGTTGAAGCGTTTACATAAACAGAAGAAGAATCAATGCACTTCAAAAACTTTTCGGCATTTTCCTTATTTTCGGTAATAATAGCTTCGCTGTGACCTGTTGAATTTGCATTGATGTGAGCGATTGCCTCGTCAACAGTATCAACAGTTTTTACGCTGATTATATAATCAAGGTATTCGGTTGCAAAATCCTCATCGGTTGCCGGCACGACAAGACTGCAAGCCTTTTGTGCACGCTCGTCACCACGGATTTCAACATCCTTTTCCTTGAGCTTTTTTGCCAGATATAAGGATGTGGAGCTGTCGTCGAGCATCAGATGGTCGCCGTCCTCTATGAGGCGGCTGGCAATGGCTGCGATCTGATTTTTCGCTTCCACGTTGGTCTTGTTCCGGATGGTATAGGACAGGTCTGTCTTCGTGCTGTTGCCGAGGATCGCGCCGCCGTAGGTCTTGGTGGCGTAGCCTTCCTTTTCCAGCTTGTCCAGATCGCGGCGGATCGTCTCCTCCGTGACGTTATAATACTCGGCAAGATCGCTGACGAGCACACGCTGCTCGGCGCGGAGCTTGTCCAGAATTTCATTTTTCCTCTCGATAGCCAGCATGTCTGAACCCCTCAACTTTCCGATATTGTGCAGATTCCACATGAAACAACATCAGTATAGCACGTGTGGTGCGGGAAAGCAAGCAGAGCTTTTCGCGGAATGGAAGAAAAAGTTGCGCAAAGCAGCTTCGTCGAAATACTCTTGGGTAAGGCGCACACAGGGCAGGGTACGTGGCTTGTAGGTGCGGCGCACTTCCTCCTTCATCCTCAGCGCACCCTTCTCAAGCATGCGGTTGACAACAGAGAGGATGGAGG
>OIYQ01000629.1_pt1 | contig 14235 bp, 11 predicted proteins | sample 1588311 | NCBI WGS metagenome assembly OIYQ01 (sample SAMN03283244) | human gut metagenome | biome: human-associated habitat; material: feces | host: Homo sapiens | place: Peru | collected 2012
AAGCCTCAGCCTCAGCAAGCTTCTTCCCTGCCTTTACATTGTCCTTCGCCTGAGCTATCTCCTTGCGCTGTGCAGCAACAGGGACGGCAGAGGAAAGAGAGAGGATAAGGAGGAAGAAGAGAGCAAATAGTTTACGTATCATAATGGCAAACATATAAGATTAGGGATTATCGTAAATAAATTTAAAAAGAACGAGAGTGTGCCAAACACCTTATGTATTGACACACCCTCGTAAAGATTTTGCATAATTATGGTGCGGTCATGTCACACACATACCGCCACACACATCTTACTGTGCAAGCTCCTTAGTACGGGCGTCGTTCTCGCCGTAGAGATTGTAGTAAGTGTTGTAGAGGAGGTAACGCCAGTTGGCACGTTCCTGGTTGGGATCGAGCTGACGAGCCTTCTCAAGGTAGCCCTGAGTCTCCTCAAGGAGCGGCTTCTGCTGCTCGAAGGTAGCAAGACCGGCAGCCTTGTTGTTGATGCTAAAGCCTAACCATGTGAGCACGAGGGCGTCCTCCTTGATGGAGTTGGCCTTCTTGAAGTCGGCGATAGCCTCGTCCCACTTGCTCTCGTTCATCTCAGCCTGACCCTTTACGGCGAGAGCCATGAAGTCATTGGGGTTCTTTGCGAGACGCGTGTTGAGAAGATCTGCCTGCTTGTCCTTCATGCCGAGTGTGCCGTAGAGTGTAGCGAGGTTTGTGAAGATGGTCTCGTTCTCAGAGTCGTTTGCATAGAGAGCTTCGAACGACTTGAGGCACTTAACCGAGTCCTCACGTGTCTTCATGCTCTCCTGCATGAGAGCCATCTTGATGCTGAGGGCGTCCTTGTAAGAAGCGGTATCCTTAAGCGAAACGTCGATGTACTTGTTGGCAAGGTCCATGTTCTTGTTCTGGTAAGCGAGCACACCAGCTACGCGAGCCACCTCACCGAGGTTCTCATCGGGAGCCTTTGTCTTGTCGAAATCAGCGAAGAGAGGAGACACAGCGCTCTCTACGTAAGCTCCGAAGAGGTCGAGTGCAGTCTTCTGGTCTTCCTTCTCGAGAGCGCCCTGACCTACGATTACGAGGTGGATGCGGAGAGGCCAAAGAGCCTCTTGAAGCTTCTTGTGGAACTTGGGAGCCACCTTGCCCTTAGCATTAGGAAGAGCGTCATACTTGTCGCACTGCTCAGCGTCGAGGAGGGCGTTCTTAAGAGCTACTGCCATACCCATGTTGTCAACAGCCTTCTCGCCTGCCTGACCCATCTGCTTCATCATCTGGTTCTCCTGGATGATTGAGATCTCGTGGTTAGCCTTGTTGAGCGAGAGTTCTACGAGCTTGTGGTAAGCCTTAGCCTTCTCGTCGTTGCTGAGAGTAGAGAGGCAAGACTTGAGCTGTACCGAATACATCCATTACGTATACGTCAGCGTAAGAAGCCAATTTAGCAGCGAACTTCTTCTGGCGCTCCTTCATCTCTGCCTTAGCAGCATCGAACTCTGGTGTACCCTTCTCAACGCCAACTGGCTTGCCTTCCTCTTCTGGGTAGAAACGGAGGTTTTCGAGCAGGAGAGCCTCACCTGGCTTCAAAGCAGCTGCTTCAGCATCGGCGTTACCGCAGTCCTTAGCGAACTTAACCTCTACTCCGAGAGCGTCAGAAACGTTCTTTACAATCTGAGAAAGAGAAAGCTCTGGCTTAACCTTGCCCTTTGGCTTACCCATGTGGCTCATCATGATGAGCGCACCGCCGTCTGCAAGTACCTTCTTCAATGTAGGAAGGGCACCGCGGATACGAGTGTCGTCTGTTACATTACCATTTTCATCCAATGGCACGTTGAAATCAACGCGTACGATTGCCTTGTGACCGGCAAAGTTAAAATTTTCAATCTTCATTTTTCCTAAATTTTATATTAGTTATTATTATTGATTTAATTAACGATTGAAACTGAACTCAGTTGATGGGGCTTCCCATTCCGCCGTCTGTGGAGCTAATCGGGCTCGGCAGGCTGAAGCGAATCTGGTAGCAGGGCATCCTTCGCTCAATCCGACGCAAAAGTAACAAAAATAATTGGTATCACCAAATCTTTGCATCATGTTTTAATGATTTTTTGTCATAGTACACATCTTTTGCAACGTGTAGATAGCAAAATGCCGCCTATTTCACGACTTCTTTCCTGTTTTTGAAACAAAGTTTTTGTGTTTAGAGGGAAAAGTTTTTGTGATTAGAGAAAAAAGCTGTACCTTTGCCGAAAATTTGCGAAAGATGGCTAAAGATAAAATTGCATACGTTTGCAGCAACTGCGGGCAGGAGAGTGCCAAATGGATTGGCAAATGTCCTAGCTGCGGACAATGGAATACGTTCAAGGAGATTAGAATAGCAGCCGATTCGGGGTCGCAGGCGGCTAAGAATGCCGGCATGACCATGAGGCATGGAGGTGCTGCCACCATGTTTGGAGGACAGCATTCGGATAGCGATGCCAAGCCGATGAAGTTGCGAGACATCTCCTCGATTGATGAACCTCGCATCGATATGATGGACGAGGAACTGAATCGTGTGCTGGGTGGCGGAATGGTACCCGGCAGCATCACCCTGCTGGGTGGAGAGCCGGGCATCGGAAAGAGTACGCTCACCCTGCAAACCATTCTGAACATGAGGCACAGAAGGGTGCTTTATGTAAGCGGCGAGGAGAGTGCCCATCAGATTAAGCTCCGTGCCGACAGATTGGCAAAGGGACAGGCGCTGATGAGGGCTTCGGTTGCTGCTTCGGATGCCGGAGATGCTTCGGCTGCTGGTGATGTTTCTCCTGAAGCGGCTTTCGACCATATTACGATTCTCTGCGAAACGCAGTTGGAGAAAATCTTCACCCATATTCAGCAAGTAGCTCCAGAACTGATAGTTATCGACTCTATCCAAACCATTGCTACAGAGGAAGTGGACAGTTCTCCAGGCTCTATATCGCAGGTGAGGGAATGTGCGGCGTCGCTCTTGCGATTCGCCAAGACCAGTGGCATCCCTGTTATCCTGATAGGACATATTAATAAGGAGGGAACCCTGGCTGGACCGAAGATTCTGGAACATATCGTGGACACCGTTATCCAGTTTGAGGGCGACCAGCACTATATGTACCGCATCCTGCGAAGCATCAAAAACCGATTCGGAAGTACTTCGGAACTTGGTATCTACGAGATGCAGCAGGGAGGACTAAGACAGGTAAGCAACCCGTCGGAACTGCTCCTTACGGAAGATCACGACGGACTCTCGGGCGTTGCCATTAGTGCAGCCATCGAGGGCGTCCGCCCGTTCCTGGTAGAGACGCAGGCACTGGTAAGCACAGCGGCATACGGAACCCCGCAGCGTTCGGCAACGGGTTTCGACCAGCGCAGACTGAACATGCTCCTGGCTGTGATGGAGAAGCGAGTGGGCTTCAAACTGATGGCGAAGGACGTGTTCCTGAACATTGCGGGCGGACTGCGAGTGACTGACCCGGCGATGGACCTGAGTGTGCTGGCAGCCGTATTGAGCAGCAATGTGGATACACCGATAGAACAGGGGTGGTGCATGTGTGGCGAGGTGGGACTGAGCGGCGAGGTTCGTCCGGTGAGCCGCATCGAGCAGCGCATCGCTGAGGCCGAGAAGCTGGGATTCCAGCACATCATCATCCCGAAATACAACAATCATGGTTTCGACCATAAGAAATATAAGATAGAAATTCATCCCGTAAGGAAGGTGGAAGAAGCATTCCGCTGCCTGTTCGGGTGAAGTAAAAGTAATCAAACAGTTCAAATTTCAAATTTCAAAATTCAAAGTAAAATGAAGGATTCAGTAATCATTGTGAGCGGTGGCATGGATAGCATCACGCTGCTCTATGACAAGAAGGACGAGATAGCCCTGGGTATCAGTTTTAACTATGGAAGTAATCATAACGAGCGTGAAATTCCTTTCGCCAAGATGCATTGTGAGCGTTTGGGAATCAAGCATATTACGATAGATTTGGGTTTCATGCATCAGTATTTCAAGAGTTCTCTTCTTGAAGGTGCCGATGCGATTCCTGAAGGTCATTATGCTGCTGATAATATGAAGAGTACAGTGGTTCCTTTCCGTAATGGAATCATGCTGAGCATTGCCATCGGCATTGCTGAGAGTAATAATCTGAAGAAAGTTTTCATCGCTAACCATGGTGGCGATCATACGATTTACCCAGACTGCCGTCCGGAGTTTATCAAGGCGATAGATGAGGCTGCTGAAGCAGGAACGTTCGTTGATGTGCGCGTGGTGGCTCCTTATACGAATATTACCAAAGGGCAGATTGCTGAGATAGGTAAGAAGTTGGGCATTGACTATGCTGAAACCTGGAGCTGCTATAAGGGCGGTGAGAAGCATTGTGGCAAATGCGGAACCTGTGTAGAGCGCAAGGAGGCTTTGGCCGAGGCGGGTATTGAGGATACTACTGAGTATGAAGAATAAGGTTGAAGATGAGCCAGGCGTTCTTCGTTCCCTATATATAATAAGGTATAATCAGAATAAATATAATAAAAGAAAAATGAAAACAACGATTTTATCTGCGGCGTTGATGCTTGTATCAACTGTTGCGATGGCTCAGAAGAGCAACTTCCAGTTGAAGGTGGATTTGAAGAATTTCAATTCCGATTCTGTACTTGTTTACAAGGGCAGAAATGTTAAGATGGACACGGTTTTGGTGAAGAATGGCAAGTTTACCTATTCTGCAAACCTTGATAAGGCAGCCGGATACGTTTTCCTCTCACCTGAAGCTTATCGTGGTGCTGGTCAGTTTATGTTCAACCTGCCTTGTGTTCCTGGCGAGAAGGCTGAAGTTAAGGGCGATGCAAAGACCCGCTTTGATATTTCGGGTTCTAAGTTCTATCAGCAGTATCATGAAGTAGATGTCCTGCTGGAGACTGCTAATAAGGAGTTGAGAGATTATGAAGCTTCTCTGAACCAGAGAATCAAGAATGGTGAGACCCAGCAGACTGTCATGGCTGAATATGAGCAGAAGGCTCCTGCCCTGCAAAATGCAAAGGACGATAAGATTTTCGATTTCGTAAAACAGCATCCTGATTATGAGGCCTGTGCTACTATCTTCGAGCAGTTTGATGATGTTGCAAAGATGGAGAAACTGCTGGGCTTGCTCTCTGAGAATGTGAAGAACGGCAGAATGAAGGCTTTCTACCAGCCAATGATTGATATGGCTAAGAAGCGTGCTGAGGCTGAGGAGAAGGCTAAGAAGGTGCAGGCTGCCGGTGTTGAGGCTCCTGACTTTACGCTGAAGGATATTAAGGGAAATGATTTCAAGCTTTCCAGCCTTCGCGGTAAGATTGTAGTTCTCGATTTCTGGGGTTCATGGTGCGGATGGTGCATCAAGGGAATGCCTAAGATGAAGGAGTATTACGAGAAGTACAAGGGTAAGTTTGAAATTCTTGGTGTAGATTGTAATGATACAGAGGCTAAGTGGAAGGCTGCTGTTGAGAAGCACCAGTTGCCATGGATTCATGTTTACAATCCGAAGGACAGCAAGGTTCTCAGCGATTACGCTGTTCAGGGCTTCCCTACAAAGATTGTGATTGATGCTAATGGTAAGATTATCAAGACTATTGTTGGTGAGGATCCTGCTTTCTACACTTTGCTTGATGAAGTGTTGAGCAAGTAATGATAACATAAAACAATGTCGCCCTGTAAGTGCAAAATTACATTTGCTCTTACAGGGCGATTTTTTGTTTTGTATTTTTTATTTCTTTTTCTTCTTCAATTCCAGTTTCGGAATCTTGATTTTCTGTCCGGCTTTTACGGTGTTTTTACCATTCAGGGCTTCTACGTAGCATTCCATGCCGGAACCTAAATAGCGGGTGCTGATCTGTTCGAGGGTCTGACCGGCGCCAACCGTAACGGTCTGGGCAACTCCTATGATTCGGTAAGCTCCCGTGCGTACGCGAGCATCCTTATCATACTGGGATGATGCTATTTTCGAAGTAGCCTTTTCTTCGTCTTTATCTTTAGCCTTTTCTTTCGCTTCAGCCTTAGCTTTTGCTTCAGTCTGCTTAGCTTTTTCAGCGTTAGCACTTTCCTCATCCGAATTTTCAGCCAGTTTTACTGCTTCTGCAGTTTTAGCCATACGGATGCTGTCTTCCATCGCTTTCTGGCGGAGTTTCTGTTCCTGAGAGAGTGGGGCGGCAGCTGGTTTGGCTGGGACTTTCTTGGCTGGAGCCTGATGATACTGGTTTAGCTGCATGGCTAGATGATCACGCTGGGCAGTCATCTGACCATAGTTGAAGGCAAACCATCCCATTCCGCCAATCAAAGCTACTACGATGAGACAGACTGCAACGACCAGATAGCGAGGAATAACAATATGATGAGAATTGGAAGATTCTTCTTCCTCCTCTTCATCTTCAGATTCATCTGATGCAGGTACTGCGGGTTCAACAACTGCTTTCAGGGCTTGCTGTTGCTGGGCTAATTCAAGCTTCTCTTGCTCCAGTCTTTCCTGCTCCAGTCTTTCCTGCTCCAGTCTTTCTTGCTCAAGTCTTTCCTGCTCAAGTTTCTCCTGCTCAAGTTTCTCCTGCTCAAGTCTTTCTTGCTCAAGTCTTTCCTGTTCAAGTCTTTCCTGCTCTTGCTTTTCTTTTTCAAGCTTTTCTTTCTGTATTCTTTCCTGCTCCAGTTGGGCTTGTTTTAATTTTTCCAGTTTAGCTTGTTCAATAGCAATTTGCTTTGCTAGTTCGTCTTCGGCTTCTTTTTCCTTTTCCTTTTCAGATCCGATTACGACAACCTCCGGATTTGGAGTTGCAGTTTTTTCTTCGTCCAGAAAATCGATTACTTGTGCAGGAGCATCTTCTGTCTGTTCTTCTCCAAACTTCTCATCGATTTCATCGAAATCTACACCGTCATTTACCACCACCGTTTCAAATTGGGCGAATGGCTTGTTCACGATTTCTTTCAGAATGTTGTCGGGTGTGAAGGTGAGTTTGTCTCTGCCTTCAATGGTGAAGCGTTCGCCCGTGTTCACATTGATGCTCTCACGGTCTTTCGTGGCCTGTACCTTAAAAGTGCCCAGCCATTTTATCTTCACCTGCTTGTCGGCTTCGAGTCCCTGGTTGCACACATCAAACATCTTCCGGATGAAGAGTTCTGCTTCCACCTGGCTCAGCCCGCTTTTGTCAGCAAGCAGTTTTCCGAGTGTATTTAAACTGAATTTGCTCATTGCTCATCCCCTCCATTCTTTAGTTTTTCCTTGACCGAAGCAACCGGTCGGAAACCCAACACCAACTTAGGCGGCACCAGCTGGCGCTTCTTGGTAGTAGGATTAACCACCACTCGCTCCATGCGCTTCTTCACTTCGAAGGTGCCAAAATTGGGGATAGAGACAGCTTCTCCATCCTCAAACTCGGCAATCATAGCGTCTATCGCCTTGCGCACCAACTTCTGGGTGTCTTCCTGCGAATAGCCGGTTTGCTGAGCCAGTTCAGCGATGTATTCCTTATTGTTCATATTTATTTAATATGTAGTCAAAATTTCTAAAACTCCAGGCAATGGGGGAGAGAATGATTATTTCACCACCTTGCCATAGAGGTCAAATTCCTCGCTTGCAGTAATTTCTACCTGATAGAAACATCCCACGCGCAGACGCTTCTCATCGGCACGGATCAGAACCTCAGGGTCTACTTCCGGAGAGCAGAACTCTGTTCGTCCGATGTAGTAATCGCCTTCCTTGCGGTCGATGATAACGGTCATGATTTTGCCCACTTTATCAGCCTCAATCTCAGAACTGATGTCTTGCTGCAGAATCATCAGTTCGTCCAGTCGGCGCTGCTTTACTTCGGCAGGCACATTGTCTTCGTAGTGGGTGGCGCTGTATGTTCCTTCTTCCTCAGAGTAGGCAAAGGCGCCCATGCGCTCAAATCTCTGTTCGCGTACGAAGTCGAGGAGCTCGTGGAAATCCTCATCTGTCTCGCCTGGGAAACCAACCATCAGCGTAGTGCGGATGTGAATGCCTGGCACGCGTTCGCGGATGGCCTTCAGCAGATTGATGGTTTCCTGCTTCGTTACGTGGCGATGCATGCTGGTGAGCATGTGGTCGCTGATGTGCTGGAGGGCAATGTCGAGATATTTGCATACGTTTGGCTTCTCGCGCATCACGTCTAGAAGATCCATTGGGAACTGGTTCGGATAAGCGTAATGCAGGCGAATCCATTTCACGCCCGGAATATCAGCCATCTCGCTGATGAGTTCGGTAATATGATGCTTGCCGTCAATATCTACGCCGTAGTAGGTGAGTTCCTGAGCGATAATCTGAAACTCCTTCACGCCTTCTGCCACCAGTTCGCGCACCTCCTGCAGAATCTCTTCCTTCGGACGGGAAACGTGCTTGCCGGTGATGATAGGAATGGCGCAGTAGGCACAGTGGCGGTTGCAGCCCTCAGCTATCTTGATGTAGGCATAATGGCGCGGAGTGGTGAGATGACGCTGGCCGTTGCAGGATGAAACTTCCGCCTTGCCGAGTTCCTGCAGGAGCTGCTTGTAGTTGAATTTGCCGTAGAACTTATCCACTTCGGGCATTTCTTCTTCCAGTTCCTTCTGGTAGCGCTGTGAGAGACAGCCCATTACGTAGAGCTTTCTGAGTCGGCCTTCTTCCTTAGCCTGGATAAACTCCAGGATGGTGTCGATGCTTTCCTGCTTCGCATCCTCGATGAAACCGCATGTGTTGATAACGGCAATCTCGCCCTGAGGGCGCTTTGAATCGTGAACACAATGGTAGCCGTTTGCCTCAAACTGCTTCATCAGCAACTCGCTGTCAACGAGGTTCTTCGAGCAGCCCAGGGTTATAATATCTATCTGATTTTTCTTCATTTTCTAATTTTTAAAGAGCGAGTCTACGAATTCTGTCTTGTTGAAGAGCTGCAGATCTTCCATACCTTCGCCCAGTCCGATGTATTTTACAGGCACCTTGAGCTGGTCGCTGATGCCGATGACAACGCCGCCCTTAGCGGTTCCGTCGAGCTTGGTGATGGCGAGCGAGGAGATGTTGGTAACGGCAGAGAACTGCTTAGCCTGTTCGAATGCATTCTGTCCGGTACTTCCGTCGAGCACGAGCATTACCTCGTCTGGTGCTTCTGGCATTACCTTCTTCATCACTTCCTTTATTTTCTTGAGCTCATTCATCAGGTTCACCTTGTTGTGCAGTCGGCCTGCCGTATCGATGAGCACCACGTCGGCGCCGTTTGCCTTGGCGCTCTGCAGGGTGTCGAACGCCACGCTTGCCGGGTCGCTTCCCATCTGCTGTTTCACTACAGGCACACCCACGCGCTCGCCCCAGATGCAAATCTGCTCTACGGCAGCGGCACGGAAGGTGTCGGCAGCTCCCAGAACAACCTTCTTGCCAGCCTTCTTAAACTGGTAAGCCAGCTTGCCGATGGTGGTTGTCTTGCCCACGCCGTTTACGCCTACTACGAGGATAACGTAAGGCTTATGGTCGGCAGGGAGATCCCAGTCTGCCAGGTCATCGCTGTGATTCTCAGAGAGGAGAATGGCGATTTCCTCGCGCAGAATGCGGTTGAGCTCGCTGGTTGAAACATATTTATCGCGGGCCACACGTTCTTCGATGCGGCGGATAATCTTGACCGTGGTTTCTACACCTACGTCTGAAGTGATGAGTACCTCTTCGAGATCGTCGAGCACATCATCATCGACGGTAGACTTTCCGGCAACGGCGCGCGCCAGTTTGCCAAACACACTCTCCTTGGTTTTTTCAAGTCCCTTATCGAGAGTTTCCTTCTTTTTGTTGCTGAATAATCCGAATAATCCCATAATCTTGTTTTTTATCTTCTGCAAAGATACTCATTTTTTTTTATTTTATGGCTTTTTCACTTGCTTTTTCGCCCTTTTCAAGAAAAAAAGTAAAGATTTAGAGGGTTTTATGTCATGACAGAAGGGTTTTCGCCGATATTGTGGGTTAATAAGGCTTAATAAATAATGTTGTCTGCTACAAAAAACAAATCGCCCTGCAAAGGACAAAAGCGGTTTGGCTTCTGGACCCCTGCAGGGCGTTCTGTTTATTTCTTCATCATTTCCTTTACGGCTCTTTCGAGCTGGGTATCATGGCCATTGATGAAATCTTCCGGACTGTTGTAAACCTCGATGTCTGGGTTCAGCTGGGTGTTTTCGCCGAACACGCCACGCATGTCGCGGCAGCCTACCTGAGGAATACCGAATACCAGCGTGTTGTCCATCAGCGTTTCCCACCATACGGCTGTCATGGTTCCTGCTACAGGAGCACCAATCAGCTTGCCGATTCCGAGTTCCTTGTAAACCCATGGGAAACCGTGACCGTTGCTGTAATCATTCTCGCAGATCATGACGCAAGATGGCTTCACCCATTTGTTGAACGGATCGCGGCCAACTACCTTACCGTGAGGCACAAACTCCTGATACTGCTTACCGTTGAGCAGGGTGCATAGATCATCGTGCAACCAGCCACCGCCATTATGGCGTTCGTCTACGATTACAGCGTCTCGGTTGCGGTTCTTGTCGCTCAGCAGTTCGCTGTAAACGGTGCGGAAACTCTCCGAATCCATCGCCTTAACGTGAACATAAGCAATGCGTCCGCCCGAAATGCTGTCAACGAAAGCGCGGTTGCGGTCTACCCAGCGCTTGTAGAGCAGGTTGTTGAGCTTGCCCTGAGAGATAGCCTTCACCGTAACCTCCATCTTCTTGCCCTTGGCGTTTCTGATGCCGAGTCGTACATTCTTGCCAACTTTTCCGTCGAGCAATGGGAAGTAGTCCATTCCGGCTTTAATCTCCTCACCGTCGATGCTCTCGATGATGCTGCCGGCTGTTACACCTGTATTCTTCACATCGAAAGGACCACGTTTGATAATCTCCTGAATCTTCAGGCCGTCGCCCTGATACTGAGGGTCGAAGAATACTCCCAGGTTGGCTGTGGTGAGCGCGCTGTTCGAAGCGTAGTAGCGGGCTCCTGTATGCGAAGCGTTCAGCTCGCCAAGCATTTCGCTCAACATCTCCTGGAAGTCGAAATTGTTGTTGATGTAAGGCAGGAACTTCTCGTAGGTCTTGCGGTAACCTTCCCAGTCAACACCATGAATCTTAGGGTCGTAGAACTTGTCTTTCACCTGTCGCCATATGTGGTCGAAGAGATACTGGCGCTCCTCGGCTGGCTTATAGTTGAAGTTAGCCTCAAAGCTGATGTCCTTGGTGCTGAATCCGCTCAGATCCACCTTCTTGATGCTGCTTCCGTTGCAGATGAAGAGGTTCTTCACATCCTTGTCGGTCTGCAGGTTGCCCTGGCCTACGCCCTTCATCACGAGCTTGGTAGAGCCGTCCTTCAGGTCGTGCTGCCAGAGGTCGTAATCATCCTCGAAGGCTGCCTGGTAGTAGAGCTTGTCGCCGTCTTTAGAGAGCACAGCATCGCCCATGTGCGAAGAGTTTGCGGTGAGGCGTACGATTCTGTCGCGGCAGTTTTCGATGTCCAGCTCCAGTGGCTTCACTTTTTCCACCTCTATCTTTCCGGTCTTCTTCTGCTTTTCGTCAGCCTTCTTTTTAGCTTCTTCCTTCTTTTCGTCTTCCTTCTTCTCCTTTTCGTCCTTGTTGGCGTCAGCCAGTTCTATCTCTTCCTTGCTCATGTTGAAGCGGTTGTAGGCGTCCAGGTCGAAGAACATGATGTAGGCATCGTCCTCAGCTCCCCAGCTTCCATGACTGCGGTAACCGGCTCTGTCGCTCTGGAAGAGCATTGCCTTGCCGCCGAGCACCCATTTGCCGTTGCTGTCGCTGTAGCCGGAATTGGTCAGGTTGTGAACCTCCTTGCCGTCAGCCTTTACCAGCGCAATATCCTGGTTGTTCCAGCCGCCGTTGCCGATATAGGTTGAAAGGAGCCATTTGCTGTCTGGCGACCATTCGAAAGCGATGTCTCCATCGCTGTAAGAGTAGACGTATTTGCCATCGAGCACGGTGCGGATTTCCTTCGATTTCAGATTGACAATGCGAAGTGCTGCACGGTCTTCGAAGAAAGCCACTTCCTTGCCGTCAGGAGAGTATTGAGGATACTGCGATGTAATGCCTGTTTTCACCAGCTGCTCTTCCTCGATGTCGGTAGCGTAGGTGAAGTTCTTCTCTTTCTCGTTCTTGATCTTAGACTGGTAAATCTGCCATACGCCGTTGCGCTCGGCTGCATAGACCAGGGCTCTGCCGTCTGGCGAGAAACTCAGGTCGCGCTCCTGCTGCGGTGTGTCGGTAATGCGCTTGGTAGTGGTGTATTCTACAGAAGTTACGTATACGTCGCCATGCATCACGAAAGCTACTTCCTTGGCGTCTGGCGAAACGGAAATCTCTGTAGCTCCCCAGCTTTTAATCTGACGTACGAGGCTTGGAGCGCCATTATCTGTTGTAATGGAGATGTTTACCTTCTGAGGCTCTCCACCTTCTTTCACGGTGTAGATTTCGCCATCATATCCGTAGCAGAGCAGGTCGGCGCTGGATGCAGTGAGGAATCTTACCGGATTGCCTTTGTGGTGGGTAATCTGCTTGTCGCTTGAGCTGTTGAGGCTGCGGCGGTAGATATTGAATGTGCCGTCCTGTTCGCTCAGATAGAAGAATGATTTCTCGTCTGATGTCCATACTGGCGAGCGGTCTTCGCCGGCAAAGGTAGTCTGCTTGGCAAACTTTCCGTTACTCTTCAGCCAGATGTCGCGAGCGATAGGTGATTTCTGGTGTTTGCGCCAAGGGTCTTCGTATCCCTTTTTGTCGTGGTAGAGAATGTCGCCGTTCTTGGCGATGCTGATATCCTCCATGGTGAGGGTAGAGAAGAGTTCCGGTCTTCCGCCCTTGGTGCTTACCTTATATACTTGTGGAAATGTGTTGTCGCCGAAGATGATGCTCTGGGCTGTAGGCTGCAGACTGGCTGAGTAGAGCACATGGTCGTTGTCTGCAAAGGCGATTGGTGTTTCGCTGCCGCTGTTGGTGGTGAGTCGGGTAGGAGCACCGCCTTTTGCATCGATTACGAAGATGTCAAGACTTCCTTCGCGGTTAGACTGGAAGGCAATTTTCTTGCTGTCAGGGCTCCATACAGGATGTGAATCGAAGGCTGCATGGGTTGTGAGCTGTCGTGCTTCGCCGCCGTTGACAGAAACACTGTAGAGGTCGCCTTTATAAGCGAAGGCGATGGTAGTGCCATCAGGCGAGATGGCTGGGTAGCGCATCCAGAGCGGATGATCTTCTGCGCTGGCAGAGAGTGCTGCAGAGAGCAGGGCTACTGAAAAGATTAACTTTTTCATTTGCGTATGTTTTATGTTTGAATATGCGTTATAAAAATCTCTTCTCTTTCGAGGTCAGAATGCTGTTTCTTGCTCCTGACGGATGCAAAGGTAGTTATTTTTTGCGATATTTAAGCATAAAAAAAGAAAAAAGTGAGAAAAAGTTTGGTGTATTCAAAAAATATATGTACCTTTGCAGCCGCAAATAAGAAAAGTGGCTGATTGCGTTATTGGTTAGCTGGTTTGCGTTTTGAAAAGTGTTGGTTCCGTAGCTCAGTTGGATTAGAGCAACAGCCTTCTAAGCTGTGGGTCTTGGGTTCGAACCCCAACGGAATCACTATAATAGGCAAAATGAAACTTATTTGTACAAAAATAGCGTGAGAGAACAATGGCAGTAAGTTGCTTATTCATAGGTACTTATCTCTGTTGTTCTTTTTTTTGTTTTTTAATATATTTTATCACTTATTCCTCTTTTATGTACTCTTTTCGTAAATAGCTGTTAGCCAATATGTTATGAATTTGACGTATTGAGAAATCATCCATGTGTGTTACAAATGTGTTATCAAAAAGCGCTAATGTGTTACCAGAATAGAGAAGTTGAAATCCTTAATGACCTTAATGACCGTGACCTTAATGACCGGAAAATGGCCCTAAACATTTATTTGTTTTTCTGATGAAATTCCTTTCTTGTCTTAGCCATTGCTTCTGTAGCCCTATCGTGGGTCTCTATCAGCAGTGGACTCTTGTGATATTGTACAATCTTGACTCCGACTGAGTTGTGCCTTTTCTTTACCTCGATGCATTGAATGATCAAGTCCGGATTGGCTGATTTAGCCGTTGGAGTCTTGTCAAAGTTCTGAATATAGGCAGCGTTGGTCAGGAAGAGAATGTCGGAACCTTCCGGTATTTCCTGCATTACCTTCACCATGAGGGTTAGCATCATGCGGAACTCTGTGGTGTGTAGGTCGCTGATTACATCACG
>OIYQ01000634.1_pt1 | contig 14177 bp, 14 predicted proteins | sample 1588311 | NCBI WGS metagenome assembly OIYQ01 (sample SAMN03283244) | human gut metagenome | biome: human-associated habitat; material: feces | host: Homo sapiens | place: Peru | collected 2012
TCGCTTCATCTATGAGGAGCCAAGAAAGCGTCAGCGAGTTCGACGAGCCAGGGCGGTCTTGGCTGATAATAATGGCTACACTGCCATTATAGAAAGTCACCACATGCTCATAATCCGCAGGTTCCGTAATAGGCTTAGAGAACGAACGCGGAGGTTTGCGTCCCACCACATAATGCACACCTTTGATGTAGCCCCACCGTTTCCAAGCAGCAAACAGACCGGGAAGTGTGTTGGTCAATCCATGCTTAAAAGTAGGCACCACGATACCCCCAGTACTTCCCGGCATACGTTGCATATTGCGCAGCACAAAGGGCGAGGCGATAGAATCCGTCTTGCCCGTGCGTCGCCCAGCCACAATCACGGTAGTTTTGGCACCGATATATTGTGTCAAAAGCTGCGGTTTGTTGAAGTACACGCGGTTAGCGTGTGCCTTGCTTTCTTCGTCCCAAAGCGAGGTGTCCACGTGCTTATCATTCGTTTTCTCCTTGTCCATCATCTTCCTCCTTAAAGATTTCATCGAGCGGCAAATCAGCCTCTTCATATTCCACATTCTCCGTATCGGGGTGCGTATCGCTTAACTCACGGGTGAGTTTGCGAATGCGCTCATCAATATTTGGCACAGGATTGATGCCCACCACACGCGGGTCGGTGGTGGGAAAGAAAGGTTGCACCACAATCATGTGGTACGGCACCGACTGTTCATCCTCAATATCAATGCGGTTAAATTTGGCATACGAAGTAGCCGCCTTTTCCATCGTCTTTGTATCCTTGCGTTTCTTCGCCATCTGGTACGTTTCAAGGATCATCTCGTTGTAGCGCCATCGATGAAAATCACGTGAAGCCTCGCCCATATTGGGCAGAATGGCTTTCACGATTTTCAAGTCCGCATACGCAGTAACGAGCGAGAGCCCGTAACGAGTTCGCTCCTCGTCCACAAACTGGCGGTCTTTGGCATCAGGATTGGCAATAGACCAAGTGACCATGTCGCGCAATCGAAGCAGGTGCTCCACCTGCGATTGCGCATATTTCTGCAAAAGTTCCTCTTTGGCAGTATAGAGGTTGGCTTTAGCCGCCTCTACAATGTTCGGTAAACTCATAGTTATTCATCATCTTCCATGTCCAACAAATTGTTGCGGGTGTTCTCGAGAGCCAGCGGACTGCCCACATAAGCGAGCTGCATCTCCTGGTGCAGCAGTTTCACACGTGAAGCCGCCTTGCCACGGTGGTATCGCCTTGATACCTCCGTGCTCTTGTCAGCAATATCCTCGCGAAGCTGGGTAGCCGATATGCCGAGAATGACCGCCATATCAGAGATTTTGAGATAGATGGAAGCGTATTGTTCGATTTGGGTAAGTTGTTCTTCGGTGTAGTCCATAGGGATAGCTTTTTCTGTTATAGGGGATAGAAAAATCTGTTACGGGAGGTAGGATTTTCAGTAACGGGAGGGAGGTTAATCATTCGCTCCGTTCTGCGTGAGCCTCTGTGCAAACAAGTCATTCAGTGGCACAGAATGGTTTCGTATCAAATCCGTCACCTGTCCGTGCAAGGCAGCGAAGATTGCCTTGTCGGTGGAGATAAACGTAGACTCGTGGCGGTTGCCTCGGGTCAAGTTCTGCGAGGTGACTACCGAAATGGTGTCACCCGCTTCACTCTCCACCAGCAAGATCTTCGAGTGGTTATCTGCGAGATAGGTACGTTTCATCACTTGGCAGATGAACGACCAAAGTTTCAAGGTCTTGTTCGTAGCCTTGTGATCCAGCACCAAGTTGAACTCCAACACCTTGCCTCCCTTTTCGATAAAGAATAGTCTACGCAAGAACTCTTCCGAAATGGAAAACGAAGTTTGCCATACCTTCGACTTACCCACCTGCTGCAATATCCACTCCAAGACATCTGCCACCTGCAAAGCATTGGTCAGATAGGCCTGGTTGGGCATATCTGCCAATGGCTTCAAATAGTCAGAAATCGATGCCGAGCGTTTCATGCCTTCTTGCTTTTCTTCGCCTTAGGTTTCGCTTCTACCTCTTCTGCACTTTCTGCCGTTTCTGCCTTTGTCACGAAATGGTCATAAACGTTCCAATTGTCGTGCAGCTTTTTATCCAATTTGATAAATTCTTTGAGGAAAGGATAACGGTCGGAGTCCGCACAAGTGGAATCCGTCGTGCTCATCGTGCGGAGCTTCAAATGAAGTTCACGCATACGATGCACAATGTCTAAGTTCTCGACATAGAGAGCTTGTATTTCTTCGGGTAGCGCATCATGGTCAGCACGCTTACCAGCTTTGAAATTCTTTGCCTCGTTGTCATCGCTCTTGAACTCGGTATGCTCTTTTACTATCTCCTCGACAGCGTGCTGCATCTCCTTGACCTGTTCATGCGTCAATTCCGCCAAGCGGAACTCCAAGTATTGCTGGAGTTTGCCTTCAATGAAGTTAGCCTTGCCCTCAGGGTTCACACTGAGGTTGCGATACATGATTTTGTTTCCTGTCAGTTGCAGGAGCATCAATGCGCCCTCGTCCCAATCGCGATCCTCGCGAGGCAGGGAGAGCCATGTTTGTAGTTTATTGGTAAATTCTTTGTCCATAAGAAGTGTAGTTTTAAGTTTGGAGGTTATGAGGTTATAAAGTCAGCATCACAGCTTATTGTTAATGCCCGTGAAGAACACACAATTCTTATGGTTCTCCATGAGCAAGTTCTTCATTGCTTTCAATGTAGAGCCAGTTGTCACGAAATCATCGAACACGATGCAGTTCTGCTCACGTGGCAACACGTTGAGCGAGAACACTGCCCCAATACGCTTTTTGCTATGGCAATGTGCCACATCTTCGTAAAAGGGAATGGATAGCAGAGCTGCGATCTTTTCACTTATACGTGTGGCAAAGTTCTTGACCAAGTGCCTGCGCTTGGGCGTGGTGACTATGCACCAATTGCCATGCTTTAGTTCACTGCCCAAAATATCGGCAATGAGCGGAGCCACATTCTCCGCGAAGAATTCCACCATATTGTCGTCGCCCTTGATGTCCGTCAAGGTGCGCCCATAGAGCGACTTTTGCCAAAGTGAGATAAAGAACACATCAGCCCTTCGCGTGATGCGGACTTTACGGGAGAAGTCGCAACGCGCTTCGACCGATTTATCCCAAGCATGACGTTTTTGCTCGGCAAAAATGTCCTTCGCACCAGTCTTGTCTTTGGAAGAACTTTCCAAAGCAAGCGGACACGAAAGGTCTGGGACGTTGATCTCTTCTAAGATTTCCCCCAAATCAATCATATTAAGTTTTGGGTTTTAAGGTTATGAGGTTATAAGATTACCTTTTGTTCCCAAGAACAAACTTTATAACCTTATAACCTCAAAACTACAAACTGACTAAGCAGCTTCGATGTCACCTTCTTCCGTTGTGATAGTACCCTCGTAGAAAGGCGCAGGACATTCGTCCGTAGCTTCTACCGCGATGGTGGTGCTTGTGGTACCAGTGGCACCCTGACCAAGGTCTTGCGCCACCGTAGTCTTGGTAGTCCAGGCTTCAGATCCCACTACACGGTATTTGCCCTTCATGTCCTCCACCAAGAACACATTGTCATTGTTGTTGAGATAAGCAGCAGCGGCACTCGCCTCTGCGCCCACCCCAGGGTGAACAGCAGTCAGTTTGTTCAGCTGCGTCTGACTGGGCAACTCGCCCTGTGCCTCAGAGGTGAGTTGCGACTTTTCGGGCAAAATGTCGATATACTTCCACTTGACATCAGCCTTTAGGGTAAAACTGCCCGTGTACGTGGCAGCAGTTACCCGTCCGTTCTCGTCACGTGGAAGTGTGGGCCATTGGGCAATGTCGCCCTTGGAAGTATAATAGATACGGCGACGAACGCCGGGAAGCTCAGGCGTGCCTTGGCACCAGCCGAGCGACTTTTGAAGTGATGTGCAAGTCTTTGCCATTTTTCTGAAAATATTTAGTCTAGATAGCAGGCAAGCGCGAGGTGACAATCAAGATAAATTACCACCGCGCCCACCTTTCTCCACTGATTATCAACCTTGTTCAGCCAATTCAATAACCTTCAAGCGTCGCTTGTCAATGCTCTCGAACTGCACGCCAAAGAACATGGTGGCAATGTAAGAAAGCACAAACGGCTCAAAGCGTTCCACATCGACACTTTCGATGTCGCCCATCTGGTCATAGCCATAAAGCATGTTGATTTTAGGCGAAACGTGCATGAACTTCGAGTCCGACTTGTTCCACAACGGGCAGAAAGTGAGTTTGCCATTAGAACCCTCCACCGTGGGTTGGTTATACTTCGTGTTGTACGGAATAGCCGAGTGCGTGAGAAGATACGCCTCGTTGTACATATCTACGAACTCCTGCGAGCAATACAGGAAAAGTTCCTGTGAGCGCAAACGCGAATCGAGCGAAAAGAGAATCTTTTTTGCCACATCAACCGCGTTGGCCTCCGTGATCGCCTTGTCCAGTTTCAGATAATTGCCATGCTCCGCAGCAATCGTACCCGCAGTGACTTCCTTTTGCGTGATGGTGTCAAAACCATCGAAAAGGTCCATTGTGGTATCACCGTCCGCATTGCGAGTGCCTTTCCAAATCGCCATGTTCAAGTTTTCAGAGAGCGACTTGGCAATCAGTCCCAGCACCTCGCGAGCTGTGGGCGTAGACTTCTGTCCGTCTCCCTTGGTGGCACCTGTGCCGAGCAAGGTTGAGATGGCAGAGTTAGGTTCAAAGTTAGCCACTACCGAACCGAAGAACGTTTCCAAGGTGCGGTAGTCCAACTTCAAGTTAGCATCTGTCTTGCGAGAGGGCTTGTAAGGAGCGAACTGCGCCCCAGCGGTGAGCGTACCCACACTTTCCTTGTAGCGAATGCCTGGGCGACCTGTCATGAATTTGAGCGTTTCCTCGCAGCCGATAATCGGCAAGCGCAGGAATTCGGAGCGGTACTTGCGTGCCGCGTCCTTATATTCTTGTAGGGTGAAAGAGAATTTTCCAGCCATTGGAATGAGTTTTAAGTTTTGGGGTTATGAGGTTATAATGTTAGTTTGGAGTTTTAAGGTTATGAGGTTACTATGGCAAACTGTCATAGAGTTTTCGTGCCGTTTCACCAGCATTGATGAACTGCTCGTAAGCTGTGGGTTCGTGGTCCTCATGCTTCTTGTCATCTACGATGGCGGTGGTTGATGCAGCAGGGAGGTTGGCCACTTTCGCTTCGAGCGACTTGTTCGTCTCGGTGAGCTTCTTGTTCTCGTCCTCTGCATTCTTTACCTTGATAGATAGCTCCGCTATCATATCGTGGTTGGCTTGCATAGCGTTTTCCAAATCACTTAGTTGCGCCTCTGTAAGCGATACCTTGCCATCTTCCGAAGCAAGATGTTCACAGGATAGGAACTTGCAGATGTTCTTAAAAATGATGTTCATAGGTTTCGGGGTATGTTGATTGTTTACTTGTGTTGGTTTGAAAACGGCAGCAAGCGCTTGCGCCATCTTTTGGAAAAACGTTTCTTCCGACTTGCTCTTAGGGACGTTCGGTAGCGGAATGCCATTCGCCTGAAAATCGGCAGCGAGAGAAGCCGTGAGTACAGGAGCCGTTTCGTCCTCGAACTCTGTCAGTTCATCTACAAAGCCCCAATCCAGTGCCTCTTGTGCGGTGAGCCAGCCGCCCACCTTCATGAGGTCAAGCAAAGCCTTTGGCTCTTTCTTGCAGCGTGTGGCATACATCGTAGCCACATTTGCGTCCATCTTTTCCAAATCCGTCTTGGCTTTGCCGAGACTTTCAATGAGCTGGCTCATGCCCGTGGCATTGAGATTGCCATACTCAAAAAATGGGAGCGCACATTGATGCACAAGATACATGGCAGACTTGTCCATGGTGATGTGCTTGGCACCCATCGAAGCGATGGTGGCAGCACTCGCGTTCATGCCCACAAAGTGCGCATGAACATTGCCATGCCGCTTGAAAGCAGAAGAGATACTTAATGCCGTGTTGAGCTGTCCGCCTGGACTGTCAATCAGCACTGCCACCTCCTTGTCGGGGTTCTTGCCCAGAATATAGTCCACATAGTCAGCATCAAAGTCCCAGCTGCCCACATAGCCTTTCAAATGAAGTTGGTATTTGTTCTTTGCCATAATCGCGTGTGATTTATAAGGCAAAGATATGCGCACATATAAAAAGCAAAAAAGACAGGTGGAACCTCACGGCTGCACCTGCCCATCGTTCAAAAGTATAAATTTATGAAAATGTTGCGTCAGAGAAATTTTTGTTTCGCGCTCGCGCGAGACCTTTTTCGTTGTAACATTTGTAACATCTGTAACTTTTTCTCAACTGCTTGATTTTCAAGCGTTCTGAAAACGCCAAAAAGTTACTCGCTGTTACAAATACCCCCAAAAAGTTACAAAATCAAGGGATTTTAGCCAGAAATCGGAATCAAAGCCACCCGATTTGAGTAGGAAACCGTGTATTTTGCGGTGTTGGCGTCACCATCAGGCAACCCTGTGGTTTGTTCCTTTTTAACAAAAGGGAAAGGCGCCTCCTTTGTTCCGATGAGATACTGCTCCCCGTTCACGCTTGTCACCACAAAGCAAAGATTGCCCGATGGCAAGTTTTCGGGAGAATAGAAAGTCAGCGTAGCCGTTTCGAGCGTGCTGTTATTGTCAAACTCCGTTTCCGTTTCACAAAGCGCAGTGCGCTTGTTGAACGGAATAAAAGAAAGCCGAGCAAAGATGCCCACTGGCACCTTCGCTATCGCCTGCAAGGTGATGTGCGGTGTGAGAGCTTCAGCCGATACGTATGCAATATGGCTGATACCCGGCAATCTGTTCATGTCTAACTTCGGTATTAACAATTATGTTCTACAAACTCTTGGCTTTCTGCTTGTGACTTTTCAGCTTGCTGTTGTCGGGTTCTTTTTCTACTCTCGTTTGAGAGGTAGTTCTTGCGAAGTCGCTGATAAGCCTTCGCAATGCTGTCCCAACAAGTGCCGTCCTCCTTGATGCCCCTTTGCTCCATATACAAATAGATCAGTTCCTTTTGTTGCTGACCAATATGCCCGAAGTCGTGCAGGAAGTTCCAGCAATCCACGGCAAAAGCATTCTTGATGTTATCAAGCAATGCCTTCTTGCCCGTGGGAGAGATATAGTTGTAGGTACGTGGGTCGCGTGCCTTGGAGTAAGGAATGCAAATAGCCACCTCGTCCTCCTTTTGAAGCGGAGGAAAGAAGTCGTCGGGCTGGCGGCTTTGTGCCAACTTTATCAACTTCGACTCTATGCTACCTTGCCTGAGCACCACTGGCTCGGAACCGCTGTGACGGTTCACGAACCATTGGCGCAAATACGATGGCATTTTTATATAGACAAGATAGTCACTCATGAAGTACAAAAATTTTATTTGAAAGCGATACAAAGATACAAAGAAGCCCAACGAAATAAAAGTCCTGTCTACCCTCTATAAGTATTTTTAGTAGACAGACATATAAACACATTTTACCCATTAGTAGGGTTTCAAAAGGAACGGGGCTTTCACCCCGCTCCCGTGTTTTTAGTAATTGTTGAAGACATAACCATCGCAGAAGGTGTAGTCCGTCATGAACAAATCCCTTGCATAGCGTTCGTAATCGAAGTAGAAGGAGAGATTACCCATCATGCTGTCCAAATCGTAGCACTCACTGATGATATAATCGGCAAAAGCTTCCTCCGAATCAAATTTTCCCACGTAGTGATCCTTGGCGTGGGCGAAAGAATCGTCACCTGTACATTCGTAGTAAGCATCGTAAACCTCGCGCTCATCTTCAGACAACTGACAGTATTCTATAATCTTGTCGAATGTATCTTCCCCTGGGCAGCTCTCGCAATACCATGCTTCGGGGAAGCCTTGATAATCTTGAAACATGAACTCGGGATCCTCTTCGTCATCGTGCAGCAGGGCACATATTTCAAGGAACTCATCGTAGCTGTCGAATGCTTCCAGATCCAGCCAAGCTCCGTCCAATGAGCCATTGTTGTACTTCTTGTACGTGCCGCAATAAACAGCGGGCTGATCCCATAGGCGTTCAACGAGATAAGGCTGCAATCTTTCTTCGCGCTCTGTTGAGCCTAACTTTAATGTTTGAAGAGCTGATGTGGTGTTTGTAGTGTCCATTTCTTGATAGAATTTGAATGTGAAACTTTAAGTGATGTCCTCCGGGTGAGGACTTTTTACGATGCGAAAAGAATGCGAGAGGAAGTGAACACAGGAGCAAGTAATGGCAAAGAAAAAATCTGAAATACCTCCTTTTTGTGAGGCACGAAGAAAAAGAAGGAAAGTTGTCGGATTTTTTGTGCAGCCATAGCAACGCGGTACTTGTCCGTTCACGCTCGCATTACCTTTGCATCAGGAAAAATCTCTCCGCCCGTAGGCCGTCACGGGTAAACATTCAAATCAAGAAATGGACACGACACCACAGAAGCCCAAACATTAAAGTTAGGTTCGGCAGAGTGCTCCATGAATGCAGCCTTACCTCGTTGAATGCCTGTGGGTTCAGCCTCCCATGAAAGGCACGAACAAGATACAACCTTGACATGGGAGATTGGCGATAAGGATATGTACGTTTTCGACAGCTGCGAGGAGTTCATAAAACCGCCCTGCTGCATGATGACGAAGAGGTTCCCGCCACCGCTTTTAAGATGAAAAGGCTTCCCCAAAGCATGGTATTGAGAGAAATGTTACAAGAAATTACATTCGATTACAAGAAAAGAATACTGTTAGATGTTTGAAAATGAGAGTGTTACAAATGTTACAAATGTTACAGCGATTTTTCGCCCTCGCCACGCATAAAGGAAAATTTGAGACGGAGGAGGATTTTGCCGATACCATTGTTCCGTGCTACGATTGGATAGCATGACGGGCATTCTCTCCTTCGATTACGCACGCTGTGCATGGGATTTGGACGGACTACACCTTTTGCAATGGTCATGTACCTCTAAAACACAAAAAAACACGGAAGCGGGGTGAAAGCTCCGTGCCTTTTGTAATAAATGAAAAGTTCCGCTGATTATTCCTCTTCATCGTCCGAATCACCTGTAATCAGATTGATGCCGAACTGGTCCACCAATTTCTGGTAGTCAAAGCAATAGCTGCGTGCCGATTGAGAGAGTTTAGCCGGGTTGCCATGCTTGTCCTGCTTGGCAGAGTCCAATACAGGGTAGCCATTGCGGAACACAATAAAGCGCACCACCTTCTGACCGAGATAAGCAGCACTGTTGGCAAGGTAGTATTTGAGCGCATCAGTGGGCAAGGTTTTCTCGTCCGTCTTGCGTCCCTCCTTGCGATAAAGGTTGAAGATACGTGAAGTCTGCATATACAACACCGCCCGTTTATCCAGCCAAGAAGTATCTACTATGTCCGTTTTGAGTTTGGTGAGGTAGCGAATAACAAAATCGCCCGTATCATTGATGGTACCCTCACTCGCGAGATACTGCACCACATTCCAAAAACTGCCCAGCTCGCCATTCGTCTTACACTCCGCATTCTGTTTGAGAATGCCTTCGATGACAATCTTGAAAAGGTCATCGTAAGCCAGCGTGGGAACTGCATCTTGCAGTACACGCAATGCCGCCAACGGCACACACCAGTTATTTACAATGCGGTCCTCGCATTGCTTGCCTTGCAAAGCAACACTTACCTGTTTGCGTACCTCTTTGAGCGTACCCGTAAAACGCTCCTCAAACCGCTTGCGGTATTTGAGAAGAGCGATGGTGAGGTGTGTCAAACCACCCGAACGCATCTCCATGAGGCGCATATAATTCTTCTTTTCTTCTTGCGTGAACGTGGAACGTGGAAACTGCAAGAATATCAATCGAGAAAAGAGTGCAATATCAGCCGTGGGCATTTCTTGTCCTGACAAGATGATGCCAGCATCAACGGCTGTCACCTCCTTCTTCTTGTCCAAATCCATGTTCATACGGCTACGTCCCGTGCCGTCCCACAGACCCTTCAAGAACTCAATGACCTTGGGATCGAGGTCATTCTTATACTCATCAATGTGGGCTAAGGCATTTGCCGAAGCTGCTACCGTATCATTGAGGGCAGAGATTGTAGAGTTTTGGATATTGGGAGCTTTATACGCTATCGTGAACAACGATAAAAGCGTATGTCCCAACTCCGACTTACCACTACCTTTCGGGCCAAAGAGATTGAGAATGGGGAACCAATGCTCTGCCGAAGCATTTGTGACCACATCACGAAATAGGGTAGCGAGATAGAACGCGAAGCCTATCCGTCCATTATCACCAAAAACCTTGAAAAGTTGCGTGGTAAACTCTTCCAACGTAACAGAAGAGTAGTTGAGATGCACGAACTGCTTTTCAAACGTGAAAAGCCGGGCATCATCTTTGTATATCTTCGATGAAGAAGGCAAATAGTAATTGCCCAAGTCGGGCAATCGCACAATGCCGTAATCATCAGCTGTGTAAAACTTATTCTTGAAGAACACCCCATTGCCAAAAGCATAAAAGCCCTCACGTTGCCAGCCCATCTGCTTGATTTGCGAGGCAGTTTCCGTTTTCTCATAGAGAAACGATTTGAGTTTGGTAAGCTCACGTTCCGTAGCTTTCCAAATAAAGTTGCCTTGCCCTTCGATCTTCTGCTTAAACTTAGAAATGCTGACCAAGTCCTCTTGGTTGAGTTCAATCAACACCTTCATGTGTAATTCGTTTGTTAGTGTATATAGACGTTTTGGAGAGAGATTATCCTTGATATGAAAAAGCGGTTCCATTGTAAAGTTTGACCACTCATAGACATTCCCTTTCTCCGTGATAGAGAAATACTTGCCCTGTTCCACATAAAAGCCAAAGCGTTTATAGAGGTCGTCCACCGCCTCCCCTCGTTCTCGTTTTTCTTCCTCCTCGATGCGTTTCTTCTCCGCATTGATAGCCTCCTTCCAAAAGCCCTTTTTGCCCGAAATGGCAGACAACTTATCTACGTACATTGATACGCCCGTCGGGTCGTCAATCAATGTCAGCAAATACGCAATTTCACGCACCACCACACGCTGTTCTTCCGTGGTCTGCGCAAATCTGAAAGCCTTTTGCGCCCGCCACAGAATAAAGTCCACCTCTTCTACAGAGTTAAACACGTTCATATTCTGATAGAAGGTGTCGGGATCCTGCTTGTGCGCATTCTCTATGTCGGGTATTTCCTTGATGGAAACCGACAAACCACACTCCATAGCCAGTTTGCCTGCCTCAAACACCACTTGCACCCCATGCCCGAAATGTTCGCCCCTTTTAGGCGGATCATCATCGGGCAAGAAACATACCTTGCTTGCGCTTTTCTTGATCAGTGCAAAGTGGTCCTTATTCCAGGCAGAACCCAGTGCAGCCACCGTGTTCAGCACCCCGATGCTTTGCAAGCGCATGCAATCGGGTGCACCTTCAACGAGGAACATCTTATCCGTCTTGGCAGCTTGTCGCCAAGCGTCCTCCATGCCAAACAGCACTCTTGACTTATGAAACAAAATCGAATCTGCGCTGTTCTTATACTTGGGTTGCTCGTCACCCAAACAACGTGCGGTGAAGCCTATCACATGCCCATATCGGTCATGAATAGGTATCACCACGCGGTCTTGGTACTGGTCATAGCCGCCTTTATTCACCAATCCCAACTCACTCAAAAACTCGCGCTTGATAGGCAAGCCCGCGAGAGCTTTGCCCGACTTCGGAGCATAGCCAATGCCTTTGAGCGTACAGTACTCCTCGCCCCAACGTCCAAAAGCATAGTTTTGCGCTTCTTTAGATAGTGCAAACTGCTCCACATAGAACTTCGCCACCTGTTCGTTCGCCACCAACAGCGCCTCCTTGTGCATGCGTTTCTGCTTGACTTCGGGATCTTCCTCCTGCTCCGCCACTTCTATGCCACACAGTTTGCCCAACTGCTTGACTGCTTCCACATAAGAAAGTCCATCACGCTTCATCAGAAACGCAATGGCATCACCTCCTTCACCGCAGCCAAAGCATTTGAATGTGCCTGTTTGCGGAAACACATAGAACGAGGGCGTCTTTTCCGCATGGAACGGGCAACAACCTACATAGCGAGGCCCACTTTTCTTCAGCTGCACCGTCTGGCTGACGAGTGCCACCAAATCCATAGCCTCCAATATGCGGTCTTTTATATCGTCTGGTATCATTTGTTCATCTTTTTACATTTGAGAAATGAAAAAGCCCTGCCCACTCGCTTCACAGCGACACGACAGGGCGGCATTGTATATAGTTATTGAGAGGTATTCTATTTTTCCTTCAAAAACTTCAGGTACTCACTTCTCAGTATGTACCAAGAACGTCCCTTTTTATGGGCTGGGATTTGGCCGCGATAAATGCGTTTTTTGACCGCATCACTGGTCATACACATTTCTTGAGCAAATGATTTGATGGTCCAGATTTTTTCATTGGCATCAGTTACCATCTGCTTGATGTTCTCAATCGAAACTACTTGGGATTTTTTTCTTCCAATCGTTGGCATGTTCTCTGTCTTTTAATTCTACACTTCTCTCAGCAACAGAGATACATACCGCGATGGCAATCATCTTGTCCCAATCGAAGTGAATGTGAACAAAAATTCCTCTGTCGTGACCAAGAGTTTTGTTGAAGTTAGATGCAGCACAGCGTAAAGCATGAGCTGAATAACGACTTAACGAGCCGTATTTAACTTCACCGGAACTGATAGATCTTATCCATTCAGCTATGTTATTTATTGTTTTCATTTCTTTGTTTGTTGTGAATTAAAAAAGGCGGAACTTCTTGTCGGGCAGAAAAATTTCACAGTCCAATTCCCTTTATAAAATTAAGGTAGTTTGAAATATTTTTCGTACCTTTGTATTAGTTATTCAGAGGTTTACAATCACAACGTTGCTTTTTTAATTACATAGTCTTGCAATCTCTTTGCCTCCTTTTTTCAGCGGCAAAATTAAGATGCGAGTTCGGTACATGAAGTGACAAATCGCAACTAAGAATATCTATCTGTCTATCTCTTAACATTTAGATACATTTCGACTTTTCCAAAAAAATGAACTTCTGATGACTGTTGGAAGTAGAGATTTCCAACAAAAAAAGTGACCTCATGGGTCACTCATACAAACTCCACAAAAAAATGTGTTACACGTGTGTTACACGTTGTTTTTATCTGATTAGAAACGGCTATTTTTTTGAGCAATGTATAAATAGTTTTTAGCATTCGCAAAAACATATTTGTTACTGCTAAAAAATAGTGATAATCAATAAAAATCAAGTGCATTCCAGTGTGAATCAAGGTGATAAGTTCAAGCTAAAAAAGCTAAGAACACCTGCAAAATCGCTAAGATTCCAACGGAGTCACTTCTGATTCCAAGCGAGTCACTTATGATTCCAAGCAAGTCACCAAAAGAAGGTATTTGCAGCAATGTAAATACCTTTTTTTATACCCGTTTTTATGTCATCAAACAAATCGTTACTTGATAAATCAAAAGCTCATATTTTTAAAATTTTGAGACAAAGAAACAGTTGCTTCAATTTTCTTGAAAAATGAGGTATAATGTATATTGTTGAAAATCAATAAGTTATATATATTTAAGAAAAATGTTGAACCATATTTTTGCACAAGAATACGTATCCTTGTGGGCTAATAACACGTTTATAAGCACGTAAGGATACGTAAGATAGCGACATAAGGATACGTATTCTTGTGTTGTAACAAAGCCTTTATAACAAAATTACCTCTGTTTTGAGCTATCAAAAGGGGCATTTTTAAACTCTATTAACATCTAATTGCCGCATTCAAAATGTCAATAAATGTTCACAAATTAGCCCTCTGTTCATTAGGGTGCTTGCATGCTACCATTGTCAAACAAAAAGGCTGATTATCGAAATAAAAACAAAGGTAAATTTGCTAACGTGAAAAAACAATCTTAAATTTGCAAAGCAGAGTGTAAGTATTTTATAGCTATATGTAGTATTAATCTAAAAGCACTAAAACTTTTTGTGTTGTACATTATCTTGAAATGCTTACTTTAACTATGATTTTTTTACCCTAAATTTATTAATACAACCATGGATTGGCTACAATCATTATTCTTAACAACCGATTCGGTGGCTCACATCGTGTTGCTGTTCTCCTTGGTTATTGCCGTGGGCGTTGTGCTGGGCAAATTCAAGATAGGCAGTGTATCGCTGGGTGTCACGTTCGTGT
>OIYQ01000637.1_pt1 | contig 14136 bp, 9 predicted proteins | sample 1588311 | NCBI WGS metagenome assembly OIYQ01 (sample SAMN03283244) | human gut metagenome | biome: human-associated habitat; material: feces | host: Homo sapiens | place: Peru | collected 2012
CTGCTTCCACCGAATCAGTATACGGATTCGGTGGAAGCAGTGATTCATTGGAAATAGAGTGCGATGTATTATACAACCTATTATAATTCGTCATTGGGAAGGCTTTTGCTTGTTGCTGATGAAAAGGGGCTGACAGGTGTCTGGTTTGAAGGGCAAAAGTATTTTGCAGATGTGCTGAATGAAGACACAGTTCTTATGAAAAAGTGGAGCTGCATAGCGCAGTTCTAAACTGATTTAATTTTAGCAAAGAAGGTGATGCCTGCCAAGAGGAAAATACAAATTTATGCACATTTTTTTGATAGAGGGATAAGTGTAATCATTCAATGTTGATAACTTCCCTGAAATTATAATAAATGTGTAAACATGTGTATTTCTAAAATTGGCAGGCTATAAACTAAATTTACCTTTCAAAGCTGATGTCTCGAAAATGGTACTTGACATATACATCACGTGGTAGTAATATAGCTCACAGAGATTTGAAAAATTCTATATTGTAACTTCTCTTATTCAGAGTGATGGAGATACAAAGGATCTATGAAGTCACGGCAACCCCGTTAGAAAACAGGAAGGTGCCAACCTGAGCGAGTAATCGAACAATAAGAGGATTTTTATTATCTTAATTTTAATCCACTTATTTGCAGTAAGTGGTTTTTTTATTGGAAAAATATTGGTCACATAGTATGAAAGGAGCAACAGATAATTAATGGAGAAATTATTATTTACATCAGAATCAGTAACTGAGGGACATCCGGATAAGCTCTGCGATGCAGTATCAGATGCCATCCTTGATGCATGCATACAGCAGGACCCGATGAGCCGTGTCGCATGTGAGACAGCAAGCTGTACAGGCTTCATCCTTGTAACAGGAGAGATTACCACAAAGGCACAGCTTGATATTCCTGCAATCGTCAGAAAAACAGCACTTGAGATCGGATATGATGACGGAAAGAAGGGACTCGACGGAAACTCATGTGCAGTAATGGTTTCAATCGACAAGCAGTCTGCTGATATCGCCATGGGAGTTGACAAGGCACTCGAGGCAAAAGAGGGCGACCTTACAGACAACCTCGACACCGGAGCCGGAGATCAGGGAATGATGTTTGGATATGCTACAAATGAGACTGAGGAGTATATGCCATACCCAATCGCACTCGCTCACAAGCTTGCATTCCAGCTCACAAAGGTTAGAAAAGACGGCACACTTACATACCTTCGTCCGGACGGAAAGACACAGGTTTCAGTAGAGTATGATGAGGCAGGAAAGCCGGTAAGACTTGAGGCAGTTGTACTTTCAACACAGCACGACGAGGATGTTACCCAGGAGCAGATCCATGAGGACATCAGGAAATATGTATTTGATCCAATTCTTCCAAAGGATATGATTGACGATGAGACAAAGTTCTTTATCAATCCTACAGGACGTTTCGTAATAGGTGGACCACACGGAGATGCAGGTCTCACCGGTCGTAAGATTATCGTAGACACCTACGGTGGATATGCACGTCACGGCGGCGGAGCTTTCTCAGGAAAGGACTGTACAAAGGTAGACCGTTCTGCAGCATACGCAGCACGTTACGTAGCAAAGAACCTTGTAGCAGCAGGATTTGCTGACAGGTGTGAGATTCAGCTTTCATATGCTATCGGTGTTGCACAGCCAACATCTATCATGGTTGATACATTCGGCACAGGAAAGCTTGCAGATGACAGAATCGTTGAAATCGTAAGAGAGAATTTCGACCTTCGTCCGGCAGGAATCATCAAGATGCTTGACCTCAGAAGACCTATCTACCGCCAGACAGCAGCATACGGACACTTCGGACGTACAGATATCAAGCTGCCTTGGGAGGCACTTGATAAGGTTGAGGACCTCAAGAAGTATCTCTAAACAATATGTGAGGCTTCGCGCTTTTTAGGTTGTGAGCGCCGGATAGTATACATTATATTTCTTAGAAAATGTTAGAAATAATTTAGAGAAAATTTAGACAGAAGTTATCGGATATATGATATAATTAAGTCATGGGACTGACATTGAGTCGGTTTCCATGGCTTTTTATTTTCAGGAGGAACGGATATGAGCAGAATTTTGATAGTAGAGGATGAGGTTGCAATTGCTGATCTTGAGAAGGATTACCTGGAGCTGAGCGGCTTTGAGGTAGAGGTGGAGAATGATGGCACAAGCGGTCTCGCAAGGGCTTTGGCTGAGGATTTTGATCTGTTTATTCTTGACCTTATGCTGCCGGGCATTGATGGCTTTGAGATTTGCAAACAGATTCGTGAGAAAAAGAACACACCGATACTCATGGTTTCAGCCAAGAAGGATGACATCGACAAGATAAGAGGACTCGGACTCGGTGCAGATGATTATGTCACAAAGCCATTTTCACCATCAGAGCTTGTTGCCAGGGTAAAGGCTCATCTGGCCAGATATGAGCGTCTCATTGGAAGCGCTACACCTGAAAATGATATTGTTGAGATTCGTGGTATCAAGATTGACAAAACAGCCCGCCGTGTGTGGGTAAACGGAGAGGAAAAGCAGTTTACCACAAAGGAATTTGACCTGCTCACATTTCTTGCGGAGAATCCAAACCATGTATTTACCAAGGAGGAGCTCTTCAAGGAAATCTGGAATATGGATTCGGTCGGAGATATTGCGACAGTCACTGTACATATCAAGAAGATTCGTGAGAAAATCGAGATGAACACTGCAAAGCCTCAGTATATTGAGACTATTTGGGGCGTGGGATACCGTTTTAAGCTGTAGTGATTTTTAAAAAATATAGTAGATATTGTAGTATTAATAGGACATATCAAATTCAAATGCGAAAGGATATGTCCTTGTTGTATATATAAAGTGGCTTATTAATTTATTCAAATGGAGAATACTATGAAGATAAAAACAAAACTTGCTATATCATTCTGCATAATTATTTTTGTGCCTGTTGTGCTCACCAGTATAGTGCTTGTGGGCTTCAATAAGATTCAGCTAAAGGCCATAAACAAGACATATGGCATGGAGGATGCGGGCATGCTCGCGCTCACTGACACGGTGCAGTTTCTGAACAAGGTGACAGGGCGCACATATGATGAGCTCGAGAAGACATCGCTCATAGAACCATCCAGGCTTCTTGATAGTGATTATCTGACTAAGATAAATAAGAAGCTGGAGAAGAAGTATTCATATCTCATAGTGAAAAGTGAAGGAGAGCTCATTTTCAATGGTGGAATTGGCAATGATGATATTTTGAGAAAGCTTCCGCGAATATCCAATAAGCAGAGCAGCTCTGATGTGAGCAGCTATATGGACAGTGATGACAAGGTGCTCATAAAGCAGCTTAATTTTCGTGACAGTGATGGTGACGAGGCGAGTCTTTACATAGTGACATCAACCGCGTGCGTGATTCCTGAGGTCAGGACTGTTTTGATAGAGGGAGCATTTGCGCTTGTATTGATACTTCTTACTACGGCTGCCATGCTTATAGTGTGGATATACAGGAGTATCATCACACCGATAGAGAGGCTGCGTATTGCCGCTGAAAATATCAAGGATGGCAATCTGGACTTTGAGCTTGAGACGAGTCCGAGCGACGGAGAGATTGGCGAGCTGTGTACTGCGTTTGAGCAGATGCGTGCCCGCCTCAAGAAAAATGCCGAGGAAAAGGTGACGAATGAGTCTGAAAACAGAGTGTTAATCAGCAATATCGCGCATGATTTAAAGACTCCTATTACTGCGGTAAAGGGCTATGCCGAGGGCATACTTGACGGAGTGGCAAACACCCCTGAAAAGGTCGATAAATACGTCAGAACCATTTACAATAAGGCAAACGATATGGATAAGCTCATTAATGAGCTGACACTTTACTCGAAGATTGATACGAACAGGATTCCATACAATTTTGCGAAGATAAATGTCACAGATTATTTTAACGACTGTGTTGAGGAAATAGGACTCGATCTTGAGGCAAAAAATATCAGGCTTTCATATGAGAATCATGTGGATAGCAACGTGCTTATCATTGCTGATCCGGAGCAGCTTCGCCGTGTGATTAATAATATAGTCGGCAATTCGGTGAAGTATATGAACAAGACACAAAGCTATATAGATATCAGGATAAATGATGTTGGTGACTTCATACAGGTTGAAATCGAGGACAATGGACGAGGAATCGACCAGAGAGATATGCCATATATTTTTGACAGGTTTTACAGAGCGGATGCATCGAGAAATTCGGCTACCGGAGGCAGCGGCATAGGACTTTCCATCGTAAAGAAGATTATAGAGGATCACGGCGGCAAGATATGGGCTACCAGCAAAGAGGGTGATGGAACTACCATGTTTTTCGTAATCAGAAAATATCAGGAAACACAGGATATGAACCGGCAGTAAACAGATAAACAGGATATTGACATAAAAAGTAAAACTATAATTAAAAATAACAGTTAGATATTAAAATTTAAAATTAAGAGCTCCCGATTGACAGCGCAAATAGTGTTGTCAGCCGGGAGCTTTAATGTATTTTTTATTTAAAATAAGTTAAGGAAAAACACATAAAATATTTGAAAAATAAAGTCTGACGTAGTAAAATAGTAACATTGCACGAAAGAACCATGGAGAAATCGAAAGGGGGACAAACATGCATAAATTCAGACAAAAATATATAGGAGACAAAGCATTTTATAAGCGATATCTCATGTTGGCCATACCAATGATAATCCAGAATGCAATCACAAATCTCGTAAGCTTTCTGGACAACATTATGGTAGGACAGCTTGGTACAGAGCAGATGTCAGGAGTAGCAATCGTAAACCAGCTCATATTTGTGTACAATCTGGCTGTATTTGGGGCGGTGTCAGCGGCAAGTATATTCGGAGCACAGTATTTTGGCAAGGGAAATCATAAGGGGCATATGTATTCCTTCAGATTCAAGCTGTATGCAGCGCTGCTTGTTACAGCAATAGCGATGACACTGTTTATCACGAACGGAACAGGTCTCATATCACTTTATCTGACAGATACGGCAGGAAACGGTGCCACAGAGGTAGCACTGGCATATGGAAAGGAATATCTAAAAATAGTTATGATAGGTCTCATACCGTTTGCGGTGACACAGGCCTATGCGACAAACATAAAGGAAACAGGACAGACTTTTGTACCGATGGTTGCAAGCTTTGCAGCAGTTGGAAGCAATGCGGTGCTTGATTTTCTGCTTATCTTCGGAATAGGACCGATACCAAAGCTGGGTGTGGCGGGAGCAGCTATTGCCACGGTGATGTCGCGATATATTGAGACAATAATAGTTGTGCTGTGGGCACATAAAAACAGGGATAAGAACAGATATCTCGAGGGCGCTTACAGAGGAATAGGAATGCCGTTTGGTGAGTTTAAGACTATATTCATCAAGGGACTGCCACTCATGCTCAATGAGCTTTTTTGGGCAGCAGGCATGACAACGGTTACACAGTGCTATTCAGTACGTGGGCTCTCGGTAATCGCAGGTTTAAACATTGCGACAACGATAACAAACCTTTTCAATATCGTGTTTATACAGCTTGGTGCATGCATCAGCATAGTTGTGGGGCAGTATCTTGGAGCTGGTGAGCTTGAAAAGGCAAAGGATGCGGATAACAAGATGATAGTGTTCAGTGTGTTCTGCTGTTCTGTAATGGCGGCGGTCATGCTTCTGGTAGGCGGACTTTTCCCTCAGATATATAACACAACAGATGAAATCAAGTCACTCGCAACAAGCTTCATAGCGGTATCAGCGATAATTATGCCATTTTGTGCATTTACACATTCGTCGTATTTCACACTCCGCTCAGGCGGCAAGACACTGGTCACATTTCTGTTTGACTCCGTATTTACGTGGGTGATAGTGGTGCCGGTGGCATTTGTGCTCGCCAAATACACAGCACTTGGCATAGTAGCAGTGTACTTCCTCGTGCAGGCCACAGAGCTGATAAAGGTAGTCATCGGATACTTCATGGTGAAAAGCGACGTGTGGCTCGTGCAGATGGTATAGGAATGTAAGTCATTATCTTGCGGAAAAGTAAAATAAAAGTTATACTGTAGCAAAAGTCAGCATAACAGTTCTAACCCAGAATGAAACGGAGCATAAAATGAGCGAAGAAAAACAGCACAAGCGCCGCGTGCATTATAGCGGAAAATATCCAAAAAAATTTGAGGAAAAATACAAGGAATTAAATCCGGAAAAATACAAGGATACAATTGAGCATGTCATCAGCAAGGGAAATACCCCTGCGGGCATGCACATATCCATAATGGTAAAAGAAATCATAGATTTTCTGGACATAAAGCCGGGACAGACAGGCTTTGATGCCACACTCGGATACGGTGGCCACACAAGGGCAATGCTTGAAAAGCTTGAAGGACAGGGACATATGTTTGCTACAGATGTTGACCCAATCGAGTCTGAAAAGACAAAAAAGCGTCTCGCGGAAGCAGGTTTTGGAGAGGATATTCTCACCATAAAGCTTCAGAACTTCTGCACAATAGATGAGATTGCAAAGGAAGTAGGAGGCTTTGATTTCATACTTGCCGATCTGGGAGTTTCATCAATGCAGATAGATAATCCTGAGCGTGGATTTTCGTTTAAGGTGGATGGACCGCTGGATCTGCGTCTTAATCCAAATGCCGGTATCAGTGCAGCAGAGCGGCTTGATAATATATCCCGTGAGGAGCTTTCGGGTATGCTCTATGAGAACTCAGATGAGCCGTATTGCGAGGAGCTTGCAAAGGCAATCACAGACGAGATCAGGAAGGGCAACCGCATAGATACGACCACAAAGCTTCGTCACATTATAGAGCAGACACTCGATTTTCTGCCTGAAAAGGATAAGAAGGACATAATCAAAAAGACCTGTCAGCGCACATTCCAGGCGCTTCGCATAGACGTAAACCATGAGTTTGAAGTGCTATATGAGTTTATGGAAAAGCTTCCGGGAGCATTAAAGCCCGGTGGAAGAGCTGCCATCCTTACCTTCCATTCAGGAGAGGACAAGCTGGTCAAAAAGGCACTCAAGGCAGGATATAAAGCAGGAATATACAGCGACTATTCCAAGGATGTGATTCGCCCATCAGCACAGGAATGTGCTCAGAACGGACGTGCCAGGTCCACGAAGATGCGCTGGGCGGTCCGTGCGGAATAGAAAAGAATAAAAATAGTTCTAAAACACTATTGCTTTATTGAGAAAAATAGTCTACTATGAACGTGTTATATGACTGACGGATAAGTGGAATAACCACATGAAATATAACAAATAAGAGCCGACCGTCTGGGCGATAAACCCGGACAGCTGGCTCTTTTTGATTATAAAATCAGCCATAGTCGTGTAAATAACCAGGGAATGTATCTCAAAAGAAACAACATGGATATTGACAAAAATACTGTAGTAAGTATATACTAACCACAGTTAAACAAAACTAATTAAACGAAGTAACATTCACACATTTAAGGAGGATATTACAATGATAGAAATGAAAGAGTGGGATGGATTTGAAGGACGTCTTTGGAAAGAGGAAATCAACGTCCGTCAGTTTATTCAGGACAACTACACTCCATACGACGGAGACGAGAGCTTTTTAGCTGATCCGACAGATGCTACAAACAAGCTGTGGGATGCGCTTCAGAAATTACAGAAAGAAGAGCGTGCCAAGGGCGGAGTTCTTGACATGGAGACAGAGGTTGTAACAGGAATCACAGCTTACGGCCCTGGATATATAGATGAGTCATTAAAGGACCTTGAGCAGATTGTAGGTCTTCAGACAGATAAGCCGTTAAAGAGAGCATTCATGCCTTACGGTGGAATCAAGATGGCGGTGCAGGCTGCTGAGACATATGGTTACAATGTAAGCGACAAGCTCAAGGAAATTTTCACAAAATATCATAAGACACACAACACAGCAGTATTCGATGCATACACACCTGAGATGATGAAGGTTCGTCATGCAAAGATCCTTACAGGTCTTCCTGACACATACGGCCGTGGACGTATCGTAGGCGATTACCGTCGTGTAGCATTATACGGACTTGATTACCTCATCGAGGAGAAAAAGAAGGATAAGGCAAACTGTGGCTGTGGACAGATGACAGATGATGTTATCCGTTTAAGAGAGGAAATCGCAGAGCAGATTAAATGTCTTGAGGATATGAAGAAGCTTGCAGAGATTTACGGATACGATATCTCAAGACCTGCAACAAACGCAAAAGAGGCAGTTCAGTGGTTATACTTCGGATACCTTGCAGCAATCAAGACACAGAATGGTGCAGCAATGTCAGTAGGACGTGTATCTACATTCCTTGATATCTACATCAAGAGAGATATGGACAAGGGCATCCTCACAGAGCAGGAAGCACAGGAGCTCATCGACCATTTTACAATGAAGCTTCGTATGGTTAAATTTGCACGTATCCCTTCATACAACCAGTTATTCTCAGGTGATCCTGTATGGGCAACACTTGACGTGGCAGGAACAGGTGTGGACGGACGTTCAATGGTTACAAAGACAGACTTCCGTTTCCTCCATACATTAGAGAACATGGGACCTGCACCGGAGCCAAACCTCACAGTATTCTACTCATCAAAGCTTCCTCAGACCTTCAAGGATTATGCAGCCCGCATCTCAATTGAGACAAGCTCAATCCAGTATGAGAACGATGACGCAATGAAGCCGGTATGGGGCGATGATTATGCAATCTGCTGCTGTGTATCTGCAACACAGACAGGTAAAGAGATGCAGTTCTTCGGAGCACGTGCAAACCTTGCAAAATGTCTCCTTTACGCTATCAACGGTGGTGTTGATGAGAAATCAGGTGAGCAGGTAGGACCAAACTACGCACCTATCACAGCAGAGTACCTTGACTATGACGAGGTAATGGCGAAATACGACAAGATGATGGACTGGTTAGTAGACATCTATGTAAATACATTAAACCTTATCCAGTACATGCATGACAAATACTACTATGAGGCAGCAGAGCTTGCGCTCATGGATACAGACTTAAAGAGAACATTCGCAACAGGAATCGCAGGATTCTCACACGTAATCGATTCTCTTTCAGCAATCAAATATGCAAAGGTTAAAGTAGTACGTGACGAGAGCGGACTGGCAAAGGATTTCGAAATCGAGGGAGAGTTCCCTAAATACGGAAACGATGATGACCGCGCGGACGAAATCGGTGTATGGCTTCTTAAGACATTCATGGACAAGTTAAAGAAGCATCACACATACCGTGATTCAGAGCCTACAACATCAATACTTACAATTACATCAAACGTAGTATACGGAAAAGCTACAGGAGCAATGCCTGACGGACGTAAAGCAGGAGAGCCGCTTTCACCTGGAGCAAACCCGTCATACGGCGCAGAGCAGAACGGACTTCTCGCATCCTTAAACTCACTCACAAAGCTTCCATATGAGTGGGCACTTGATGGAATCTCAAATACACAGACCATCAACCCGGGAGCACTTGGAAACAACGAGGGCGAGAGAATCGACAACCTTGTAAACGTAATGGACGGATACTTCAATCAGGGTGCACATCACCTCAATGTAAACGTATTCGGTAAAGAGAAGCTCATCGATGCAATGGAGCATCCGGAGAAAGAGGAGTACGCAAACTTCACAATCCGAGTATCAGGATACGCAGTTAAGTTCATCGACCTCACAAGAGAGCAGCAGCTCGATGTAATCTCACGTACATGCCACGAGAGAATGTAATATGATCTAAGGTGTCACAGAGTGTACTACGATTCTGCTTGCAGAAAGAGTAGTATGCTCTTGTGACCCGAACAAACATGAGCAAGAAGCGATTTTCGTAAGAAAAGAAGCGAATTGCGAATGGTTGTAGAATTGCGTAAGTTGCAGGGCAACGGAGCAATTCGTAGATCATATTAGGATATGCCATATATTATGTATGTGGTATAAATTTACAGAGTTAATATACAATTATAGATATTCCAAAATGTGCAGGCCCAGTGCCTGCATATTCTGATTTTCTAAATAACACCACAGCGTAAGGAATTTTCGGCAACCCGCCGACCGGGACTTAGCAATGCGAATTTCGCAGGGCTTAGAGGCTGTTAGAATTATGAACACAGCCAGCGATGCCCATGCATGGACGCATGGGCAAGGCGTTATGCGCCATGGAAGGCGCGTAAAAGCCGGTCGCGTCAAGCATAGAAAACCTAAATCATAATTCATACAGCCTCTTAGCCCGAAGAACCTGAGCATTGAAAAGTCCCGGTCGGCGGGTTGCCGAAAATTCCGTACCATAAAAATAAAAGTAGCAGCAACAACCTGAAGGAGGTAAAACATGGGAGAAACACTAGGAAGAGTACACTCGGTAGAAAGCTTTGGCTCAGCAGACGGCCCGGGAGTGAGATATATAGTATTTTTGAAGGGCTGCAATATGCGCTGTAAATACTGCCACAATCCGGATACATGGGCCAAATGCGGCGAAAATGACGGTGCAAAGCTGATGACACCGCAGGAGGTGCTAAAGACCGCCATGCGCTATAAAGCGTACTGGAAGCAAACAGGTGGCATCACAGTAAGCGGAGGTGAAGCACTTTTGCAGATAGACTTTGTCACAGAGCTATTTAAGCTTGCAAAGGAAAAAGGTGTAAACACATGCCTTGACACATCAGGAAATCCATTTACCGTGGAAGAACCGTTTTTCGGCAAATTTAATGAGCTGATGAAATATACAGATCTCTTCATGCTGGACATCAAGCATATAGATGACGAGGAGCACAAAAAGCTTACGGGACAGACAAATAAGAATATCCTTGATATGGCACAATATCTCTCAAAAAACGGTAAAAAAATGTGGATACGTCATGTGCTTGTGCCTGGAATCACCACGGATGAGAGATATTTAAAGCAGCTTAGAGAATTTATCGACACACTTAAAACGGTGGACAGGGTTGAGGTGCTGCCGTACCACACACTTGGGGTGTTCAAGTGGAAGGAGCTTGGTATACCATACCAGCTTGAGGGGGTGGAACCTCCTACAGAGGAACAGATAGAATGTGCAAAAAGAATATTAAATTGTCAGAATTAGTTTTTAAATACCATTGCTAATAACTCATTAAGTTGATAAAATATAATAAGGAACTATTCAGGGTGGTTATAAATAGCTGCACCGGGAGAAAGATAAGGCAGAACGAGGAGAGTATAATGAGCAGTATAGTAATAGGAACCCTGTATGGGCAGATGAGCTTTATGTGTCTGCTGATACTGGGAGTCATATGTTTCAGATTTTTGAAAGCTGATGATAAAACATACAGCAACCATCAATTTCTGGCAGTAGGTATGCTTACAGCGGCAGCAGTTGTGGTGGATTATATTATAGCTATCATAGTATATGGCCTGTGGGCACCGGAAAAACTGGTACTGGACACATTTACGGTCATTTACTTTATATTGATAGCGCTGCTATCATATCATTGGTTTTTGTATTGTGAGGCAGAGCAGCAATCTGTATTTATCCGGCTTAAATCCGGAAGAATCGTGCGCATAGCAGCGCAGGCTGCCATATGTATCATGATGATTACGGTCATGTATCTGAAGTGGACAAGCTTCAGGAATGAGATGATTACAGAAGCTGTTATAGCATTTATACCGGCTATATATAGCTGCATCAGGGCATTTTACAAGTCATTTCTGCCGGAAAATTATGTGAACCGCGATAAATACAGGCGCATGGCTTCGTTTGCAGTGCTGTCTGTTATTATGTTATTTGTCCAGTATTTTACACCGATGCTGCCTTCGTTTGTATGTGGGGTGACACTTAGCTATATGCTTGTGTACAGTAACAGCCAGAAATCACTCATTTCCACAGATTTACTGACCGGTATGAACAACAGGAGTGCTTTTGATAAATATATCAGTGCAAAGGTAAGGGCAGGGGCAGGGTCAGGCCATAGCAAGCTGTATCTTTATGTGATAGATGTTGATGATTTAAAATCAATAAATAAGGAATACGGTCCACTCGAAGGAGACAAGGTGCTTGTGGCGACAGCTTTTGCGTTGAAGGCGCTTGCGGCAGAGTATGATTTTTATATAGCCAGATTTGATGCAGATGAGTTTGTAGTCGCCTTTGATACGACAAGCGGGAATATGATGCAGCTCATTCGCAAAAGGATAGAAGAGCGGGTTCCTGAGACTGCGCAAAATATGCAGCTTGAGGCACCGGTGACTGTCACAATCGGAGTGGCAGAATACACAGGTCAGAGTATGCCGGCATGGATAGCTGAGGCACATATGGCGCTTGAGAACGCACGTACCTTAAAAGAGGGAAAAGGAAGGTCGGAAAATGAACTTCAAAAAGAATTGTTTGACGCGACAGACATGCTTTTATCGGAAGCTGAGGTACGGCATAAGAGTTCTGATGAGCTTGACATAGATGGTCTTGATGAGACGCTTTTCCCGGTGTTATCAGAGGCATCGCAAAGAATATATATGTTTGTCACAAACATGGAGACCAATGTGACCAGATGGTCCAAAAATGCATTTGGTTTTATGGGAATTGACAGCGAATATGACTTAAACACAGAGGAAAGATGGCGGAAAAAAATACATCCGGATGATATAATGATGTATCAGAAGGAAGTGGATGCGGTGTATTCAGGCAAAAAAGATGCTTTTGACCTGACATATCGTATAAAGGATGCAGAAGGAGTGTTTGTCAGCTGTACAGGTCATGGACGCATCATAAAGGGTGTAGATGGAAGACCTGATATTTTTGCAGGTTCAATACTTAATCATGGCATATCGGATTCGGTTGATTCTGTTACCAACCTCTGGAATATGAAGATGCTTGGAAGCTGCCTGAATGACTATATTTTCAGATATGAGTCGGCAGCAGTGCTTATCATCGGAATAACAAAGTACGGACACATCAATGATACCTATGGATACGAACTGGGCAATGAGGTTTTGAAGAATTATGGCGATGAGCTTTTAAAGGTAGTGAACGGAGACCTTTACGTATTCAGAATGGATGGAACAAAGTTTGCATTCATCAAGCCATACGCAGAGCATGATGAGCTTAGTGAGCTTTATCTTAAGGTGAAAAAAGTAGCTGAGGCTGGGGTGAAGCTTGGCGATGGAATGGTTCAGCTGAGGTTGGCAGGTGGAGCGGTGACAGTTAAAAACTACTCCGGAACGTCGGATAATCTGCTAAACAGCGCCACATATGCACTCAGCATATCTAAGCATGAAAAGCACGGAGATCTGGTGTTTTTTGACAGTACCATAATTCATGATAATATGAAAAATATGGAGCAGATTGCGGAAATCCATAAGAGCGTCATGGACGGTTGTAAGGGATTTTTCCTATGCTATCAGCCGATAGTCAACGCTACAGACGGAAAGATAGTCGGAGCTGAGGCTCTTATCAGGTGGAAGAATGAGAAGTACGGGCTGGTGCCACCGGATTCATTTATTCCATGGCTTGAGGAGGATCCTTGTATTTACATATTAGGAAACTGGATTATTGAGACCGCACTTGTGGCGGCAAAGAGATTCAAAAAGTTCATACCTGATTTTTTCATAAATGTAAATATAGCGGCCACACAGCTTGAGAATACGGCATTCCGCACAGATGTACTCAATATGGTTGAGAGGCTTGATTTCCCAAAAGAGGATCTTTGGATAGAGCTTACCGAAAGATGCAAGGATTTAGACCACGATTTCTTAAAGAGGGAGATATCCTTTTTCAAGGAGCATGGCATACAGATAGCGTTAGATGACTACGGAACAGGTTCTGCATCTTTAAGTCTGGCGCTGGAGCTTCCGGTGGGCGAGATAAAGATAGACCGCTCATTTACAAAGGATGTCATGGAAGATGAATTAAAGCAGGCCATTGTCGAGTCCATTCTTGTTTTCACCGGACGTATCAGGATGCGTTCGTGTATAGAGGGTATTGAGACTCATGAGATGGCGGAGTATCTAAAGCAGTTTGGACCTATGTATTATCAGGGTTATGCATATTCCAAGCCTGTCGAGGAGGAGGCATTTATGTCTCTCATAAAGGAACAGTCGGGCAAATAAACGAAAATGCTTGCGTATCGTAACTGTAAATGTGCTGAACAGTTAAAATTTACAATAACAAT
>OIYQ01000638.1_pt1 | contig 14108 bp, 16 predicted proteins | sample 1588311 | NCBI WGS metagenome assembly OIYQ01 (sample SAMN03283244) | human gut metagenome | biome: human-associated habitat; material: feces | host: Homo sapiens | place: Peru | collected 2012
GGAGTTGTATCTTTGTTCTTCTTTTTGGCGGACATGGATTCGATATGACATATCTCGCAGAGCAGTTGTGTGGTGGCGGATTAATGCTTGGTGCATTTTTCATGGCAACAGACTACGTTACATCCCCTATTACACCAAAGGGACAGCTTATATTTGGTATCTTACTTGGTATTCTGACAGGAATCTTCCGTTTATTCGGTGGTTCTGCAGAGGGCGTATCTTATGCGATCATTTTCTGCAACCTGTTAGTTCCGATGATCGAACGTGTGACTCGTCACCCGGCATTTGGGAAAGGGGGCAAAAAGGCATGAGTAACAGAATTATCAAAGATACCATAGCCATTACAGTGATCACACTTGTGGCAGGACTTGCCCTTGGTGTAGTCCAGGATATTACAGCAGATCCTATTGCAAAGCAGGAAGCACAGGCGAAACAGGATGCGTATAAGGCAGTATTTGCAGATGCGGACAGCTTTGAGACAGTGGATGTGGATGCGGATGCCATGCAGTCTTATCTGGATGAGAACGGATATGCGGCACAGTCCATAGATGAGACTATGCTTGCCAAAGATGCTTCAGGCAATGAACTGGGATATGCATTTACAGTAACCACTTCCGAGGGTTACGGCGGAGATATCCAGTTTGCAATGGGTATCCAGGATGACGGTACCTTAAATGGAATTTCCATTCTTTCCATCGGTGAGACCGCAGGTCTTGGTATGAGGGCAAACACAGATGCGTTTAAGGATCAGTTCAAAGATAAGAAAGTAGACAAATTTGAATATACAAAGACCGGTGCCACAGCGGATGATCAGATCGATGCGTTAAGTGGTGCCACTATTACAACGAATGCCATGACAAACGGTGTCAATGCCGGATTATGTGCATTCCAGTATGAGAAAGGGGGAAATCAGTGATGAAACCAAACACACCTGCTGAACGTTTATATAACGGAATCATCAAAGAAAATCCTACCTTTGTACTTATGCTTGGTATGTGTCCTACACTGGCTGTTACATCCAGTGCGGTAAACGGACTTGGTATGGGACTTTCCACTACGGTGGTACTTATATGTTCAAACCTTTTGATTTCACTTTTCAGAAAAGTGATTCCTAACGGAGTGCGTATGCCGGCGTATATCGTCATAGTTGCATCTCTTGTTACAGTAGTACAGTTTTTGATGCAGGCTTATCTGCCTAGCCTTTCAGCAGCACTTGGTGTATACATCCCACTTATTGTGGTTAACTGTATCATCCTCGGTCGTGCCGAGAGCTATGCTTCAAAGAATCCGCCTGTAGAGTCTATCTTTGATGGAATGGGAATGGGACTTGGATTTACCATGGGTCTTACAATCATCGGACTTATCCGTGAAATCTTAGGTGCAGGAACATTCTTCAACATCAAGATTTTCGGTGACTGGTTCACACCAATCACAATCTTTATCATGGCACCGGGAGCCTTCCTTGTACTTGGCTTCCTCGTTGCAGGCATGAATATCATCCGTAAAAAGATGGAAGCAAAGGGTACACCTCTTGCAGAGCCGGCAGGCTGCCTTTCAGGAGATTGTGCACATTGTGGGGCTTCATGTCCATCAGCAAAAGCAGCACAGGCCGCTGTTGCTCCTAATACTACAGAAGGAGGGGATAAATAATGGGTACATTAGGTCATTTACTGCTCATTGCAGTAGCATACGCAATAGTTAACAACGTAGTACTTAGCCAGTTCCTTGGTATCTGTCCTTTCCTCGGCGTATCAAAGAACACAAAAACTGCTGCAGGAATGGGTGGTGCGGTAATTTTCGTTATCACAATCGCCACATTCGTTACACAGCTTATTTACAATTTTATACTGTATCCGCTTAATCTGTCATATTTACAGACTATCGTGTTCATTCTTGTAATTGCAGCACTTGTTCAGTTTGTAGAGATGTTCTTAAAGAAACAGATGCCTCCTCTTTACAAGGCACTCGGTGTGTATCTGCCTCTTATCACAACAAACTGTGCCGTACTCGGTGTAGCACTTAACAGTGTAACAAAGGGCTACAATATCCTAGAGAGTGTAGTTTACGGCTTTGCCACAGCATTTGGTTTCTTTATCGCCATCGTGCTCATGGCAGGTGTACGTGAGAAGATTGAGTATAATGATATTCCAAAGCCTTTCCAGGGAACAGCCATCGTGCTTCTTACAGCGTGTCTTATGGCTATCGCCTTTATGGGATTCTCAGGAATGGTTTCTGTATAGGATTGGAGGAAAAGTGATATGAATGTTACTGCGATTATTATTGCAGCTTTAGTTGTTGGAGCTGTCGGTATAATTCTTGGATTTTTCCTCGGTATTTCAGGAGAAAAATTCAAAGTAGAGGTTGACCCGAGAGAGGAAGCAATACTTGAGGTGCTTCCGGGCAACAACTGTGGTGGCTGTGGATATGCCGGATGCTCCGGACTTGCTGCTGCCATTGCAAAGGGAGAGGCACCGGTAGGACAGTGTCCTGTAGGTGGAGACCCTGTTGCAGCAAAGGTCAGTGAGATTATGGGGGTAAAGGTTGAGGCCGGAGTGAAAAAGGTTGCATTTGTAAAGTGCGCCGGCACCTGTGACAAAGCAAATACAGACTACGACTATACAGGAGTAGAGGACTGTGTTTCCATGTCATTTGTACCGGGCGGCGGACCTAAGTCATGTAATTATGGGTGTCTTGGCTTTGGAAGCTGTGTGAAGGCATGTCCTTTTGATTCAATCCATGTGGTTGATGGAGTGGCATGTGTCAATCCGCTCACCTGTAAGGCCTGCGGTAAGTGTGTAGAGGCATGTCCAAAGCACCTTATCGAGCTTATCCCATATGACACAAAGCACGTTGTAAAGTGCAGCTCTAAGGACAAGGGCAAGGATGTCATGAAGGCATGCTCAGTGGGCTGTATCGGCTGTCATCTGTGCGAGAAGAACTGTCCGTCAGATGCTGTCCATGTAGTAGACAATGTAGCTTATATTGATCAGGAGAAATGTACAGGCTGCGGAATCTGCGCAGAGAAATGTCCAAAGAAGATTATTCTGTAATGAATAAAAGCTGTCACATATCATTATGATATGTGGCAGCTTTTTTATAAGCTTGCAGCTATTCTGTGCTTACGTTATATTCATCTGATGTCGTGATAATACTATAATCATCTGTCACAAATATTGCCTCAACACCGGAAAGGGAATTGATAAGCTCCTTTGCTTTATCAATGCCAAGAGCAAAGCATGTGGTGCTTAAGGCATCTCCGTCGCAGGAGGAGTCGCTTATGATGGTGACAGAGTACAGATTGTTTTTGACGGGATAGCCGGTTGTTGTGTCCAGTATATGGTGATATAGCTTACCGTCTACTCTGTAGTATCGTTCGTAGATACCGGAGGTGACGACGGATTTATCCTTGATTTTGACAGTGCATATTGGCTCGCCACTCTCGTCGAAGGGCTTCTGGATGCCGACTGTATAATCACTTCCGTCTGATTTTTTTCCGATTGTGAGGACGTTGCCGCCCAGGTTTATGATACCCGACGTGATTTTTTTGGACTGTAAATAAGCCTTCATTTTATCGGCGATAAAGCCCTTTGCGATTCCGCCAAGGTCAAGCTTTGCTTCGGAATCGGTGAGCATCACAGCGTTTCCGTTAATCTGTATATTGCGGTAATTTACATGTGACAGCTCGCCTTGTATCTGCGTATCCGACGGAACGACAGATGCATCCACTTCATTATCTTTAGAGTCTGTATTTTCAGCTATTTCTGAAAAATCCCATAAATCAGAGAGCCTTCCTATAGTGATGTCAAACCTGCCGTCACTTGTGTCACCGTACTCAATGCCCTTTTTGATAAGCCAAAGCGTATCATCGCTTACTGTGACATATTCTTTGCCGGCAGCGGCATTTATCCTGCTAACCTCTGAGTCACTAACCGTGTTTGACAGCATATCCTCATATTTCTTTGCCATATCAAAGCAGCCGTCTATGTATTTTTCATCAGTGGTGCCATAAAGCGTAATCTGTATTATCGTGTCAAAGTAGAAGCCCTGTTTGGAAACCTTCTGCTGATCATTGGGCTTTGATTCACATGCCGACAGGCTGCCTGTTATTGTGACAAGCGCCAAAAGGACAGGGACAAGGTGTTTTAATTTATTTTTCATAGTGCATCCTTCATTAATTTCCTGGTTTATAGTTAAAGCTTAGATAATAAAAGCATAAATATAACTTTGCGTCCGGGCTTTATGAAATTTAAAGCCGAAAGCAACAGAAATATAATAACACAAAATAAAAAAATGAGACAGTAGTAAAAATGATTTTGTATTTTGCATGAATATATGGTAAAGTAGTAAATGTATGCGTAATATGATTATGTATGCATTTTAGACTTACAATAGGAAAGATGATAAAAATGAGTTTTTTAGACAATTATAAAAGAGTAGTAATAAAGATAGGCTCATCGACGCTGACACATGCCGAGACAGGAAGCCTTAATTTTTCAAAGATGGAGCTGCTGGTTCGCCATCTGTATAGATACCCTTGTTTACGAAAATAGAATCGTGGTGCTCTACAGGCACGTCTGCCCAGTCATACCAAGGCGATACGCCCATCTGCTGCGAGAGTTCGTAGATGCCGTAGATGGTGCCTCGTCGGTCGCTGCCTGCGATGACGAGCTGACCATCTATGAGCGTGATGATAAACTTTTCACGTTTGCCCTTCAGCAGATTTCCGTTGATGCGCTTCTGTTTCACCAGTTGGTCGATGGCTGCAGAATGGCCGATGGTGCCTACGAGGATAGCTGGTCGGGCTGTGTCGGCTTTTTTCAGAAAACCGGCATCCGAGGTGAGGGTGGCTGTGGCTCCACTCACACTTTTGATATCTTTCAGCAGGGCATGAGCAGCATAGCTCACTCCCTTGCAGTCGTTGGTGTCCATGTAGATTTCTACCCGGTTATTGGCATTCAGCAGCAAGTCTCCTTGCTTGAAATTCACAAATCTGTCGGCTGCGCTCATGCTGATAGTTGAGAGCAGGGCAGCGCTTGCCAGGAATGTTTGCTTGATGTTGTTTAGTTTCATATTTATTTATTTTGTTGTTATTTTCCGATTGTCAGCAATGTGTTTTTGCCGGTTGCAAAGATAGCCAAAACTATCCGAATGTACCTTATTTTATGTAACCTTTAGTTTTTAATATGTTTCATTTTTACTTTTCTGTCCGTTTCTCTTTGTGTTTTCAAAGAAAAATAGTAATTTTGCATAGTAAAAACAGAAAAATAAGAATATATATAATGATAGACAGACCGACGATAGCAAAAATTATGGATGCCACCAAGATAGAAGAGGTGGTATCTGAGTTTGTTACGCTCAAGAAGCGTGGCATCAATTATGTCGGCTTGTGTCCTTTTCATAACGATTCCAATCCATCTTTCTCTGTATCTCCAACAAGAGGTATCTGTCATTGCTTTACCTGTGGAAAGGGAGGCAATGCAATCAACTTTCTGATGGAACTGGAACAGATGACCTATCCCGATGCCCTTCGCTGGCTCGCCAAGAAATATAAAATAGAGATTCAGGAACGGGAACTGACCAATGAAGAAAAACAGCGCGAGAGCGAAAGAGAATCCATGTTTATCGTCAACGATTGGGCGGCGAAATATTTTCAGGATATTCTCCTGCATGATGTGGATGGTATCGCTATCGGTATGGCCTATTTCCGAGGAAGAGGTTTCAGAGATGATATCATCCGGAAATTCCAGTTGGGTTTTGCACTCCCTAAGCGTACTGCTCTTGCTGAAGCGGCTAAGGCGGCTGGCTATAATCCGAAATATCTGGTTGATACGGGACTCTGCTTCAAGGTGGATAAGGACGAAGCCGGCAATAAGTCGGGTGAGGATAAGATTCTTGACCGTTTCTCGGGCAGAGCCATCTTCCCTTGGTTCAGCGTGAGCGGCAAGGTGGTAGCTTTTGGCGGACGAGTGCTCGACAGCAGAACCAAGGGCATCAGCCAGAAATATGTCAACTCGCCTGATAGCGTTATCTATCATAAGGAGCGCGAACTCTATGGACTCTATCAGGCCAAGAAGGCGATAGCCAAGGAGGATTGTGTCTTTATGGTGGAAGGATACACCGATGTTATCTCGATGCATCAGTGTGGCATCGAAAATGTAGTGGCCAACTCGGGTACGGCGCTGAGCGTGCATCAGATTAGATTGCTGCACCGCTTTACCAGTAACATCGTTCTTCTCTATGATGGCGATAATGCGGGTATTCATGCTGCGCTGAGAGGTACCGATATGTTGCTCGAAGAAGAGATGAACGTAAAGGTGCTTTTTCTCCCTGACGGTAATGACCCTGACAGTTTCGCCCGCAGTCATTCGGCAGAGGAATTCAGAAGATATATTCAGGAGAATCAGACCGACTTCATACAGTTTAAGACCGATATTCTGCTGCGCGGCGTGACAGACCCTGTAAAGCGAAGTCAGGCTATCAATTCGATAGTAGAGAGCATCTCTAAAATCAAGAATCAGATAACGCGCGCTTCTTATATCACAGACTGTTCTCACCGTTTGGGCGTGAACGAGGCAATTATCGTGAATGCCTTGAACAATTTTGTGCGCAACGGTATGAGTGAGCAGGTAAAGGCAGAGCGACGTGCAGCGGGATTGAAAGATTCGCCTGTAGCGGCAGCGCAGCAGGCGCAATCAGCGATGAGAGCGGTTACCCCACTGGATAAACTTCTGGAGGTAGAAGGACTTCTGGTACAGTTGATTATTCATCATGGCGACCAGCTCATCACAGTACAGGATGTAGACGGCAATGATGTGGAGGTAGCTGTGGCCCAGTATATCAGTCTTGATTTGGGTGGAGATGGCTTTAAGTTTCATAATGATTTATATAATCAGATTATGCAGGAGGCTGTGGAGCATCTCGAAAAAGAAGATGATTTTGTCGCCGAAACTTATTTTGCCAATCATCCGAATCCGGAAATCAGCAGGTTGGCAGGTTTGCCTACAGGTGACCAGGAGGTATCTACGGCTAGTCTGCAGATGAAGATGAGCGCAGATAAGCTCCGTCAGTTTGTCTTTAAAGACATCTTGAGCTTCCGTACTCATTATATTGCTCAGCGTATTATAGAGGTTCAGCAGGAGTTTGCCAAGAATCCGACCAATCGTGAACTGCTGCAGGAGTTTATGAAACTCAAGCAGATGAACACGCTTCTGGCGAGTCAGGCAAACAATATCTTCAATTAACCGGAGTTCCTGTCCTGTGGGGAGAAACTCTGTAAAGAAGTATTAGAGATAAAAAAGGAGAAACGTTATATGATTTATTTTCACTGGATATATCTGTTGCTTTATGTCGTGATAACCGTTCCGGCTATCATCACCGTCTTGATGGACAACCGTCAGCCCGCCAAGACGATGGCATGGATATTGGTCTTCTTCTTCATCCCCTTTGTGGGTATTATCTTCTATTTTTTCTTCGGACAGAATACCCGCAAGGAACGGCTTATCAGCGACCGCAGCATGGACCAGCTCACCAAGCGCTCCATGCTCGAGTTCGTAGAGCAGGAGAATCTTCACCTGCCAGACAGCAATAAACCGCTGATGAATCTCTTTGCCAACCAGAGTTGGGCGCTGCCTTTTAAAGACAATCAGGTGGATATTTATACCGATGGCTACGATTTCTTCCTTACCTTATTATATAATATAGGACAGGCAAAGCATCATATTCATCTCGATACCTATATCTTCGAAGCCGATGCCTTGGGATATCTGATAGCTGATGCCTTGATTGATAAGGCGGAGCAGGGAGTAGAGGTGCGACTGATTTATGATGATGTAGGCTGCTGGAAGGTGAAGGATGAATTCTTTGAACGTATGCGTGATGCAGGCATTGATGTACATTCGTTCATGCCAGTCCGCTTTCCGGCTTTTACGAGTAAGGTAAACTATCGTAACCACCGCAAACTCTGTGTCATAGATGGTAAAGTGGGCTTTATCGGCGGCATGAATATAGCTCTGCGCTATGTGAAGGGTGATAAGAAACAGGCTTGGCGCGATACGCATCTCCGTATTGAGGGCGGTGGAGTTTACGCCATTCAGAGAGCCTTTCTGGTAGACTGGTATTTCGTAGACCGTACGTTGGTTACCAATCGCCAGTATTATCCGCCGGTTAGTGCGCATATCCACAACAATTGTCTTGTACAGATAGTTACGAGCAGTCCTATCAGTCCTTGGCCTGACATCATGCAGGGTTATGTCCGCATCCTGCTTCAGGCACAGAAGTATGTGTATATGGAAACGCCTTATTTCCTGCCAACCGAACCTGTATTGTTTGCCATGCGAACAGCAGCTTTGGCGGGTGTGGATATCCGTCTGATGTTGCCCCGTCATGCTGATGCCAAACTGGTAGAGTGGGCATCACGTTCGTATGTGATGGAGGCGATAGAGGCTGGCGTAAAGGTTTATCTCTATACGGCAGGCTTTAATCATAGTAAATTGCTGGTGAGTGATGATAATCTCTGTACGATAGGCAGTACGAATATCGATTTCCGAAGTTTTGAGAATAATTTCGAAGCGAATGCGTTCTTCTTTGATGAGGAGATGGCACAGCGCGTGAAGGCTGTCTATCTGCGGGATGAGGCGAAGAGTATCCTGGTAGATGATGTATCTTATTTCGTAAAACGTCCGTTCCTGCAGCGTCTTTTCGAGAGTACGGTAAGATTACTCTCGCCGCTGTTGTAACGAATAAATCCCCGTTTGCATCTTGTCTGGTGCAAACGGGGATTTTTTCTATCTGAATATCGAGAAGTTCACGCTTCCGTAACTTCTGTGCTCCAGGAATCGTGGATGCTCGGAGAAATCATAGTCTTTGCCATGCTCAAAGACGAAGATGCCTCCTTCGTTGAGATAGTCGCCATTCAGAACGAGGTCTGGAATCTGCGGCAACTCCTTCAGGGCGTATGGAGGATCGGCAAAGATAAAGTCAAACTTCTGCTTGCAGGTCTTCAGAAAACGGAATACATCACCACGAATCAGAATATCCTTGTCTTCGCCTAACTTCTGAAAACATTGGCGTATGAAGTTGGCATGGTCGCGGTCGGCCTCTACGCTGATTACCCGGCTGCAGCCTCGTGATACCAGTTCGAGCGAAATGCTGCCCGTGCCGGCAAAAAGGTCGAGGGCAGAGGTATCTTCGAAATCAATATATCCCTGCAGCACATTAAAGATGTTCTCCTTTGCAAAATCTGTTGTCGGACGCGCCTTAAACGAACGTGGAATGTCGAAATGGCGTCCCTTATATTGTCCTGTTATGATTCTCATATTTACTTTGAACTTTATGATTACTTTGAACTTTGAACTTTGAGCTTTATGATTAGTTATGCTGTTGAATTCTTCACTCTTCGTTCTTCACTCTTCACTTACTTAGGTACAGTGCCATCAAATCGAATGGCAGACCTTTAATCTCTGTGATGGGCGCACGGTTGAATTCGGCGGCAGGATTCAGAATGAAGGTCTTCTTGATGTAGAGTTTCGTGTTGTAGAGGAACCAATCCTTATCAGGAACATTGCCTGCTACATGCAACTCATCCTGCATCTGGTTGAATCCTAACTGCTTCCATACATAGAGAATGAAATAGAGGGCATCCTTGGCATGCTCGGCATTGAACGAGTTGAAAAATTTGAAACGGTTCTTCTCGAAACCGAAAACGTCCAGCTTCTTGTCGTGGAAATAAACATAGAGCTTGCGGTGAATGCCGGTGAAACTGCGATGATGCAGATAGTGCCACATCGGTTGCATGATAGGTGTGAAGCGGACATCCTTGAAGTTGTCTTCTACCACCATTTTCAAATCCTTGTTGATAGGGAATACCGCTACCGCATTCAGTTCCGGCTGCACTCTGTAGAGAATGGCATCGCTGTTATGACTGTTGAAGGCATGCTGATAGAGTACATCGATATCCTCTTCATGAAATTCTTCGATAGGAACCAGCAGGATAGGCGAATCGAGATATACGCGTACCTTCTGGTATCCCCGTTGCAGGAGAGTACTCTCCTTGAAAGCCTGACGCAAGTTGGCTGCCATCGAAACACCACTCTTTACTGTATAAGGTTCATAGATGAGCTGATGCTCAGCTTCACGGTCAACTACCGAAAAACTGAGGGTGTTTCTGCTCACGCGGATGGTGAGGCGTGCTTGCTGAATGTTGTTACCTTTTATTTGCATATCTGTTACCAATTACCTGCGTTGTTATTATCTGTCGTTAAATCGCCTATCTTGAGTCCGGGATAGTTGCCGGCATAGTTGGCCTCCTCTATCTTCTGCTGGATGGAACCTTCATCGAGTCCGTCGAGGAAGGTTTCATAACCGGCCCCACATTCCATCACCGGAATCTGCTTACCGCTTTTTCCTACGATAACCGTGGCAGCAAGTGTAAACTTCTTACCATCGGAATAGGGAATGTATTGGGCATCTTCCTGTAAGAATTTGCCTTTTACCAGTGTCGGGAAATCGCCTGTATATACGCCGTGTTTCGCCTTGTATTTCTCTTCAGCCTGACGTATCTGCATCAGTTTCTCCTTCACCTCTGCTTCTCTGCTAGCCATGGCTTTCTGGAAGCGGATGGGCTGGCTTACACTCAGAATACAGAGTAGCATCATGATGATGACGCATGCTCCCAAAATATAATTATTCTTTATTCTTTTTCTCATTTCAAAAAGTATTATTACTTTTGCACAGCAAATAAGCGCAGTAAATTTTCTGCAAAGATACTAAAAGTTTTCGAAATATGAACATTGAAGAGTTAAAATATCAGATATTACAGCAATTTGGCTTTCCGCCAACCCCAGAACAGGCTCAGGCGCTCGATGTTTTCGTGCAGTTTATGACGGATAGCAATCCTCATGCTGTGATGATTCTCCGGGGTAGTGCGGGTACCGGTAAGACATCGCTTTCGGGTGCTATCGTCCGTACGCTCCGTGCCGTTCGCCAGAAGGTAATGCTCCTTGCTCCTACGGGTAGGGCGGCTAAGGTCTTCTCTCTGAACAGCGGGATGCCTGCCTATACCATTCATCGCCGCATCTATCGCGAAAAGGCGTTTGCTGGAGTGGATGGCCAGTTCAATCTCAATGATAATCTCTATACTGATACGCTTTTTATGGTAGATGAGGCTTCGATGATTGCCAATCTGGGATTGGGCGGAACCACCTTTGGCAGCGGTTGTCTGCTAGATGATCTGATTCATTTTGTGTATCAGGGACGTAACGACCGACTTTTGCTGATTGGCGATAAGGCACAGTTGCCTCCTGTTGGTGAGGAAGAATCACCAGCTCTTTCTGCTGCGATGCTCCAGGGGTATGGACTGTCGGTTTATGAGTGCGATTTGAACGAGGTAGTCCGTCAGAGTCAGCAGTCGGGCATCCTCTTTAATGCTACCCGCATCCGTCAGATGATTACCCACGATGATATTACCCAACTGCCTAAAATCCGTTTCTCCGGTTTCTCGGATATCAGGGAGATGCCGGGCGCAGAACTCATCGAGGCACTTGGCGACAGCTATCATCATGTAGGACTTGACGATACCATTGTGGTGACTCGTAGCAACAAGCGCGCCAATATCTTCAACCAGGGCATCCGCAACATGGTGCTTGATAGGGAAGAGGAACTGGAGAGTGGCGACATGCTGATGATTGTGAAGAACAATTATTATTGGATGGAGGAAGAAAGAAAGAAAATAAAGGAAAGGGAATTAAGTGAAGAACGAAGAGTGAAGAGTGAAGAAACTGCGTTAGGCGGCCGAAGGGAAAACCAATTCAATAGTTTAGCTAATCATAAAGTTCAAAGTTCAAATCTCAAAGTTCAAAGTAACGAACTTCCTGCTTTCCTGGCTAATGGAGATAGGGCGAAGGTGATGAAGGTGAGCCGTCGCATCGACCTTTATGGTTTCCATTTTGCCACCCTTCTGTTGAAATTCCCCGATTATGACAATTATGAACTGGAGGCTACGGTATTACTGGACACTTTGACGAGTGAGGCTCCTGCTTTGACCCATGATCAGCAAGAGCAGCTTTTCCGTCAGATAGAGGAGGATTATCAGGACATTCCACTGAAGGCAGACCGTATGAAGGCAATCCGGCAAGATCCGTATTTCAATGCTCTGCAAGTGAAGTTTGCCTATGCCGTTACCTGTCATAAAGCGCAGGGCGGACAGTGGTCGCATGTCTATGTAGACCAGGGCTATATGACGGATGATATGCTTACTCCCGATTATATCCATTGGCTCTATACTGCATTTACCCGAGCTACCGAAATGCTATATCTGGTGAATTGGCCAAATACGCAGATAGAAGGATGAAGATAACAAAAAGAGGGTGTGTCATAAGTCTGTGACGCACCCTCATCTTTATATAAATCTCTCTCTATTTCTAAAGTGATTCATATATATATATTATGTATATTGTAGTGTTCTATTCTTACTTGCTCAAGCTAACAGAATGGCTCATGTTAGTCATTTCTGGAATTGAGTTTACTACGTGTTTCAAGAACATGCCCATGCAAAGAACCATACCTGAAAACATAACTGCGGCGAAAGCCATTGTAAAAATAGTCATCATAATTATTAACCTTTTTAAAATTTATTATTTGTTATTCCTTAAATACGAGTGCAAAGTTAACACTTTTTTATCGAATAACGGCATCTTTTGCCGAGAAATAGCATTGCAATATGTTTTTCTTGATATGGGTCAACCACTTGTTTTTAGCCTTGAAAATGACATTTTGCTATCGAATATGTTGTTTTTGTGGCAATAATTTATATATATCATTTTTCTCGCTTTGTTATGTGTGTAACAAGATAGGGCTTCCTGTCAGATGATAAGAAAAGAGAGGGTGCGTCATGGACTTATGACACACCCTCATAAGCAAGAAAGCCCTGTTACGCCCCCATGCATGATGTTACTCCGAGGGTAGTGCCGAGCGCCGTCAAGATTGTGAGTACAATCTGAAAAATCTGTTTCCAAGTTTCTTTCTTCATAATTTTCTAGTTTTTTTAGTGATTAATAATGTTCTTGATTACAGGTGCAAAGGTACTACATTTTTCCTACACCACCAAAAATCACCTTGCAGAGTTATGTGAAATTCCATTAACATTTCTGCCATATTGTGTTAAAGAAAACAACTCATCGTTTTGCGGGTCATAACTCATAGCTTTGTGATGAGATAGTCATAGTTTTAGGGGCAATGAAAGTATGCATCTCGATACCGCTAAAAAATCGATTACAAATTACAATTTCAGTTATTACAGTTTTATTTTGACCCAATATCACGCTTTTAAAATGTAAGTATAGAAAAGTATATATAAATATATAATATATATATATTTATATATAAATATTTGTAGTAACAGATTGTTACTACCTTCAAACCCTTATACCCCCTCAGGAAAAAACTGTAATAACTGAAATTGTAATTACCGTAATACAAATAATCTTCAAAAATCCTTGGTTGTAACTACTCCTTGTCTTCCACAAAGCCATGGGATGAAAAGTCTCTCGTTGATAGGCTGTCTTGTTTGTTGTCAGCATTGGAATTCCAAATATTCTCTGGTTTATGTACTGTTTGCAATGGTACTTTAACAATAGAGTCAGAAGCCACTTTCTCATAGTCATTTGCAGAATGATCTGTTTGTTCCTTAAAACTTAAAAAGAAAAAATTTCTTCCCCAACCATTACCAAATATAACATCTAATGGTTCCCCTGTATCTTTCCATATTCTGACTCTTGCTGCAAATCCAAAATCAAATTTAACGGCAGTACTATCATATGTAAAAGTTACAGTATAGAACTTTCTTCCTATCTGTTTTCTTATTTGAGGGCGGCTGTCTCCTCCGTAATCCTCCTTTTTGAAAACTTGAACATCCGATACGTTAGCCTCTTTAAAAAATGGAACATACGCAGGACCAAAGGTCAAAGCCACGTTTCTTGCGCTATTTACAAGAGTACTATTGTCTAAGACCTCTGGTCGCTTGCATGAACTCAAGAATAGTGTACATAATACCGCTATTCCCCAAACTACAATCATTATAGATGGTATTTTTTTCATAATTCGTAATTTTTAAT
>OIYQ01000639.1_pt1 | contig 14107 bp, 6 predicted proteins | sample 1588311 | NCBI WGS metagenome assembly OIYQ01 (sample SAMN03283244) | human gut metagenome | biome: human-associated habitat; material: feces | host: Homo sapiens | place: Peru | collected 2012
AGTGAAACGCATCAATACCATAGGTAAAAAATGCGTCGGATTTTAAACGAATTTTGAACACCCTACCTTACAGGGCGATAGGCTTGCGTTCAAATAAACCCAGGGCGCTGCCCTGGGCTAAGAGTTTCTGCCCTTTCAGGGCGTGCTGCTATGAGTTTCTGCCCTTTACCTTTGCTTTACCCTTCGGCCAGCGATTTTCAATTCCCTTCGGCCGGTGACCGTTGGTTCAGGGCATGTGGAGCAAACTTCCGAAAGTTCAATTAACTTACATTCATAGTACATATTTTTCATCGTACAAAACATACAAGATAGGCAGACGTTCTTATGATAAGGAGATTGTTGACTGGTTTAGTTTTTATGCTTTTTGTTGGCACGGCATCAGCACAATATCGTGTCGACCGACTCATTACGGCCGGACGAAGTGCGCTTTATTATGAAGACTATGTACTCTCCATCAAGTACTTCAACCTTGCCATTGGCGCCAAACCTTATCTCTACGAGCCTTGGTATTACAGAAGTGTGGCTAAGTTCAACCTCGACGATTTCGTGGGGGCGGAGGGCGACGCCAATGAGGCTTTGAAACTCAATCCCTACATTAATGATATTTACGACCTGCGTGCGATTACCCGCATCCGACAGGGACGTTACGACGAGGCCATTTCCGACTATGATGCAGCTATCCGTTTAGAGCCCCGCAATCGCAACTATTGGTTCAACCGAGCCCTTTGCAAGATGGAGGACGGCAAGTATGACGACGCCCTCGCTCAGCTCGATTCCATCATCACCCGATGGGACAAGTTCTCGAAGGCCTATTCGCTCAAAGCCGAGGTCTATCTGCAGAAAAAGGACACGCTCAACGCTGAGAAATGGCTCGACAAGAGTTTGGTGCTCGACCCTTACGATGGCGAGGCCTGGACTACGCGTGCCTATGTGGCATTGGCGCGCAAGGAATGGAAGACTGCCGACGAGGCGCTTACCAAGTCTTTGCACTTCAAGCCCAACAACGTGAACAGTTACATCAACCGCGCCCTGGCACGCATCAACATCAACAACCTCCGAGGAGCGATGAGCGATTACGACAACGCCCTCGACATAGACCCCAACAACTTCCTGGCCCACTACAACCGTGGACTGATGCGCGTGCAGTTGGGTGACAACAACCGAGCCATCGAAGATTTCGACTTCGTCATCAAGATGGAGCCCAAGAACTTCATGGCCATCTTCAACCGAGCCTTGCTACACGATAAGGTGGGCGACCTGAAGGCGGCTATCCGCGACTACACGACGGTCATCAACCAGTTCCCCAACTTCTGGACGGGTCTGTCGTATCGTGCAGGCTGTTACCGTCGGTTGGGAATGACAGCCAAGGCCGAGCTCGACGAGTTCCGCATCTTCAAGGCTCAGATGAACAAGCACTTAGGCATTCAGCCCCGATGGAGCGCGAAGACCAAGAGGGCCATGCGCAAGCGTTCGGAGATAGACCCCAACAAGTACGCCTCGCTCGTGGTCGAAGATGCGCCCAAGTACGAGCATGAGTACAAGAGCGAGTATCGTGGAAAGGTGCAGAACCGTGTGGTCGAAGCCGGCTATCTGCCTATGTATCAGCTGTCTTACTTCCCCAACAACAAGAGTCTGAGCACCATTCAGGCTTACGACAAGGAGGTGGACGCCTTCAACATGACCCTCGACAAGAAAGCCAAGCACAAGCTCTACATCGTGTGCAGCAAGGACCAGCTCAACGAGGCCGAGTCGATGGAGCTCTTCTCCATGATCGATCGCCTGTCGGCCGAGCTCAGCGTGGCAAAGAGTGACGCCGAGAAAACCCACCTGCTGTTGCTCCGTGCCGTGGCCCATTCCGTGTTGCGCGATTTCGAGGCGGCCATAGCCGACTTTACCGAGTACGTGGGTCGTGGAGGCAAGAGCTCCATAGCCTACTGGCAACGTGCCGTCTGTCAGACCGAGCTCGACGAGTTCAACCTCTCCGAGGGCAAGGGCATTACCAATCTCCATTCTGCCGAGGCCGACTTCAGCGACGCCATCCGTCAGAACGGCAACAACGCCTATGTGTATTACAACCGTGGCAACCTGCATGCAGGGCGCAATGAGCTCTCCAAGGCCATCGACGACTATTCCATTGCCATCCGCATCGACTCCAACCTTGCCGAGGCTTACTACAACCGAGGCATTGCCCGTTCGAAATCTGGCAACAAGCAAGCCGCCATCCAGGATCTTTCCAAGGCTGGCGAGCTGGGACTCTACGATGCTTACGCCGTCATCAAGCGACTCAACAAGCAGAAGTAGGGGAGTTAGAGAAAACTTAAAAAATAAGAAATACATTTATAAATATATATGGTTATTTATCACTTAAAGAAAGCAAAAGCATGGTTCACGCTGGCTGTCCTTTCAGCCAGCCTCCTGATGCCCATGCAGACGAAGGCCCAGCGAGTGGCTGTCAAGACCAATGCCCTCTACTGGGCTGCCTCTACTCCCAACCTCGGAGCAGAGTTCAGGGTCAATCGCCACGTCACCTTCAATTTCGAGGCAGCTTACAACCGCATCAAGGTCTTCAACATCGACACCCGTGGCGCCATGATCACGCCCGAGGTGCGCTATTGGTTCAGCGCCCGTCCGCAAACAGGTCATTTTGTCGGAATTGCCGGCATAGGATGCCACTACAACTACGAGCGTGGGGGCAATCGCCATAATGGCGACCTCTATGGTGGAGGCGTTACCTACGGCTACAGTTTCGTGCTGTCGCGACGATGGAGTCTTGAGACGACCCTTGGAGTGGGAATGGCTCACGTGCAGGAGATGAGTTGGGGCAAGGACGAGTATGAGCCCGGCGAGGCCAATGTGAAAGGGTGGCGACCTATCCCCATCAAGGCTGGTGTAACCTTCGTGTATCTGATTAAGTAAAAAGCACAATTCCCTGGAAGCCACACACATACGAAGGCTTCCACGTGTATAGTTCTCTTTTTTATCAGCATAAGATTTCACAAAAATTTATCAGCATAAGATTTCACAAAAACGTATTTGCAAAACGTATGCATGAACATACTTATATATACATACAAAAAATAAGATAAGAATGCAATTTATGACTACTCATAACTTATTATTCATGAAGCCTCTTCGCTCCATTACTTTTCTTGTCGCCCTCTTCTTGCTCACCGTGTCGGACGTCTCCGCACAGGAGGTGATGCGAGTGCTGGGTACGGTAGTTGTCAAGTCGGACGGCTCACCCTGTATCGGTGTCAACGTTTCCGACGCCTCCACACGCCGTGTGCTTGCCATGACCGATGTCGACGGAACCTTTGCCGTCAACGTGCGTTCCAATGCCCGTCTGCGTTTCTCCATGGTGGGTATGAAGACCAAGGAAGTGGACGTGAAGGGCAAGTCGCGACTGCGCGTGGTGCTCGAAGAGGAGAGTGTCTCGCTCAAGGAGGTGACCATCTCGCAGAAGCGCATTACCGACAAGATCCTGCCCGAGCCAACCGACATCGAGGTCAGAGGCAACTATTTCCATGTGAAGACCCGTGTGCGTGTGCCCCGCGAGATGTTCTCGCACAACACCCGACTCGTGGTTCAGCCCGTGCTCAACAACGCCACCCGCAAGCAGGTGACCCTCATGAAACCGATGGTGTACGACGCACGCGAGTACAACGAGACGCAGGACCGACTCTACAGCTTCGACCTCAACGACTCGCTTGCCGGTGACCCTCTGGCACGCTACATCACCGTGAAGAGCGAGCAGACACGTGAGAAAGGCCGCCCCAACGACATCATAGGCTACAACGACTCCATCTACGTGGAGCACGTGAAGGACGACTTCTCCTGCGACGTCTATATGGCCATCGAGAACTACAACCGCATCCTCTACCGCGACACCACCATCATCGCCCGTGGAACCGTCAACCCCCTGCGCTTTCTCGACTACAGCTTTGCCGCCCACGAACTTACCGACTCAGCCTACTTCCCCAAGAAGGAGGTGCAGCTTCGCGACAGTCAGGGCAAGGTGAACCTCCGTTTCCCCGTGGGCAAGGCCGTCTTCGACAGCAGCGACCCGCAGAACGCCTCCGAGATCGACAAGCTCCGTCAGCAGATAGAGACCATTTCCCAGTCGAAGGGCGCATCGCTCAGCTCGCTCGAGCTCCGAGGTCAGTCGTCGCCTGAGGGACGCTACTCCCGCAACATGAGTCTGGCCAAGATGCGTATGGACTACGCCCTCGGCTTCCTGAAGCGCACCCTTCCTGCCGACATGACCCAGGGAATGACCTTCACGTCCGACGCCACGGTGGCTCCCTGGTCGCGTGTGGCCGAGATACTCCGCAAGGACACCCTTGCCAGCGAGGCCGACAGGGTAGAGGCCATCCTGGCTGCTCATCGTGACATCGAGGCACAGGGCAGAGCCATCCAGCGCCTGCCTTTCTATCACCAGATCATCGCCACCCGCTGTCTGCCCCAGTTGCGCCGTGTGGACTACACCCTGCACTACAACGTTTACCGCACCCTCACCATCGACGAGATAGCCCAGCTCTACGCCCAGGACTACAGCCAGCTGTCGAAGTATGAGTTCTTCAAGCTCTACCGTGCCGAGGCCGACACAGCGAAGCGCGTCGCCATGATGCGCCAGGCACTCGAGGTGTACCCCTCGTTCATGGCAGCAGCCAACGACCTCTCTGTGCAGCTCATCAACCATCGCCAGTACGACGCCTCCCTGTTGCGCCCCTTTGCCGGAGCGGGTGCCCCTCAGGAAGTCAACGTCAACCAGCTCATCACCCTGCTCAACGAGGGCCTTTATGCCTCTGCCGACTCCGTGGCCCATTTCGTCAACGACAACGAGTCGACCCACACCATACTGGCCGTCAACGCCGTTCTCAACAGCCGTTACGATGCCAAAAACTACGCCACCATCGCCAAGACCGGCAAGCGCAATGAGGTGGTGATGCTCCTTGCCATGAAGCTCGACGACGCAGCCCTGCGCATGAGCCGTCAGTTGCCCGACAACGAGGCTGTGAGCCACTATCTCCGTGCCATCTGTCTGAACCGTACCAATGACCCCACCGAGGCCTACGAGGAGCTGAAACGAGCCTTCGCCATGGACCCCTCGCTCAAGGAAATCGCCAAGACCGACGGCGACGTGACCGACCTCCTGTCTACGGATAAACAACAATAAACACACACACAGATCATCATGAAAAGAAAAGATTTCATCCTCATAAGCGCCCTCATCATGGCGGGCGCACCCCTCACCGGTAAGGCGCAGCTCTCGAAGAGCGCTCTCGACTATATGTTGCAGCGCCCACAGGTCACCAAGTCGTACAAGGACAAGAAGTTCATGGACCATCTGTTCATGGATTTCGGTTTCGGAGGCAATCTCATGGGCCGCCACAACGTCAAGCTGGGTCCCATCGCCGAGATGGGCTTGGGCGACTGGATCTCGCCCGAACACGGAGTAAGGCTCAACTTCTATGGCGGAGCCTACAAGATCAGCGGCAAGGAGACGAAATACGCCTCCGTGGGCCTCGACTATCTGCTCAACATCACCGCCATCGCCCAGCCCGGCACTCACTACAGCCAGCATCCCTTCGAGGTGTACGGCATTGCCGGCATCGACCTGTCGTATTCGCGTGAGAACAAGCACAACGACCACGGCTTCGGCGCTCACATGGGTCTGCGCGGACAGTATGCTTTCTCGCCCATTACCTACGTCTATGCAGAGACACGTGTGGGCGTGACGCAGGACAACGTGTCGCAGATGCAGACCTGGCGCAATCTTCGCCCTATGGCAAGCCTCACCATGGGTCTGGGCGTCCGTATGCCCGACGTGCGCAGGGGCAACATGCGTTCCTATTTCTCCACGCCCCACAGCTTTGCCGACGGACTCTTTGCCGGCGTGCAGGCAGGACCCCTGTTCCTGGGCAGCGCCCACGTCAGCGACTGGCACGACAACACGGGCATGAGCGTGGCAGTGTCGCTCGGCAAGTGGATCGACCCCTGCAACGCACTTCGTCTGAACCTCAACACCACCACCTTCATGCAGAACGACGCGACTCGTATGCGTGCCATAGGTGCCCGTCTCGACTATATGCTCAACCTGCACAATGCCTTCGGCGGACTCAAGCCCGAGCGACGCTTCTGGGTCAACGCCCTGGCGGGAATCGGCTTCAACTACTCGCGCGACTGGTACACCGAGTCGCGCTACAGTCTGAACGTAGGAGCCGGTCTGCAGGCCAATGTCCGCCTCTCGCGCGACATCGACTTCGTGCTCGAGCCACGTTTCGACCTCTACAACAGCCGGTGGGCGCCCAATGCCTATACGGTCGACAAGCTCGACGTGACCAGCTCGCTCATGGCTGGATTCGTCTACACCTATCACGAGGAAATGTCGCGTAAGGCCCATCAGGCAGAGGACAACATGAAGATGCGACGCAACAGCTTCGCCCTCACTGGAGGTATGGCGGTGCGCCTCTTCCAGTACGACGAGTGGAAGCGCTACATGCCTGTGGCACGCATCAGCTACACCCACTGGTCGGCTCCGATGGCAGGCTTCCGCTACAGTTTCCAGGGCATGTTTGGACGCCCCATCAACGAGCGCTACTACGGTGCGGCAACGGGCGGTTTCGACTGGATGACCGACCTCACGGCCGTCAGCTATGGTTGCGACAACTCGCGTGTGCTCTCCCTGCGCTCCGTGCTGGGCTTCAATCTTGGTGCCGACCACTCCGAGTACACCCGTCTCAACTCCGACCTTCATGCCGGTGGACAGCTTGCCCTGCGCCTCTCGTCGCACGTCAACCTGCTGGGCGAGGCACAGTTGGGCTATGAGTTCACCTCGCGCTACAAGGGCTTCCGTTCGCATCGTCTGCAGCCCCAGGTGCAGTTGGGTGTGGAGTACAACGTGCAGCGCAGCTCCCGCAACAAGGACCTCGACGAGGCTCCATCCCGCAGAAATTACGTCTTCCTGAGTGCCGGAACGGGTGTCTATACAGGCAACATGGGCGACGGAGGAAGCATCGGTCGCCGTCTCACTCTTCCCACCGACATCGGTTACGGCCATTGGTTCAGCTCTCTGAGCGGCATCCAGGTGGCTTTGGGCAACACCCTCGTGCCTTCGCCCAACCTGGGTAGCAAGACGCTCACAGCCCTTCGTGCCGACTACATGATGAACCTGAAGAGTGCCGTTACGGGCGAGCCTTCCGACGACGAACTGGTGCAGTTCACGGGTCTGCTGGGTGCCCAGGTGGCAGTAAGCACCAAGGAGCACCGCACGCCCAACTATGCTCCGGGTCTTCATGCTGCCATGCAGGCTGGCCTGCGCGTGTCGCCTCGTGTGGAACTGTATCTTGAACCTTCCGCCACGCTTTCTACCAAGAACCTGGAGGCTCCCCACTGGTGCAATCCTGCCGAGGTGGAACTGCGTCTCAGCGTGGGATCGAAATATCATTTCTAATGACTTTTTCGAGGGTGCGCAACTACTGACGGTACGTTTCGTACCCTCAGTAGTTTTACCATCACATAAGTTTTGCCTTACTTAAACTTAGTTTCGCGTGTATGAAAACTAAGTTTTCTTCCAACCCATCCCTCTGCTGACACTGACACTGACAGTCCGATTTTCCGCACCCTGTCTTTGATGAAATGAGAATGGAATGGTGAAGAAATGTTAATAATATATTTTTATATTTATATATATATTTATATATATAAATATAAACTTTCTCTTTCACCCTTTTCCCTCAAGGGGGGAGTTACGGAATTTTGGACTGTCAGTGTCAGTGTCAGCGCTTCTGTCCATTTTCGCCTGTTGACGCAGGCAAAAATTTGGTGGTATCGAAAATATTTTGTAATTTTGTGAGCAAAATAAAAAACGACACATGGGGGTGAGAATATACAAGATTTCTGAGTATGAGCATGCGGCCGAGATCAGGCAGTTTGATGCACTTTGTCGAATCCTGGGCGAGTTGGAGGCGCAGACGGGTGGGGAGTACGTGCTCGTGGGCAACTACAACATCGAGGGCGTGGAGCTCGATGCGCTGCTCTTCACACCGCAGGCGGCATTGGTGATAGAGTTCAAGAACTGGGGCGGCAGCATTGTGGCAGGTGAGAACGGCCCCTGGACCAGCGATGGCAGGACGATAGCAGGTGGAGCCTACGGCAAAAGTCCCTTCGCACAGGCACGGCTCAACCGAAGCCGAACCGCCGCAGGACTGCGCAAATATCTCGGATGTGAGCGCCTCGAAGTGGGAGTGGTGGTCGTGTTCAGCCGGGATGCAGAGATCGACGCCTCGGGCCTCTCGGAGAGTGTAGGGAAGTGGCTCTCCGTGTGCGACAACCGCCACCTGGGAGCTGTCCTCAGCAGCAGAAGTCAGGGCACAACCCTCGGCAGTAGAAGTCAGGGCGCACAGATCTTTACGGCCGAGCAGATGCGCGACATTCCCCGACGACTCAGGATAGAGGCCTACGATGTGCAGACGGCAGGCGAGGGGCTGGCAGGACTGCACGTGGAGAGTGTGGCGACCGACCTCTTCGAGCAGGTCGACCAGATACCCGCCGACATTGACATCCGTCTTCGCTACCGTCTGCTCAGCGAGGTTTTCCATCAGGCCGTGGAGGGAAAGTTGCAGCAGTCGAAGACCAAGTTTGCCGGCTTCTTCGCCAAGGTGGAATATCTGCTCACCGAGAACCGAGACAAGATGCGCGACGCCTCTCTCTCGGCTTCGGTCAACGCCTTCCGCATCCGCCTGCGCCGTCTGCAGAACACCCCACGAAATCCACAGAACGCTCCCGAATCCATTCTGACCGATGAGGAGCTGCGCCAGTCAGTCGACCACGACACAGCCGCTCTGTGCAAGTTTATCGCCCTCGTTTACGGCAGTCCTGTTCCTGCCTCTCTCGACCATCGTTTCCCCTATGTCGTGGCTTCCTATTACCGTCCGCTCTATCGCAAGGGCAGCGAGATGCGGGTCATCATCGACACCTGGGACGACACCCTCATCACAGCCACCGACAGCGAGACGGGCGAGTCGTGCCGCATCTACTATCGCAAGGCCGACAACCCGTATGCGCTGGGCGACCGAGCCTATCTGGCCGACATCCTGCTCAAGGGCGAACAGCTCAACCTCATCCTGCCCCGCGAGGAGGCTGGCATCATCTATCCCGCCATCATCATCTACAACCCCGACTATCTGATAGACGTCACCTCGCTGGCAGGATGCTTCTCCGAGCAGGAGACCGCCACCCCCTACGCCTACATGCTCAGGAAGCTGGCGCCAGCCTTCAGCAACGAGGCCATCATGCTGGGTAACTTTGCCGGACAGCTGCTCGACGAGGAGGTTTACCACGTAGACCGACCCTACGAGAAGAGCATGGCCGATTTCTGCGCCCGCAATGCCGTGAGCCTCGCCGTGACGCCCCTCTCAGACCATTTCCGTGCCGATGCCGAACTGCAGCGCCAGCACATTCGCCGTGCCGTGCAGGGAGCCCTGGCCGAGGCCTCGTCGGTAGCCTTCAGGCGCGACGGAAAGAACACCATCCTGGAGCCTTCCTTCTTCTCGCCCACACTCGGACTGCAGGCACGTATGGACTTCATACAGAAAGACCTCACGCTCATGGTGGAGCAGAAATCGGGCAAGGCATCCTACAAGTCGAGCCCCGAGACACCCCGCATTCGCCCCGACCACTATGTGCAGGCGCTGCTCTATCGCGCCATCTTCAGATACAACTACGGCGTGGCCTACAAGGACTTCCATTCCTACATGCTCTACTCGAAGTACGCCAACAGTCTGCTCGACATCGCCTCGGCGCCCGACCTACTCTTCAAGGCGCTCAGGCTGCGCAACCAGGTGGCATGGCTCGAACTGCTCCTCACGCGTGGCGGATTCCGCATCCTGGAGTCGCTCACCCCCGAGCACGTTTGCCCAGGCGAGAGCGGAATGTTGTGGGAACGCTACAAGCGGCCACAGCTGCAGGAGCTGCTCGACCGGGTGCGCACGGCCACACCCTTGGAGAAAGACTATTACTACCGCTTCCTCACCTTCGTGGAGAACGAGCAGATGCTCTCCAAGGTGGGCAACCGAACCAAGGAGGAGTCGGGATTCGCCTCGGTATGGAACTCCACACTCGACGAGCGACGCAACGCCGGCAACATCTATTGCGACCTGCGCATGATGCCCATCCGACAGGTCAAGGGAATGCCCATCGAGCGGGTGGAGTTCGCCTTCGCCGACGGACAGGACAAGGACGTGTCCAACTTCCGCAAGGGCGATATCGTCTTCTTCTATGCCTACAATCCCACCCTTGAGGGCGAGCCCAACGCCACACGCCACTATGTGTTCCGTGGGTCGATCGTCGACATTCACGAGACGAGGGTAGAGGTGTCGCTCCGCAATCCGCAGACCCAGCGCGAGGTGTTCGATGGCGAGGTGTGGGCGATAGAGCATGACTTTATGGAATCGTCGTACCGTGCTCTTTATCAGGGCCTTCAGCTCTTCCTCGAAGCCCGTCAGGAACGCAAGGACTTGCTCCTGTTGCAGCGCAAGCCGAGGGTCAACACCACACTCACACTCCAGGGCGACTACGCCAGCCAGGGCAACACGGAGTTCAACGACCTGGTGCTGCGCGTGAAGCAGGCCCGGGACCTCTACCTCATCATCGGACCTCCCGGCACGGGTAAGACCTCCTTCGGCATGGTCAACGTGCTGAAGGAACAGCTCATGGAGGAAGGCACGTCGGTACTGCTGCTCTCGTTCACCAACAGGGCTGTGGACGAGATGTGCAGCAAACTGGTAGGCGAGGGCATCGATTTCGTGCGCTTGGGCAGCGAGCTGGGCTGTCATGAGGCTTACCGCTCCCACCTGCTCGGCAAGCGGTCGGAGGCGTGCCGCGACGGCCGTGAAATCAGGCAGATGATAGAGCGTTGCCGTGTGTTCTGCGGCACCACCACAGCCTTCAACAGTCAGATAGCCCTCCTGTCGATCAAGCATTTCGACCTGGCTATTGTCGACGAGGCCTCCCAGATACTCGAGCCCCAGATCGTAGGTCTGCTCTCGGCGAAGAATGCACGCACGGGCGAGCACGCCATCGCCAAGTTTGTGCTCATAGGCGACGAGAAACAGTTGCCAGCCGTCGTGCAGCAACAGGAGTCGGAATCTGTGGTGCAGGAACCCAACCTGCGGGCCATCCACCTCACCGACTGCCGGCTCTCGCTCTTCGAGCGCCTCATCAAGGCTTATCGCTCCGAGGGTGTCAACAACGAGTACAGCTACATGCTCACCCGCCAGGGACGTATGCACCGCGAGATAGCCCTCTTCCCCAACTATGCTTTCTATCAGAACAAGCTCATCCCCGTGCCCCTGCCTTATCAGGAGGAGCCCACGCCGCTCACCTCTGAGAGCCACGACGGGCTGGAGGCATTGCTCACCACCCGCCGCATCGCCTTCGTCACCTATCCCGAGCCACGACAGACAGGACTCGACCCATGGCAGCAGGAGACCTCCGACAAGGTGAATCTCATCGAGGCCAGGATGATTGCCGCCACGGTGCATCGCATCTACCTCATGGATCCAGAGGGCTTCGACAAAGACCGCACGGTGGGCATCATCGTGCCCTATCGCAATCAGATCTCCACCATACGCAACGAGATAGACAGCTACCACATCGAACCGCTCCACGACATCATGATCGACACCGTGGAGCGCTATCAGGGAAGCCAGTGCGAGAACATCATCTACGGCTTCACCATCAGGAAATACTATCAGTTGGGTTTCCTCACCGGCAACCAGTATGTGGACCGTGCTTCGGGCGAAATCATCGACCGCAAGCTCAACGTGGCGATGACCCGTGCCATGAAACATCTCATCATGATCGGCAACGCCAGACTCCTGCGCGAGAACGTCATCTTCTTCAAGCTCATGGAGTTTGCCCGTAACAGGCAGAGCTATTTCGACATCTCGCCCAGCGAGTATGTGAGCGGAAACTTTGTCGTTGGGGAAGCAGGGTCTCTCGATTCGGCAGGTTCTGTCGGCTCGGCTGATTCTGTCGGTTCGCTCGGCTCTTGCGATGGACAGAGAAATGCGGTTTCCCCGGTCGTGGAATTATCATCTGATGAAACCTTTGACCGTACGTTTCGTACGGTCGTCGAAGAGCCCGTCAAGGGCGATGCGATGACCCGTTGGCCCCAGTATGTTTTGGGCAACGAGTTTGCCACCAACCAGGCGCTCATCGACTATGGCAGGAGCCATTTCGTGCAATCCAAAATCATTCAGACTGACCTCAAGGATGCCTCGGGCAGAAACCGGATGCGCACCTTCACGCCCGCCGACCAGGTGCTCGTTTACTGTCACAACATGATGCCAGTCCACTATGCCTGCGCCAAGCTGATGTACGGCTCGGTTCGGGAGTGGGTGGAGGAGAGGCTCTCCTCCTCCTCCCTGCGCACCATCTCGGTGCATCTGGGTTGCGGACCAGCCACCAATGCCCTGGCTTTCATGCAGGTTTTCGGCGACAAGATAGGATGTTTGGAGTACGAGGGAGTCGACATCTCGGAGAGCATGCATCAGATGGGCGAGCGGATGCTTCATGCCGCTTACGCCGACCGGGTGGTTTATCACAAGCTGAGCCATTTTGAGGAGTTGAATGACGATGATTGGAATGCTTTGTCCAGCGTTCCTACGGTCATCTTCTTCCATTTCTCGTACATCTTTGCGAAAATCGGTCCCCAGTCAGCCGAGAAGTTGGCTACACGCATCGCTTCCGTCATGGCTTCCCATCCTCTCAACAGATATGTTTTCTTCATCCAGCAAGCCGATGCCGACCGTTGTCTCAAGAGTTATCGTGTGTTCCGTAAGGCGCTCTCTGCCCGGGTTCATTTTGTGAAGGGGGGCTGCGCCTCGGCAGTATGGAATGCGGATGCTTCTCATGTGCAGGCGGATGCTTCTCATGTGCAGGCGGATGCTTCTCATGTGCAGGCGGATGCCCTTTCCTTTCCGTTCTCTTATGAGATTTGGGAGGGATAGCTTCCTAAGGAGTCCAGCGAACATACTGTTTGCTCAAGTTTCGCAAGTGGTTTATGTACGGGCTGAAGGCCCAAAAGCTCTTAGCCCAGAGCAATGGATACAAGCAGCACGCCCTGAAAGAGCAGAAGCTCTTAGCCCAGGGCAATGGATACAAGCAGCACGCCCTGAAAGGGCAGAAGCTCTTAGCCCAGGGCAACGCCCTGGGTATAATGGCAATCGGCAATGCGCCCTGTAAGGGCAAAAGCTTTAAAACTCCTAACAATTTATAAGGCTTTTGCCCTTACAGGGCGACAAGTTTGCGAACATGATAACCCAGGGCGCTGCCCTGGGCTAGGAGCTTCTGCCCTTTCAGGGCGTGTGGGGCAAAAACTTGCGAAACTTCAGCTGTTTGTGCGTCCCCCAAGAGTCCCGTTTCTCTCTCTCAGGGCTTATCATTTTTTAAGGGGTCTGAATCTGGTGATCGACTGTTCTAAATGTCACGAAATAAGGAATATATGTACTCTTTGATTTTTTTTCGAATGCAAAACTATTTCGTAATTCAGGTTTTTTGATTACCTTTGCAGCCGTATGAAAAAAAGAAAGATGAGATTTATCTGGGCGATGGTTGGCCTGTTGGGGCTGTCGTTCGTCAGTTGTGACAAGGTGTTCGACGTGCATCCTTATGATGTGAATGTCAAGGGAGAGAAGAATGTCAACGCCAAGCAGATAGTGAAGATAGAGGAGGCGACGAAGGACAAAACCACCTTTCGTTTCGCCTTTATCAGCGACTCACACCAGTGGCTCAATGACCTGAGTGACGAGGTGAGCGACATCAACCGTAGGCCAGATATCGACTTTGTAATTCATGGTGGCGACATGACCGACTTTGGTGGCACACTGGAATTTCTCTGGACTCGCGACCGGCTCAAGAAACTCAACAAACCCTTTGTGGCACTCTTGGGCAATCACGACTGTCTCGGTACAGGGACAAAGGCTTACCAGGTGACTTTTGGCAATCCCGACTTTGCTTTTATCGCAGGCAGAGTGAAGTTTGTGTGCCTCAATACCAATGCCATCGAGTACGATTATTCGCAACCAGTTCCCAATTTCGACTT
>OIYQ01000641.1_pt1 | contig 14102 bp, 8 predicted proteins | sample 1588311 | NCBI WGS metagenome assembly OIYQ01 (sample SAMN03283244) | human gut metagenome | biome: human-associated habitat; material: feces | host: Homo sapiens | place: Peru | collected 2012
CAGCACCTTTCCTTGTACTCCCTCACTGCATGCCCTTACAATATAGGCAATAGAAAAAGGCGCTGCTCCTAACAGCCCAAGCCAGCCAATAGCTGATAGCCCAATCGCAACGGTCGGGCCTACAAATATCATGATAACAACCGGTGTAAGCATTAAGAGAAGTGCCACTACGATGCAAAAACCACCTACTATATAAAATGGTATTAATGCATATTTGATAATCCTTGTGCAAATGAGCAGCTGTACTCTGCTTATTCTTTTCCCAAGGATAAGCACCACAGCCAGATTAACCAGTCCCAAAACAATCGGCATGACCATTATCCAGCCCGCATCAAAGCTGTCTGTTGATTCCTGCATATTGCATATTATCCAAAATAAAACTGGCATCATATACGTTCCAAGCACATATATTACAGGAACTACATAAATAGCTCGTGATACTTTATTTGATTCATTCATTAAAAATAATCCTCCCTTTTATAAACATTCACATTCTAATCATTTAGCGCCTACAGCTTCTCTCCCGCTACCCTGCATCTCTTTCTGCAAAAAGCGATGCCGTAAGCTAAAATATCGCACCTGCCCTCTTCGCGGAGAGTCTCATCATATCTCTTCTGCTTTATCTGAGCCATCGCAGCATCGCAAGCTGCGTCAAGCCCCTTAAACTCCTTAGCATATTTTACCTCGATAACAATGCCTAAATCAGGATTCTCAGGCTTTATAAGTATGTCACTAAAGCCATCTCCCGACTCACGATTGGACTTGATGAGCCAGTCCGGATTGCTTCCTCTAAGCAATCCAAGAAGCAGGCCATGATAAAAGTTTTCCTTCATATCATCAGGTGCCTTTGTATCAAGTATGCTTATCATTCGCCCCATCACAATATTGAGCTGCCTTGCAAGAATCGTCTCGTCTTTATCTAGAATCGCCTTTGATAAAAGCTTCATCGTATCATTGTCATTTGCGACAACCGCCTTGAACCATTCCTGAATCTGAAGTACAAATACCTCACGCACTTCTTTGTTTGGTATGACAAGCTTGTAAGCATAGCTTTCACTATCAGGAAGCTTTATCTCCCCTATTTTGGTAAGGTAGCCTGTAGTAAAAAGCACACTCCATATATTGTCAATTGTATTATCAATTTCATCGTATGTCAGGTCCAGACGAATGACTTTCTCAATAGCTTCACCTGCAATCAAACGCTCAATCTCATCCTTTGTCGATGAATCAGCCCTATTGATAAGACGCCTCACCAGACTGTTTCCACTGCTGTTTATCCAATATGTCTGAGGCTTTGCATCACTGTCGTCACGCAGATGATCCGCATGATTAATCACATCCCAAGGGCAGTAGACATCAGCCTTGCCGAAGTGATATCCGTCATACCACTCCTTTACCTCGTCAAAATGTGAATCCATTCCATAATCCGACAGCAGCTTTCTCACCTCTTCATCAGTAAAACCGAACTGCTCATCAAAACGCGAATCTGTAATCGACATTACCTTGAAATTGTTGAGTCCGGTAAATATGCTTTCCTTTGATATGCGAAGGCACCCTGTCAGCACCGCAAACTGCAAAAATTCATTAGTCTTTAGTGCCTGCCCAAAAAGGCCTCTGATGAGAGAAACCATCTCCTTGTAATAACCATTCTGAAAGGCCTTATCCAGCGGAACATCATACTCGTCTATAAGGATAATAGTCTTCTTTCCATAGTGTGTACACAATAACTGCGACAGACTCTGAAGACTCGATACAAGAAGCTGCGCATCCATCATATATTTTCCATCGCACTGCGAAATGATAGCCCTATACCTATCCTTATCGTTTTCAGAAAGTGCCTCACTACACTCCAAAAACCTGAATCTTTCTGCTTCCTTCCCAATGATCTCAGTAATCATGTATCTTGCATCATCAAAGGAACTCCCTTCAACACCCTTCAATGACAGGAAAATAACCGGATACTTTCCCATATACTCATCACACAGCTCTTTATTACCTGAAATATATAAGCCATCAAATAATGCTTTATCTGTGCCAATATCAAAAAAACTCTTAAGCATGCTCATATTAAGAGTTTTTCCAAAGCGGCGCGGACGTGTAAAAAGCGTCACCTCACTCCAGTTTAATAAAAGCTGCTCAATAAGCCTTGTCTTATCCACATAATAAAAATGCGATTCTCGCAATTTCCTAAAATCATCAATTCCAACCGGTAACTTCAAAGTATTTGCCATAAAAGCCTCCACAAAAATAATCCGCTATACTTAGCTATAGTATAGCGGATTAACAGTCAAAATACAATCTAAGATTGTGGTAGCTTATTCTGCTTTCTCAACAGATATTATCTTTCCCTCAAACGGATCGACCTCTGAAATAGTTCCGGTATATTTTACAGTCACCTTATCTCCGCTTGCTACACTCTCGAGTCCGTCCGGCTTTTCATCGAAGGTAAAGCTGTATGGTGTATCCTTATCATCTGTCACTACAAACATGAAGTCCTTTATGTCATCGATTGTTCCGGTAAGCTCCTTCTCTTCCTGTGAACCCTTATCACCTTCATCCTGAGCCTCAGCCTGCTTTGCATTTTCGGTGCCTGCTGCCTTATCCTGCTTTGTATTGCTCTGTCCGCAGCCTACAAACAAGCCTGCGCAAAGCATAGTTCCTATGACAATCGTAATCAGTTTTTTCTTCATTATGATATACCTCTTTCTTTATTTATAAGCACTACTATGAGTACGTTTTCTAAAGAGTACTCTCCTATCAGCCTAAAGTAAATAGAATACATAAAATATTAAAGAAATCTTACGAATTACTGCTTTTTTGAGCCTCTTGCGAGCCTTGCAGGATACCATTTTTCAAACCATCCGGTAAAAATGCCCATCAATACAGGCATCAGATTGTTTACGACAATAAGTGCGGTTCCAATGCCTGCCTTTTTCAGCAGAAAGGTCCATACAGCCGTCAACACGTATAATACTCCCCATGCTGCCGCAAGTATATAATTCGTCTTCATAAAGAGAGGATTTTTATGTGCGGCTTCACCGCCATAATTGTATTTCACATATGTTGCGCATAAAGGCTCCTTTGTCAGGCATGAAACCAGCCAGAACAGTCCAAACACCAGGTATCCGATATCTGTTGATATGTCACCTGCTCCTGTCAGGCTTGCTATCGCAGAAAGTATGGCAACAGCCACAATTGAGAGCTGATCCCATATTACAAATTTGTGTTTTCTCATAATAAAAGGCATAGCGGCTGCCACCAAAAGAGCAATCACAGAACCCTTTTCAGTATTGACAGAAACTGCTATCCAAAACGCAATCCATGGTATGAGCATTGTCATCATGGAAGGATTTTTCTGCACCTGAACACCTTGTGATGTTTTTTCTGTTTCTTTGACTGCCGATGTGCTTCCGAAGAATTTATCCCAGTTTACCATCAAGGAAAAATCACCTGTTACCGTATACATCTGCTTTCCCAATGCCTCTGCGCCACCTATCTCACCTCGGGAAATAGCCAACCATACCGTAAAAGGCGTATCTATGCGGGTAGTCGGAGTAAGGCTTTGATCTGTAAGCACCTCACTGCCTTTACCATCAAGCTTTATCTGATATGTATGCTTCAAATCGGTATAGCATATCTCAAGCACACGTTCCTTTCCATCATAGGCATCCTTATTGTATAATGCTGCCATCTGTCTGGTGAAAACAAGGTCATCCGCTTCCTTTTCTCCTGTTGTTCTGCTGATTCCCCAGCTGGCATCCGCCATACTTTCAAATACATCCCTTGGATATAAAATAGTATGGAGCGCCGCTTCTGTTTTTTCAGATATTTTTCCTGTGATGGCATATTCTGCCCCGGCACTTTTTACCGTAGCCAGATATTCGTCAGTCCTCTTTGACAGCTCTTTTACACGAAACAGCTCACCCTGACCACAAAATATGGTTGTATAATGCCCTTTTCCAAGGAAATGGTCAAACATCCGCAATACACTGTCATAGTTTCCAACAGCAGAATAAAAGCCACAGGTAGAGATTAGCACATGCCTTTTGCCTTCCATGTCATATCTGCAATCATGGCTGCCGCTTCCGTATCCGCCATCCTTTGTACTCATAAACGGCAGGCTCATGGGAAGCTGCCTGTCAATCACGTTCTTTAGTATTCCCGGCACATTAAAATAGTACAGAGGAAACGACCACACAACAATATCCGCTTCAAGCATTTTCCCAATAACAGTCTGCATATCGTCATTTATGCAGCACACCCCCGGTGTCTTCTGCCAGCATGCAAAGCAGCCCTTACACGCCCCTACATTCATTGAGGCTACATGCATTTCATCAATGGATATAGCTTTATTTTTGCTCTTATATCCTTCTTTGAAGCCTTCTATAAAGCTGTTTGCAAGCTTTAACGAATTGCTTCGTTTGCCCTTTGGGCTTCCGTTAATCAGAAGTATGTTCATGCTTTATGCCCTCCTGTAAGTATATAGTTAATTTTAGTATAGCGGATTGACAGGCAAAAAACAATTAAAGTTTAGACTCAGAAACAATACCATAATTATACATTCAAAATTCATTCAAATTCTTAAGTATGCCTTGTAATTATAGTACTATGATAGTAAAATAAAGCTATATTATTTACGAATCAGGAGAATTCATATGGGTTACGATGAAAAAATTTTTAAAGCAAAGGCGAATGTCAAGGCACGCAGATTATGGCTTGTTTTTGCTATTCTGCTGACCGCAAATTATGGTACCGACACAGCAAATGGCTCTTATTCCATGAGTAATTATATCATTTTTCTTATTTTATGCTGGCTGCCTTTCGTGTGTGGTGACATACTTCTAAAAATGAAAGGGAAGGATAATGATCATTACCGGCTTGCATTTGTCATCGGATATGGTATTTTTTACGTATTTCTTTTGTGTACGACAACCTCACCGATTGCATTCACCTACATTCTTCCGATAATCAGCCTTATTGTAATATTTAAGGATGAAAAATTCATGATTTACTGCGCTGTTGCAAATATGCTAAGCCTTATTGCAAGTATTACATTTCACATATTAGTACTGGGTCAGAACACTGCTGTAGACCACAAAAACTATCAGCTTCAGATAGCATGTCTTTTACTTTGCTACATAGGCTATATCATGTCGGTGCGTCACCTGACTGAGTCAGATGCTGCACTCACCGAAAGCATAAAGTCTGATTTAAACCGTGTTGTCACGACAGTTGAGCAGGTTAAAACTGCCAGCAACACCATAATGGACGGTATAACCGTGGTCCGTGAGCTTGCTTCTGAAAACAAGCATGGCTCAGATGTTGTCGTCGATGGGATGAATGAGCTTACCGGAAATAACAAGCAGCTTCAGTCCCACACTGCTTCTTCCCAGGAAATGACTACCGATATAAGCTCACAGGTTGAGAATGTTGCAGCCATGATAAATGATATGGTTTCCCTGACAACCGAATCCGGCAAGCATGCCAAGGTCAGCTCTGAGGACCTTGAAGGTCTTGCCCAGACAGCAAAAACTATGTCTGAGCTTTCTACAGAGGTTGAAAACATCCTGACTACATTCAGAAATGAATTTGAGATGGTTAAAAATGAAACCGGAACAATTGACAACATTTCAAACCAGACAAACCTCCTCGCTCTAAACGCTTCTATTGAGGCCGCTCGTGCCGGCGAAGCAGGTAAGGGCTTTGCTGTTGTTGCTGAACAGATCCGCACTTTAAGCACTGAGACGAGAAATTCATCCGGTCAGATCAGTGAGGCGCTCTCACGTCTTGACGAGATTTCCGGAAAGATGACAGCATCCATCGAAGAAACACTCCGGCTCATCCAGCTTACTCTTGAGAAGGTAATGCAGACCGGTGAAAATGTAGAGATGATCACAAAGGATTCCAATAAGCTCGGTAGCCATATCCGTGAAATCGACACCGCAATGCAGGAGGTTGAAGCATCTAACCAGCAGCTTGTCGACAATATGGAAAAGGTATCTGACATCGTAGAAACCATGACCTCATGTATCGATGCATCTGACGCGATAAGCCGCAAGATGCTCAGTAAATATGATGAAAGTGCAACAAATATCAATAATATCGAGACTGTTATCCAATCTCTCATGCACGAGCTCGGAGTTGGTGGATTTATGGGACTTGATGATATCCGCCCGGGTATGAAGGCCAAAGTGATCCTGACAGATGTACAGACCGGCAACGAGTTCCATTGCGAAGTAAAGGCTGTTGGCGAAAACGGTCTTAAGCTTGTATCAGGCGGCTTATCTGTAGACTCATCCAGACCTTGCAATCTGTATGTTACAGTTGGCAATGTAATGTACTGCTGGAAGGATCTCACAATCACAGATGACCTTGTTATAACAGTCAATACGCAGCCTGAAATCTTGAACCGTAGGAAATACCCTCGCATGGATTTATCAAACAATTGCACTATCAAGCTTAAAGGAACTGATACCACATTCAAGGGCACACTTGACAATATAAGTGCAAACGGCTTTGCATTTTTGACAAAGGATCCTTATTTCGTGGATCATAAAGGAGCGAAGGTTACTATCTCGATAGAGGACTTTGCGCTTGCTGACCACTCAGTATTGGATGGATATGTAATCCGCTGCTCAAATAACGATGGAACATATATCGTCGGCTGCCAGATGCCTGAGGATAATTATTATATCCAGACATATGTCGATGAACAGCTTCGTGCTCACTCATAAAAATAAAAGCTATGAAAGCCTTTAACCGGGCTCTCATAGCTTTTTTGATTGATAATCTTCTATCCTATTATCTTCTATCTATTATCTTTATCTTCTATCTGCATGATGTTTTTCCTTCTCTGCATACATACGGCTGTCTGCTATCTTTAACAGGCTCTCAACTGTGTCAGCATCGGACGGATAAAGTGCATATCCACTGCTTACTCCGATTTTGATTTTATGACCATGTATGTTATATGGGTTGCATATAACTCTTTGAAGCCTCTCTATGCCCTCTAAGCAATTTTTTTCATCTGCATTTTCATCTATTATACATGCAAACTCATCGCCTCCAATACGGAATGCATAATCGGCTGTTCGTATGCTGTTTATAATGCGCTTTCCTACATTACAAAGGACCTCATCTCCTGCCGGGTGGCCATATGTATCGTTGACCGGCTTAAAAAAATCAAGATCCATAAAAATCAGTGCGAATGCTTTTCCTCTCTGAACTCTCATATTCATGATGGTATCAAAATATCTCTTATTATATAGCTCTGTAAGCACATCCGTGTTTGCCAGATCTGCCATCTTATGCTTTTCGCCTATATTCTGCGAGACAAGCAGATACTGCGTCAGTCTGCCATCCTCCCATCTTGCTGGAATAACGGTCATTGAAAGAAATAGCTTGCTGTTGTTCTCTGCACATTCAAATTTAAAATAATCATGCTCATTTTTAATTTTACTATAAATATTTTCAAGAGAAAGCAGCTCAGAGATTTTTTTATTTTCATCCTCTGAAAGCAGGGTGTATCTGTTTGATATAGCCTCCACCAGATCACTGTAGCTGCCACGCTCAGGATAAAGCTTTCGAGCCAGTCTCTCATGATATTCGTACGTATCATTTTCAATATCACACAGTGCGTATCTGTCCACAATTCTTGCCAGACTGTTCAACAGCATATCAGAGATTTCCTTTTCATGAGATACTGCCATAACAGTGAGCTTTTCCTTCTGAAGCTTGAGCCTGGTATTCTTCATTACATACATAAAAATAAGCAGGATTACGCAGATAAACATTATGCCTATAAGTAAAATTGTACTGTACTGCACCTGAAACATGAATGAGCTGACAGCCTTTGCTTCAACGATACCTACTATAGACCAGTCCTTTATTCCGGTAGGCTGATATGTCATATAATAATCTTTTTTATTGTATGAAAATGCAAAACAGCCATCACTGCCATCAGCTATATTTGTCTTTACATCGTAAAAATCATCTGTATCGTAATCTGTTGCATTATCACCTATGAAATTAATCAGATTATCAACCATATCATCAATCTCTGTCTTTGGTTCGATTGAGAGTATGACATTGCCTGCCGAATCAACAATATAACAATCACTTTGGTCTTTATAGGCCTTGTCTCCGAGCATCCTTTCCACGTCCGTATTATCATAGCTCACAGCAAGCCCCGTATATGAAATTCCATCCACAGTAATCCCATCAGACGGATATGCAAAAAGCACCTTTCTCACGCCCTTTGTAGATATATAGCTGGATATCACAGGCTCATTTGCCTTAAAAAGCTCATTGAATGCATCTTTTGCATTATCAGCCACTCCGCTTCTGCCTTCTATGGTGATAAACTGATTCTTCTCATTAAACAGGTAAAAATCACTGTAATGCCACTTTTCCTTTTCCCTGACAAAATCATTCCACTGCAGACCACTGTCGTTATTAAGTATTTTGGTCAAATAAACATTCCAGTCAGAAAGAACGTTCCAGTTGCGTTGCGCAAACATATTAAAGGTCTGGTTCACCTGACTGTATGAGGCTTTGACATTTGATGTACCCTCATTATATATCTGGCGGCTCATATATACATTGTAGCTATGAATGCTGAATATTATGATACCTAGCAATGCACAGGTTATCACAATTGTACGGATGTTCTTCTTTTTTATAATCATAAATGTGTTCTCCATACCTTAGTACCTACATCGTATCTGTGCTTCGTTCTCTATTCATATCACATATACTTGTATTTCTAGTACTAATTATACAACATATAGTGCCTACAATCTATACTCTTGGCGCGAAATGTCGTTTTCAGGGTGTGAAATGCAGATTGGCAATAAAAAACAAGGGAAAGTACTAAATACTTTCCCTTGCATAAATTATATATAGACTTTTAAATTAGAACCTTTGTCTATTTTGCCTGCTCTGCGATAGCAGCCTGTGCTGCAGCAAGACGAGCGATTGGTACACGGAATGGTGAACATGAAACATAGTCAAGTCCAATCTTGTGGCAGAACTCAACTGATGAAGGATCTCCACCGTGCTCTCCACAGATACCAACGTGAAGGTTAGGATTAACTGGCTTTCCAAGCTTAATAGCTGTCTCCATTAATTTACCAACACCTGTCTGGTCAAGCTTAGCAAATGGATCGTTCTCGAAAATCTTGTTGTCATAGTAAGCGTTAAGGAACTTACCTGCATCATCACGAGAGAATCCAAATGTCATCTGTGTAAGGTCGTTTGTACCGAAGCAGAAGAAATCAGCCTCTGTAGCAATCTCATCAGCTGTAAGGGCAGCTCTTGGGATCTCGATCATTGTACCAACATGGTACTTGATGTCAGCATTTGCAGCAGCGATCTCAGCATCAGCTGTCTCAACTACAATCTTCTTAACGAACTTAAGCTCTTTGATCTCACATACTAATGGGATCATGATCTCAGGCTCGATATCCCAGTCTGGATGAGCTTTCTTTACATTGATAGCTGCACGGATAACAGCCTTTGTCTGCATCTTAGCAATCTCAGGATATGTAACTGCAAGACGGCATCCTCTATGACCCATCATTGGGTTGAACTCATGGAGTGACTCACAGATAGCTTTGATTTCCTCTACTGACTTATTCTTAGCCTTTGCAAGCTTCTCGATGTCAGCATCCTCTGTAGGAACGAACTCATGAAGAGGTGGATCAAGGAAACGAATTGTTACTGGGCATCCCTCAAGAGCCTCGTATAATTTCTCGAAATCTCCCTGCTGATATGGAAGAATCTTGTTAAGAGCTGTCTCTCTCTCCTCTACTGTATCAGAGCAGATCATCTCACGGAATGCAGCGATTCTCTCTGGATCGAAGAACATATGCTCTGTACGGCAAAGTCCGATTCCCTCTGCACCAAGCTCACGAGCCTTCTTAGCATCTGCAGGAGTATCTGCATTTGTACGAACCTTAAGTCTTCTGAACTCATCAGCCCATGCCATAACACGTCCGAACTCACCAGCGATTGAAGCATCAACTGTTGGGATGATTCCAGCGTAGATGTTACCTGTTGTACCATCGATAGAAATCTCAGATCCCTCTGTGAATGTCTGTCCTGCAAGTGTGAACTTCTTGTTCTCCTCGTCCATATTGATATCACCACAACCAGATACACAGCATGTTCCCATACCACGTGCAACTACGGCTGCGTGAGATGTCATACCACCACGAACTGTAAGGATACCCTGAGCAGCCTTCATTCCTGTGATGTCCTCTGGAGATGTCTCAAGACGTACAAGTACGACTTTCTCTCCTCTTTCAGCCCATGCCTCAGCATCGTCAGCTGTGAATACAACCTTACCACAAGCAGCTCCTGGAGATGCTCCAAGACCCTTTCCAAGTGGAGTTGCAGCCTTAAGTGCAGCAGCATCGAACTGTGGATGTAATAATGTATCAAGGTTACGAGGGTCGATCATTGCAACAGCCTCAGCTGGTGTCTTATGTCCCTCATCTACTAAATCGCAAGCGATCTTAAGAGCAGCTGGAGCTGTTCTCTTACCATTACGGCACTGAAGCATATAGAGCTTCTTGTTCTCAACTGTGAACTCCATATCCTGCATATCATGGTAGTGATTCTCAAGAGTCTCACAAACCTTAAGGAACTCAGCGTATGCCTCTGGGAACTCCTGCTCCATCTGAGCGATTGGCATTGGAGTACGAACACCGGCAACAACGTCCTCACCCTGTGCATTGATAAGGAACTCACCCATAAGTTTGTTCTCACCAGTTGCAGGATCACGTGTGAATGCAACACCTGTACCTGACTCGTTATTTAAGTTACCGAATACCATTGGCATTACGTTAACAGCTGTTCCCCATGAATAAGGGATATCGTTATCTCTTCTATAAACATTTGCACGTGGGTTGTCCCATGAACGGAATACAGCCTCGATAGCAAGCTTTAACTGCTCTACAGGATCTGAAGGGAAGTCTGTTCCTAACTGATTCTTGTACTCAGCCTTGAACTGCTCTGCTAACTCTTTAAGGTCAGCTGCTGTAAGGTCTACGTCAAATTTAACACCTCTGTCCTCTTTCATCTTGTCGATGAGCTGCTCGAAGTATTTCTTTCCTACTTCCATAACAACGTCTGAGAACATCTGGATAAAACGTCTGTATGAATCATATACGAAACGCTCGAATGCTGGATCTGGGTTACCAGCGATCATAGCTGCAACAACATCATCATTAAGACCAAGGTTAAGGATTGTATCCATCATACCTGGCATTGAAGCTCTTGCACCTGAACGAACTGATACGAGAAGAGGATTCTTAAGGTCACCGAATTTCTTTCCGTTAACCTCTTCCATCCATTTTACACCTTCCATAGTCTGAGCCATAATCTCATCATTGATCTTACGTCCATCCTCATAGTACTGTGTACAAGCCTCTGTAGTGATTGTGAAGCCCTGTGGTACAGGAAGTCCAATCTCTGTCATCTCAGCGAGGTTAGCACCCTTACCACCGAGAAGATTACGCATGGTCATGTTACCCTCTTTGAAGGTATATACCCACTTGTTTGCCATTTTGCAATTCCTCCTAAATTTTATTTCTGGTATGGTAAAAAAACCATCCATATACTTGATTAATGTGTGCCCTTATACAAGCGCACACATTAATAATACCATAATTTCAACAAATATCAACTAATTTTTGCTATCTTTTCCCTTATGTTTCATACTATTTTTTTGAACACGGATAGATTTAAAATTCTTTACTATGACAAATATCATAATTGCAAGAATTGCAACTATCCCAAGTGCTCCTATAGCTAACGGAACAACCATTCCACTCTCGCTGATCATGGTGGCAAGCGGTACCTGCTCGTCTTTTATATCATGCCTATTATCGTTTGCCGCCTGCGGTACCTGCTCATCTGCTATATCAGTATTTGGCTGTGCCTGTGGTGCCTGGATGCCATCCTGCGGATTATTCTGTCCGTCAGGCACTATTGTATTGCCGGCATTTGCTCCATCTGCGGCCCCATTATTTGTTGCTCCTGCTGCATTGCCCGCTGCATTTGCTGCTCCTGCGGCTGCCTGATTGCCGCCTGCCGCAGTATTGTCATTTGCTCCATTTCCGGCAGCAGCCATGCTGGAGGCAGCCCTTGAATATACAAAGTTAAACACGTTTTCTGATGCATTTGACGATAGCTTACCTGTCTGATTATAGCTGTCCGGAATATATCCATCTATATACAGATATGCTATGACGGGTTCATCGCCCACATTACCATAATAGGTACGGCTTTCAGCCAGCTTATTGCCATCTGTGTCCACATAGTTGACTGTATATTCAGCAAGCTCGCCCGGTATGCCATATGCCACAACATAGTCCTGATCTCCTGATACGAGAAAAGCCGATTGTGCAACCGTATTGTTATCACGGCCGCTTAACCTGATTCCCTTTACGTAGTACTTACTGTTTTCATCAAGTGCCACACTGCCCTGCGCATCACAGCTGATGACATCTCCGTATTCAAGACCTGTGACAATTATTTTGTCTCCTTTAACAGAAACTGAAGCTAAAGCCCCATTGCCTGATGCCTTGCGCACCTGTACACCACCGTTTATGCTTCCCTGACCGCCGGCCGAGAAGGAAACAGTGTACGTATATGAAAATGCCTTTGCATCTGCTGTCTGTGAAAAAACACCGGTTATGACAACAAGAGCTGCAAGAAAATATTTAAGCAATCTTTTCATTTTGCTTAGCCCCCTTTCTGTCACTTACAAAAGCCAGTATCATCAAAATAATACCAATTACAAATACGACAGCTGATGCTATTGACCAGATATCTCCTGTCTTTACCTTGCTTGTTGTAGTTGTATATGTAGGTGGATTTGATAAAGTTGGATTTGAGTTGTCCTCTACCGCAAAGTTCATCATAAGCTTTGCAAGTGTATCCTGATATATATTACCCTGACTCTCTCCATCAAGTCCTACCAAAAGCTTCACACTGCCTCCCTCTCCCGGCTCTAATGTCTTTAGATAAAAGAATTTATCCAGAGAATTTGTAGCCTCGTTGAGTCCTTTTCCGGCTGTTGTCTCCTTCTCACCACCTACGCTCGTGCTGCTGTATATAGTGTCCTCTTTCCCATCCGGTCCTACGAAGGTAAGAATATATGAGTATCCACCGTTTTCAGCCACGGCCTGTGTATCCTCGAGACTCTTTAATACATCATTCGACATATACCATTTCGTTGAAATACTGCTGTTATTCTTTATATCAACGGAAAATGTAACAGAATCTCCGGGCTCCATCTGTGAGACAGAGGCTGCTATTTTATTTGAATCAAATGAGCTGACCATCTCCTTGCCTGTAAACTCACACGAGCCGGCTACAGTAGTATTCTCATCAGCAAATACAGTGCCTATCGAACCAAGGATAAACAACATGCATGATAATAATGCGATAAGATCTTCAACGTTTATCTCTGACGTATCAATGGTAAGCTTAGTCCGGCGAGCATCACCATACTTATTCTTAACCTGCGTCAGCTCATCTTTGATAATACCCAAAATCCGGTTCTCATCAGCCAAAATAGCCTTGTATTCTTCAATAGCTTTTAACGTTTCTTGATACTCTTCCTCGATTTTTTCCCGTTCCAGACCAGTCAAGCGCTGTAAACGCAAATCCAAAATTGCCTGAGCTTGTTTTTCCGTAAGCTTAAAGCTATTGATTAAAGCTTCACGGGCAATATCAGCTGTACGGCTCTCACGAATGGTCGTAATAACCGCATCAAGGTTATCAAGCGCTATCGTCAGACCTTCCAAGATATGCGCTCTAGCTTCAGCCTTAGCCAAATCATAACGCGTACGTCTGGTTATAACATCTTCCTGATGCTTGATATAGTAGTGCAATACTTCTTTTAAGTTAAGTACCTTTGGCTTGCCATCAACCAAAGCCAACATTATTACACCAAAGCTATCCTGCAGCTGAGTATGCTTATAAAGCTGGTTTAAGATAACATTCGGATTAGAATCACGGCGTAAATCAACAACCACCCGCATACCATTGCGGTCGGATTCATCTCTTAAATCAGTTATGCCTTCGATATG
>OIYQ01000651.1_pt1 | contig 13975 bp, 10 predicted proteins | sample 1588311 | NCBI WGS metagenome assembly OIYQ01 (sample SAMN03283244) | human gut metagenome | biome: human-associated habitat; material: feces | host: Homo sapiens | place: Peru | collected 2012
TCCCGGTTTAACGCTTATGTCTTCCTGAGCTCGGCGGAGGAGGAGAATATCAAGGTGGATGTGGAGATGCTGGACTCGGAGGGCTCGCTGCTGAAGAGTCTGTCCTTTGAGAACGTTCATCTGAAAACCAACTATGTGACGAAATACACCACCGGCGATCTCTTCGGTGTGTCGAGCTCGGCTGACTTCACTTTCTCTAATGCTGAGTTTATGGACTCTGGCACTGGTAAGAACTTTTAGAATGGCGGTGGCTTCCCTATAAGATAAAAGGCTGGCTTCGAAATGAAGTCAGCCTTTTTATGAATATGTTGTGTTCTTATTCTTAATACATCAGCGGATGAAGAGCAGCTCGCGATACTTTGGCAGTGTCCAGAGCTCATCGGCTACGAGAAGCTCGAGTTTGTCGATCTGATAACGGATTTCCTCCATCTTAGGCGCCACGGTGTCGTGATAAGCCACTGCCTTCTCGCGCTCGCTCTCTATTCTGTTGGCCACTTTACGGGCGTTCACCAGAGCCTCTACTCCAGTCTCTATGGTCTGCGTGCGCTCGGCTATCTCGCGGATAATCTTCACATTGCGGGCGGTGAGTTTCTTGCCTTCCTCTCCGCCGAAGATATTGATCATGCCCTCTACATTCTTTGCCAGACGGCTCTGGTAGTGGGTTGCCACAGGAATGATGTGGTTCATCGAGAGGTCGCCCATCACACGGGCTTCTATCTGAATCTTCTTGGTGTAGATTTCCCATTTCACCTCGTTGCGCGCCTTCAGCTCACTCTCGCTCATCACATTGGTCTTGGCGAACATGTCGATGCTTTCCTTGTCGAGATAACGGTCGAAGACGACGGGGCAGGACGCCTCGCAGTCGAGTCCGCGCTTCTGAGCTTCTTCCTTCCACTCGTCGCTGTAGCCATTGCCGTCGAAGCGGATGGGCTTGCAGGTCTTGATATCCTCGCGCACTACGTCGATGATGGCGGAAGTCTTGTCCTCGCCAGCATCGATAAGAGCATCGACTCTTGTCTTGAAGTTCTGCAGCGCCTCGGCCACAGCCGCATTCAGCACGATGAGCGACGATGCACAGTTGGCCTCGCTGCCTACGGCACGGAACTCGAATCGGTTGCCGGTGAAGGCGAATGGGGAAGTACGGTTGCGGTCGGTATTGTCGATCATCAACTCAGGAATCTCCGGAATGTCGAGCTCTACACCCTTCTTGCCTGCCAGGGCAAAGAGTTCTTCCTTGTCGGCTTTCTCGATATGATCGAGCAGGTCGGTGAGCTGCTTGCCTAAGAAAGATGAGATGATGGCTGGAGGAGCCTCGTTGGCACCCAGTCGGTGCGCATTGGTGGCACTCATGATGGAGGCCTTGAGCAGACCGTTGTGCTTGTACACGCCCATCAGGGTTTCCACGATGAAGACGACAAAGCGCAGATTGTCCTCGGGAGTCTTGCCTGCAGCATGGAGCAGCACACCTGTATCGGTACAGAGACTCCAGTTGTTGTGCTTGCCCGAGCCGTTGACACCGGCAAATGGCTTTTCATGCAACAGTACTCGGAAGCTGTGCTTGTGAGCCACACGCTTCATCAAGCTCATCAACAGCATGTTGTGGTCGACAGCGAGGTTGCACTCCTCGTAGATAGGAGCCAGCTCAAACTGGTTTGGCGCCACTTCGTTATGGCGTGTCTTGCAGGGAATACCCAGTTCGAGAGCATGGATTTCCAGGTCTTTCATGAACGCCTGCACACGCTCTGGAATGGTGCCGAAGTAATGGTCGTCCATCTGCTGGTTTTTGGCTGAGTCGTGCCCCATAAGGGTTCGCCCAGTAAGCATCAGGTCGGGGCGTGCCGAGTAGAGACTCTCGTCCACAAGGAAATATTCCTGTTCCCATCCCAGGTTGGTCTGCACCTTCTTGACCTGTGGATAGAAGTAATGGCACACGTCGGTAGCCGCCTCACTCAGTGTGTGGAGCGAACGCAGCAACGGAGCCTTGTAGTCGAGAGCCTCGCCAGTGTAAGAGATAAAGATGGTAGGAATGCACAGTGTGTCGTCGATGATGAAGACCGGCGATGTAGGATCCCATGCCGAATAGCCACGCGCCTCGAAGGTGTTGCGAATACCTCCGTTGGGGAATGAACTGGCGTCAGGTTCCTGCTGTACGAGCAGTTTTCCGGAGAACTCTTCTATCATGCCGCCCTTTCCGTCGTGCTCTACGAAGGCGTCGTGCTTTTCAGCTGTTCCCTCTGTGAGGGGCTGAAACCAGTGCGTATAGTGTGTTACCCCGTTTTCCTCTGCCCATAGCTTCATGCCGGCTGCCACAGAGTCGGCGATGGAACGATCCAGTCGGGTACCGTTGTCTATCACGTCGATGAGTTTCTCGTACACATCGGATGGAAGATACTTGTACATCTTCTGGCGGTTGAATACATACTTGGCGAAATACTCCGAAGGTCTTGTCTTGGGAGCATCCACCTCTACAGGTCTTTTCTTGAAGGCCTCGGCTACAACCTCAAATCTCAAATTAGCCATTCTTTTATTGTTTGTTTAAAGTTTGCGGTGCAAAATTACAAAATTCTTGGCAAATGGCTAACATATTGACGATTTTTTATAATAAAATCGCACAAAACAGCTCATAATAGTAGTTTTTGGCACAAAACAGCTCACGATAGTGATTTTTCACACAATGACGGGGTTGTCTACAGACTGCTGAATCTCTCTATGAGTTTGCGCCGATAGAACCGCCCCACTTTTACATGAGTGAGCGTTTCGAAGGGTGGATAGAAATGGCACACGTTGTCGACCACCTCGATGAGATAGTTCATATTGATGATGCATCGCTGGCTCACCTGCACAAACTGGCTGTCGAAATCGAGCAGTTCCTCGCTCTTCAGTGTGCGCTTCAGCCTCACCGGAGTCTTGCATCCTGCCACCACAGCCTCCCAGCACCGCACCTCATGGTTGTACTGAAAGAGGCACACGTCGCGCTTGTCCACGAGCCGAAAGTCTACGGTGTTGGTATAGAGCAGAAACTTGTCGTCGCTCTTCTTGCCGTCCTGCATTTCCTTCTTGCCGTCGCTTGCGGCTGTCACTTTCTGCAGTCTGCCCATTACCGTTGCCAGTTCTTTCCCGTCTATGGGCTTGAGCAGTACATCGAAGGCTTTCTTGCGGAAGGCAGGCAGCACAAACTCATCATAGGCGGTGTACATCACTACACGGCAGCGTCCATGCGTGAAGATGTCGACACGATCGAGGAAGTCGAGCCCCGAGATGTCGGGCAGCTGTACGTCGAGGAATATCAAGTCGGGCTGATGCTCGCTCACCATAGTGAGTCCGTCGAAGCCGTTGTAGGCGATGCCTGCCACGCTGACCTCATCGTAATCTGCGAGATGCTCTGCCAGGCTTCGGGCTGCATCCTTGTTGTCGTCGATAATGATTGTTTTCATGAGCTGTATGTGATGTTGGTTTTTGTTTTCTTTTACTTTCGGGGTTTAGAAATCCAGTCGGAAGTCGTCTGGCACCATGATGACAGCCTCACATCCACAGGCGTTACCCGCCTCGTCTTTCCTGTTGGTCATGGCGAAGGACATCTTGCTTCTGTTGCGCTCATTCACGATGGCTACGGTCTGCGTGATGATACTGAGCCCCGTGCGCTTGCTGCGTCCCACGCTTCGTATATCGAAACCGGGTCCGTTGTCGCATACGGCTATCCGTATCATCTTCTGCCTGCGCTCCACGCTGATGTCGAGTTGCTTGTGTCCTTCCCATCCTCTGAGTCCGTGCACAAAGGCATTCTCTACCAGTATCTGCACAAACATGGAGGGTATCTTCACCTTATTTATATATACATCGGGAGCGATGTGAATCGCAAAGTCGAAGTCGTCGCTCAGCAACTGCTGTTCCACCTTCACATATTGGTTCACGAAGTCGAGTTCCTCGCCCAGGGTTACAGCCAGCTGGCACGAGATGTCGAGGTTGGCTCTGATGAGTCGGGTAAGCTCCTGCAGTTCGTGTGCTTCCTGCTGTTCGGAATGCACAATCTTATTGTTGAGCACATTAAACACAAAGTGGGGCGAGATGCGGTTGCGTGCGCTTCCCAGCCTCAGTTTCATGATGTTCATCTTCGTCTGCAGGTCGCGCTTTCGCGTACGCAATATCCACAGGGCGAATATCAGTGCCAGCACCAATGCAGCCGACACGACGGCAAAGGTTGTGGCATGCGCCTGCTGTATGTCGGCATTCTTTCGTTCGAGTTCCAGGGAATGATGCAGCTTCAGAGTGTCCTGCGTGAATCGCTCCATGATTTCCGAGGCCCGCATATTGATGCGGTTGTGCTCCAAGGAGTCGTTCTTCCTCATGTCCTCTCTCAGGTTGTCGTAAGCCATGCGGTAGTTGCCCGTCGACTCATAGTAGCGCCGCAGGTAACTGTTGCGCACCTGTCTCAGCGTAAAGGCGATGTTGGCAGTGTCAATTCCCTTCTCCGTGTTGAGGACCGACTTCACTTCCGCCATGTTGCCACGTTTCACCGCCAGTCCTATCCTTATGGTGTTGCAGTAGTAGGTGATCAGCGCATCGTTGGTGCGGCTGGCAAAAGGCTCCACTTCGGAAAGATAATGAGCTGTGGAGTCGAGGCGGTTGAGGTTCAGATACACATCCGCCAGGTTTACCTTACAGATGAACATATCGAAATTGTCCTGCATGTGATGTTTCTCCAACAGGCTTTTCAGGGCGACAAACTTCCGAAGCGATGCCTTGTAGTCCTTGGCGTAATAATAGTAGTTGCCATAGTTGTTCAGGAAATAAGCCTGCATTCCCACCGACATGGATTTCATGCAAGCCTCCGTCTGCTGATAGTAGCGCAGCGATGTCTTCCAGTCGTTGAGTTGCTGATAGATGGTGGCAAGACCCATGTAGAGCGTCACGTTGTCTTGCTTGGGCAACTCGAGCGAATCCACCAGGAAGAGTGCTCTTCTGTACCATGCGGCAGCCTCTACGAGACGGTTCTTGAAGAGATAGGCGTCAGCCAGATTGGCACACACCAGTGGGCGCTGACTCTGCAGATTACTCTCCCCCAACAGCGAGTCGGCACGATGATAGAGCCTGATCACCTCGTCGGGATCTTTGTGGAAGTTGTGCAGGTTGACAGCCTGGCAATTATAAGCATAAGCCAACAAAGCGTTGCACCTCGACGATGAGGGCTGCCTCTTGGCAAAGTCGATTGTCGCCTTCAGATAAGGTGCCATGGAGTCGGGAGTGGCAGAAAGACAGTACATCTTGCCCATCCTGACATAGCATTCATAGTAGGCGATGCTGTCGGGCGCCTCAGCCATAGCCTTGAGAATCATCTGTCGGGCATGCGGCGACTTGGCACCTATTGAGTCCTCAAGCTGCTGCAACAGGAGCTGCTCGGCATCAGGCACAGCCTTTCCTTCCTGCCGACTACAAGCCGCCACAAACAGCAAGCACAGGCTCACTGTCGCCAAGATCATGTACTTCAGATATGTTTTCACTACTTTTTTATTCCAAATAATCTGCTGCGAAATTAATCATTTTTTTTGAAACGACAAAGCCTTGACTACAAACTTTCTTTGCTTTTATCTTCTAACTTACGATTATTTTTTACCACATAGGCACGTTTTCCGACAGCATAAGCACTCCATGCACCCATTTAGACACGATGTGAGTTTTTCTGTGTTTGCACTTTCATAAGAAATGCTTAACTTTGCCGAACAAGATATTTTGCCCAATGACACGACGGTGTCATAACATCATCAGGAAAATTATGTCTATTAAACCCCTTTTCTGACAAAGGTTGGCGCTCCTCTCGCATTCTTATGTCGAGGGAGCGTTTTTTGTATGTTTGACAGAAGTTCCCTCATTTGCGAAACTTCAATAAAAATAAACGAATTTATTTTGTATTGTCTTCGTTTTGCACTACCTTTGCAAGCAAAAAGACAAGATATGGACAAACAGCAAAACAGAAATCAGGCACACTTGCCCTACCGCATCATCGCACTCGACTTAGACGGAACTCTCACCAACCACGACAAGGTGATAACTCCCAAAACACGGGAGGTGCTACTCAAGGCACAGCAAGAGGGTGCCATCGTGGTACTGGCTTCGGGAAGACCGACCTATGGCATCGTGCCGCTTGCCAACGAGCTGAAGCTCGACACACATGGCGGTTTCATCCTGGCTTACAACGGTGGAAAAATCGTAGACTGGGGCACACAGCAGGAATGCTTCGCACAGCACCTGCCGCCATCTGCCATCCCCGTCATCTACGAATACGCCAAGCAGAAGGGACATGCTCTGTTGGGCTACGCCGGAAACGAGATCGTGACGGAAATGCCCGACGACCCTTACGTGAAGGAGGAGTCGCGCATCAACAAGATGAACATCAGACGTGTGGACAACCTGCTGATGCACTTGGAGCCTAACCCCACCAAACTGCTCATGACGGGAGAACCGACAACGATGATCGTTGCCGAGGAGGAACTGGCTGAACAGCTGGGCGACAAGATGGATGTGTTCAGATCGGCGCCTTTCTTCCTGGAACTGGTGCCGAAGGGCATCGACAAGGCGCAGTCGCTGTTGAGACTGTTGGCTAAGGTGAACCTCACGCCTGCAGATATGATTGCCTTCGGCGACGGATACAACGACCTGAGTATGCTGCGATTGGCAGGAATGGGCGTGGCCATGGCGAATGCTGCGCCAGAGGTGAGAGCCGACGCCGACTATGTGACGCTGTCGAACGAGGAGGACGGTGTGGCTGCGGCGTTGGAGAAGTTTTTGAATATTTAATGAAATAATATAATATGTTACAGCTGGACAATTTCTACAAGGCTCGCTTCGTGCTGAGCAAAGTGATTAGAAAGACTGAGCTGGTTCACACTCCGCGAATCAACCCAGAGAGTGATGTGTTTTTGAAGCCGGAATGTCTGCAGAAGACGGGATCGTTTAAGATTCGTGGTGCTTACTACAAGATTTCGCAACTCACTCCAGAAGAGAAGGCAAAGGGTGTGATAGCCTGTTCGGCGGGCAACCATGCCCAGGGTGTGGCGCTCGGTGCTACTGCCATGGGTGTGAAGAGTCTGATATGTCTGCCCGAGGGCGCTCCGATTTCGAAGGTGGAGGCTACCAAGCGATTGGGCGCTGAGGTGTGTCTGGTGCCGGGAGTCTACGATGATGCTTATCAGAGGGCACTGGAGCTGCGCGACGAGCACGGCTACACCTTTGTACATCCTTTCGACGACGAGAACGTGATTGCCGGTCAGGGAACGATTGGCCTGGAGATTCTGGACCAGCTGCCCGAGGTGGAGGCTGTCGTGGTGCCTGTGGGTGGCGGCGGACTGATTTCGGGTGTGGCGTTTGCCATCAAGTCGCTCAACCCGAATGTCAAGATCTATGGTGTGCAGGCTGAGGGTGCTGCCAGCATGGTGCAGAGTCTGCACGACCACAAGCAGGAGAAACTTCCCTCGGTGGCAACTGTGGCCGACGGCATCGCTGTGAAGGAGCCTGGCAAGCTGACTTTTGAGACTTGCTCGAAATACGTAGACGAGATTGTGACGGTGAGCGAGGACGAGATTTGTGCAGCCATTTTGAAACTGATAGAGAGCGAGAAGATGGTGGCTGAGGGCGCCGGTGCTGCCAGTGTGGCTGCCGTAATGTACAACAAGGTGCCGGTAAAGGGCAAGAAGACTATCTGTATCGTGAGCGGCGGTAACATCGACGTGACGATTCTGAACCGTGTGATTACGCGTGGTCTTGCCAAGAGCGGACGCCTATGCACCATAGAGATGGAGCTCGACGACAAACCGGGCGAACTGGTGGAAGTGTGCTCGGTGATAGCAAGTTTGGGTGGAAACATCACGGGTGTGCACCACGACCGTTCAGCCAACCGCCAGAAGGTGAACTCGTGTGTGCTGCGTCTCACCATGGAGACCCGTGATGCTGATCACGTGAAGGAAATCAAGGGGGCGCTCGAAGAAAAGGGCTTCCACCTGTATATTGTTTAAAGGTAAAAAGGTAAAAAAGTAAAAAGGTAAAAAAATAAGAAATTAAAAGGTAAAAATTATGAACGCAATTCACACAGACAACGCGCCTGCTGCTATAGGACCTTATAGCCAGGCTATTGAAGTTAATGGTTTCGTATTTGCATCGGGTCAGATTCCTATCGACCCTGCAACGGGTAATTTCGTAGAGGGTGGCATCAAGGAGCAGACCCGCCAGGCGCTCACCAACGCGCAGAACATCCTGAAGGCTGCCGGCACCGACCTCGCCCACGTGGTGAAGACTACAGTCTATTTGGACAGCATGGACGATTTTGCAGCCATGAACGAGGTTTACGCCGAGTTTTTCAGCCAGCCTTTCCCTGCCCGCTCTGCCGTAGCTGTAGAGAAGCTGCCCAAGGGAGCCTTGGTAGAGGTTGAGGTATTGGCAGCGAAGTAAGCAGACCTTATCATCGTAACGGAAGTTAATTTATCTTCTTCCGTTACGATTTTTTTTATTATCACTGAACTTTTGCATATCAGGAAGTTAAAGGAGTTAAGGGAGTTAAGGAGTTAAGACGTATGTCTTGCTGCTTAAAAAAATACGCCAAAAAGACTGTTGTCTTAACTCCTTAACTCCCTTAACTACTGGGCCTGCTGGCTACTCTTTCCAGAGGCGTAACGCAGCATGTTGAGCAAGAGCTTTGTAAATTGCCTGTAGTTTTAAAGCTTTTACCCATACAGGGCGATAAGCTCTCATTCGTAATAACCCAGGGCAATGGATACAAGCAGCACGCCCTGAAGGGGCAGAAGCTCTTAGCCCAGGGCAATGCCCTGGGTATACTGGCAATCAGCAATGCGCCCTGTAAGGGCAAAAGCTTTAAGTATTGCCTGTAGTTTTAAAATAAAGAGGTGTAAATGCCAAATAAGTTTGTTTTTATTCTGTCTTCCTGTCGGCAGTGTACATACCTATGAGGATGCAGGCAGCACCTGCGAGGAAGTAGGGAGTGATTTTCTCGCCCAGAACCCAGGAGGCAAAGATCATGGTGGAGATGGGGTTGAAATAAACCCAGTTGGTGGCTTTGACGGCTCCCAACTTGGAGATGCACCAGTTCCACGTGAGGAAACACACCATGGAAGCCAGACAGCCCAGGAAGAGCAGGTTGGCAAGTACCACGGGATGCGTGAGCACCTCCGGGGAGGGAAGACCTGGCACCACGGCATAATAGGGCAGAATGGTGAGTACGCCATAGAAGAACACCTTTCGCGTGATGAATGCGGCACTGTATTTGTCGGACATCGACTTCATGAGCAGCGAATAGACAGCCCAGCACATACAGGCTGTGAAAGCCAACGCATCGCCCACGGGAGAGAGATGGAGCACGAAACGGCCGTTGAGCACCACGATGACCATACCCACAAATGCCAACAGCGAACCCATCAGCTGAACCACATGAATGTGCGAGGAGCGATAGACGAGCCTCACCAACAAGGTGGCGAAAAGAGGACACGAGCAGACGATGAGCGAGGTGTTGGTGGCGGTGGTGAAGTTCATCGCCTCGTTCTCGCTCAGAAAGTAGAGTGAGCCGCCCGTAATGCCCAACAGCATCATCCTGCCCTCATCGCGCCACGACGAGGCGAAGAGCCGACGGTGGTTGAAACACAGCATCAGCACATAAGCCATGAAGAAACGAAGGGTGAATATCTGGGCTGGCGAAAGGCCATGAAGCATCAGCACCTTGGTGGAGACAAAGGTGGTTCCCCATATCGCCACAGTGATGAAGGCGACAAGATGATAGAAAAATGTACTGTTATGTTGTGTCATCGTGATTTAATAAAAACTTATTCAAGTTTCGCAAGCTCAGAAGTTAAAGGAGTTAAAGGAGTTATCGCTCCCTACGGTCGCTGAGGAGTTAAGACAACAGTCTTTTGGCGTAGTTTTTTAAGCAGCAAGACATACGTCTTAACTCCTTAACTCCTTTAACTTCCTGATATGCGAAAGTTCAGAAACTAATGCAAAGATAATGCAAAATTCTGAATGAGCGAAAAGAATATAAAAAAATATCGTATCTTTGCAGCATGAAATTTCATCCAATACATATAGACCCAGCCTCGGGCATCCGGTTGCCCGAGAGAATGAACAATCCGTTCTGTTATGAGCCGCACCCTCTCTGCATCATGGCCTGCAAGGAGCTGCAGGAGGAAATCGCCCAGCGTGACGACTGGCGCGAGGAGATAGACCGTGGCAAGATGTTCGGCGTGCTGATTGTGGAAAAGCCCCGGAAGGACGGCGAAGCGACTGAGCCACAGACAGGCTATATAGCTGCCTACAGCGGACAGATAGGTGGGCGGAGCGACTGGAGTGGCTTTGTGCCTGCCGTATTCGACTATCTGAAGCCCGACGGATATTTCAAAAAGCACGAGAGCGACATTTCGGACATCAACGTCGCCATACACGATCTGCAGAACGATGAGCGGATGAAACAGATAAAGACGGAAATCGACTTCCTGAAAGCCCGCTGGCAGCGCGACATCGACGCCTATCAGCTACAGATGAAGGCTGCCAAAGCACAGCGCGACGCCCGACGCAAGGCGGGCAACCTGAGCGAGGAGGAAAAGGCAGAAATGGTGAGGGAGAGCCAGTTTATGAAAGCCCAGCTGAGAAGACTCAAGAAAGAACGGGACAGGAAGACCGACATCGAGGAGGAATACGACAGAAACCAGAAAGATATCAGGTATCTGAAACAGCTGCGCAAAGAACTCTCCGACTCACTGCAGCGATGGCTGTTTGGCAAGTTCAGTATGCTCAACCCACAGGGCGAACGCAAGAACCTCTTGGAGATTTTCAAGGACACGGCAGCCAAGATTCCACCGGCTGGCAGCGGAGAATGCTGCGAGCCCAAGCTGCTGCAGTATGCCTACAGCCACGGTTATCGTCCGCTGCAAATGGCCATGTTCTGGTGGGGAGAAAGTCCGAAGGAGGAAATACGCCATCACCTGAACTTCTATCCTGCCTGCAACGGCAAGTGCAAGCCCATCCTGCAATGGATGCTGCCCGAGGCCACCTGCTCGCGGACGGAAGAATACAAGGCGGAGCTGAAGACTATCTACGAAGATGAGCAGATAGCCGTAATATGCAAGCCAGCAGGAATGTTGTCGGTTCCAGGAAAGAACGGAGCCGAGTCGGTGTATTCCATCATGCGGAGCAGAATGCCCGAGGCCACAGGACCGCTCATCGTTCATCGGCTCGACATGTCGACCAGCGGACTGATGGTGATTGCCAAGACCGAGTTTGCCTATCATCGTCTGCAGCAGCAGTTTGCAGCCCGACAGGTGGAGAAGCGGTATGTCGCCGTCGTGGGTTGCCAGGACAAGGCAGCAGCCGACCGCATGGCACAGGAAGGAACCATCAGTCTGCCTCTGATGCCCGACTACATGGACCGTCCACGCCAGATAGTGAGTCATGAGCATGGCAAGGAGGCAGTCACCGAATATCGGGTGCTCGCCCGCATCGACGACACACACCTGCGCCTCGCCCTCTGGCCCAAGACAGGCCGTACACATCAGCTGCGCGTGCACTGTGCCCACAGCGAGGGACTCCATGCCCCCATCGTGGGCGATCCGCTTTATGGCAATGAACCGGCACAGCGACTCATGCTGCACGCCGAATCCATCAGTTTCGAGCATCCGCTGACAGGCAAGAAAATTTGTTTGGAAGAAATGATTAGTATTTAATTCAGAAGTTAAGGAGTTAAGGAGTTAAAGGAGTTAAGGAGTTAAAGGAGTTAAGGAGTTAAAGGAGTTAAGGGAGTTAAGACAAATGCTTTTGTGGACTTGAAATCCCCATTCCCTCAAGGCTGTTGTCTTAACTCCCTTAACTCCTTTAACTCCTTTAACTCCTTAAAAAGATAACTCCTCAAAAAAAACTACACGAAAAACATGATCAGCACTTGGGCGATAATCACCCTGACAAACATGCCGAGGGGATAAACCGTGGCATAACTGATGCTTGGCGTGTCGCCGTCGATGGTATCGTTGGCATAGGTCAGCGCCATAGGGTTCGCCATGCTGCCACACAGAATGCCGCAGATGCTGCCAAAGTCGTACTTCTTGGTTTTCAGAATGACGAGTCCCACTATCAGAACAGGCACCACGGTGATGGCAAAGCCTATACCTACCCACATCAGTCCCTCAGGGCGAATCACCGTCTCGAAGAACTGTCCGCCAGCCTCCAGACCCAAGCAACCCAGATAGAGCGCCAGTCCCAACTCACGAAGCATCAGTCCGGCGCTGCGCGTCATGTAGGAGATGAAATGCACACGTGGACCCAGGGCACCGATGAGGATTCCCATCACGATAGGACCGCCCGCAATACCGAGACGCACAGGAGCCGTCATACCGGGAATGTTGAAAGGTATCGTTCCGATGGCAAGACCCAGAATGATGCCCAGGAAGATAGCGCCAAGATTAGGCTCGTTGAGCGTCTTGACGGCATTGCCTAAAAACTGCTCCACATGGTCGATGCTGGCAGGATCGCCCACCACGGTGAGGCGGTCGCCATACTGCAGTCGCAGGTCGTCGGTGGCAAGAAGGCGAATATCGCCACGGAGCACACGGCTCACATTCACGCCATAAGTGTTGCGCATGGAGAGATGACCCAGCAACTTGCCGTTCAGCCCCGGACGGGTCACCACGATGATGCGGCTCTCCACCTTGGCATCGATGGCGTTCCAGTCCACCTTCTCGCGGTTCCAGTCCTTGTCCACCTTCTTGCCGAAGAGAATCGACATGGCAGAAACCTCATCCTTATTCGTCACCACCAGCACACTGTCGTTGGTGTGCAGCACGGTGTCGGCCTGAGGCACGATGACCTGGTCGCCACGCCACACGCGCGAGATGATGAACTTGCGGTGTGTGAGCAACGAAATCTCAGCTATGGTGTTGCCATTCAGGGCAGGATTCACGATGATATACTGTCCGATGGCAGTATGGTCGTCCTCGTCGTTTCGTCTTATCTCCAGGTCGGCAGGCTTCACAAAGAGCTTGCGCATCGTCATCATCGCCAGGATGACGCCCACCACGCCCAAAGGATAAGTCACGGCACAACCCAGGGCAGCACCGCCGCTGGGAAGTCCCAACTGCTGCAAAGCCTGCTGGGCAGCACCCAGGGCAGGCGTATTGGTAGTAGCGCCGCAGAGAATGCCCACCATGTCGGGCAGACTCACAGGCAGCAGCCAGCACAAAACCAGGGAGAAAAGCGTTCCCACCACGATGACAGCCATCGACCACAGGTTGAGCGCAATGCCCTCATGCCGCATGGAGCCGAAGAAGTTGGGACCTACATAAAGTCCCAGTACATAAACAAACATGGTGAGTCCGAAGCTCTCGGCAAACTCGAGCATATCCTTGTCGATCGAAAGTCCGAAATGACCGGCAATGATGCCCACAAAGAACACGAAGGCAATGCCGAGAGAAATGCCACGCACCCGAATCTTGCCAAGGGCAAGACCCAGTGTGCAGATGAGGGAAAGTATGACGATGCCCTGCACCGCCGAATGATCGTAGATTAATCCATTAAACCACATGACAATCTATTTCAGCCTTTTATTTCTGAGTTTTTTGTTATTTGCTTTTATTCAGCTGCAAAGGTACAGCATTTTTTCGACAGAGCAAAAGATTGGGTATTAATTTTCGGAAAATATACATAAATCGTCCGAAAGGTATTGGCTCAACTTTCGCATTTTGCTCAACATGAGTCACTTATTAAACTTTCGCAAGTGGTTTATGTTATGTACGGGCTGAAGGCCCAAAAGCTCCAGAAGCTCTTAGCCCAGGGCAATGGATACAAGCAGCACGCCCTGAAGGGGCAGAAGCTCTTAGCCCAGGGCAGCGCCCTGGGTATAATGGCAATCAGAAAGGCGCCCTGTTTTACTCTAATTGAGCAAGCTTTGAGCGTATTTTTTAACGTTAATTATATTTAACGACCCTTGGGTCTT
>OIYQ01000652.1_pt1 | contig 13963 bp, 14 predicted proteins | sample 1588311 | NCBI WGS metagenome assembly OIYQ01 (sample SAMN03283244) | human gut metagenome | biome: human-associated habitat; material: feces | host: Homo sapiens | place: Peru | collected 2012
TGTTTAACCGCCGTGTCGAAGTCGGGCAAAGCGTAGGCTCGGGTGTGGTCTTTGACAAGAAAGGCTACATCGTGACGAATAACCACGTCGTTTCCGGCAGCAAGGAAGTCAATGTCTCGCTTTCTTCCGGAAAGACAGTTTCCGGTCAAGTGGTGGGGACGGATCCGTCGACCGATCTTGCTGTCGTCAAGATCGAAGGCAGTGACGATCTCCCTGTCGCTTCTTTGGGGGATTCCGATGGACTGCAGGTCGGAGAAACGGCGATCGCGATCGGCAATCCATTGGGCCTTGAATTTCAGGGAACCGTGACGGTCGGCGTCATCAGTGCTTTGAATAGAAGTCTTGATGATATCGACCAGCGTTTCAAGCTCATCCAGACCGATGCAGCCATCAATCCGGGCAACTCCGGCGGGGCACTCGTCACAGCTGATGGCAAGGTCGTCGGGATCAACAGCGCCAAGATCGCGAAAGAAGGGGTCGAAGGCATGGGCTTTGCCATTCCGATCAATCAGGCAAAGGGGATCATTTCGCAACTCATTGACCATGGCAAAGTGACGCGTGCCTATCTGGGCGTGTATGCGGCAGACAAGGACATCGCCGCCCGCTATGGCTACAGCTGGGATCATGAGAAGGGCGTCCTCGTCATGAAGATCGCAGCCAGAAGCCCGATCAGCCTGACTGACATCGAGCCGGGAGACTACATCCTTGCAATCAATGGGAAGGAGTGCAACACCATGAAGGGGATGAGGGAAATCCTCGATACGCACAAGCCGGGTGAAAAGATTTCCATCACTTATGAGCACAAGGGGCGTGAAGCCACAGCGGATGTGCTCCTTGCGGCAGCGCCGGATAGGGAATAAATATCATATTTTTAAGGAAACACTGATTCAATCTGACAACGATTGAATCAGTGCTTTCTTAAAAGATACGGAGAAAAGGAAGAGTTATGAAATTTACACTGCTTGCCATCGGCAAGATTAAAGAAAAATGGATGCGGCAGGGCATCGAGGAGTACGTGAAGCGTCTGAAGCCGATCGCACCTTTGGAAATCATTGCACAGGATGAAGAGAAAATGCCGGAGAATCCCTCTCCTGCTATGAAGGAAAAGGTGATGGAGAAGGAAGGGGAGAAGATGCTGAAGTATCTCTCGCCGGATGATTGTCTCGTGCTGCTTGATCTCAAAGGGGATCCCATGTCCTCGGAAGGGCTGGCGGATTGGATTTCACGGCGCATGGTCACCGGGACGAGCCATTTCTACTTTATGATCGGCGGTCCCTATGGCAATGGGAAGAATATCCAGCAGCGGGCGGATCTCAAGATTTCCATCAGCGCGATGACCTTTACGCACCAGATGGCACGCCTGATCCTCTCCGAACAGCTCTATCGCGCGATGAAGATCATACGGCATGAGCCATACCATTTGTGAAGAGGCTCCCCATGATCCGATGCGCCCGCTCTGACCGCTCTCCTCTTGCAGTTCTCGCTCGAAAGAATTAAAATATAAATAGAGAAAGTATTTCCGCATCTGCCTACGCATGAGCCGATTTTTCGTATATCCTGCAAGGAGGTCTTATCATGAAATCTCTGAAAGCGAAAGACTTTATGACGAAGTATGTGTTCACGGTATCACCGGATACGACCGTACAGGAGCTGGTGGGGCTTTTCGTGACGCACCCGGTGTCTGCGATCCCGGTCGTGGGAGACGATAATGAGCTTCTTGGCATTGTTTCCGAGGGCGATCTTCTGTACAAGAAGGTGCAGCCGAAGATCCCGCCGCATGTTGACGTCTTGGGCGGCACGGTGTACTACTGCGGCTTTGGGCGGTACGAGAAATCCTTCCGGAAGCTGCTTGCGACGACGGCGAAGGATATCATGACGACGGATGTGCGCTGCGTCACACCGGAAACGAATATGGAAGCCATCACCACGCTCATGGTGGATCAGCATCTGAAGACTGTGCCTGTCGTAGAAAAGGCGAAGCTTTCCGTAGAGCGTGAGGGCGAGCAGCCGCCGGCGCGTCTCGTCGGTATCATCACACGCCATGATATTCTGGGGGCTATCGCAGCGACGCAGGTCGAAGAGAATATGAGAAACAGGAAATAGAGCGCTCCGTTTCCTTGCAAGTCAAAGAGAAGGCCGATGGGACTTCTCTTTTTACTTGTTCGCGTTCCCTGTCAATTCTTTTGCGGGCATAGTATAATAAGGAGAATATATTGTTGGTGACTAGTGACTAGTCACGAGTGACGGGTAGCTGCGAATCCTTGTGTGATTCGCTTTTGCAATGGAAGAGGCACTTCATGACGAGAAAATTATTTACCGCGCTGAGCCAGCTTCATCGAGGCGTCCTCATCTGCGGCGGCTTTGCAGCCTTCATGCTGCTCGGGGCGTTCCTCCTCATGCTGCCCATCTCGCAGACAGGAACGAAGGAGGTCTCCTTCCTGGACGCGCTCTTCATGTCTGTCAGCATTGTCAGCGTGACGGGGATGAGCATGTTTGATCTGAAGACAGACTTCACCATCTTCGGGCAGCTGGTCGTGCTCTTTCTGATGCAGGTGGGCGGTCTGGGGATCATGACGATGATGGCCATGGTCGGTATTTCCCGAGGGCGGAAGATCCGCCTGCAGGAGAGGCTCCTTATCCGTGACTCCTTCAATCTGCAGACGCCGTCGGGCATGGTGATGCTGGTGCGGAAAATCATCCTGATGACGCTCTCCATAGAGTTTACTGCCGGCACCATCCTTGCGGCCTATTTCTTCACACAGAATGGATGGATCGGCATTTATCAGGGCTACTGGCATGCGGTCTCTGCTTTCACGAATTGCGGCATGGATATCATGGGAAATGATGTCGGATTCGCCGGAATGGCAGCCAATCCACTGGTCAGCACCGTCGTCTGTATCTCGATGTTTCTGGGAGGCGTAGGCTTCATCGCGCTGGATGACCTTTTGAAGCACCATCGCTGGAGCGCACTGACTCTGAACAGCAAATTCATTCTGGTCATGGAAATGATACTGATCCCGTTGGGCGTGATCGTCTATTTCCTTCTGGAGGGGAATAATCCGGCGACGCTGGGACATCTCAGCACGGCCGAAAAGTGGCAGAGTGCCTTCTTCATGTCGATCTCTTCCCGCATGGCAGGCTTCACTCTCTTTGATATCCACGCCATGAACAATGCGACCGGGCTTATCATCATGCTCTTCATGTTCATCGGAGCGGCGCCTGTCTCGACCGCAGGCGGCATCCGCACGACCACCATCGGACTTCTCCTGCTGTCGCTCTGGTCGTGGATCCGTGGGAGGAAAGATGTCGTCATCTTCCATAAACGGGTCGATCCGGAATGTCTGGTGAAAGCATCGAACGTTTTCACACTGGCGATGGTACTGACCTTCCTCACCGCGATGATGGTCTTCCTCTTAGAGCCTGCGTCCCACTTCGATTTTGAGGATGCCCTCTTCGAGGCGGTCTCCGCTTTCAGTACCGTCGGCTTCTCGATGGGACTCACGACGGAGTGGAATATCCCCTGTAAAATCGTCATCATGATCGCTATGTTCATCGGACGTATCGGCGTCATGACGCTCGCCGTCACCTTTGCCGGCCGTCCGAAGAGTCAGATCAAGTATCCGAAGGAAAATATAGTCATCGGATAAAAGGAGAGGGGATGAAACGCTGCCTTCGGGCAGCTCGCCTCTAGGGAAACGCTGATTAAATCACAGAATCAGATTTCATATGGATTTTTATACATAGCGTCGTCGACATCCTCCTTAAATAGCTCGAACTGACACTGAAAGCGTATTGTATTCCTTTTTATAATAACAGGTGATCTCCATGCATCTTATCGCTATTCTTCTCGTTATGACGGCCGGCATCATGTGGGCGGGCTGCGGGCTTGCGGCGCAGGATTTCTTTCAAAAAAGTACACTCGACTCGATGGATCTGACGGTCTTCCGCATGTTTTGTGCGAGCGGCATCATGCTGCTTGTGACCATTGCCAAGGGGGAGCTGAAAGACAGCTGGCAGAAACTGGGGCGGCAGCCGTCACTTTGGTGGGGGCTGATCTTCTACGGTGTGGTCGGTCTGATGCTGATGCACTATACCTACTTTGCTTCGATCGCCGCCGGCAATGCGGCGGCGGCGACGGTCATCCAGTATACCTGTCCGGCGATGGTGATCCTTTGGATTTCCTTTCAAAAAAGGCGGCTGCCGCTCACTGGAGAGCTTACAGCCGTCGTGCTGGCGATCATCGGCGTCCTCCTTCTGGTGACAGGCGGAGATGTGAGCCGTCTCTCGGTACCTGCAGACTGCGTGTATCTGGGGCTGGCGTCAGCGGTCTTCTTTGCGATCTGTTGTGTATTTCCGAAGCGCTTCATCGGTGTACTGGATAATTCCTTCGTCCTCGCGCTGGGCATGTTCACCGGAGCCGTGGCTTCCTATATCATCAATCCCATGGGGGACTTCTCCGGCTTCTTTTCTCCGGAAGTCCGTTTCGATATTTTCTGGATTGTCGTCCTTGGTACGGCGCTATCTTTTACCTGCTACAATGCAGGCCTTCGGTTCCTTCCGGCCTCACAGGCTTCTGTCACTGCGACCATCGAACCGGCGATCTCTGTCATTGCGTCTTATTTTATCTTTCATACCCATTTCAATTTTGTCCAGGGCTTTGGCATCCTGCTCGTTCTCCTTGCTATTGCAGCGCCGGGCATTTTTGAAAATGAAAAGGCAGCGGGAGAATGATCACTAGATCGGAAGCAGGTGTCACTTCTGTGCGATGGTATAGAGAGTCCTTTTTTATTTTCTTAGGAGAATCTGTCATGTCCCATTCCTCGAATCATTTCGCGATCGTCATGGTCGTCTTAGCCGGCATCATGTGGGCCGGAAGTGGCATCGGGGCGCAGAATTTCTTCGAGAAGTGCTCTATGAACGCTATGGAGCTCACGGCCTTTCGCATGATGGCGGCCGGATTCATCCTGATCGGGGTGACGATATGGCAGGGAAAGATGAAAGAAAGCCTCATATGCCTTCGAAAGAAGCCGCGGCTCTGGATCGACATTATGATCTATGCCACTCTAGGTCTTATGCTGATGCACTACACCTACTTCGAAGCCATCGCATATGGCAACGCCGCGACGGCAACCGTCGTACTTTACAGCTGCCCAGCCATGGTCATCTGCTACAATGCCATCCGCCATCGCAAGCTGCCCTCGAAAGAGGAGGTCATCACGGTTCTTCTGGCTGTCGGAGGCACCTATCTTCTTGTGACAGGCGGCGATCCTTCGAAGCTCAGTGTCTCCTTCCTCTGTATAGCGCTTGCGTTATTCAATGGGGTGGTTTATTCCTTCGCTTCGATCTACCCGAAGCACATTTTCCTTCAGGTAGATAAAACTTTCGTCCTCGCTGTCAGCATGATCATCGGAGCGCTGGCCTGCTGGGCCTTTGTCCCGCAGATCGACTGGCTCGCCTTCTTCGATCCGCATATCTTCTTCGGCGTCGCATGGATCGTCCTCTTCGGTACGGTCACGGCCTTCCTCTTATATAATGCAGGCCTCATGTATCTGTCCCCGCAGCAGGCGCTCATCACGGCGGCAAGTGAACCGGCGGCCTCCGTCATCCTTTCCTGCCTTATCTTCGGCATGAGCTTCGTCGGTTTGCAGCTTGTCGGAATCCTGATGGTCATTCTTGCGATCGTGATGCCGGCGGTGGATCTAGGGAAACACTGATTAAATCGTTGTCTGATTTCATTCTTGGATTTTTATGCAGAGCAAGGAATCATCTGACGCGAATAGCGAGCTATTTAAGGAAGATGATGACGAAGCTATGTATAAAAATCCATATGAAATCGGACTCTGCGATTTAATCAGCGTTTCCCTAGGAAAGGTCTTTGGGGAAAGACAGTGAACTGTCGATCCGTTTCCATCCGTTTGAAAGCACCGGGGATTAGGGATCAGAGGCCTCAAGTGACTGGTGATTGGGAGACATCAGACTCTCTCGTATTGTCATTTCGAGTAAAGCGAGAAATCTTTTTCGTTTGCGGTCCGGCAGTCGATCAAGCGCCATTGGGGCACCGTTTTATTTTGATTCGCGGTGAAGCCGCGATACTCATTCCGCATGTAAGCAGAGCTTTCATTTGCCATCAAGGGCGGCTCCCCCACGGACTATACAACGCGTTTTCTTTATAGGAAACGCGTTTTTGATGAAACGCTGATTAAATCGCACTTAAAGAAAAGGCGAAATGGGAATCGTCTGATTATTAGTCTTGCACTATAGATGAAGGGGTTTATAATGAAGGAAGCAGCAAAATGTATTGCCAAAAAGCTGTCATTCCAATGAATGGAGGAGCGCAATGAAATTTAAAATGAAATGGGCTGCTGCGGCCGCAGCAGCTTTGCTGACTTGCGGGGTATCCGCGCAGGCAGACAATTATGATCTGACGTATCAGGCGATTGAAACGCAGATGCTCATAGGGGATGTGTCTCAGTTTAGCAGTGAGCTCGATGGCGCGATGACAAAAGCACCCGCGGAAAGTGCCAAAAATGCTGAGGCGTCTGAAAAGACGCCTCGGATTGTATTGGTCGAGAAAGGGGATGCCTACGGTGCGACGCTGGTGGATGGGAAGGTCATCATTCCTGTCGTGAATACGAATCTCATGGATGTTTCTCCGCAGGTCGAACTCTTGCAAGAAAACGGAATGAAAGGCATCACGGCCAGCGATGGGAAAGTGCTTCTGCCTTTACCTAAGGAACGGAAGGATATCAAGCTGGTATCTAATGAAAATGGAAACACCATCTGGGCTTTCCGTGAAAATGGAAAATGGGGTGCTTATTCGAAGGAAGGTAAAAAGATCCTTCCGGCAGTGTATGATGACATCCTGTCAGGGCAAGATCAGATTTTTGTCGTGAAGCAGAAAGGGCTGTTCGGTGTTGCGGATGCGACCGGCAAAGTTTGCGTCGCGCCAGCCTATCAGAAGATTTCCGCGATGAATGATGGCAAGGTGTATGCAGCACTTTCCAAAGATAATGTCTACACTTTCCTTGATTTGGATGGGAAACCGCTTTCGACGCGTACCTATGAAGATGTGAAGCGGGTCGACGAGGACATCGCTGCGGTCAAGATCGCGGACAAGTGGGGATATGTGACGGTCGACGGGAAGACGCTGGTCGACCCGAAATATGACGATATCGCGCCCTTCCATGAAGGCTACGGATTGGCTGCGCGGGATGGACAAATTTCCATCTTTGACAAGAGCGGTACCATTGTAGGGAAGGCCAGCGGTGAAAAGGTGATGCTTCCATTTTACAATGGATATGCCGGCATTAAGAATGATTGGAAATGCAGCTATATCAAGCCAAATGGAGAAATCCTTGCTACGGTGAATGCGACCAAGCTGATGCCGTTCCTCCATGGGTCAGCACTGTTTGAAAAAGAGAAGAGCCGGCTCGGATGGGGCGCGCTCTTGGGCGTCGTGAAGATGGTGAGCTCCTATGGCATGTACCTCCCGACCGTCAGCTCCAGTGATTTCTTCAATAAAGACTACAAATTCGGCTATGTGAATACCAAAGGGGAGGTCTACCTGCCGACGACCAATGACTTCAATGGCCCCTATTATAAAGACAAGGTGATCGTACAGATCAAAGGAAAATGGGGATATGCAGACCGTGAAGGAAATCTGATCGTTCCGGCGGAATATAAGGAAATCTCCCATTGGACTGGCTCTGCAGAAGATATTGTCATCGTAAGAAATGATAAAGGCTATGGCTATTACAAACTCGGGAAAGGGATGATTGCCGAAGGATTCAAAAAAGCGAACAGGTTCTCTGCTGAGGTTGATTTCCAGAAGAAAGCCATGGTACCTGGTCTCGCTGCCGTCCAGACGAGCGATGGGAAATGGGGATTCCTTGATGAAGAGGGACATATGGCTATCCCGGCTGTCTATGATAAAGTGCTGGATGGCTTCTCGTATGGTGCAGCTTGCGTTTCCAAGGGTGGCGAGGTCGGCCTTATCGATAAGGAAGGCAAGGCAGTGATTCCATTCACCAAGACGCTGCAGGAAATGTGGAAATTGGATGAAGAACATATAGCTTTCAAAGAAAAAGGAAAATGGGGCTTCATGGATGTGAAGGGAAATCGGCTCGTAGAACCTACGTATGACAGGGTCTGCTAAAGCAGCGGTTTTACCTTTGATCCGTAAGGAAGCTGACACGAGCTGGCAACGATTGAATCAGTGTTTCCCTAGAGCGAAGTTTAGCCGTACTTGTACGACATGAACCGTGAAATGCGCTGGTGCCAGATTGCAGGGAATGCCTTCATCGAGAATTCTTCAAAACGGCTGTCCTTTTTTGGTTGCCAAGAGTGTCTCTTTATGAGAGGCACTCTTTTGCATTTTCATACCAGGCTTCGGCAGAAACTTCAGTACATGGCTTTATTCAAAGACTGTTTTAGTGTATAATAAACAAAATATTACATCGCAGCGGGGATGCTGCTTTTTAGAGAGAGGGATGAGGGAATGAGTGAAACCATCTGGTCACTGCTGCCGCCAGTCGTGACGATTATTCTGGCATTGGCGACGAAGGAAGTCTACATGTCGCTGGCCATTGGCATTTTCATGGGTGCCTTTATGTTCACCGGCTTCAGCGTACTTGGTGCTATCGATACGATGTTCAAGATCATGTCGGACAAGGTCGGGGGCAATGTGTACATCCTGGTTTTCCTGGTACTGCTCGGCATCATGGTAGCAGCCATTCAGAAATCAGGAGCTTCGCAGGCATATGGAGACTATGCAGCTCGCACGATCAAGGGGAAGAAGAGCGCACTCTTTGTCACCATGGTGCTTGGTATTTTGATTTTTATTGATGACTATTTCAACTGCCTGACGGTCGGTACGGTCATGCGTCCTGTTACAGACCGCTTCAAGATCACCCGTGCGAAGCTCGCCTACATCATCGATGCGACAGCAGCGCCGGTCTGCATCATCGCGCCGGTGTCTTCCTGGGCGGCGGCGGTCACATCTTCTTTGCCGGAGGGAAGTGAGATCGATGGATTTGCTCTTTTCCTTTCGACCATTCCACTGAATCTCTATGCATGGCTGACGGTCATTTTCATGCTGGTCCTTATCTGGTCGGGAAAGGATTTTTCCCGAATGGCTGCTTTTGAAAAGAAGAGCGGCGGCACGCTGGTGATTCCGGAAGAATACGCGGATGACGAATCGAGTGCGCCGGTGGGCAATGGCCGCATCATTGACCTTGTGCTCCCGCTCTTCGTTCTGATTTGCGGCTGTATCTTCGGCATGCTCTATACAGGCGGCATTCTGGAAGGCAAAGGCGTCGCGGACGCTTTCGCAAACTGTGAGTCTGCAAGAGGCCTTGTCATTGGCTCTTTCATTGCGCTTGTTTTCACCTTTGCTCTGTATATTCCAAGAAAGGTGCTTTCCTTTGGCACGTTCTGCTCCTGCTTCGGCGAAGGTTTCAAGCAGATGACATCGGCCATCATGATCCTGACGCTCGCATGGACGCTCTCCGGCGTGGTCGGCAAGGAATACCTGAATATCGGCGGCTATGTAGGAAATGTGGTCAGCGATAATGCGTCGGTGGCCATCATGCTCCCTGCACTCTTCTTCCTGGTGGCGATCGGTCTTGCTTTTGCGACCGGTACCTCCTGGGGGACCTTCGGCATTCTGATCCCGATCGTGCTGGCTGTTGTGAATAATGACCAGAATCTCATGGTCATGACGGTCGCTGCGGTGCTGGCTGGCTCTGTCGGCGGCGATCATATTTCTCCGATCTCCGATACGACGATTCTGGCTTCGGCGGGCGCACAGTGTCATCATATCGACCATGTCTCAACACAGATCCCCTATGTCATGGTGGTCGCTTCGAGCTGCGTCGTCGGTTACCTGGTGGATGGATTCACCGGAAACGGTCTGGCAGGCGGCGTGGTGGCGCTCGTCATGATGCTCGCTATCCAGTTCTTTTTCCTGAAATTCCGCTCAAATGGATAAATGAAAAATCCTCACTTCGAAAGAAGTGAGGATTTTTTGTGTCCCTAGTCCCTAGTCCCTAGTCCCTAGTCACCAGTCACCAACTGCTATTTCTTGCTTACAAGGAAGCCTGTCCCCTGCTGGGCAGCCATGATGACAACATCACTAATCTGGACTCGCTTCGGACGGCTGACAACGAAGGCGATGACATCGGCGATGTCCTCTGCCTGCAGCGCATCAATGCCTGCATAGACGGACGCGGCACGTTTCGTATCGCCGTGGAAGCGGACTTCGCTGAATGGTGTCTCCACAAGGCCCGGCTGGATGGTGGTGATTTTCACATCGCTGGCCATGACATCGATGCGAAGACCATCGCTGAAGGTTTTGACAGCGGCCTTTGTCGCGCAGTAGACGGCGGCACCGGCATAGGCGTACAGGCCGGCCGTGGAGCCGAGGTTTACGACGTGTCCATGATTCCGTTTCACCATCGCGGGGAGGAAGGCTCGTGTGACGAGGAAGAGACCTTTGATATTCGTATCGATCATTTCCATCGTGTCTTCCGGATCCGTGTCCTGATAGGGCTCAAGGCCTCTGGCAAGGCCTGCGTCATTCACGAGTACATCCGGTGCACCGAAGGTATCCAGTACTTCAGAGGTGACGTCCAGAATGGCAGCGCGGTCCTGTACATCCAGCGCGTAGGTCGTGACCTTCACGCCGCTTTCTTTCTCGATGTCCGCTTTCACGCTCGCGAGTTTTTCTGTATTTCTGGCAGCGAGTACCAGATCATAGTGAGAGGCAGCCAGTGCTTTGGCAGTGGCAAGGCCGATGCCGCTCGTGGCACCGGTGATAAATGCGTATGGATTCATAAGAAAACCTCCTTGAAAATAATGGGTTCAGTGTTTCCCTTGAAATGAAGGTGGCGGCATCGCCGCGGATACATAGGAGGCGATGCCCGAAGGTAGCATTCAAGTCACCAGTCAACAGTCATCGGTCACTCGAAGCTACTCATCCCTATGCCCTTCTGCTATAATGATTATACAATGTCACGAGCAGAAATCCCATCAGAAAGGGGAATCATCATGAAAATTTACGCGCTCTTGCTCGCTTCACTTCTGGCCGTAGGCCTTTCTGGCTGCGGCGCAGAGACGAAACCAGCGGCTTCCTCGGCACCCGCCGCTTCCTCGCAGTCTGCGTCCGTGAAGGCGATCCATGAGATCGCGCCGGCCTCAGAAAAGGTTTTCCAAGAGGCGTCTACTCTCTACGCCAAAGGGCAGAATCGGGAGGCACTTCTCACTTGTGACAAGGCGTTGGAAATCGATCGGGAGAATTACAAAGCACTTTCTCTGAAAGGACTCATTCTGGCGCTCGATGTCTCGCCAGAGCAGGGGATCGGACAGATTTTGAGGGCGCTCAAAATCAATCCTGATTACACGCAGGCTTTTTATGATATGGCGATGGCGCAGAAGCTTGCCAAGCATTATGATGAATCGATTTCCTACTTTCGGAAGGTGCTTGCTGTCGATCCAAAGAATACGTGGTCTCTCTATGGGATCGCGACGAACTATGCAGATAAAAAGGATAAGGCAAATGCGCTCTCGTATCTGCAAAAAGCAATGACGATCGATCCCGAGCATGTCCGCCCTGAGGCGCTCAGTCAGGATCACTTTGAATGGCTCCGCGGGGATGCGGATTTCCAAAAGGTAGTAGGAGGGAAATGATCGGGCAACCACGGATCACGGCCTTAGTCAGATTTTTCCTTTGGCTTTACCATGGCGAGGCATCGTTGAATGCGTACAGCAAGCTGTTTAAAGAAGGCTAAGGAAATCCATGGGCGAGCCGTCCAAGAGGGAATCCGGACCTTTTTGCGATATGCCAATAATAAATATGAACAAAGGAGTCCCTTTATGAAAGGTATGAAATATGCGATCATGTGCTCGGCACTGTCGCTTGTCTTTTATTATCATAATCTGATGATCGGCGGCGGTTTCTGGGGCTATATGGCCGGCATCATCTATCTTTTCACCTACCGCGCACACAGTACGCTCCTTGCGATCGGATGCATCGCGACGGCGATTCTGACCGTCATGTATTTTCCGTGGGAGTTTTCCTTGAAGGGCTATCTGCAGGTCGGCGTCGCCTGGTCGATGACGATCATCGGGCTCACTGCGGTGCTGACGGTGGTCTCTCTGCTGCATAAGATCGTGGGGAAGAAGGAGTGACTGGTGACTAGGAGACTAGGAGATATCAGACATCTGTATCGGCATGTCGAGCAAAGCGAGAAATCTTTGTCATTCGCGGTCAAACGGGTCATGTTCGACAAACTTAAATTAGTAGCTAGGGATTAGTAGCTAGGGATTAGTAGCTAGGGATTAGGGGTCTCAAGTGACTAGTGACTGGAATGCCAGCTCATGGCATCGCCATTATTTATACTTCGCGGCGCTTTCATATTTTTATGCGCCGTACCACCATTTCGCATTTCTTATTTCTAATTTCTCATTCAATCGAGGCTTTCAAACGTAATCAAAGGGCAGCACGCCCCGTGGGCTAACCCTAACCCCTAAACCCTGAACCCTGAACCCTAAAACCTGAACCTATTCACCATTTTCTATTTGACACGGCCCGAATTACCCTTTATAATAAATAAGCTATTCAATTCGGATAGCGGTATTTTATAGAGAGGTGACTCACACAATGGCAACAAACAGAAATCTCCGTTTTAAGACCAGCAGACGTTTCGGCGTAAATGTTTACGGCCATCCGAAAGCGTTAAAACGGCAGCCAGCGGAAGCTCGTCAGAAGAAAATGTCTGAATACGGCATCCAGCTCGCAGAAAAACAGAAAGTAAAAGCAATGTACAACCTGCTTGAAAAGCAGTTCTACCGCTATTATGATAAAGCAAAGAGAATGTCCGGCGTCGTAGGCGAAAACCTGCTGTTCCTGCTGGAAACCAGACTCGATAACGTCGTATATCGTGCTGGCTTTGCACGTTCCATCCGTCAGGCTCGTCAGATGGTTACCCATGGCCTCATCAATGTCGATGGCAAGAGAGTAGACATTCCGTCCTACCCGCTGCGCGCTGGCCAGGTCGTTTCCCTGCGTGAAGCTTACAGATCCAACGAAATGTTCAAACAGTCCTTCCAGGAAGCTAAGACCTTCGATCTTCCATACATCGAAAAATCTTTCGACAACTGGACCGCTACCCTGGTTCGTTTCCCGCAGAGAGACGAACTCCCATACAAGGACGAAGTCAACGAAACCAACATCGTCGAACTGTACTCCAAGTAATTGGATTCTTTTCGCGAATACAAAAAGACCGGCTTGCCGGTCTTTTTTTGTGCTTTTGAAAAAGTGAGAAGTGCTGGAGCGTTGCATAAAAATATAAAGCGCCGCTGTATTGATGTTTCGCTCTCTTGATTTTCAACGATAAAAACATTTTGTTCAAATCTATGGTAAAATAATAAGAATCGATAGCTCTGCGGTTCATGATTTCTGGCGCACTAGGATTGTTTTGCGCTGTACCACAAGTGTGAAAGCGGAGATGAGGGATTAGTGGCTAGGGATTAGGAGCGCCAAGTGACTAGTGACTGGAATGCCAGCTCATGCCATCGCCAGTATTTATATTTCGCGGCGCTTCCTTATTTTTATGCGCCGCACCACCATTTCTCATTTCTCATTTCTCATTCAATCGAGGCTTTCAAACGTAATCAAGGGGCAAGCCGCCCCACGGGCTAACCCTGAACCCATCAACCTTATTCTCTATTTTTCAGAAAGGGGTATCCCTATGAAAGGTACCTATAGATTACTCAAGACGCTCGGCGCTTTCTGCTGCGGGCTTTCAGAAGAAAATGCCGTGAAAGCGGGGAACGCGCTGGGGAAATTTTTCTGGCTGCTGGTACCGGCAAGAAGAAAGCGGCTTGCAGTCGCGAATCTTCTCCGCACCGGTCTTGCCAAAGACGAGAAGGAAGCTGAGCGCATCGCGAAGGCATCGGCTGTCCG
>OIYQ01000653.1_pt1:0-12500 | contig 13955 bp, 15 predicted proteins | sample 1588311 | NCBI WGS metagenome assembly OIYQ01 (sample SAMN03283244) | human gut metagenome | biome: human-associated habitat; material: feces | host: Homo sapiens | place: Peru | collected 2012
GTAGTGCGTTGGTTCCACATGTGTCGGCCCTACGACCAAGAGGCAGACTATTACTATCCCGCACGCCGACAGGTCACATTCTTCTGTGCAGCCGTGATACTGCAACTGCCCTACTTCCTCTGCCCCATGAGTGAGGCTGCCTGGCAGTATGTGCGCATCTTCGGCATCATCTTCTACCCGTGCTGTTTCTCTATGCTGTTTCAGCGCTACTTCCATCGGAAACCATTGGCCGGACTCTTCAACGTGACCGTCTTCACCATTCCTATCTCATTGCTCACCGTCATGGCAATAACCATCCTTGCAGGTAGCGGCAACTGGTTGGAACAGCATTACCATTGGTTTCTATGGGTGATGGTGGGATTCAGCGTATTACTCACCGCACGACTTCTGGGTGTTATCCACCGCATCACGCAACTCATCGACAACTACCACATTCAGAACTATGCCACCGAGGACGACTTTCCACTGCGCTTTGCCGAAAAAGTCATTTGGATGCCATTGGTATGGATAGGCATTGCCTGGTTGCCCTTGGTCATAGGCAGTCGCCTGCTCATGGCTATCATCCATATCGTCTTTTCCGTTTGGATGGTCATATTCCTCTGTCTCATTCTCCATCCGCAACGGTCAAAATCCGTCAATAATAACAAAAACACTACACAGAATGACGACCAAAGGCTGTCGATGGCGCAGACCGACACGCCTGCTGAAACAACTGACGACACCGAGAACGACACGGAAGCTACGACAGAGACAGAACAGCAGGAAGTGATTCTGGACGATGCAGAAACAGTGTCCGTGACTGAGTCTGCAACAACCGAGAAACAGCAACCGCAGGATCAAATGCCTACCGAAACAGAACCGTTGACAGAAACAGAGTCTGACGATCCACTCTCGGAGGATGTCCAGCCAGAGACGATCACCATAGAAGATATTGTTGCGGACAATCCTGAGGAGAAACCCGTCGCTGAGGCAGAGACACCGCAAGTCACAACAGCAACTACCGCTCCTAAGGTTGCCAAACCGCGAGCACGCTATAGTAAAGAGGCTAAAGAGGCTGTGTTGCAGGTGATCTTGCAAAACTATCGCGACAAACATCTGCTCAAGACTCAAATTCTCTCTGGAGTGGATAAGGGTCTGCGTTCAGGTGCCAGTCGTTTTATTGCCGAAGTGGGTTACTACCGTCTCGTCAACATGTTCCGTTTGGAATATGCTCGCCTTTATAGTTTGCTTTGTTTAAAGCGTATCGAGCATAATCAGTATTTCTTTTAGGTTTCTTAGTATCTGAATTATTGACAATATAATAGGCTTGCTTTTGTGGTTTACTTGGGATACTAGGCTGAACAGAATCGGAAAAGTTTATTATTTCTTGTTCCTGTAACGAATAATCGTCTAGAATTTCTACTGCAGCTGAAAATTTTGGATTAATGTAGTCATCATCAAATAGTTTGATAATTTTCTTTTTCATTTTTTCATCAGATTGATTTTTTATAATTTCTGGAATTAATAGCTGTATTTCATCATCTGAAAGAATAGACAAATAAAGTTGTTTTGCTCCTTTGATTGTAAATGCGCATTCACCAACGCTGTGTTCTTTATTACGTCTATCCATTTCAGCCCATAAAACATTTAGTTTAACAGGCGTGATATCACCGATAGATTCCACATTTACCATATAACCTTCATCAATATATTCGAATCTTCTTGTTCCTGATGGACGATCAGACATATAATAATCGTTTGTAGCTACACTTATATCGACAACAATTCCCTTTTTGTTGTGAATTATAATATCACCTTGTCGCACCTTACTTACATTAGTGTGACCTTTATGTGGTTTACCATTGGTCATTAATGTTGGAGCCCAAAGGTATCCTCCTTCGTGTTCAACTTTATAATTATCACCTTGGTTAACTAAATAAATTGCCATAAATCTCCTTAAATTAATTATAACACAAATATTTATTTTAGTGATCTTGACAAGGATCCTTAATTATGATCTAATAAGTATGATAGGAGAAATATGGGAGAAACAATGGAAGCAAGAGTTAGAGCGTTACCGGATGTTTTAATTCCGAGCAAAGACGATGATGATTTTGATATAGTGGTTCCCGCTCTGCAACGAGATTACAGATGGGAATGTCAAAATATAAATGAAATGTTTGACGATTTGGCCACACACTTTTATAACTTTTCATCACTTAAACGAGTAGAAGAAGATTATTTCTTTGGTTCAGTAGTCTATGTAAAAAATGAAGATGAAAAAAGATTTTATTTGATCGATGGTCAACAACGTCTTACTACATTCAGTTTAGTTTTAAGAAAGACTTTTGATTTACTTAATTCTGAGTTGGAAAACGTTACGGAAGATGAAGACGAAGATACAACAATAATAGAAGAAGTCAAGAGTCAAATTCAGGAGATGCTTTTTGACAAGAATGGGAAATGTAGAATTAAGTTCGAAGCAGATAGAAACCAGAAACAATACATTCTAGAAAGTATTTTATCCCTAGATCGCGATGATAAAAAATTAAAAGAGTTAAAAAGTGAAACTAATGAACACACTATTAACTACATAAACCGTTACAACAACATTTCTAAAAAATTAGATGAACTATTTTTAGGAAAAGGCGTTCATAAAATTACAACATTTTACGCTCAAATTACGGAACATGTTCAGTTTGTTCAAATTATCAGTAAAGACGAAAATACTGTGTATCAATTATTTGAAACCCTTAATGCCCGTGGTGAAAATCTTTCACAGACAGAGTTATTAAAAAATTATCTATTGTCAAGAATTGAAGGCGACTCTGAACGATACGAATCGTTGTGGCAAGAGATTTCAACGTATATAAACTCAATACAAAATAGTTCAAAAAAAGCAATTTATTCTTTTGATGTAATTTTAAGAAATTATTATTTTTTACTGCAAGGTGAAAAAATCACTCAAAGTAAAGTTTATGTAAAATATAAAGAATATTTTAAAAATAAAACTGAAAAAGAAATTTTAGATGATTTAATGATGTTAAGAGACGCTATTAAAACTATATCTACGAAGATATATAACCGAGACTCTTTGACGTACTCATTGTTTGATTTCTGTTTAAATCAATTGCAAATCACTCAAATGATACCCACATTGCTGTTAATTAGTTTTTCGGATGATAAAGATGTTTGTCAAGAATGTATAGACTTACTGACTAAGTATGTATGTATCTTATGGATAAGTGAAAGTCCATACAACAAATTAGAACAACTAAATAAAGAAATGTTTGCCAACAAGTTAGATGTACGAAATCAACGTGATATACACGTACGTATTGTGGCAACTACAGAAACAATTAAAAATGAAATAAGTAAGTTGGATAATGGTTATCTACAACGAATTATTGAAGATAGAATGTTTGAGAAAAAACAACATGCTGCCTTACGACAATTTTTAGTAGCTATTTTTAATAGATTCCATGATGAACACCAATTTAAAACACCTACTTTAGAACATATTAATCCACAGTGTGGTATCGACAATTTTAAGGATAGAGGATTTGGTTCCGCAACTGAATACTCTGATTATGTGAAAAAAATTGGTAATGCAGTGGTACTGGGTTTTAGTTCAAACAGCGAAGCACAACATAAGTGGGATCAAAAAATGGAGGTTTATAAAAATCCGGGACAACCCAAAAATGTTGTCCTGTTATTTAAAAAACTTGGTAGCAATAAGAAATATGACGAATTGTTAGACAAAAATTTCTATGTAAACTTACCAAGCATGAATGATGGATCTGAGTATCTAACAAAAGACGAAATTGACCTAAGAACTCGTAAATTTGCTGAATCTATTTCAAAAATATTGCTTAATACCAACCAATAATGTCTAATTTGACTTATAATATATATTTTGATATAATAACTATAGTTCTATTTAAATATAGAGCATGCAGGAGAGTAAATACTCGTTAAGACTGCAAAGGAGGAAGAATGGCAAAAGTTATTAAACAAATTGTTAAAGTTCAGCTTCCTGGTGGTGGGGCTAACCCATCAATGGTAGGTACTTCTTTAGGGCCTACTGGGGTTAACATGGCTGAATTTTGTCAAAAATTTAACGACCAATCTAAAGACAGAGGTGGAGAAATTACTCCAGCTATTATTACAATCTATGAAGATCGTACGTATGACTTTGTCTTAAAAATGACACCAGCTAGTATTATGATTAAAAAAGCAGCTGGAGTACAAAAAGGAAGTAGTGTTCCACAAACTGATAAAGTAGGACACTTATCTAAAGCACAAGTTCAAGAAATCGCTGAGAAAAAAATGCCAGACTTAAATGCTAATGATATTAATGCAGCAATGAAAATCATTGCCGGAACTGCAAGAAGTATGGGAATTACTGTTGATGATTTAGGTGGTGAAGAATAATGGCTAAAATTTCTAAACGTAAACAATTATTTAACGAAAAAGTTAATAAAGAACAAAATTATGATTTAAAAGAAGCTATCTCTTTACTGAAAGAAGTAAGTCAAACTAAATTTGATCAAACAGTAGAAGTAGCATTTAAAATGAACTTAGATCCAACAAAAGCAGATCAACAATTACGTGGAGCTTTAGTATTACCTCATGGTACAGGTAAAACTGCAAAAATCTTAGTATTTGCTGAAGGAGACGCTGCTAAAGCTGCTCAAGAAGCTGGAGCTGACTATGTTGGTAGCGATGACTTAGTAGAAAAAATTCAAAAAGAAAACTGGTTTGATTTTGATGTAGTAGTAGCTACACCACAAATGATGCCAAAAATTGGTCGTATCGGTCAAGTATTAGGACCAAAAGGGTTAATGCCAAACCCTAAAACAGGAACTGTAACACCAGATGTTAAAACAGCTGTAAGTGAAATTAAATCAGGTAAAGTAACTTACCGTTTAGACAAATTATCTAACGTTCACACGATCATTGGTAAAATGAGCTTTAGTGAAGATCAATTAGCTGATAACTTCATGGCACTTTACAAAGAAATTAATCGTGTAAAACCAGCTGCAGCTAAAGGAACATACATGGAAAATGTAACTTTAAGTTCAACTATGGGTCCTGGAATTAAAATTGATGTTAAAAAAATGTAATTAAGATTAATACCACTAACATTTAGTTAGTGGTATCTTTATATTTTTAATTAATATTAACAAAAAAGGTTATAATAAAGATATATCGGAGGAAAGATGCGATTAAAAGATAAAGTTTGTATCGTAACTGGTGGAACAAGAGGAATTGGCTTTAGTGTTGTAGAAAGTTATTTACAAGAAGGAGCTAAAGTATGTATTTGTGGATCTAGTGATACAAGTGCTAACAAAGCTTATGAACAATTAATTGCTCAGGGTTATAACCCCAAACATTTTATGGCTAAAGGAATAAACTTGGATGATATTGAACATATCAACCAAGTGTTTAGCGAAGTCAAAGATAAATTTGGCAAAATTGATGTCTTAGTTAATAATGCTGGAATTACTACTTCTCAAAGTATCTTAGATACAAGTATTGATAGTTTTAAGCATGAATTAAATATTAATTTAGTGGGAGTATTTGCTTGTATTAAAGCTGTTATTCCTTATATGATTGATAATGGTGGTGGAAGTATTATCAATACTAGTAGTTTAGTAGCTAGATATGGAAGTATCAATCAACCCGGATATGTTGCTTCTAAATTTGGAGTAAATGGACTAACGATTGAAGCGAGTCGTGAATTAGGTAAATATAATATTCGCGTCAATGCCATAAGTCCTGGAGTAGTTAAAACTGACATGGTTAAAGAAAACGTAACAAAAGAGATGTTAGATTATTTAAATAACCTAACACCACTAAAGCGTATGGGTAATCCAAAAGAGTTAGCAGGAGCATATGTATATTTAGCAAGTGATGAAAGTAGTTATACAACTGGAACAAATATTGATGTTAATGGTGGTATAATAAAATAGAAAGGAAGTATATGAAAAATTTAACACCTTATGTAATCGAATCATCTCCTCAAGGAGAAAGAACTTATGATATCTATTCACGTTTATTAAAAGATCGTATTATCTTTTTAAATGGTGAAATTACTGATGAAGTAGCTAATATTGTTGTGGGACAATTATTATTCTTAGCTAGTGAAGATCCAAGTAGTGATATTAAATTATATATCAACTCTCCAGGAGGAAGTGTTACTGCTGGATTTGCCATTTATGATACGATGAATCATATTAGTTGTAATGTGCAAACAATTGCCATCGGAATGGCTGCTAGTATGGCTGCATTCCTATTATGTAGTGGAGCTAAAGGGCATCGTTATGCCCTTCCTAATACCGAAGTTATGATTCATCAACCATTAGGTGGTGCTAGTGGACAAGTAACTGAAATTGAGATTAGTTATAACCGTATTAAAGAGATGCAACAACGTTTATATAAAATAATGGCTAAAAACTGTGGGAAAACAGTTAAACAAATCCAAGAAGATTGTGAACGAGACAATTTTATGATTGCTAAAGAAGCACAAAAATATGGATTAATTGATAAAGTTCTAAGTTAATAAAGAGCGAAACGCTCTTTATTTTTTTATAGTGTCAAAACTAGCAAAAAATTGCTAATAATAGCATAAATTAATTCCCACATTTATTTTTAAAATTGATACTATTAAGTTGTCAATAAATACATTGAAAGGATTTTAGAAAATAATGAAGAAATTACTACAAATTGCGATGATGGTATGTATTATGTTAGGTGTTAGTAGTTGTGGATCTAAAGCGAATAAAGATCCTAAAACTATTGATACTTTAAGTATTATTTTTGTACCATCTAAAAACCCTGACGATATTAACAATGCATCTGAACCTCTTAAACAAATTGTTAAAGAATCTTTAACAAACCAAGGATTTAACATTAATCAAGTTAACGTCACAGTTGGTGATAACTATGAAGCTGCTGGAGAAGCATTAGCTAGTGGTAGTGCAGATGTTGGATTTATTCCAGCAGGAACTTTCGTTAAATACGAAAGCCGTGGAGTAGAACCATTATTATCAGCTACTCGTAATGGACTTAGTGTTGGTAATGAAGTAATGGATCCTAAAGTTTGGAATGATAATAAACCAACAACAGAAACTAATGCCCAAGTTAATAGTTACAATTCTTTAATTATAGCAGGTCCTAGTGAAAAAGGACAAGCATTAGCAACTAAAGTTAATAATGGAGAAAAATTAAATTTTGATGAATTAAATGCTGCTACTTGGTGTACTAGTTCACCAACTTCTAGTTCAGGATATCTTTACCCACAAATGTGGTTAAAAGAAAACTATGGTAAAACTTTCGATGATTTAAATAATAAAACTCGTGCTACTAGTTATGGAGATTCAATGAATAACTTAGCAGCAGGAACATGTGATATCTCTTTAGGATATGGAGATATGCGTACTGTTTATCAAGATAGTTGGGCTAGCCCTAATGGTGGAACTATTTGGGATGATACTAATGTAATTGGAGTATCTGGTCCAATTATGAATGATACAATTAGTGTATCAACTAAATCGCCTAATATGAGTGATGAATTAAAAACAGCATTAATTAATACTTTTGTTAATTTACCTAATACTGATCAAGGTAAAGAAGTAATGAATATTTATGCTCATACAGGATATGCTGAAGTTAAAATTGAAGACTATAATAAAGAACGTGAAGTTCTTCAACAACAAGCACAAAACTAAATAATTAATTAATCAAACAACAAGATAAAGTAAAAATTACTTTATCTTGTTTTTATTGTGAGGAAGAATGATTGAATTCAAACATGTAGATAAAGTTTATGCTAAGAGTAAAGAAAAAGCGTTAAATGACATTAATTTAACAATCAAACAAGGGGAATTTGTCGCAATTATTGGTTTATCAGGAGCTGGTAAATCAACATTAATTAGAACCATTAATAAAATGATTGACATTAGTGATGGAGAATTAATTGTTAATGGTAGTGATGTTAAAAATTTAAAAGGAAAACAACTACGTCGTTTTCGTCAACACATCGGCATGATTTTCCAATCTTATAACTTAGTTAATCGTGTAAGTGTGTTAAAAAATGTGTTATTAGCTAAAGTAGCTTCGCTTAATTGGTTTAAATCTTTATTTGGGATTTTTAGTAAAGAAGATAAAATTAAAGCCCTAGAAGCACTAGATCAAGTTAATATTTTAGACAAGGCATATGTACGTGCTGATCAATTATCAGGAGGGCAACAACAACGTGTAGCCCTAGCTCGAACTATTTGTCAAAATCCAGAAATTATTTTAGCTGATGAACCAGTTGCTGCCCTAGATCCAGTTAGTGCTAATCAAGTCATGAAAGATTTTAAACACATTAATGAAGAATATAATATTACTGTATTAATTAATATTCACCACGTTGATTTAGCCCTTAAATATGCTAAACGAGTAATTGGGATTAAAGCTGGTAGTGTAGTTTATGATGGACCTAGTAGTGAGGTTGATGAACAAGTGCTTAAAATAATTTATGGGGATAACTTTAATGCGCAAATGGTGGGTGGCAATGAATAGAAAAATAGTTTTACCTAATGGTAAAGAAGTAAAACCACCATTTAAGTTAACTTGGGTTATAACTTTAATTGTTATTTTATTAATAGCTTTAAGTATTTATGTTACTAATTTTGATCTATCATTATTAGTTACTCACGCTCATCGTGCTAGTGAATACTTTAGTCAATTATTTAATTTTAATGAAAAGACTTACGCTTTTATTCCAAGTATTTATAAACCATTACTACAGACAATAGCAATGTCACTAGTCGGTAGTTTAGCAGGAATGTTACTAGCTTTTCCTGTTGGAATAATATGTGCGATCAATATCAACAATAATTTCTTTACTTGGATCTTACGCGCTATCTTTAATATTTTACGTACCATACCGATCTTAATTGTTGGATTAATCTTTAAATATATTTTTGGTGCTAGTAACTTCTCAGGATTTGTAGCAATCTTAATTACTACATTCTTGATTGGAATTAAAATGTTATATGAATATATTGAAACATTAAATCTAGCTAGTTATGAATCAGCTCTAGCAACAGGACTAAGTAAATATCAAGCAATTGTCTCAACAATTATTCCTAATATTAGAAGTTATTTTGTATCCCAAACATTATACATGTTTGAAGTTAATGTGCGAATGGCAACGATCTTAGGTTTAGTAGGTGGTGGAGGAATTGGTTTAGTCTTAAACGACCAATTAACAGTCAATCCAGCTAAAGCTGGAATGATATTAATTTTCATGTTTGTCGTGGTACTTACAATTGAATTAATTACCGGATTTTTAAGAAAGAGGTTAGCATAATATGAATGAAAGAATTGAAAAACAATTATCATTAGAACCTAAAGGTTATGTTAAAGTCATTTGTAGTTTAATTATCTTAGCCATCTTTTTAGTACCATCAATTATGAACATTAATGTTCCTAAATTTAATGCTCAATCAATTAACGTTATTAACAAAATAATTAGTGGGTTTCTTCATCCTGAATTTAGTTTCTTAACTCGTAGTGGTGAGACTGGTTTAATGCATTTAATGATTGAAACATTAGCAATTGGTTTTTTAGGAACACTAATTGGAGCATTGCTAGCTCTACCACTAGCATTTATTGCTAGTACTAATGTTACAAATAAAACAATCAGTTTTATTTGTCGTACGATTATTATTTCAATTAGAACTTTCCCGTTATTTGTATATGCAATTGTCTTTATCTCAATTATTGGACCAGGAGCTACTTGTGGGGTTTTAACGATCGGTATTACTTCAATTGGAATGTTAGCAAAAATGTTTATTGAAGCAATTGAAGGAATAGATCCGCAATTATTAGAAGCAGCGGATGCCCTAGGCTTAACTTTATGGCAAAAATGTCGTTATATTATTTTTGGTCAACTAAAATCTAATTTTGTATCAACAACAATTTATCGTTTTGATATTAATATTAAAAACTCAACAGCCTTAGGATTAGTTGGAGCTGGAGGAATTGGGACAGCAATTAATAATAGTATTGGAAATAATAATTGGCCACGATTTGCAATGATTATTTATGTGTTAATTATTGTGGTCTTAATTATTGATTATCTATCAACAAAAATTAGAAAGCGTTTAGTGTAATTATGAAAGATATCTATGTAATGCGTCATGGTGAAACATTATTTAACTATAAATTATTATTACAAGGTTGGTGTGATGCACCATTAACACCAACCGGGGTTAAGCAAGCACAAGCTGCTGGCAAGTATTTATTAAACCAAGGTTTAACTCTTGATCATGTTTATAGCTCGCCGTCCGGACGTGCTTTAAGTACAGTTGCAATCTTAGGTTATAGTGATCAAGTAGTTTGTCTTCCAGATTTACGTGAATGGTGTTTTGGATTATTTGAAGGAGAAAGTCAAAAACTATTTCCGCACAGCTTTCCTTATGGTGATCTACTAGTACCCTTTCATGGTGAAAGTCAAGATGAAGTAACAACAAGAATTGTTAAAGCTTTAAATAGTATAGAACAAGAAGTTAAAGAAGATACAACTACATTAGTTGTTGCTCACACTTGTGTGATGCGTTTGTTTATGCAAAGTGTAGCTAATCACAGTTTAGCGGAAGTTCCACAAAAAATCGGCAACTGCGGAATACTTCACTTTAAAGTAGATAATGGAGTATGGCAACTTGTAGAAGTAATTGAACATAACATATAAGGAGTCAATTGAAAAAATTATTTTTAGTAGTTTTACTAACCCTAAGTATCACACTTAGCGGTTGTCAAACTAAAGCATCAACCTTAACAGTGATGTTTGCACCAACCAAAAATGCTGAACAGATTAGTGAAGGTAGCGCCCCAATGGCAGCCATCTTAAAAGAACAATTAAATAACCGTGGATATAATATTAGTGAAGTTAAGTTAGTAGTTGGTGATAGTTATGAAGCGGTTGGAGAAGCCCTAGCAACCGGTAGTGTTGATATGGCATACATCCCTGCTGGAACTTATATTAAGTATGAAGAACGTGGAATTAAATTATTATTAACAGCCCTTCATCCAGGAGTTAGTAATAATAGTTATGATCCAATTGTGTGGAATCAAAATAAACCAACAACAATCACTGATCAACCAGCAAGTGTTTACCAATCACTAATCGTGGCTGGCAGTACACCGACTGGTAAACATTTAGGGGAAGTGGTTAATAGTGGTAACACACCAACGTTTGATGAATTAAATCAAGCAACGTGGTGTGTAAGTTCACCAACTTCTAGTTCCGGATACTTATATCCCGAACTATGGTTAAAAGATAACCACCAAAAAACATTTGCTGATATTAATCAAAAGGTGCGCATCAAAGGTTATGGCGATAGTGTTAACTCACTATCTAGTGGTGTGTGTGACATTAGTGTCGGTTATGCTGATTTTCGTTATGACTATCAAGATAGTTGGCCAGGTAATATTTGGGAAGATACTAATGTGATTGGAGTAACTAGTAATATCCCTTATGATACAATTAGTATCTCAAACAACTCTCAAGTCATTACCAATAAGATGCAAGAAGATTTAATTAGTATCTATCAAGATTTAATTAATCTTCCTGGTGGTAAAGCAGTGATGGATACGTTTAACCATGTAGGTTACCAACTACCTAATATGCAAGCATATGATATTGAAAGAAGAGTGATTAAAGAATTAGAATAAACAAGGCATCATCGCAGATGATGTCTTTTATTAATTAATGTCATTAACAATGTGATATGGTATAATATAAAAAATATAATGAAAAGGAGGGGAAGTGAAAAACATTCATGACTATTTTTTGAAAAATGAAGCTAAAATTTTAGCAAACCACATGAGAACCGAAGGTTCTACAGTAAGCATTAATGATACAAAAAAATTAATTAGTACAAAAGCAGAAAATAAAGTGATGGAAGAAGCTCTAGGAGTTACTCCAACAGACTTCAATATGTTTTATAACTTGGAGGATGGTTGGTCTTATGTTTTTGAAATCGAACAACAAGATGTTGATTTAGAATTAATTACTCGTATTAATTCTAAAGTGTCAGATGAAACTAATGTTTTTCCAGGTATCATTAGAACCAAGCAAAGTATATTTGTTCCAACACAAAAAGATCACTATATTCCAGATATACCGATGCCTCAAGCTATAGAACAAGAATTAAATGATATTAATAGTATAGAAGATCCAATACAAAAGAGTATGGAATTATTTACTTTTATTGCACGTTCACAAATGTTTGAAAATTGTAATAAGCGAACTGCTTATCTTGTGGCTAATGTAGTATTAGTACAAAATGATATTGCATTATTGACACCTGTTGATGAATTAAATACTACCTTCTTAAATATATTATCTAACTATTATCTAGATCCAACTGATGCTAATAAAAATAAAGTACATCGTTTCTTAAAAGAAAATTTCTTGTTCAATCAAGAACTAGATTATAAACGTCAAGAACAAGGATATCATA
>OIYQ01000655.1_pt1 | contig 13902 bp, 12 predicted proteins | sample 1588311 | NCBI WGS metagenome assembly OIYQ01 (sample SAMN03283244) | human gut metagenome | biome: human-associated habitat; material: feces | host: Homo sapiens | place: Peru | collected 2012
GGCAAGCCGACCTGCGGCGTGGGCTGCGACTGCGACCGCTATATGGAGATCTGGAACCTGGTGTTCAGCCAGTTCGACGCCGACGGCAAGGGCCACTACGAGCGTCTGGCACGCCCCAACATTGATACCGGCATGGGCTTGGAGCGTCTGGCCTGCGTGATGCAGAACGTGGGCAACCTGTTCGAGGTGGATACCGTGCAGAGCGTGCTGCACCATGTGGAGCACATTGCAGGCAAGACCTACAAGCAGGACCCCAAGACCGATATCTCCATCCGCGTCATCACCGACCATATCCGCAGCTGCACCTTTATGGTGTCTGACGGCATCCTGCCCTCCAACGAGGGCCGCGGCTATGTGCTGCGCCGTCTGCTGCGCCGTGCCGCCCGCCATGGCCGGATGCTGGGCATCGACCACCCCTTCCTCGTGGATCTGGTGGAGACCGTCATCCAGTCCAGCGAGTCCGCTTACCCCGAACTGCGCGAGCATGACGCCTATATCAAGAAGGTCATCGGCACCGAGGAAGCAAACTTTGCCCGCACCATCGATGCCGGCATGAACATCCTGAACACCATGATCGACCGTCTGGAGAAGGCACACGAGAAGCTGCTGAGCGGCTTGGACGTGTTCAAGCTGAACGATACCTTCGGCTTCCCGCTGGATCTGACCAAGGAGATCGCCGCCGAGCAGGGCTTGGAGATCGACGAGAACGGCTTCCACGCAGAGATGAAGAAGCAGAAGGAGCGCGCCCGCGCCGAGCGTCTGAAGAAGAACATCTCCGGCTGGAGCGAGGATCTGTTCGGCGCACTGGAAGCCGAGTCCACCGTCTTTACCGGCTACGACACCCTGACCGACAAGGGCACTGTTGTGGCGCTGAGCGATGAAGAGACCCTGACCGATGCCATTGCCACCGACGAGGAGGCAAAGGACGGCGTGCTGGTGGTGCTGGATAAGACCCCCTTCTACGCTGAGATGGGCGGTCAGGCTGCCGACCACGGCGTGCTGAACGGTGCCGAGTGCAGCCTGCGTGTGCTGGACGTGAAAAAGACCCCCAAGGGCTACTACGTCCACACCTGCGTGCTGGAAAGCGGCATTGTGAAGGTGGGCGATGTGCTGACCGCACAGGTGGACAAGGACTACCGCATGGCCATTGCCCGCAACCACACCGCTACCCACCTGCTGCAGGCTGCCCTGCGTGAGGTGCTGGGCGACCATGTGCATCAGGCTGGTTCCTATCAGGATGCCTCCATCACCCACTTCGACTTTACCCACTTCAGCGCCGTGACCGCCGAGGAGCTGGCACGGGTGCAGAAGATCGTCAACGATAAGATCTTCGACTCCATGAACGTCACCGTGCAGGAGATGCCGGTGGAGGAAGCCAAGAAGCTGGGCGCAATGGCTCTGTTTGGCGAAAAGTACGGCAAGGTGGTCCGCGTGGTGGATATCGAGGGCTGGTCTACCGAGTTCTGCGGCGGCACCCATGTCAAGAACACCGCCCAGATCGGCGGCTTCAAGATCGTCAGCGAGTCCTCTGTGGCTGCCGGTATCCGCCGTATCGAGGCTGTCACCGGCCGCAACCTGCTGATCCGTGCAAACCTGCAGGAGGCCATGCTGCATGATGTGGCGAATACCCTCAAGGCCAACAACGTGGCTGCTCTGCCCGCCCGCGCCGAGGCTGTGATGGCCGAGAACAAGGCCATGAGCCGCGAGCTGGAGGAGATGAAGGCTAAGATCGCCGCCTCCAAGGTGGACAGCCTGTTCGACAATGCCGAGGAAGCAGACGGCGTGAAGATCGCTTCTGCATACTTTACCGGTACCACCGGCGACACCCTGCGCGGCATGTGCGACAGCATCCGCGACAAGGCCGTGAACCCCGTGGTAGCTGTTCTGGTGGGCAAGGCCGAGGATAAGATCACCATGGCTGTTACCGTGAATAAGCTGGCACAGGAAAAGGGCCTGAAGGCCGGTGTGCTGGTCAAGGAATTGTCCGCTATCGCAGGCGGCAAGGGCGGCGGCAAGCCGGACTTTGCAATGGCCGGTCTGAAGGACGAGACCAAGATCGACGAGGCACTGGCTGCTGTGAGCGCCATCGTCAAGAAGGCTCTGGGCTAAAAAGAATCAATGCTCCGTGCCCCGGTGCCGGATGCGCGCCGGGGCGGCGGGCTTTTGTAGAAGCAGGAAGGAGTGTTCCCCATGGAAGATTGTCTGTTTTGCATGATCGCAGAGGGCAAGATCCCCTCTAAAAAGCTGTACGAGGATGACCAGGTAGTGGCATTCTACGACATCAACCCGCAGGCAAAGGTGCATTTCCTTGTGGTTCCCCGCAAGCACATCTCCTCTGCCGCTGCGCTGACCGAGGAGGATGGTGCTCTGCTGGGCCACATCTTCACCGTCATCGCAAAGCTGGCCAAGGAGCAGGGGTTGGAAAACGGCTACCGCATCATCTCCAACGTGGGCGAGGACGCAGGCCAGACCGTGAAGCATCTGCATTTCCATGTTCTGGGCGGCGAAAAACTGCCTGTCTGATTCCAATACGAAAGGGAGATTTTGATTATGGCTGAAACTTATACCCTGCATGTTGCAGGCCTGACCCGTGAGTTGACCATCTGCAAGGTGAACGACCACATGGACATTGCTGCGTTCATCATGCTGGGTGATGCCGAGCTGACCGTGGCTGCTGCTGCGGAGCTGCTGAAGAAGTGCCCGGATTTTGATATCCTGCTCACCGCCGAGGCCAAGGGTATTCCGCTGGCGCACGAGATGAGCCGCCAGAGCGGCAAGCCCTATATCTGCGCCCGCAAGGGTGTCAAGCTGTATATGCCGGACCCCGTTGTGGTGGAGGATCAGTCCATTACCACTGCCGGTAAGCAGAAGCTGGTCATCGACCGCAAGGAGCTTGAAAAGATGAACGGCAAGCGGGTGCTGGTGGTGGATGATGTCATCTCCACTGGCGGCTCTCTGAAGGCGCTGGACGCGCTGGCTGAAAAGACCCAGTGTACCATCGTGGGTCAGGCCGCTGTTCTGGCCGAGGGTGACGCTTCTGAGCGCAAGGATATCATCTTCCTTGAACCGCTGCCTCTGTTCTTCCACTAAGCTGGGATGCGCCGCCCACTCTGCGCGTTCTGCGCCGGAATGATGGGCCTTAGTTTCCTGTGGACTTTTTTGCCGCAAACGGAGCTTTTTATGCCGTTTGCGGCATTTTTTGTTGCCTTTTTGCTGCTGCTCTGCATCCCGGATGGCAGCCGTAAGCTGGCGGTCTGCCTGCTGCTGGGCGCACTGGCAGGGCTTTGCACGGTACATACCACGAGCGCCCGACTGGAGCGTGCTCGGGCAAATTACGCCGGACGTACCGTGTTGCTGACTGCCGAGGTGGAACGCGCGGACAGCACCTATTTTTCGGACACCGTAGACGCGACCCTGTGGGTGGAAAGTGTGAACGGCAGTCCGGCGGGTTTCCGTATAGCCTGCGCAGAGTTGCCTGCCTGCGCGGCAGGGCAGCGGGTGCAGGGCTGGTTCACGCTGCAACAACCGGACATAGAAGAGCGGACAGCACAGTACGCAGACGGCATCGCCTTGCAGGCAGAGCCTTCGGCAGAGAAGCCGCAGCTTACCGTGCTGGGCGAAAGCGGCAGCTTCCGTGCACGCACCCACCGCTTGCAGCAAAAACTGAGCGAGAGCCTGCGCCGTGCCATGCACCGGGACACCAGCGGCGTGCTGGCTGCCATGACGGTGGGAGACCGCAGCGGGCTTTCGAAAAAGATGCGCAGCGCCTACCGGGGCGCAGGGCTTTCCCATGTGCTGGTGGTCAGCGGAATGCACGTTTCCATCCTGTGCGGGGACATCCTCAGCGTGCTGCTGCCCTATCGCTGGGAGCAGAGCTACCGCAGCCGCAGACGGCGCACGGTCTGGAAAAGCCTGCTGGCGCTGGTGCTGATGGGCGTGACCGGCTTTACGCCCTCGGTGCGCCGCGCTGCCGTGGCAGTGTGGGTCAGCGCCTTGGGCGTATGGGTGTGGGGACCGCCGGACGTCCTCACTTCGCTGGCGGCAGCAGGCATCCTGATGACCGCTGCCAACAGTTACGCAGTGTGGGATATCGGCTTTGAACTTTCCTTTGCGGCAGTGGTGGGTACGGTGGCGGGCAACGCCTGCATCCGCCGGATGCGGGACGCCCACGACAGGCGGTTTTGGATCAAAGCCGGGGAGGACCTACAAAAGCCGGTCAAGCGTCCGTGGTTCAACAGGCTGCCGGAGCGGCTTCAGGGGCTAGCGGAGAGCGCCTGCATTGCCGCCTGTGCCTCGGCGGCTACCTTCCCGGTACTGGTGCTGCGGGGCCTGAGCGTCAGCGCATGGGCGGTGGTTTCCAGCATCGCGGTGCTGTGGATGGTGCAGCCGTTGCTTCTGTTGGGGCTGGCAGTAGCCTTTGTGGGTCTGGTGCCGTGGCTGGCACCGGTGCACGGGATACTCTCCCGGGCGGCAGACCTGCTCACCGGGCTATTGAACGGCTGGGCGGTCTGGCTCAGCACAAAGCCCGGGGCGTCCATCTACTTTGATACCGCCTACGCGGCGCTGGTCTGTCTGCTGCTGTGCGGGCTTGGGGTGCTGGCTTTCCGCTGGCGGGTGCGTCTGCGGGTGGCGGTGCCGGGCATCCTGCTGGCGGCAGCGGTGGGCATCGGACTGGGGAATGCCCTCAGCCGGGATGTGGTGCATATCGACCTTGTAGGCAGCGCACAGGCACCTGCGGTGGTGGTTACCCAGAACGACCGGGCGGTGGTGCTGTTCCGGGGCGGCAGCGCCGCCCAGCGTGCGGTGGAAAACCAGCTGGCGCGGCGGGGCGTGCGCACCGTGGAGCTGGTGGCAGACCTGCGCATGAACGCAAAAACCGCCTGCACCCTGCCCGCGCAGCAGGGCATCCGGGCAGAGCGTCTGCCGGTCAATGCCAGCCGCAAGCTGCGCTGTACCCCGGCAGCGGTAGAGCTGCTGCGCACCCGGGAAGGGTGTCTTGTGCGGCTGAGCATCGGCAACCGGCAGTTTGTGACCCTGAGCGGCAGGGCAGAACTGGCGCAGCCGCTGCAAACGGAGTGGCTGGTGGCCTCGGCCAAAAAGCCGGAGACGGTGCAGTACCAAAAACTGCTGGCGCTGCGCAGCTACAGCTGGATGACGCCGGAAACGCAGTACACTGCCTCCCTCAGTCTGCGCCGCACCGGCGGCGAAAGGCTAGGGTAGCGCTTTGCAATCCGGGCCGAGTGTGGTACAATACAAAGAGCAATTTATAACAGGAAAGGGGCATTTGCATGGCCACGGAAGCAAAACTCCGGCAGCTGGCCGACAAGGGCTGCCCGGTCTACTATTTTTATTCCAGCGAGCGGTATCTGGTGCGGCAGGCAGTGGCGGCGGCGGTGCGGGTGCTGTCGGCAGACAGCGACGAGGACGCTACCATCCTGGACGGCGCTGCCCCGGAGCTGGAACAGCTTATCATGGCGGCGGGCACCATCTCCTTTTTTGGTACCCGGCGCGTGGTGGTGCTGCCGGAAATAGACCCCGCTGCCTACGGCAGCAAGGACTTGGACGAGCTGTGCAGCACCCTTTCCAGCTTGGAAAACGCCGTGGCAGTGCTGGGCAGTGTGTTCCCGCTGGAACGCGGAAAACTCAAGCTGGGCAAGCAGGCGCAAAAGCTGCAAGCCCAGTGCAAGGCCATTGGCTACACGGAAGAACTGGCAAAGCCTCGCCCCTTTGAACTGAAAAATCTGATGATGGAGCGCGCAAAGGAGCAGGGCGCAACCCTGCCGGACGGCGCAGCCACCGCATTGCTGGAGCGCTGCGGCGAGGACCCCTTTCTGCTGGAAAACGAGGTGGATAAGCTCTGTGCCCTGTCCGGCTACCAGACCGTGAGCGCCTCCATGGTGGCAGAGATGGGCACGGTGAGCCTTGAAGCGGACGTGTTCGAGATGATCCGCATGATCACCGCCAAAAACGCCACCGGAGCCTGCAAAAAGTTGCAAACGCTGCTGCGATTGCAGCAGGAGCCCATCGCCATCACGGCGGCGATGATCGGCAGTTATGTGGACCTGTACCGGGTCAAACTGGGGGCGGCAAAACGGAAGAATTACAGTGCGGTGCACAAGGATTTTGGCTATAAGGGCAGCGACTATCGGCTGAAGCGCTCGGCAGAGACCGCCGCCCACTACACCCTGCCCCAGCTGGAGGCCTGTTTGCAGGTGTTGCTGGAGCTGGACCAAAGCCTGAAAAGCCAGCCTGTGGCGGCGCAGACACTACTGGAAACAGCACTGTGCCGTCTGGCGCTGGCGGGGAGCGGAAGATGATGCAAAGCGAGATGATCCATACCGACCGGGTGCTGATCGTGGAGGGCAAATACGATGCCGTCCGTCTGGCGCACCTGACCGATGCCATGATTCTGCTGACGGATGGTTTTGGCATTTATAAAGACAAACAGCGCCAGCAGCTGTTCCGGGCGCTGGCGCAGAAAAACGGCCTGATCTTACTCACGGATTCGGACGCGGCAGGCTTCCGCATCCGCAATTACATCACCAACATGGTGGGTGCGCAGAACGTGGTGCAGGCCTATGTGCCCGCCATCCACGGCAAGGAAAAGCGCAAGGCGCAGCCCGGCAAGGAGGGCTTGCTGGGGGTAGAGGGCGTGGACGACGCCCTTGTGCGGCAGGCGTTGCTGGACGCCTTGGGCGCGGAAGCCGGGGCCGCGCCGGTGCGCCCGGCAGGGCGGCAGATCACCTATACCGACCTGTACGAGTGGGGGCTTTCCGGCAAGCCCGGCAGCGCCGAGCGCAAGGCAAAACTTCTGAATGCGCTGGGGCTGCCGCCGCGCCTCTCCAAAAAGGAACTGGTGGAGGCCTTCAACCGGCTATATACTTTTGAACAACTGGACGAATTGCAGTTGAAAATTTTGCAGGAGTGAAAACCTAGCCGTTTTTGCCCCACGCCTGCCGCAGCAGTTCCAGCGCGTGGGTCTCCAGCCGGGAAACATAACTGCGGCTGATGTCCAGCAGCCCGGCGGTCTCCAGCTGGGTCAGGGGCGGCTGCCCAGCCAGCCCGTACCGCAGCAGTAAGATCTGCCGCTCCCGGGCGGGCAGAGTGTCCAGCAGCTGCCGCAGCCGCCGGACATCCTCCTGCCGCTCACAGCTGTCCTCCATGCAAAAGCCGTCCTGTATCACGTCCGCTAAGGTCAGTGCCGAGTCTCCGTCTGCCTCCAAGGATTCTTGCAGGGAAACGGTCTGCCCACTCTTGCGCTCCCGCCGAAACTGCATGCGGATCTCGTTTTCAATGCAGCGGCTGGCATAAGTGGAAAACCGCGCCTTGCGTGTGGCATCAAAGGTATCTACCGCTTTCATCAGCCCGATGGTGCCGATGGAAACAAGATCTTCCTGATCGCCCGGCAGGGCGTAATATTTTTTTACGATGTGCGCCACCAGCCGCAGATTGTGCCGGATCAGCCTTTCCCGGGCGGCGGCATCCCCGGCACGCAGGGCGCTGAAGGCGGCAGCCTCCTCCCGGGCTGTGAGCGGACGCGGAAAGCAGCCGCTTTCCAGATGGAGCGCCAGAAACAGAAATTTTGTGGCGAAAAATTGCAGTAAGGTCAGCAGCACACGATATCCCTCCCGGTACATGGTTGTTAGATTGTATGAGCCGGGGCGCAGATAGTTGCCGGAGAAGCCTTTTGTGCGCAGAAGCTTTTTTGCAGGGGAAAAGCGTGGTATACTGAGGGGGATAACTCGGAATTTAGAGGTGTAAGATGGAATATAAAGAATATGGATCAAAGAATAATGATATTATAATTTTATTACACGGTGGAGGTCTTTCTTGGTGGAATTATATAGATGAAATATCCTTGCTTGAAAATGAATTTCACATAGTTATTCCTATATTAGATGGACATTCAGGAAGTGATACAAATTTTACTTCTATTGAAAGCAATGCTCTAGAAATAATAAATTTTATAAATAAAAATTATAATGGAAAAGTAAAACTAATTGGAGGGCTATCATTAGGCGGACAAATTTTATTAGAAATATTATCTAAAAATCCTGATATATGTGAATGTGCTATTATTGAAAGTGCTTTGGCAATGCCAATGGACTTTACCTATAAAATGATAGAGCCAATATTTAATTTATCATATTGTTTGATAAGTAAAAAGTGGTTTTCAAAACTACAATTTAAAAGTTTGAAACTTAAAAAAAGCTTGTTTGCTCTATATTATGAAGATACTTGTAAAATTACAAAAGATAATTTAATTGCTTTTATGAAGTCAAATTCTAATTATGAAGTAAAAAACACTTTATCGCATACTAAAGCAAAGACCCTCGTATTAGTTGGAAGTAAAGAAAGACCTATTATGAAAAAATCAGCAACTAAAATTGTTCATTTAATACCAAATAGTGAACTTGAAGTATTACAAGGATATTATCACGGAGATATTAGCATAAACCATGCAGATGATTATGTTGAAAGAGTAAAGAGGTTAGTTCGTTAAATTCCCATTTATCGAGTGACGAAAACAATACATCCTTCTGTGGACAACCCCAAAACGGTTGTCCGCTTTTTTATACGCTGAAATCTGAAAAAAGACAAAATGCCAAGCAAAACTGAAAAATATCTCATCCTTTCCCGTTACTTTTGGTAGCACAACATGCTTTTAAATATGTACGTTTTTCAATGGATGCAAAGTGAGCAATGATTTCCCACTCTAGTTGACTTGTCCACCGATGTAAAGACGCTGTACGGCATCCTGCTCGACCGCATGGGGCTGTCGGTGAAAAACGGATGGCTGGATGAGCAGGGAAGGGTGTATATCATTTTTCCTGTGCAGGAAGTGATGGATGCACTGGGCTGCGCAGACAACAAGGCTACCAAACTGTTCCGGGAATTGAAAAAGTTTGGACTGATTGAGCGCAAACGGCGCGGGCTGGGAAAACCAAATCTGATTTACGTCAAAAACTTTGCAGACCCGCGATGCCGCAATCGTGGAAAGAACGGTTCCGGTGCCGCGGATTCAGCGCAGCAGGAAACGGCAAAATCACGAGGAAATAAGACTGAGTGGAATAAAACCGAGGGGAGTGAACCTGATCCTTTCTCTTCCGATGCGGAAAGCGAACCGGATGAGCGCACACGGCTGGAAGCGTATTTTATGCAGTCGTTGGAGGTGGACTTGCTGCTCCGGGCCTGCCCGGATGAGGAGGATACCATCGATCAAATCGTGAATCTTCTGGTGGATACCTGCTCTTCGAAACGCAGAATGCTGCGGGTGGCAGGGGATGACAAGCCCGCGGAGGTCGTGCGCAGCCGATTCATGAAGCTGAATGCAGACCATATCCGCTTTGTGCTGAAGTGTCTTGCGGAAAATACCGCACCGGTCCGGAACATGAAGCAGTATCTGCTGGCTGCACTCTACAATGCACCCACGACCATGCAGCTTTATTACCAGAACCAAACCAATCATGATTTATCGAACAGGGGGTGATGAAAATGTCGAAAAAAGCAACCACGATTGCCATCGTCAATCAGAAAGGCGGAACCGGCAAAACCACGACCTGCGAAAATCTGGGCGTAGGGCTTGCACGGGAAGGCAAAAAGGTGCTGCTGGTGGATGCCGACCCGCAGGGGTCGCTTACCATAGTCGCTTCGCTCCTATGGCCAGTTGTGCGCACTGCATGCGGATTCATAGTTGTCCGCTGCGCAGACATTGCCATCAGCATGGGTTGGCAGCAGCCCGATGAACTGCCTGTTACGCTTTCTGCCCTGATGGCAAAAGCCATGAACGACCAGTGCATCCCGCCCGATGAAGGCATCCTGCACCATGTGGAAGGCGTTGACCTGATTCCGGTGCAGGCGCAGTACCTTTCGGCAAAGGGACTGGAGCAGCTGTTGCAGACCATCCAGAAAGTGCGTCGGCAAATCAACCCGAAGCTGAAAATTGAGGGCATCCTGTTGACCATGACCGACAGCCGCACCAACTACGGAAAACAAATCAGCAATCTGATCCGGCAGGCATACGGAAAGCACCTGAAGGTGTTTGAGCAGACCATTCCCCGCTCCGTCCGTGCGGCAGGCAAAAGCATCTTTGCCTATGACCCCAAAGGCAAGGTGGCAGCGGCCTATCAATCTTTGACGAGGGAGGTGCTGGCCGATGCCGAAAAGCAACGCAAACTTGGCGCTGAAAGGTCTCGATGAGATGTTTTCCACCGAAGAATCCCGGCAGGAGCAAAAGCGGGAGCAAGTGCAGCAGATTCCCATCGAGGAGCTGTTTCCCTTCAAGGAGCATCCGTTCAAGGTGCTGGACGATGAGGCCATGCAGCGCACGGTGGAAAGTGTGGCACAGTACGGCGTACTGGCTCCGCTGATTGCAAGGCCCCGCCCGGAAGGCGGATATGAGATCATCTCCGGCCACCGCCGTCAGCACGCCGCCGAGCTTGCCGGGCTGGACACGCTGCCTGTTATCGTCCGGGAAATGACGGACGATGCTGCTGTGATATTGATGGTGGACAGCAATCTCCAACGTGAACACATCCTGCCCAGTGAGAGGGCTTTTGCCTACAAAATGAAGCTGGACGCAATAAAAAATCAAGGTGCTAGGTCGGATTTAACTTCTACGCAAGTTGCGCAGAAGTTGTCCGTCGAAAAAGTTGGCGATGATGCTGGGGTAAGTAAAGATACTATTCGCCGTTTCATCCGCTTGACCAACCTCATCCCGGAACTGCTGGACATGGTAGACGAAAAGAAGATTTCCTTCAATCCCGCTGTGGAACTGTCCTATCTGGACGAGGCTCAACAGCGGGATTTTTTGCAGGCCATGGACGAGACCCAAAACGCACCGTCCCTGTCGCAGGCGCAGCGAATGAAAAAGCTGGCGCAGGAAGGAAAGCTCACCTATGAGGCCGCCTTTGCCATTATGGGGGAAGCCAAAAAGGATGAACTGGACAAGGTGGTCATCAAAAACGATACCCTGAAAAAGTATTTTCCCCGCAGCTACACGCCCCGGCAGATGGAAGATGTCATCATCAAGCTGCTGGAACAGTGGCAGCGCAGACAACAGCGTCAGAACGAACGCTGAAAAATCGGAACCGAAAGACCCATGAGGTCTTTTCTTTTTTGCAAAATTTTTGGAGGACAACGACTATGAATACCACGATTGACTTCAAGACCGCAAAGACCATTGAGAACATGAGCCGCAAAATCGACGGCATGGAGCGTGCCGTTTCCGGCTTCTTCAACAAGATGAGCGACATTGCAGAGCGCAAGTACGGTGACCCGCAGGTTTATCTGGCGGCAGTCGGCCCGGCGAGGGACCTGAGCGCCATTCTGCTGGAAGAAGCGCCCGGCATTCTGCCCTGCTTTGACGAGACGGATGACACTTTCGGCATTTCCAAGGAGCTGCCCGTGGCGGGCTGCTACAACCCCAAGCAGGTGTTGGAGCTGTCGGGCAAGCGCTACCTGACCGGCCCGGTCGTCTTCGTCCGCTTCAACATGGAAGGCGAGTATGTCTCCCTGACGATGGGCGACCTGCACTGCATTCAGGAGTATCTGGAACAGCACAGCGCGGCGCTTATGGCCGACGGCAAGAACCTGAACTGCATCTGCCTGGACTGAGGAGGCCGCAATGATGAGCTTTTTTGTGGGCTTTGCTTTCTTTGAACTGGGCGTTTTCTGCGGCTTTTTTGCCGCTTCCCTGGTGCAGGCGGCACGAACCGGAGAAATTGTGATTACGGTAAAGGAGGATACGGATGGAACAGGAAAAGAATACCCTTTCGGTGCTGCAAATCGCACCGGGGCAGCATCCGAAGCCGATTAAGATTGACAATGACCTGAAAGCGCTGCAGCAGGCGGTCGGCGGCTTGATTGGTGCAAGCTATCCCTTTGAAGACCCGGTAGCCATCGTTTACAACGATGACGGCAAGCTCATGGGGCTGCCGCTGAACCGAGCTCTGCGGGATGAAAGCGGTGAGGCCTATGATGTGGTTGCCGGAACATTTCTGGTGGTGGGTCTGGGCGAGGAGGATTTTGCATCCCTCTCCCCGGAGCTGACGCAGAAATACGAGGAGCTCTTTCATCAGCCGGAAACTTTTATGCGCCTGGGCCGTCAAATGCTGGTGCTGCCTGTTCCGGACGAAAATGTGCGGACGGAAACGGCAAAAGCAAAGCCCCCGGCGGCGCACGAACGATGAGGAGATATTCCTGCAGAGGGGGTGGTATAAATGCAGGAAGAAATTGAACACAAGACAGTCAACTTTGCCATTTCAACCACAAAGCTGACAGCCCGGACCTTCCTGAAAGGTGCACAGTTTCTGCTGCGGCAGTATGACAAGAATGCTTCGCAGGGAAAACAGAGCATGAAGCGCCTGATTCGGCAGAACCGGGGTGTGACCAATGTGGAAATCGAGAAAACCGGCATCAAAGGCTTTGCGAAATATGCCAAGCGCTACCACATTGACTATGCGGTTCAAAAGGATATTTCCTGCACGCCGCCCCGCTATATGGTCTATTTCAAGGCGCAGGACACGGATGCGTTGAGCGCGGCATTCAAAGAATATTCGGCTTCGGTTTTGAACAAAACCAAGCGGCCTTCTGTTCTGGCAAAACTGCAGGAACTGGTGCAGGCGGTGGCGGCGATTCCCGATAAAGTCCGCAACAAAGATCAGGAGCTTGGCCTATGAAAAAGAATTTTTCCAAGCTGCTGGCTCTGTATCTGCCCTACCTTCTGCTGGGACTTGCGGCAACGAACTTCGGCGAGGCGTGGCGGCTGGCCGAGGGCAAAGAGATGGGAGATAAGATTCTGTCTCTGATGAGCACGATTCCGGTGGCCTTTGCAAATCCGCTGCCGAGCCTTCATCCGCTGGACATTCTGGTGGGCATCTGCTGCGGTGCCGGGCTTCGGCTTGCAGTTTACCTGAAAAGTAAGAATGCAAAGAAATACCGGCATGGCATGGAGTACGGTTCAGCCCGGTGGGGCAATGCCAAGGACATTGAACCGTTTCAGGCTCCGAAGTTCGAGGACAACATCATTCTGACGAAAACTGAACGCCTGATGATGAGCAACCGTCCGCCCGACCCCAAGAACGCCCGTAATAAAAACGTGCTGGTAGTGGGAGGTTCCGGCAGCGGTAAGACGAGATTTTTTATTAAGCCGAACCTGCTGCAGTGTGATTCCAAGGCCTTTCCGGTTTCATTCGTGGTTACGGACCCGAAAGGAAGTCTCATTTACGAGTGCGGACATGCCCTTGCAAAGAAGGGGTACCTCATTAAGACGATGAACACCATCAATTTTCACAAGTCAATGCATTATAATCCCTTCGCTTATATCCACGAAGAAAAGGACATTTTGAAACTGGTTACAACCCTGATGGCCAATACAAAAGGGGAGGGGACCGGAGGCGATCCGTTCTGGGAAAAAAGCGAAAAATTGCTCTATACTGCGTTGATTGCGTATCTTCACTATGAGGCACCGGCGGAAGAACAAAACTTTGCAACGCTGCTGCAGCTGCTCAATGCCATGGAAGTCCGAGAGGACGATGAAGAGTATCAGAATCCCGTGGATTTGCTGTTTGAAGAACTCAGTAAGCAGAAACCGAACTCCTTTGCCGTGCGGCAATACCGTCTTTTCCAGCTAGCTGCCGGCAAAACAATGAAATCGATCCTTATTTCCTGCGGTGCACGCCTTGCGCCCTTTGATATTCAGGAAATTCGGGATGCCACGATGTACGATGAACTGGAGCTGGACAAGCTGGGAGACCGGAAAACGGCGCTGTTTTTGATTATGAGCGATACGGACAGCACCTTCAATTTTCTGATTTCGATGATCTACACCCAACTGTTCAACCTGCTCTGCGACAAGGCTGATGACCAATATGGCGGTAAACTGCCGGTTCATGTGCGCTG
>OIYQ01000658.1_pt1 | contig 13866 bp, 10 predicted proteins | sample 1588311 | NCBI WGS metagenome assembly OIYQ01 (sample SAMN03283244) | human gut metagenome | biome: human-associated habitat; material: feces | host: Homo sapiens | place: Peru | collected 2012
GGAGCGTTAAAACTAACGGTGGCACTGAGCGCGCCTTTTGCGCCTGGGGTCACTATCAAACTCTTTACCGAGTCGGGACAAGCCTTGTCAACGGCGGCGCTGATAGCCCAACCATCAACATAGGCGTAATACATGCCAGCCTTCGATGTGCAATGGAAACCGAAGTAGTAGTTGCCAGTAGTTGGGGCTACGAAGGTGGCAGTGTTGGTTTCTTTCTGTACGGTGGTGAATGTGATGGTAGGCATCACGGTGAGCGTCATGGCTTCGGCAGTTGGTGCTGTGCCGGCTTTCAACTCCACACGTTCGGGCTTATCGCTTTGCTTGTTGTGGCCGATGTAGGTGATGGTGTAGGTGCTACCCTCCTTCATGGCGATGGCTGGTGAAATCAACCAGTCGTCGGCCTTGTTGGTGCCGGTGGTGTTGCAACGGAAGTAATACTTGGATCCACCCCAAGTGTAGCCATCGTTGTTGGCATCGATGATGGTGTACTGGTTACGTTCGTTCTCATCGGCGAGATTAAGTGTGTAAGGTGGCGTAATCACGGTTTGCGCTTTTGCTCCGAAAGAGAGCAGCGCACATGCCACCACAGCGGGAGTAAGTAAAATTTGAAACTTCATAGACTAACTGACATTTAGTAGATAACAACTGTAAATACGATTCATTCTGTAATCGTACTCTTGATTCTGGATTGCGAAATTATAGTATTTCGCTTAAATATCCAAATCATATAAAGATAAATTTCGCCTATTACTTCAATATGAAATCAGAAAGTATCACTTGCTCTGCTGCAAAGCGTCGAGGGCTTGGGCGAGGTCGGCGATGATGTCGGAGGCATCCTCAATGCCGATGGCCTTCATATCCTCGACCAGAATGTGTGCAAGATCAAATTCCCGCTCTGCGGAGGGATGCGTACCAGAATTGGGATCCGAGGTGGTGTACACCCGGGCATATTTTAACAGTCGCTCGTAAGCACGCATAGGTTGATGCTCCTTTGTTTTTTATTTGGTTCTATCATAACCGTTTTGGCCGGATTTTACAAGAGGGAAAGCAGCTGCGGCTTGCTTCTTATCACAAGATCCGGAAATGTCAAGAGGGAAGAAGCCCCGAAGTTCCGTCCGGTTTTTTGTGGAAACAGCGAATAGCGCCCGGCGGCGGGAAGTGCTACAATAGGACACAGCGTGTGCACGGCACACCCAAGATGAAACAAAGGAGAGCTGCGGCTTTATGGAACAACTTTATCTGATGCCCGGACAGGAACGCTGTGAAAAATTCCGAGATCCCAATGGGGTGCCCAAAGTCCGCTACTCCTACTGCTCACTCCACGGTGCATTATTCCACTGTGTCAGCTGCAGCGTGGAGGAGGCCCAGCGCCTGTGTGAGGACTGGCTCGTCGGGCAGGACCGCTGCTACCGCAACTGAAGAGCAAAAACGGACGCCCGGAGCGCACGATCTGCACTCCGGGCGTTCTTCTGCGTTCAGCCGATGATCTCGTATTGGAAGTATTCGCACTTGATCTTGCTGCCGACCTCGATCTCCGGCGGCAGGAGCGCCAGCGCAACGGGGTTCAGCTCGTCGCTGGCGATGTCGGTGCGGCGCAGGTTGACATAGTCGCCGTCAAAGCTGACGACTTCATAATACCAGGGGCCCATAGACCATCCCCCTTTCGTTTTTCTTTTATCATAAGGGACCGGGCCGGTTTTGTCAACGATGTTTTTGCTTGACAAATGGGGAACATTCTACTATACTTATACTCACGACAATGCGCCATCGCCAAGCGGTAAGGCAGGGGACTTTGACTCCCCCATCGTAGGTTCGACTCCTGCTGGCGCAACTGAAGACCGTCTGCTGAAGGAAACGTTCGGCAGGCGGTCTTTGTGTTTCGCAGCTGCTTCCGGGGCGGCGGAACATTTCGCAGACAGAGGCGCTTTGCTGCGGAAAAACAGGGCATTGCGGGAGGGCTGCGCCCGGCGGTTGTGCGGTGTTTCGTTTTGAGGATGCCCGAAGCTATGCCGGAAGTTGGTTGGGATGACCAAAAAATAATGAAAAAAATATCGTATTTTTTATCCGAAATCTTCTTTTTTTCCGGGAATGCTTGACAAGAAAGTGCTTTTTGCCATAATAGATTTATAAGAAAAATTCTTTGCAAGAAGATCGATCCTGGAGGTAGAAAAAACGATGCCGATCAGTTTGAACAAGGTCAACGCGGAGGCGTATGCAAAGGTTGCCGCTGCGCTGGAACAAAACGGAAAAGCGGCGGTGGAACATGCCACCGGCACGGGCAAGAGCTGCATTGCATGGCAGCTCATCGCGGACCATCCGCAGGCGTCGTTCATCTGGCTGGTGTACGGTGCGGCGCGGCTGACCCTGCGCAGGGAGGATGTCCGCCGCTACAACGACGGTGTGCTGCCGGAGAACCTCATCTTCTGCGACTGCGGTGTGCTGGCCGAGGCGTCGGCCGAGGAGTGGGTCCGGCTGGCCTCACGCAAGCCGGATTACCTGATCTTCGACTGCTACCATGAAGTGACGGCGGCCTGCTGGGCCAAATCGGCCCAGCGGCTGCTCCGTCTGTGCCCGGAGGCAAAGCTGCTGGGCCTGACAGTGCCCAACAGCACCGACCAGAAATGCCAGGCGGCCGCGGAACTCTTCGAGGGGACGGTCGTCTCCCGGATGACGGTCGGCGAGGGAATGGCGCTGGGCACCCTGCCGGTGCCGTCGAACTACGCCGCGATGCTCTGGCCGCAGGAAGGGCAGATGAACCTGCTCCGCGCCCGGATCAAGAACCTGCACCTGCCCGCGCAGACCAACGCGCTGAGCGCACAATACGATGAGATCAACTGGTCGGTGCGGCAGGCCGAGAACCCCATCGCCCTGATGCCCCGTGTCCTGACCGACACCCAGGGCCGCTATCTGGCCATCTTTGAGTCGGAGGACTACCTCGACGAGGTGCAGGAGCAGCTGGAAGAGTTCCTCCGCACCGTGGATTCGAATGCCCATTTCTACCGTGCCGAGTGCGACTGCCTGCGCGACGCCGAGGCGGTAAAACAGTTCTGCACCTCCACCGAAACGGGGCCGAAGGTGCTGTTCTGCGTCAACTCGCCGGGCGTCCAGCAGCCCATTGAAGGGCTGGCGGGTGCCATTCTGGTCCGCGAGACCGGCGAGGCAGGCCGGTTCCGCCAGATGCTCTGCCGGGCGTTGGTGGCCTGCGGCCGCAAGCCCATCCCGGTGTTCGACCTGACCGCCCGGTTTGACGGTCTGGGCAATGGCCGTGTGCTGCAAAAGGAATGCACCACCGCTATGCTCCGCGCAGGCAGCGAACACCCCGGCTTCCAGCAGCAGAAGCCCATGCGCCAGAGCTACCACCTGTACTGCCGCCTGAAAAAGGAACTGGAAGCCCGGTGGGAGGCTTTTTATGCAGCGGCGGCGGCTGTGGCCGCAGAGCAGGGCGATTTACAACTGCCCTATAACTATCTGACCGAGGACGGCCTGCCCTTGGGCCGCTGGCTGGAAACGCAGCGCCAGGTCCGGGCCGGGCAGAAGCCGGGCCGTCTGGATGCAGACCGCATCGCCCGGCTGGACAAGCTGAACATCGGCTGGAAACAGCGCTCGGAGCTGGCCTGGGAAAAGGCCTTTGCCTCGGCGCAGAAGTACCGCGACGACCACGGCGACCTGCTGGTGCCGGTGCGCTACCGCGACCGCAGCGGCTTTGCCCTGGGTGAGTGGATCGTCTATAACCGCCAGCGCTACGTCAGCGGCAACCTGAGCCGCGCCCGCATCGAGCGGCTGGAGAGCATCGGTATGGTGTGGAACGCTTCCACCGACCTGTGGGAGCAGAGCTACGCCGCAGCCGCCCGCTATTATCTCGAACACAAAGACCTCGAAGCGCCCATCAAGTACGTTACGCCGGATGGCTTCGCGCTGGGCGTCTGGCTCAGCAGCCAGCGCAGCGCCTATAAGAACGGCGAGCTGACCCCGGAGCAGGTCGAGCGGCTGGAAGCCATCGGCATCAACTGGGTCAACCGGAATGTCCGCAAGTGGCAGGAAAACTTCGAGGCCGCTAAGCGGTACGCCGAGCAGTTCGGGGATCTGGAAGTGCCCTCCAATTATGTCACACCGGACGGTATCCTGCTGGGCAAATGGATCGCCCGTCAGCGCTACGCCTGGCAGAACCCGGACAATTCCAGTGCCCGCGTCACGCCGGAACGCAAGGCCCAGCTGGACGAGATCGGGATGGTCTGGGACAAATACGACCCCTGGCGGGAGCGCTTCGAGCTGGCCCAAAAGTATCTGGCAGAGCACGGAGATCTGGAGATCCCGCTGAATTATAAGACCGAGAACGGCATCTGGCTGGGCAGTTGGCTCTACCGTCAGCGCCAGTACCGCCGCACCGGCGACCCGCGCCTGGGTGAGGTGCACCGCCGCGAGCTGGACGAGCTGCTCAAGGACGAAAAGCCCCACAAGCAGAGTGCGGCACCCTCCGGCAAGGAGAGCCTGCGGGAGAAGAACTGGGAGCACAACTTTGAGGAAGCCGCCCGGTATGCCAAAGAGCATGGCAACCTGCTGGTGCCCTCCAATTACGTCACAGCCGGTGGGTTCCGGCTGGGCGTCTGGATGTCGAACCTCCGCGCTGCCCGCAAGACCCGGCCCGACTCCTTCCAGGTGACGCCGGAGCATGTGAAACGGCTGGACGGCATCGGCATGGAGTGGGACGCCCGCATAGCCAAGTGGGACCTGGCCTATGAACACGCAGCGGTCTATGCCAAGGCCAACGGCGACCTGCTGCCGTCGGCCACCTACCGCAGCGAAGACGGCTTTGGTCTGGGCGACTGGGTCCGCCGGATGCGCACGGCCCGCGCGGAAAATGACCCGAAGCTGACCGAGGACCGCATCCGCCGTCTGGATGCCATCGGCATGAAGTGGTAAACCATCAAAGCAAAAATACCGTGTCCCCACGCCGGGGACACGGTATTTTTTGCTTGCGGGAAGATCAGAGTGCATCCAGTTCCGTTTGGAGCTGGGCCAGCGCGGTGCGGATGGGCAGGTGCTGGGGGCAGACGGCCTCGCACTTGCCGCAGCGGACGCAGTGGCTGGCCTTTTCGGCATCCGGGAAGCGGGCGGTCCACTGGTGCCGGACGGCGTCCGGCTGGCCGAACATCCCCAGCCGGTTCCAGATGCTGAAGTTGTCCGGGATGTCTACGCCCATGGGGCAGGGCATACAGTACCGGCAGCCCGTGCAGCCGATCTTGATGCGGCTGTGCAGGATGCGGGCCGTCTCGGCCACAGCGGCATCTTCCGCCGCGTTCAGGGGGCGGAAGGGCGCAAAGGTGGAAAGGTTGTCGGCCAGCTGCTCTTCGGCGCTCATGCCGGAGAGGATCAGGTGGACGTTTTTGTGGCTGCCCACCCAGCGCAGCGCCCAGGAAGCCGCACTGGCGGCGGGGTCGAGGGCGGTCAGCGGCGCCGCAGCGTCCGGCGGAAGGTTGGCCAGTGTGCCGCCCTTGATGGGCTCCATGATGATAAGCGGGATGCCCAGTTCTTCGGTCAGCGCATAGCCGCGGTCGCCCGCGATCTCCTCGGCGCGGTCGTCGGTGTCAAGGTAGTTGTATTGCAGCTGGCAGAAATCCCAGGGCTGGTCCCGCAGGATGTGTTCCAGCCCGTCCGCGTTGTCGTGGCAGGAGAAGCCGAAGTTCCGGATGCGCCCGGCCTTCTTCTCATCCCAGAGCCAGTCCACGATGCCCAGCGCCTTGGCCTTGTCGTACCGTGCCCGGTGCAGGGAGTGGAGCAGGTAGAAATCAATGGTGTCCACACCCAGCCGCTCGAACTGACTGCGGTAGATCTGCTGGGCTTTTTCCAGCGAATCGCACTGCCACAGGGGCAGTTTGGTGGCCAGATAAAAGCTCTCGCGGGGCCATTTTGCGATGACCCGCCCCACGAACGGCTCGCTCTCGCCGCCGTGGTAGGGGTAGGCGGTGTCAAAGTAGTTGACGCCCGCGTCCCGCGCGGTGTTCAGCAGGGCTTCGGCCCGCACTTCGTCGATGCGGCCGTCCGGCAGGGTGGGCAGGCGCATGCAGCCGTAGCCCAGCAGGGAGGTGGTGATGCCGGCTTTCTTCCAATGACGCTGTTCCATAGAACGCTCTCCTTTTCTTCAGTGCTTCCGCTTTTTCCGATCGTCCCAGGCAAAATATCTGGTGTAGGATACGAAGACCACGAGCGAAAGCAGCGTGACAGGCTTGCCCAGCCGGATGCCGTCCGGCTGGTAGACAAAATCAAGGGTGTTTTCCCCGGCGGGGCAGAGCACCGCCATCAGGCCCTCGTCCACCCGCAGGATGTCGGTCTCCTTGCCGTTGACCGTGGCCGTGAAGCCGTCGTCGTAAGGCACCGAGAAGAAGACGAGGTTCGGGGCGTCCAGCGTGATCTCGGCGTGGAAGCCGGAATTGGTCATCTGGAACACCGAACAGGCCGAGGCCCGGCGGTCGGCGCAGTCCTGCACGTAGCGGTCGTAGGTCAGGTCGTTCAGCTCAGCGGCGGGCAGCAGCTGCAAATACTGGCTGTATGCGGCGGCATCCGCATCGGAGAGCACCAGCGCCCGCATCAGCAGATCGGAGCGGGTGACCGTCACGGTGGACTCGTAATCGTCCTCGGTGAGGTAGTAGTCGTAGGTGAAGCCCATGGGGACGTAGTTGGTGTTCTCATAGAGGGTGTAGCCATCCAGCGTGTCGTAATAGGCCCAGCCCTCATCGGCCTCTTCGAGGAAGTCGGCTTGCCGGTCGGGTTTGGTGATGAGGTACTTCACGCTCAGCAGGCCCCGCAGTGCATAGTTGGAAAGCTCCGGCTGGCTGCGGACGTCCCGCTTGACGCCCAGCGCCGGGTAAAAGCTGAGGATGCTGGGGGCGGCGGTGCTGCCGAAGTATTGCAGGCAGCTCCTGTCCAGCCAGAGGCCGAGGTTGTCGTGGGTCTTGTAGGTGTCGATGCGCCAGTCGCCCTCCGGCAGGTCTTCCTTCAGGGCCAGGGCGCTGGTGTACTCTTCCACCAGGTCGCTGTCGGTGTTCCACTGGCCGAACTTGCCGATGCCGATGTGGGTGATGCCGAACAGGCAGCTGAACGCCAGCACCGCCGCCAGCATCCGCTGGGGCAGGCGCTTGTCGGCCCGCCACCGCTGCGCGACCCAGCGGTAGACCAGCAGCCCGATGAGGGCAAAGCCAAACACGGCGGCGTACTGGCCGGGATTTTGCAGGACGCCCAGCGACCATTCTTTGGTGCTGGCATCCTGCACCGGCACCAGCGCAAAGGCCAGCGTGGCAATGACGAGCCCACTGATGTTCCGGGCCGGGCGGTCCAGCTCGACGGCGGGGTCTTCCAGTGCGTTGACGGTCATGGCGGCCAGGATGAGCACCGGCATATAGAACCACCGGGCGTAGTAGCTGGAATTGAGGGCATAGAAGGCGCTGTTCAGCACAGGCACCAGCGCAAAGACGGCGCAGGTGGCAACGATCCGCTTTTTGCTGTCGCCCTGCCGGGCGCGCCAGTAAGCCAGAGCACCGGCCAGACTGCACAGGGGCAGATAGGCGGTCATGCTCGTCCACTTGATGACGCCCTCAGACCAGATGGAGGTCATATAAGGCGAGTCGGGCGGCAGGATCCAGCTCAGCAGGATGGCAAGGTACTGCTGGGGCTTTGCGTAGGTCAGAAAGCCCCAGCCGGAGGACAGGTCGATGGTGCGGGGGTTCTGCAACAGCGAGAGGACGGCGGGCCAGAGGATGACGGCCCCCAGCCCCACACCGAGGAGGCTTTCAAAGGCCAGATGGACGAACAGCCGGGGCGTGAGCTTGAAATCCCCCGCGCTGACTTTACAGATGAAGTAGAGGAGCAGGAAGAGCACCTGCCCCACAAAGAAGAAGTAGTTGTTCAGCAGGTTGACGCCGACCCAGAACGCGAACAGCCCGTGCCGCCCATGGTAGACGGCCTCGTCCAGCGCCCAGAGCATCCACGGGAAGAGGGCCAGCACATCAATGAAGTGGTTGAAGAAGATGTTGTAGAGCCCCCAGCCGGAAAAGGCATAGAGCACCGCGCCCAGCACGGCATAGTTTTGGTCTTTCACGTAACGGCGCAGATACAGGTATGCGCCGCCGCCCGCCACGGCGAACTTGAGCACCAGCAGCGGGACCATGAGATAGGGGAGCCACCGCTGGGGGAAGAGCAGCGAGAACCAGAAGAACGGCGAGCCGTACAGGTAGAAGGAATAGGCGTTCAGCGCCCCGCTGCCCAGGTCGGTGGCCCAGGAGAAGGTGTTGTGGACACTGCCTGCGCCGTCCGGGTAGCCCAGCCCCTTGAGAAAGCCGTTCATGTAGCGGTAAAAACTGATCTGCTGGCTGTTGAAATCACCGGCGTAGTGGAAAAAGCCGCCGTCCAGAAGGTAGAACGGCAGGAAGATCAGCGCCGCCGTCAGCGCACACAGGCAGACCGTGAGCAGGAATTTGTTCTGTTTTTGCCCCAGAAGCCGGGGGCTGTGAGATGAAGTCATGGCAGAGAACCTCTTGTTTCAAAAAAATCCGGATCGTCCGGGAAAATCAGGGGAACGGGACCTCGCGTTCGTCGTCCGGGTCAAGCCCCGCTTTGCGCTGCTGGTCGAACACTGCCTCGATGAGGCGGTCGATGTCTTCCAGATGGGTCAGCTCGCAGCAGTACCGCCGCAGGGAGGCCGCTCCCTTCAGCCCTTTCATGTAGTGCATGGTCTGGGCGCGGGCCTGGGGCATAGCGACGAATTCGCCCTTCTGCTCCACCATCTCCTCCACCTGACGGCGGAGGGCGTTCATCCGGGCCTGCAGATTCGGCTCTTTGGGGGTCGGGGTGCCCTCCAGTGCGGCGTTCACCCGCTCGAACAGCCACGGGTCGCCCAGGGCTGCGCGGGCGATCATCACACCATCGCAGCCGGTCTCTTTGACCAGAGCGACGGCGTCTTCAGCCGAATGGATGTCGCCGTTGCCCAGCACCGGCACATGCACGGCAGATTTTACGCGGGCGATGATCTCCGGGTCGATGCCGGGGGTGTACATCTGCTCCCGCGTCCGGGCGTGTACTGCGATGAGGGCCGCACCGGCCTGTTCGCAGGCCTTGGCGCACTCGACTGCGGTGACGTGGTCGGCGTCCCAGCCTTTGCGCATCTTGACCGTGACGGGCCGGGAGGTGTGCGCCACTACCTGCTCGACGATCCTGCCGCAGAGGTCGGGGTCCAGCATCAGTTTGCTGCCGGCACCGCCGGAGACGATCTTCGGGGCCGGGCAGCCCATGTTGATGTCCAAAAAATCAAAATCATATTCCTCGATGGCGGCGGCTGCTTCGCCCATGATCTGGGGCACTTCGCCGAAGATCTGGACGCCGTAGGGGGCACCGTTGGGTTCGGCCTTGAGCAGGCTGACGGTTTTGTGGTCGTGGTAGACCAGCGCCCGACTGGATACCATTTCACTGACTGTGAAACCGGCCCCGTGCTGCGCCATCAGGCGGCGGCAGGGCGCATCGGTGAAGCCTGCCATGGGGCCGAACACGGCCCGGTGGGGCAGGGTGATGTGTTGGATCTTCAAAGGTTCCATTGTGTTCCTCTTCTGCTTGACAAAACGATAAAAAATTACTATACTACAAATAGAGAAAGACGCTGGCTGCAAAATGGTCAGCTCCTCCTCGGCTCAGGTGTCAAAAAGAATGACCGCTTGCTTTGGTAGGGCAGAGGCGGTCATTTCTTTTTGCTGTTGGAAATCGTCCATGTAATCTGAAACGTCACAAAAACTGCACCGCCGATCACGGCGAGCAGCTGAAGCACTTCACTCAGCGTCATAGAACATCCCCCCTTCCGCGTTTGCGTCAGGGGAAGCAAAGAAGAACGCGTTCCCCCCAACGCTTCGCCGGGGAGAGGAGCGTGACCACCTGCATTTGCAGACAGCGCCTGTCAGCCAGATGGCTGCAAAAACAGTATATCATAAATGAAAGCACAGTACAAGCACTGTGCTTTTTGTGTTAGCTCTGTTGCTTTGCGCCGATCCTTGCCAGCAGCGCGGCCAGCGCAAGGCCGGCGGGGGCGCTGATCCAGGTGGACAGCCAGAAGCCCGAAAAGCCGATGCGGGGCACCAGCAGAACGCAGGCGGCCAGATTCAGCCCGATCTGCCCCAGGTTCGAGGCCAGATACAGCCCCATCTTCTGGGCACCGCGCAGCCGGGCCTCGCACAGGTGCTTCTGTGCGGTGAACACATACGAGATGCCCTCAAAGGCCAGCATGGTGGAGCCGTAGGCGGCAGCAGCAGCGTCGGTGGTGAAGAGCCGAAGCAGCGGGCCGTTCAGCCCGATGCAGAGCGCTGCCACCAGCAGCGAGTAAAAGAACAGGATGCGCCGCCCCTCCCGCAGGCCGGTATGCACCCGATCCGGCTGCTGGGCAGTGGTGTTCTGGGCAATGAAAAAGACGATGGACTGCACGAAGCCGTACACCGGCATCATCAGCAGGCTGGAGAGCTTGCCCGCGCAGGAAAAGCCCGCGATGGCCGCGACGCCCAGCCCGCCCAGAAGCCCTTGCTTGACCGTCGTGATGATGGTGCCGCTGGCCTGCTGCAGGGAGTTGGGGGCGGAAAGGCGGAAGATGTCCTTCGCGTAGCTTGCCTTGAGCATCTCCCGGCGGAAGGGCAGACTCAGTTCAGTCTTGCGCAGGTGGACCAGCATGTACACCGCTCCGGCGATCTGCGCGGCGGCGGTGGCACCGGCCGCACCGGCGACCCCGAAGGGGCCGATGAGCGCCAGATCCAGCACAATGTTCATCACGCTGGTGGCGACTACGGCCCGGAGCGGTGTTTTTGAGTCTCCGCAGCCCATGATGCACTCTTTGGTCAGGTCATAGAGCATCAGAAAGGGCAGGCCGACCAGATACACCCGCCCATAAAGCACCGCCTCAGCCAGGATCTGCTCCGGCGTCCGGATGAGCCGGAGCAGGGCGGGCAGGGTGAAAAAGCCCAGTGCGGTCAGGCCCAGCGCCAGCACAAGATCGACGAACAGCAGGTTGTAGAGCAGCTCGGCCATCTCCTGCCGGGTGGCCGTGGGCCGGCCCGCTGCCACCAGCAGGCCGCCGCCCAGCTCCATGCCGCCGGAGATGAACAGAAAGAGCATCAGGATGGTGGAGGCATTGGAGACCGCCGCCAGCGCGTCGGCATCCAGCCGCAGGCCGATGATCATGGTATCGGCCACCGAATAGAACTGGGTGGCCACCATGCTCAGGATGATGGGCAGGGCGTACCGCAGCAGCGCCGGACGCACCGGCCCATGCAGCAGGGTATTTTCGGTCGGATTCGTGAAGAACACCTTCTTTCGGAAAACTATAATGCACACAGTGTACGTTGTTTCACAAAAGAAGTCAAGGAAACGAAAACCGGATTCATCTGAACCATTGCAAAGATGAAAAATTCCCTCTTGACTTTACACGAATAAAGTGTATAATGCAATCAAACCGATGAGGCGGAAGAGAACCTGCACAGCGCATCTGCTAGAGAGCCCGGAGGATGGAAACGGGCGAGAGCGGGGCAGGACTTCGTGGGCCGCCGAGGGCCGGGCAAACGAGAGCCAGTGCTTTCCAGTAGCTTGGGACGGAAGCCTCCGTTACAGGGCAGGGGAGTGTTGGCTCTCCGTGAGGGGCTCTGCAGCCAGTAGCTGGCTTGGACAGAGCAAACAAGGTGGCACCGCAGAATCGTATTTTCGATCCTGTCCTTGTGGATGAACACACAGGGACGGGATCTTTTGTTACCATGAAAAGGCCCGTTCCGCAAGTGGAGCGGGTCTTTTTTACTGCCGCCCGCTCCAGGGAAGGAGCAACCGCTATGAAAACCATGAACATGATCTCCCGCCGCAATTTCCTCAAGGCCGCTCTGGGCGCTGCCGCTGTCTCTGCATTCAGCCTGACAGGCTGCGGCGGCTCGGCCTCGTCCGCTGCCTCCGGCACCGCATCCAGCGCCGCCGCCTCGTCGGCAGCTGCTTCGGCAGAAGCGGGCCAGACCTTCAAGGTGGGCATCGTCAATTATGTGGACCATGCCTCTCTGAACCAGATCGTCGCCTCCGTTGAGAGCCGTCTGGATGAGGTGGGCAAGGAAAAGGGCGTGACCTTTGATTATGCCGACTACTACGCCAACGCACAGGCCGACCAGACCAACCTGAACCAGATCGGTGCCGACCTTGTGGCCGATGACGTGGACGTCATCGTGGCCGTGGCTACCCCCACCGCCGCCACCATGCTGGCTTCGGTCGAGGATACCGACATCCCCGTTGTCTACTCTGCGGTCACCGACCCGGTCTCCGCCGGTTTTGACGGCGAGGAGAACATCACCGGCACTTCCGATGCCCTGAACACCGACGCCATCATGAACCTCATCCTGGCCGTCAACCCGGATATTGACACCATCGGCCTGTTGTACGACCTGAGCCAGGATGCTTCCACTCAAGCCATCGCAGATGCCAAGGCATTCTGCGACAGCAAGGGCATCCAGTACATTGAAAAGAACGGCACCACCACCGCCGAAGTCCAGATGGCGGCCGAAGCCCTCATCGCGGCCGGGGTCAAGGCCGTGTTCACCCCGACCGATAACACGGTCATGACTGCGGAGCTGTCCATCTATGAGAGCTTCCTCGAAGCAGGTGTCCAGCACTACACCGGTGCCGACAGCTTCGCACTGAACGGTGCATTCGTGGGCTACGGCGTCGATTACGTCCAGCTGGGCGAGGCCACCGCCGACATGGTGGTTGAGCTGCTCTGCGAGGGTAAGACCACCGCCGACCTGCCCTATCAGACCTTCGACAACGGCATCGCGACCATCAACACCGAGACCTGCGAGGCGCTGGGGCTGGACCTTGAGACCGTGAAGGAAGCCTTCAAGCCCTACTGCACCGAGATCGTGGCAGTGACCACGCAGGAGAACTTCTAAATCCATCTCATTTCATAAAAACAAGAGCGATTCCGTCACAGTGCAGCTGTGACGGAATCGTCTGTTATTAAAAAATAAGGAGTACACACCATGCTGGCGAGTATCTTTTCGCTCAACGTGATCCAGACCGCGCTGGAACTGGGCTGCATCTACGCCCTCGTTGCGCTGGCTCTGTTCTTGAGCTATTCCATCCTGAACATTGCAGACCTGTCCACCGACGGCTGCTTCACGCTGGGCTGCGCGGTGGCCTGCCAGGTCGCACTGACCGGCCACCCCTTTCTGGCCCTGCTGGCGGCGATGGCGGCTGGCGTGTGCTCCGGTTTCATCACAGCCTTTTTGCAGACCCGCCTCGGCGTCGAGAGCATCATGGCGGGCATCATCGTGAACACCGGCCTTTATACCATCAATCTGGCGGTCATGGGCTTTTCGTCCACGCTGTCGCTGGTCAAGACGGACACAGTCTTCTCGCTGGCCAAAACAGCGCTGGCCTTTACGGGCGGCTGGTATAAGCTGGTGCTGGCCGTGGTGGTCATCGCGCTGGCCGGTGCCGGGATGGTGGGCTTTCTGGGCACCCGGCTGGGCCTGTCCATCCGGGCGACCGGCGACAACGCCGCTATGGTGCGGGCGTCCAGCATCAACCCGGCCTTTACCATCACGGTGGGCCTGTGTATCTCCGGTGCGCTGACGGCCCTGTCCGGCGGTCTGCTGGCCCAGTACCAGAAGAGCTGCGATATCAACGTGGGCACCGGCATGGTGACCATCGCGCTGGCCTCCCTCATCATCGGCGAGACGCTGGTGGGCAAGCGCACCATGGTGCGCCGGGTGCTGGGCGTTGTCTTCGGCAGCTGCCTGTACCGCTTCATCGTGGCAGTGGCCCTGCGCTTCAACGTCCCGGCGGCGGCCATGAATCTGGTGTCCGCCCTCATCG
>OIYQ01000661.1_pt1 | contig 13796 bp, 11 predicted proteins | sample 1588311 | NCBI WGS metagenome assembly OIYQ01 (sample SAMN03283244) | human gut metagenome | biome: human-associated habitat; material: feces | host: Homo sapiens | place: Peru | collected 2012
AGCTTATCATGCCACTGGCAACGAAAAGCCCAAGTACTCCTGAAAGAATGATACCTTTTGCTTTCATAATCATAATATTTATTTGTTACAATAATAAGCCAATCAATAACTTTAATGCCGCAAAAATAGGTAAATAATAAATACGGACAATCATTGCGAGCAGTAATTTACTATTTTTTATGATTTATTGTTGCTTTGTCAATGATTAACACTAACTTTGCCACATAATTAAGCTATAAAGCCAAAAAAAATGGAGCAGAATAGACAAATTAGCAAAATTGACCTCCGTACCCTTCAGATGTCAGACTATGACCAGCTTGCGGGTTCTTTTCATCGCATATACGCCGACCACGACGTGTTTTGGACTCACGAGCAAATAAAAAAGCTTATTACCATCTTCCCTGAAGGGCAAGTGGTAATCATTGCCGACGACAAGATTGTGGGATGCGCGCTCAGCATCATCGTCAACTACAACATGGTGAAGAACGACCACACTTACGCGCAAGTGACAGGCAATGAGACTTTCAATACCCATGACCCCAACGGCAACATTCTCTATGGCATAGAAGTGTTCATTCACCCAGACTATCGCGGATTGAGGCTTGGAAGGAGAATGTATGAGTATCGCAAGGAGCTGTGCGAGAAGCTCAACCTCAAGGCCATAATGTTTGGCGGACGCATACCAAACTATCATAAGTATGCCGACAAGATGCGCCCGAAGGAATATATCGAGAAGGTGAGGGCAAGGGAAATCTACGACCCCGTGCTCAACTTCCAATTGTCAAATGACTTCCACGTGAGACGAGTAATGCGCAACTACCTTCCAAATGATGAGGAGTCGTGCCATTATGCCTGCCTTCTGCAATGGGACAACATCTATTACGAACCAAACCATGACCCCAAGGTGGTGGAGCGCAAGCCTTCAGTGCGCATAGGCTTGGTGCAATGGCAGATGCGTTCATACAAGAATATCGACGACCTCGTGGAGCAGGCTGAGTTTTTCGTTGACTCCGTGTCGAGCTACAAGGCCGACTTCATCGTCTTCCCAGAATACTTCAACGCGCCTCTCATGGCACCATTCAACAAGATGGGCGAGGCGCAAGCCATACGCTCGCTCGCGCAATATACGGAGAAGATCCGGGACCGCTTCCGCGAACTCGCCATAAGCTACAACATCAACATCATCACAGGCTCCATGCCCTATATCAAGGCCGACGGAGGAGGGCTTTACAATGTCGGCTTCCTTTGCCGCCGCAACGGAATGGTTGACATGTATGAGAAGATACACGTCACGCCCGATGAGGAGAAGTATTGGGGTCTGTCGAAAGGAAACCACATACAGACTTTCGACACCGACTGTGGTCGCATTGGCGTTTTGATTTGCTACGACGTGGAATTCCCTGAGCTTTCACGCATCATGGCAGACGAGGGCATGCAGATTCTTTTCGTGCCGTTTATGACCGATACGCAAAACGCCTATAACCGCGTGCGTCTGTGTGCTCAAGCTCGCGCCATAGAAAACGAATGCTATGTGGCCATTGCCGGAAGCGTGGGCAACTTGCCTCGCGTGCAAAACATGGATGTGCAATATGCGCAGTCGGCTGTATTCACGCCATGCGACTTCGCCTTCCCCTACGACGGCCGCCGCGCTGAGGCCACGCCAAACACGGAGATGATACTCATATCCGACGTTGACCTTAGCCAGCTCTCAGAACTGCATACGTATGGCTCGACGCGAAATCTCCAAGACCGACGCAAAGACTTGTACCAAGTGAAGAGGGTGTAAGGGCAAACGCCATACGCTATATCGTGTAATGGCTTTATCGTGTAAAGGCAATGGTTTTTACACGATAAAGCCTATGTTTTTTAATTTATAATAACTTCTATGAGATTATATAATGCGACACCCTATGGCCGTCCATGTAAAGCATAAGATGTATATCAAAATATTTTACAAATGGTCGTCTGAGAATCGTTTTTTTTCAACCAAGATGTCGCTTGGGCGGAAATAGCGCGATTATGGGGCGTTTTTATAAATGCCTGCTTATTAGAGGATTATATTTTTAGAGGCGTTACGGTGCAATCGCGTCGCCGTTACGGTGTAATCGCGATGCCGTTACGGTGCAATCGCATCGCCGTTACGGTGTAATCGCGACGCGATTGCACCGTAACGGCAAACATTTTTGGCAAAAAACCGACTGTCGGCATTGTCAAAGAGCGGAAGGCTACCCTTTTTCCGCTCTAATTGCACCGGTTTCCAAGTGTTAAATTTTGGCAATAATATTTTACAATTCAACGTGGGCACACTGTGCTGGATTAGAGCAAAAGCACATATGATTATGCTTTTGCCCTAACTTGTTTTTACAACATTGACTTGAGAACCACTACAGCCTCAGCCACACTTGGCACGTTGCTAATCTTGATTAGCCTATGACCTTTGCTATCCTTGAAATTGCAACGACGCGGATTGTCCATCACATATTTTATTATGCGGTCAAACGTTTTGCTATGATAGAAAGGCGACGACTGGTTTGAAACGAATTGCATGGACATTACGCCCTGGCGCAACATTATTTTCTCACAGCCGAGTTTCCGGCCAAGCCTGCGAACCAAGACCACCTGCATGAGTTCCTCACCTTCGCGTGGCACAGGACCGAAGCGGTCTACTATCCGCTGCCGATAGGCTTTAAGGGAGTCGTCGTCGGATATGTTGTCAAGCTCACGATAAAGCAACATTCGCTCAGAGCTCGTGGGCACATAAGTGTCGGGGAAGAACATGGGCAAGTCGCTCTCCACCGCGCAATCTTCCACAAACTCATCGCCCGAGACCTCACGCCCTTCCTTGATGTCATCGGCATATAAATCCTGGAACTCGTCGTTCTTCAGTTCGGTAACGGCTTGGTTCAGAATTTTTTGGTATGTCTCATATCCCAAGTCTTCCATGAACCCGCTTTGCTCAGAGCCGAGCAAATTGCCGGCGCCACGAATGTCCAAGTCTTGCATGGCAAGATTGAATCCGCTGCCAAGGTCGGAGAATGTCTCCAATGCCTCAAGCCTGCGACGCGCCTCCGGAGTGAGCGAAGAGCGAGGTGGCGCCATGAGATAGCAGAACGCCTTTTGATTGGAGCGCCCTACCCTGCCGCGCATTTGATGCAAGTCGGAAAGGCCAAAATGGTGCGCGTCGTTCACTATAATGGTATTGGCGTTAGGAATGTCGACACCGTTTTCAACGATTGTCGTGGAAAGGAGCACGTCGTAATCGTAATTGATGAAGCCCATGATGATTTTCTCCAGCTGCTCCGGCGCCATCTGCCCATGGCCGATGGCCACACGGCAGTCGGGCACATATTGATGGATAAGCTCCTCTATGTGTGGCAAACTTGATATGCGGTCGCTGACGAAAAACACTTGCCCGGAACGGCTCATCTCAAAGTTGATGGCATCGGCTATCACCTCATGCGAGAATGTGCAAAGCTCAGTATGAATTGGGTAACGGTTGGGTGGCGGTGTGCGCATTATGCTCATGTCGCGAGCTCCCATAAGCGAGAATTGCAATGTGCGCGGAATGGGCGTCGCCGACATCGTGAGCGTGTCGACATTCGTCTTGAGCTTGCGCAGTTTCTCCTTAGTGGAAACGCCAAACTTCTGCTCCTCGTCGATGATGAGCAATCCCAAGTCGTGCCACTTCACCGACTTGCCAATCAGCTTATGGGTGCCTATCACTATGTCGACCCTTCCCGACTCCAATCCATCCGTCACCTGCTTGGCCTGTTTTGCCGTACGAGCGCGCGAGAGATAGTCCACGTTGACAGGGAAGTCGCGCAACCGCTTCTTGAACGTTTGGTAGTGCTGATAGGCCAATACCGTAGTCGGCACAAGCACGGCCGTTTGCTTGCCGTCGCAAGCCGCCTTGAAAGCGGCACGCACGGCGAGCTCGGTCTTTCCGAAGCCCACGTCACCGCAGACAAGACGATCCATGGGCACGGCACGTTCCATGTCGGCCTTGATGTCTTGCGTAGCCTTCAGCTGGTCGGGCGTGTCTTCATAGAGGAAACTCGCCTCAAGCTCATGCTGCATGAAATTGTCTGGCGAAAACGCGAAGCCCTTCTCATGACGGCGCTTGGCGTAAAGGCGAATAAGGTCACGGGCAATGTCCTTGATTTTCTTCTTTGTCCGTTCCTTGAGCCTATCCCACGCCCCTGTGCCCAAAGTGGAAAGGCGAGGTGGCTCACCACTGTCGGCAGCCCTGTATTTAGAGATTTTATACAGTGAGTGGATGGACACGTCAACCTTGTCGTTGTTTTGGTAGATAATGCGAATCACCTCCTGGTAGCCACCCTGCGGGTTTGGCACCTTTATCAAGCCGCCAAACTTGCCTATGCCCAAGTCGACATGCACGAGGAAATCGCCAGGTTGCATCTCTTGAAGCTCCTTCATCGTGAGCGCCATCTTGCCAGAGCGGGCCTTGTCTGACGAAAGGTTGAACTTATGGTAGCGGTCAAATATCTGGTGGTCGGTAAAGACGCACGCCTTCAAGTCGCTGTCCATGAAGCCTGCGTGAACAGTCCTGTTGACAGCCACGAGATGGTCTCCAAGCTTGTCGGACGCGTCATCCGCTGACATGTCGTTAAGGATGTCGCGCAGGCGTTGCTGCTGCTTGTCGCTATCGGCGAGAATGTATATATGGTAACCTTGAAGAAGCGCGTCCTCAAACGATTGCCTCAAATAATCGAAGTTCTTATGGAAAAGGGGTTGTGGCTTTGTATGAAACGTTATCGTGGCGTTGGCACATGCCTTATCCGCGTTAACGTCCTTTGCGAGAGTGACTGTTTGGAAACGAGCCAGCTCCTCGGCGAAAACCGTTGGCTTGCATAGCACGTTCTCACGGCTCATGTCCATGCGAATCTGCTCTTGTTCAAGCTCCGTGGCGCCGTTCATCCTCTCTGTCATAGCCTGCGACGAGAAGCCATCGTTGAACGTTCGCTGTATGATGTCCAACACGAAACGCTTGTCCTTCATCACTATTATGGCATCGTCGGGCAAGAAACTAAGGAATGGCACTTTTTCCGTTTCCTGCGATGCCAGCTCCGGCACGATTTCCACTTGCGATTTTCTGTCCAACGACAATTGGTCTTCAACAGAGAACGTGCGGATGGTATCAATCTCATCACCGAAGAAATCTATGCGGTAAGGCAATTCGCAACTATAGGAATAAACGTCCAAGATGCTTCCACGCATGGCGAATTGTCCGGGTTCATAGACATAATCCACCTCGGTGAAGCCCAAGTCGCGCAAACGGTGACTAAGCTGGGTTATGTCTATTGTCTGCGAGGTTTTCAAGGTTATCCTGCGCTCGTCCAGATGTCGCTGCGACACGACCAGCTCTGCCACGGCTTGCGGACTTGTCACAACCATCAAAGGCTCGCCACCTTGATTGGCCATGGCCGCCAAGGTCTCGGTTCGTGATATTTCGTTTGCCGCGTCTCGTTGCCCGTATTTCACGGCTCTCCTGTAAGCTGACGGGAAATAAAAAGCCTTAGGCACCGACAAGTCGTTGTAGAAATACCCCGCCTCGTCGGCATCGTCAAGGATGAAGACCACCGTGCGGCCTATTCGCTTGGCCAAAGAGGAAAAGAGAACGGAAACAGAAGAACCAACAAGACCTTCAAGGACCACATTGCGCACGGCTTGGTCCTTCAAGGTCTTCAACAGGGCGCCAGCCTGAGGCAAGCGACCATACAAATCCACTAATTCGTCGAATTTCATTCCACGGGCTTTGGATATTTCTTGAACCATCCGTCAAGTCTCAAGCGCATGACGCCAAAGAGGGCCTCGGAAAATATGCCACCGCTCATCTTGCTGGTGCCCTCCCTGCGGTTGACGAAGACCACCGACACCTCCTTTATCTTGAAACCTATCCTATAGGCGGTGTACTTCATCTCTATCTGGAACGCATAACCCTTGAAACGAATCTTGTCGAGGTCAATGGTCTTCAAGACACGACGACGATAACAAACAAATCCGGCTGTGGTGTCGTGGACGGATATGCCTGTAACAAACCTGACATACTGTGAGGCGAAATAGCTCATGAGCACTCTGCCCATGGGCCAATTGACGACGTTGACACCCGTGACATAACGCGAACCGACAGCCACATCGGCTCCGTCGTCGTGACAAGCGGCATACAAGCGAGGAAGGTCGTTGGGGTTATGGCTAAAATCGGCATCCATCTCAAACACATATTCATATTGATGCTGCAACGCCCACTTGAAACCGGCGATATAGGCTGTGCCAAGCCCTTGCTTGCCTTGGCGTTCGATGAGGAAAAGGCGATCACCAAACTCTTTGTCTTGCAACTTCTTGACTATCATGGCTGTGCCATCTGGACTGCCATCGTCTATCACCAAGATATGGAAACACTTGTCAAGGGAGAACACGGCCCTGATAATATTCTCCATGTTCTCCTTCTCATTATAAGTGGGGATAATCACTATAGAGTCACTCTCATGCATAGATGTGTGCGTTTATTTTTACAGTATTGCAAAATTAAGAAATTAATCACATAATTGCATATAGTCAAAGTAATTATTTTCATTGAATTATATAGATATTTGGGATTTATTACTAATTTTGCACACACTAAACGGAAAAGAAGCATGAAAGATAAAAAGGCTATTTCAATTAAAACATTGAACAAGAGCAATGTATGGGACATTCAGGAGAACGACGTCATACGAATGTGGGAAGCCGCAGAAAAGGACGCCGACTTCAAGGAGAACCTGCGCCATTTCAAAGACATCATAAAGACCGCATTCGAGATTGAAGACGTAAAGATCGACAAGCCTGTGGTAATTGACAAGCTTGAGCAGCGCGGTTTCAAGGTTGGCACCATCTCTTTTGACGACAAAAACTCACACAAGATTGCCATCAAGAAACGCGCAATAAAGCGTGTCACCGACCTTACCTACGAGAACGTCGGCCACATCTCGGCGACAAAGCTTGTAGAGGTATTGGAGAGAAACTTCGGAGGCGGATGGGAAAGCCTGCCACAAAGCATACAGGACATCATTGAGAGCGCGTTTGACATCTCCACCACTACGCTGCCTGCCGACCGCTTGCACAAGACAGGTGGATTATACGACAAGAAGGTCAACGACGGATACGAAGTGCTGGAGATCGCGAAAGGATCATGGACCGAGGCCATATTCATAAAGGAGAAGCCAAAGGACGAGCCGAAAAAGGATTTGGATGAACCAAGCATGACCACAACCGACTTTGACGATAATGAGGAAAAAGACGACGACATAACCGACAGGCTCCCCGATGACGACGATGACGACGATGACGCTTTCGATGACGACAAGCTGACGGAGGAAAGCTATCGCACAACATACGAGACAAATCCCGATGACCTTAACTACGAGGCTGAGGAGATTAGCGATGACAGCGCGAGCGATTATTAATAGCCATTAAGGCACATCGCCAAACTTACACATCCGCATATTATATTTTCTAAGGCGAGACTATTTCGAAGTGATATAGTCTCGCCAATATTTTTCAAATAATACCACAAATGAAAAACCATTGGCGCACATTCTTTGGTTTCTCGGACAATGGGGCCGACGAGACTTTTGCACAGGCAATGGAACGGGCCAAGCACCTGTTGAAGATACATAACTATGAGGACGCATGCAGGGTCTTGAAATATGCCGAGAAATATGGCGACGCTGAAGGCATATATCAATATGGTTGGTGCTGCTGGAGAGGAACTGGCGTCGTAGAGGATGCTGTCAAGGCCGTGAAACTATGGCAAAAAGCCGCTGCCATGGGCTACCAGCCTGCTATAGAGAGGTGTGAAGCCATAAAGGACTTTATCGCAACAATTCAATAGACAACAGAACTGTTCCCCATTTAGCTCACATCAAGTTTTTTTTATTTCGGATCTATATTCCAATGAGACGACCATTCATATTTCTTTGTATATTATCACTGCTTGTCGCCAAAGCCACTACCGCTTGCGCTAAAGGGTACACGTGGCGAACAATACCATTGAAAAAGACATACATCTATCGTCTTTATCTCAACGATAAGACACATTCGCCATACTCAATAGAGCATCCGGAGAATTATCTTTCCGAAAGGGCAATAAACCGGAGAAAAAGACAAGGCATAGCCATTGACTCAACAGACCTGCCTGTATCACCTACATATATAAACGAAATAAAGGCAAAAGGCTTGACCATAATGGGTACGAGTCGTTGGCATAACACCATCACGGTAGCGTCTACGACAGACGACGTGGCAAGGGTCGTTAAAGGCCTGCCATGCGTCAAGAGTTGCCTACGGCTCTACAAGTCGCCTGACTCATTGGTGGTTTTACCTCCTGAAAAGGTGGGTAAGCTCTCACCTATTGATTCTACGACTTCATCAGAATACGGTGACGGATTTAGGCAGATAAACCTGATAAACGGCACAGGACTTCATGCCGCTGGCTTCAAGGGAAAAGGTATGCTAATAGCCATCATAGATGCCGGTTTCCGCAACGCTGACAAAATCGGCGCGCTGAACGCCAACATAAAATCAACAGCCGACTTCGCGCCAAGACGTGCCAGCAGCATCTTCACCGAGCATTATCACGGCACAATGGTGCTTTCAGTAATGGCTGCAAATAAACGTAACGTTTTCATTGGGACAGCGCCAGAAGCCGATTACGCCTTGATACGCAGCGAGGACACCGACACGGAAACTCGCGCCGAGGAAGACTCCTGGACCACGGCCGTTGAGTTTGCCGACTCCATAGGCGCAGACCTCATAAACTCTTCCTTGGGATACTCGCATTGGGATGGAGACTCCATTGGCCCACATCTGCGCGACCTAAATGGCCACACCGCATATATAAGCCAAACGGCGTCGATGCTCGCCCCGAAAGGCATAGTCTTATGCAATTCAGCAGGAAACGAGGGAAGCTCAACGTGGCATAAAATAAACGTACCCGCAGACGCGGACGACATATTGACTATTGGAGCGATAGATTTCCGCAAGAAGAGTACCACATTCTCAAGCATTGGACCTTCACAAGACGGAAGGGTTAAACCGGACGTATGCGGACCTGGGAAAAGCGTTTATGTCATAGATGCCTCTGGCATGACAACCACTAACAGCGGCACTTCTTTTGCCTCGCCAATAGTTTGCGGAATGACAGCATGCTTATGGCAAGCTCTTCCTGAACTTAACGCGAAACAAATAATCAGCGTAGTAAGGCAATCGGCTGACAGGTGGCAATGGCCCGACAACATCTATGGATATGGTGTGCCCGACTACGCTAAAGCTCTTTCTATCGGCATGAAGATGGTCAACGAGAACCGGAAGTGAGTTTCATAGAGCCAATAATATTAAGGATACGCGAGGAAATATTAGAGAAATATCCATTGGGTACCCTGAAAGGGTTTTGATTACCAAAACATTTCTTGATAAATTGTTCATCCGTACATGACATATACTTTCTCTTTAATCTTCACACAAGATAGGCGGCACTCGGCATAACGCTCAAGCAAGCTTGACGTTCTGCACTCGACTTGCACTATCTTTGACGAAAAAAAGAAGGAAAAGTTTAATGAATATGCACTAAAAATAAAAAAAAACAGTCCAAACTATCTTCATTTGGGCTGTTATACGATAGTAGTCAGAAAAGCTCCGACTTAGCTCTGAGGTTTCTTTTAAGCGAGAACAACCTTGCCGTCCTCACCCTTGAGCTTGCCTTCCTTGAGAAGCCAACCAATGCCCAAGAGAACCTCAACTTCTGTCTTGCCAGTAAGCTTAACAAGCTCCTTTACAGACTTTGCGCCATCGTTGTCGTGAAGTGCGTTGTAAACATCACCTGCACGGAAGCCAGCGTTCTCAGCGTCAACAAAAATCTCGCTCTTTACAGTTTTCTTCTCTGTTGCTGCCTTCTTCTCAGCTGCCTTCTTCTCAGCTGCCTTCTTCACAACTGTCTTAGCTGTCGCAGCCTGTTCTGTTGCCTTTTTTCTTGCCATAATTAAATAAAGTTTTTAAACAAAACTAAGGATTATATTTCTATTTATTTATTTGTTGTTTGCAAATATAAGCATTTTATGTTATAACAAGACAAAATGGATGAAATAAGATTCACAAACTTATGCGAAAATCGCCAAAGCTCCAAAATTATTGACACACATCAATCATAAAGCGTTTTCCGATTGATATGAATCAAGCAAAAAAGCCTGATTATCAACTAATGACAATCAGGCTTTCCTTATGATGTATATTATTTACTTGTTCAAATTTATTGCCAACTGAAGCTCATCAAGCTGCTTTTGGTCAAGCTCAGAAGGAGCGTCAAGCATGACATCGCGTCCGCTGTTGTTTTTCGGGAAAGCAATGCAATCGCGAATAGAATCAAGTCCTGCGAGAATGCTGACAAAGCGGTCAAGACCAAAGGCAAGGCCAGCGTGAGGTGGCGCGCCATACTTGAAGGCATTCATCAAGAAGCCAAACTGAGCCTCAGCACGCTCCTTGGTGAATCCGAGCACCTCAAACATCTTCTCTTGAAGGTTGGTATCGTGGATACGAAGCGAGCCGCCACCGACTTCTACACCGTTACAAACGAAGTCGTAAGCCTTGGCACGCACCTTCTCCGGGTGACTGTCAAGCAATGGAATGTCGTCTGGGTTTGGCATGGTGAATGGATGGTGAGTGGCCATCAAGCGCTGTTCCTCATCGCTCCACTCGAAGAGTGGGAAGTCGATAATCCAAAGACACTTGAAGACATTTTTATCGCGAAGGCCAAGACGATTGCCCATCTCCAAACGGAGCGAGCACAATTGCACGCGCGTCTTATTGGCATTGTCACCACTAAGGATAAGAACCAAGTCTCCATCCTTGGCACCTGTCGTCTCTTTCACCTTCTGCAACTGCTCAGGCGTGTAGAACTTGTCGATAGAACTCTTTACCGTTCCATCGCTATTATATTTAATGTAAACCAAACCCTTGGCACCAACCTGTGGTTTCTTCACAAAGTCGGTAAGCTCGTTAAGCTGTTTGCGGCTGTAGTCAGCGCAACCAGGCACCACTATACCACCAATATATGTAGCCTCGTTGAACACAGAGAAAGAACCCGTGCCTTTAAGGTCATCCATCAGCTCCACAAACTCCATGCCGAACCTCAAGTCTGGCTTGTCGGAACCGAAGCGACGCATGGCGTCCGCCCACGTCATCTGCTGCAATGGCTCAGGAAGGTCCACACCACGAATTTCCTTGAACAACATGCGGCACATTCCCTCAAACAGGCCGATGACATCTTCCTGGTCAACGAAACTCATCTCGCAATCAACCTGTGTGAACTCTGGCTGACGGTCAGCGCGAAGATCCTCGTCGCGGAAGCATTTCACAATCTGGAAATAGCGATCCATACCAGCCACCATAAGCAACTGCTTAAGCGTCTGCGGACTTTGCGGAAGCGCGTAGAACTGTCCGGGATTCATGCGGGAAGGCACAACAAAATCGCGTGCGCCCTCAGGCGTGGAACCTATAAGCATAGGAGTCTCAATTTCCATGAACTGACGGGCATCCAGGAAGTTGCGTATAAGAATCGTCATCCTGTGCCTAAGCTCAAGGTTCTTGCGAACGCAATCGCGTCGCAGGTCAAGGTAACGATACTTCATGCGGAGGTCATCGCCGCCATCGGTTTTTTCCTCAATAGTGAAAGGAGGGGTGAGAGAGGGACTGAGAACGGTCAGCTTGCTGACGATAATCTCTATGTCGCCAGTAGCCATTTTGTCGTTCTTGTTCTGACGCTCAGAGACAACGCCCTTCGCCTGAACACAATATTCTCGTCCTAACTTATTGGCAGCCTCCCAAACATCCTTGTCGGAAGCCTCGTTGAAAACTAACTGCGTAATGCCATAGCGGTCGCGTAAGTCAACGAAAGTCATGCCGCCCATCTTTCGGGTGCGCTGCACCCAACCTGCGAGCGTTACTTCACGCCCTGCATCGGAGAGTCGCAACTCTCCGCAAGTATTGGTTCTATACATATTATAAATGTAGTAAATCTTTTTCTTGACCGCAAAATTACAACAAATTATTTGAAATGGGTAAAAACCATGAAACAAGCTGCAAAAATAATGTTAAATATCAGCTAATGGCTAACAAGGAAATAAAAGATTTCTTATTTTTGCACCAATATATGCCAAAGATGGCAAGCGGCAATAAGGTTTATAAGACTATAGATAGAATAATAACAAAATTAATGACAATAATAAAATGAAGAAAATTCTTTTCACGGCTTTCCTGTTTTTCGCGGGATTAACAGCGACATTCGCTCAAGCCAAGATTTCATTTGACAAGCTTGTCAATGATTTCGGAACATTCTCAGAGAACAACCCCGTGCAGAAATGCACGTTCACGTTCACTAACACTGGTGATAAGCCATTGGTCATCAACCAAGCCTATGCAAGCTGCGGATGCACAGTAGCCAACTATACCAAGACTCCCATCAAGCCTGGAGAGAAGGGTACGGTCACTGTCACTTACAATGGAAAGGACAAAAACCCAGGACGTTTCAAGAAAGCCATAACCGTTCGCTCTAACGGTATACCCATGATAACCCGCATTTACATAGAGGGAGTCATGAGCGAAGCAAAAGAAAAATAGGTATTATTCCTTGACAATCTCCTACCTTAAACCTTCTTTTGACCATTAATTAAAAACTCATTTCATCTATGCAAGAACCAGAAACACCTACCATGGCCTTATCGGGCAAACTGAACAAGAAGAAATGTATATTGTTCTTCGTGTCCTTCATCCTGACCGTAATAGTCTGGAACCTCCCATCTACTTTTTTCGGCATTGATGGGCTAACAACCGTTCAACAACGTGTCATTGCCATATTCGTTATGGCTGTGATGCTATGGCTCACAGAGGCAATACCAGCATGGGCAACATCAGTGACCATCATTTTCGTGTTGCTTTTCTTTGTCAGCAATTCCTCGTTCAAGTTCATGCAAGGAAGCGAGGGACAATATGGCCAACTGCTCGACTCTGTCGGTATCATGGCCTGCTTTGCTGACCCCACCATAATACTCTTCCTCGGAGGCTTCATCCTCGCCATAGCCGCTACAAAGTCGGGGCTTGACGTATGGATGGCAAAGGCCATGATAAAACCATTCGGCAAGAAGAGCGAGAACGTGCTGTTGGGCTTCATGCTCATTACCGGCATTTTCTCCATGTTCATCTCCAACACTGCCACGGCTGCCATGATGCTCACTTTCCTGACACCCGTCTTCAAGGCCCTTCCTGCCAATGGCAAGGGACGAATAGCCTTGACTATGGCAATACCAATAGGCGCCAACCTCGGAGGTATGGGCACGCCTATCGGCACGCCACCTAACGCCTTCGCATACAAAGTGCTCAACGACCCCACTGGCATGAACCTCGACATCAGTTTCGGACACTGGATGGCAGTCATGGTGCCTCTCGTGATAGTTCTTCTCATCATAGCCTGGTTCCTGCTTCGCAAGCTATTCCCATTCTCTCAAAAGACCATCGAACTGCATATTGAAGGTGACGTGAAGCACAATTGGCGCTCAGTTGTCGTTGGAGCCACATTCTTCGTGACTATTGTATTGTGGATTTTCGGCAAGCAGATTGGCATCAACGCCAACACCGTTGCCATGCTCCCCATTGCCGTGTTCGCTTTTTCTGGTGTCATCTCGGCAAAAGACCTGCAACAAATCGACTGGGGCGTCATTTGGATGGTAGCTGGCGGCTTTGCCCTTGGC
>OIYQ01000663.1_pt1 | contig 13775 bp, 12 predicted proteins | sample 1588311 | NCBI WGS metagenome assembly OIYQ01 (sample SAMN03283244) | human gut metagenome | biome: human-associated habitat; material: feces | host: Homo sapiens | place: Peru | collected 2012
CCGCCTTGCTTAATTTATCGGCTGTTTGCACCTTAAATCTGCTCCTTTTTCTGTGTCGTTTTACGCACTCATTTTAAACGCTTCATACAATGAAAAAAAATCAGTTGAAAACTTATGTAAAGCAGAACAGTGCGCTGATTATAAGGAAGTTCTGAAATTTTTCGACCAAATTAGAATACATGGTAATACTTTTTTTCACACGGAACTTTCTGTTGTTCTTCTTGTAAGATTTATTTGGAGTATAGATAAACAAATTGTAATCAAAAGACTGATAGCTTCTAATCCGTTTGAAATAGAATTCTTTTTATATTCACTTGATGGCAATATTCTTGATATTTTTTCTAATTTGAAGCTGCAAGAAAATATTTATCTTGAATTAAGAATAAAGATGCTTATTTTTCATCAGCTTGATTTTAAAGGAAAAGATGAAACTGCTATTTATGACTTATGCAGAAAAATGCCAAAGCCTGATATAGGAAAATTGTTTGATAATTTTGAAAACGAATTAATGTATATTTCCGCAATGCGCATTTCACATTTGATTAGTTTCAATTATTTGTTGGGAACTAACATTTCAAAATATCCTGACAGACTGGAGTTATATTTGAACAATGCTGATTTTGGAATAAGAGCGACAAAAGCTTTTTCTCGCGGAATCTTAGATGCAAAGGAAGATGAAAATATAATAATTAGTCTGATAGAAAAAATTGAAAAACAATTTTTCGATAATGAAATAAAATCTTTTGATGTTGTAAACAAATATACTGGATATGTAGATTTGTTTATCTGTGAATGGTGTATAGAAGTTCATTCTAAAGAGGATTATATAGAAAGATTACAAAAAATAGCAAACTGTATTGAAAGCCAGCAGGAAAGCTGGAATCAGGATACTGTTATAAATTTTTGGATTGCTTTATTTTACGGAATATTAGCGAATAAAAATTTTAATTATGATTATTCTGATTCAGAAATTCAACACTATTTGCCTGTTTTATATGATAAGAGGAATGAACTTATTCACGGTGAATCAATTTTATCTAATATGAGGAATTTATTGCTTAATCCAAAAGGAATAAAAGGGATTCAGATGAAAGTAGATTTCGAAGATAAAATCATGACATTTGAGTAAATTTCAATTAGCCAGATGTCAAATGTAAAAAGATTTTTATAATAACAAATTAAAATTGCAAACTGCAAAAAAAACAATATAATCTTTTCCTAGAACAACGGAATATGACTCTTTTCCATTTATCGAACGACATTCAGTTTGGAATAAAATAGAAATTGTTGACTTTGTTTTATCGTTTTTGTTGTTACAGTTTCTTCACTTCCCCATACATCGCAAGGACATTCTCCCTCCAGGCATCAACTAATTTTTGCGGTGCAAGTGGAGTGACATACATTCCTTTTTCCAGAATCCAGTTCAGGACGGGGTAGTATTGGTTGCTTGTAAAAGTCATTATTACTGTTCCGTCGCTCTGTTCCTCGAATTTCTGGTCGTCCGCCCATTTGTACATTCGGATGTAGTCGGTTTTTTCCTTGCGGATTTTCAGTTTGAAGCTGTAGTTTTCTTTTCCGATGAATTTTCCGAAACTGCCTTTGCTGTGCTTTTCAAATTCAAAGTCCGGCGGAAGAGTAAAAGTTTTGTCCAAAATTTTTGGATTCGTGATTGCAGGAAGATTATAGAGCCGAGTTTCCTTGTAGAATTTATTGTAGCAGTACAAGCTCCACATTCCCTGAAAGTAGACAAGCTGCCAAGGCTCAACGGTAACTTCATAACGCCTGCCGTTTTTATAATAGTCAAACTGGATGAGGCGGTTTTTCATCATGGATTCTTCGATTAGATTCCATAGCTTATCTTCTATTTTTACCGCGTTCATTCCGAGGAACATAATCCGGTTTTCAAGTTTTGCCGCGTTCAGTTTTTCGTTTCCGTCAAGCTCGTTTTCTAGGCTTTTGTATACTTCAATCGCCTGATTATAAATTGGCGTGTCCTTTACAATTTTGAGCAGATTTGTCATCAGGTGCGCGGCGATAATCTGCTTTTCGGTAGTGAAGCTCGCAATCAGGCGGAAATGCGGTTCAGCGTAGTAATAGCCTTTTCTGTTGCGGTCGTATGATATTTCCGCACCGAAATCGTTTCTTAGAGTTTCTATTGCCCGCAGAACCGTAGCCTCCGAACATTCGAATTTTTGCATCAGAAAAGCGACGTTCGGATATTTTTCCGCTGCAATCAGTTCGTCAATCTGCAAAGCCCTGCGGTAATTGGAAAGTGAAAGCCGTCTATTGCCCAATTTGTGAAACCTTTTCGTATGAATTGTCATCGCCTTTTACAGGTAATCCATGTACTTTTAAATGTTGGTCTTTTTCCAGTAAAATCAGATTTTCCGGGCGGCAATCATATCCGTTGTTGTTGATATGGTGAACATGCATTCCCTCTTTGTAATTTTGTAAAAAGGCTGCTGCGACAAAACGATAAACACAGATTGTAGAATCAAATTTATATTCAGCTGGTCTTGTATAATCTTTCATTACAAGGTAGCCGCCATATTCTTTTCCCAATTTGTCACCTTGCTTCATTATTATTCCATAATGTTTTATTCTTCCAAAATTGCTTGCTGAATATTCTGCTTCTCCGTCTTTTTCTTTTTTATATAATGGGACTGGTTTCCAAATTTCTTTAGTTTTTATGTTATCTCCATAAACTTCCTTTAATAATTCGTCCGGAATTTTTTCTTTATCACAATTAAATATTTGCTCGAATTTTTCTTTTATTGATTTACGTTCTTCGATTGGAGCTTTTGCTGTATACTCATTAGCTGTAACTCTAAGTTCTCTGAGCGTAAATGTTTTTCCATCAAATCCTATTACTTTCTCATCAAGTCCTTCATCTAATTGTGGATAATTTGATTTTTCCATCTTTTCACCTCACTGTAGTTTCAGTATACATCATCACACTGTCATATAATGCAAGTCTGAAAAATATATCACGAAAAATATTTTTTTCGAAAAAAATTAGACTGTCATTATTTGCAAGTCCGCTGTGCTATCATAGTTTTAAAGCTGAATAAAAATCTTTCGTGAAACAAAACTGGAGGCGGACATGAAAAATGCGATGACTTTTGACGACATTTATCTTTTAAAGGACAGTGCCGTTAAGCTTGTTCTAAAGAAAATCGATGTTATGGATCTGGAATATGCCTTGATGGAAGCGACTGCGGAAGTCAAGGATGCGTTTTTCCGCAATATGTCAAAATGTGCGGAGCAGATGATAACGGAAGATATGCAGTACAACACTGATGTTTCCTGCAAGGATTCTTTTGAAGCGCAGCAGAAAATTCTTGATACGATATTCGGACTTGAAAAATCTGGAAAAATCAGGCTTCCAGAAAAATAATACAGTATTCTTTATCAGAGAATTTTTGCGCATGATTCGTGCGAAATCTACAGCTTCACGCTTATTTATTGCGACTCGTTTTCCGCACAAAAATTGTCTTCGCTGAAAACGAAACTATAAAAATTCCAGAGAACCGTCGATTATTCCTGAAGTATTGCGGGCTGCAATCCTTATCTTCCGGGATTCAAAAAATTCTGAAATCTGATTTATCTTTTTGTCATTTGCAAAATCACAGAAAGTCAGGACAACCTGAAAATCCTTTAAAAAGGAATATTGCTCTAAAAGTCCGCTCAAAATCTGGAGGTCAATAATCGCTGGAACTGCAAGAAAACATTTTGCGGCAAACACGGATTTTGAAAAGAAATCGTATACAGATTTTTGCTTGCCAAGGTTTCCGCTTGTGTCTACAAGATAAGTTTTGTCCGGGCTGTAGCTGTAATCTTCTGGAGCTTTGCTGATTTCAGTCTTGCATGGAACGGACATCATGCGGCAGATTTTCCGGCACATTTCACCGGCACAGATATTGAAGTCGTTGAAGGAAAGCACTTCGCAGGGCGGTTCAATTCTCTTATCGTTGCCGAATCGCTTTTCTTCCAGAATTTTCTGACGAAGGAATTTGAACAGCACGTTCGATTTTCCGCTTCCGGGAATTCCAATGAACATATAAGTTCTGGTTTTGTTGTCTTGTTTCATAAGCATATAATAATGCATGAGACTTGCATATAGTGAAGGTTTGGGAACATCGAAGTTCTTACAGAAAAATTATTCTGCAGAACTGGTAAAGATGTCATGGAGAAACTATAATATTATTATAGAACAATCAAAAATGAATCTCAAATCAGAAGCCTTTCTAAAACGACGCTGATAAAATTATATAGTAATCAAAATAAAAGGTTGGAAAAATGATTTTGGAGAAGAAATTATGAAGGAACTTTTTGGAAAAATAATTGATAAAACTGGATCTCTAACTAATAATCCTCATCTAGTTTTTAATTTTTTTGAGATTTTTTACTTATTGGATATTGTTTCTGTAATTGTATTTAAAGAAGACATTTTTAGTTTTGCAGAAAAAGATTTTGAACTTATATTTAAGGTTGAGTATTTTCTATTTGCCTTTATTTTTCTGATGTCTTTTTTGCCTTGCATTTTATTTCTGTTATGACTAGATTATTTTTTAAAAAGTTATTTGATAATTTGGCAGATATAATAGATGATTTTGTTTATAAAACTAAAAAGAAGCTTTTACACTCTATCTTGCTTTTAGAAAACTTTTGCAAGAAAAAATGATAAAAGCATTTTATATAAAAAAATATGTGAACAAAAAAGAAAATCTAAGGATTTATCAAAGCAATTAAACTTTAATTTTCTTTTGGGATTTATATTTTTTATTCATCTAGCAGTATGTAAAGCTCCGATTTCAGGTTATATTTCAAATTTTGTCTCCAATATTAAAGCGGATAATCCAAACTGTTATTGGATTTTTATGATTTTGACTTTTTTCACATCATATCTTATTTTCCATCTTCCAAAAATTCTGTCAGAATTTCCTTTACAAAGCAATATCGTCTTGCATAACTGTTATCAATGTGCAACAAATCAAAGCCGTGGTTTTTGCAAATCTGTTTTTTCTTTTCATCTCTTGCGATTACATTCGGATTGTTGTGATGTTCTGGACCGTCAAGTTCTATTGCCAGAACTGCATCTTTTCTGTTTCTGAAGCCTTTTTTATAAATTACAAAATCCAGGCTTCCTTTGTAAAAAAAATCACTGTCGCTTGGATTTTTTTCAAATAGGTGCGAAAGCTGAACTTCCCGTTCTACCGAAAATTTTCCGTCCGATTCTAGCAGTGTTGAAATTGCGTGGTTTAATGTTGTCAGGAAGGTATTTTCAGTTTCCGTGCTATAAGGTTTTATTCCAAGTGCTCTGGAAGAAGATACTCTTGGTGTTATTTTATATTCGCCGTTCTTTTTTACATATTCTGCCAGTTCGTATAAATCATCGCTATCATCATTTTTGTGAAGTCTTTTTAGTTCTTCGCTGTTCGAAAAAATTATAAATTTATCCTTAGCCCTTGAAACTGCAACGTTTAAAAGTTCCCGATTATTTTTAAGCCAATCGTAAGTTTTTGAATATGTATGGCTTGTAAGCGCAAGTGAAAACAAAATCTCATCTTTTTCATCACCCTGAAATGCGTGGACTGTTCCGCAACTTGCCTTGTTTTCAAGATGGTTTTCCTTCAATTTATAATCGATTAAATCTTTTTGATTTTTAAACGGAGTGATGATTCCAATTTTCTTATCCAGATGATTTTTTACATACTGCACAATTTTTTCAGCTTCATCCAGAGAGGTGTTTTTATCGGCAGAATAGTTTTCACGAACTTCACAGAAGACGAGTGGCTTTTCCTTTGTAATTTCAGATTTTATATTCAGCTGATTGTTATAATATTTTTTATTGCTGAATTCAATGATTTCCTTTGCACATCTATAATGATTATGTAAAAGAATTTCCTGGCTTACAGAATCGCTGGCAAGATATGCTTTGTAAATTGAATTTTTGATGTAATCATAATTTTCATTCACCTTGTATTTGGCTTTCAGCTCTTCGTTAATATTTTTATCCAGTGTAATTACAGGATTCAGCTGCTGAGGATCTCCCACAAGCATAAGATTTTTTCCGCGGATAATCGGAACTAGCGAAACTGCCGTATTGCATTGGCTTGCTTCATCAATGATTGTCATGTCAAAGTAAGTTTGCGGCTCGCCAATCTTCTGCGTTGAAATGCAAGTTGAACAAAAAACGGGAAATACTTTTTGCATTTTAAAAATATTTTCAGATACAGAAAAGTATTTGTTAAATTCTGTAGATTGCTTTTCTTTATTTTTAATATTCAAAATCTCAATAAAATCTTTGTATTCGTCTTCAAAAAGCCGTTTTAAGAATTTCACCGAGGTAAAATTTATAAACTGCATCAGTTTTTCGTGGTCAAAATCCAAAAGGCTGAGAGCGTCTTCATCGCTGATGTTTCCGATTTCTTCAAGGCGTTTCTTGATTTTGGAATATTGCTGGCCTTCAAGATTCATCCGAAGATTCATATTTTCGCTTTTTGAAAGCATTTCTTCAATTAATTCTCTTCGTTCAGCCAAGTCAAGCTGTTCTTCGTGTTTCTGCAAAAGTTCTGTAAGTTTTTTAGTCCGTTCAATTTGGCTCTCTTTGTTTTGTTGTAAAACTGTATCAAAAGATTTTAGAGACTTTATTTGTGAAAGCAATTTTTTAATGTAGAGGCAGGTTTCTTGAATCCGATCGTTACTGCCAATTCGCAAAATGGGGAAGGGAATTCTGTAATTCTTATATTTTAAGTTTGTTAACTTTTCAAAAACACCGTCAATCGGATGGTTGTTGTATGAAGAAAAAAGAACGGTTTTTGAATTAAAAAATGCCGTGATAATCGTGCTAATTATGGTTGTAGTTTTTCCTGTTCCGGGCGGCCCCTGAATATATGCAACCGGAAAATTCATTGCAGTGTGAATTGCAAGCAGCTGGTCAAGATTTACATTTTTGTTTATCAAAGCAAGAGGATAAACTTTGTCATTCTGTTTTATTGAACGAAGTTCGCCAAAAAATGCTTGAATCGGAACTGTAACATTATTTTGGGAATACATATTTATGATTGATTCATATTCTTTTTCAAGGTCGATATTTAAATCCCGCTGCAAGCAAAGAAAATAAGGCCTGTCATCAACTGCACAATCTTTTTTGTTTTTGATGTTTTGCATTACGATATCTTTTATTGTTTCTGCATTCTCTTCAAAATTCTCAAGCAAGGATAAGTCTTCGTTATCGATAAAATTTAAAATGCTCAGTTTTTTACTGTTTTTGTCAGCGCTTTTTTCCATGCAGAATTCCGAGCAAATTTTGATTTTATTTCCTGCAATTAAAATTTTTCGTTCAACATCAAATCGCACTTCCCGGTAAGCCAAAACATAAAGTCCTTTTTGAGTGTGAATGCTCAACTCGTTTAGGGCAATTTGAATTGTGCTGTTAATATTTTTTTCTTCTTTTGTTTCTGCGGATTTTTTAAAACTGTTTACGAACATTTTAAATTGCTCGTCATCTAAATTGTAAATCCTGTTTTTCAGTTTTGAAGAATCAAGCCGATTTATAAGCTCGTATTTTGTGTTGAGTTTTGGAAGATCTGCAAGTTTGTTGCAGTCAGAAAGATAATTCAGAGTTTTTAAGTTTACAATTTCAGAAAAAATCTCTTTATATTTCTGCGGATAAAGGTCAATGTCTTCTATTAAATCTTTGTTTGTTTTAAAATAAGTTCCCTCTATTATTCGAGTACGGAGAATTTTTTCAATAAATATAAAAAGATTTTTTGTTGTAAAGTCGCCAAGATGAAGCCCTGTTGCCTCAAGACTTTTCTTTTCCAGATTTATATTTCTAACTGCAATCCAATATTTTGTGCATTCTTCACTTTTGTTTTTGTATTCAATATAAATCCAGCATCCCTCATGAATAGAACGGAAAATATCTTTACAAATAGAGTCCATAAAGCAATTCTAAAACTATAATGTATTTTTGTGAATATTCTTTATAAACGACTGTATGTTTATTAGAATCCGAAAAGATATTAGAAATTTTTTCTGCTAATAACCTAGCCCCTTTTTTCCGGCACAACCAAAACTTTCAGTCATGCCAGATTTTTTATTCCTGCTCTGTCCAGACAAAACCGTTCAAATCGTAGCCTGCGTTCTGGGCAGTCTGAATGTAGCGTTCCTTGACGTCATCTGGAATCGTCTTTGTGCGGCTCAAAATCCACAGAAGTTTTTTGTTTGCTCCTGCGACAAGCGCGTAGTTGTATTCGGAATCAAGCGCAATGATTTTGTAGTCGCTGTAAAACGGCCAAAAGAACGAGACTTTCAGGCTTCCGGAATTTTGGTTCCCGGCGAATTTCGCCTTTCCCACGGACTGTTTCTGCTCTTTGCTGACATAATCATAGCCAGAATTTACAACCTTGACAGTGCCGTTTTTGTTCAGCGAGTAGTCGGCCGTAACGTTTTTCAGATTTTTTTCCCACTTGAAGTCAAACCTGCCGATCTCGTACCATTTTCCAAGATACCGCTCGAGCTCAAAATTCCGCACAGGCTCAAGGTTTGCATTGCTTTTTTCGGAGACTGACTGGGCTGAAAGGCTTGCAATGCAGCTCAAAACGGCGGCCAAAGAAAAAATCTTCCTGATTCTGCTTCCTTTTTTCATGTGAACCTCCTGTAAAAATTGCATACAACCTACAAAGAAAATAACCATAAAAGAGGCGGAAAGCAAGAAAACAGATGAGAAGTTCAGCCATTTTTGACTGTTTTGTCAAAAATTTATGCAATTTGAGCATCCGGATTCTTACCGTTTTCCGCCCGCAACTCCTTTTACCCCTCCAAAATCCACTCCCTTATATTCTTCCTTACGATTCCGTTTTCGTTTGAGGGCGGAAGATCGTCCATTGTAAGAATGAGTTTTGGAAAGTTGTCGCCTAGTGCCAGAAGCGATTTTAGCGGGCGGAGTTCCCTTTCTTTTGTCTCTTCCGAGCCGATTAGGTATGCGACCTGAACGTATAGTTTTTCGCCGTTTTTTTCCGCCGCAAAGTCAATCTCCATGTCGCCGATTTTTCCGATAAAGACTTTGTAGCCGCGCCGAAGAAGCTCGATGAACACGATGTTTTCAAGAATTCCGTTTATGTAGGTGTCCTTGTAGCCGTGCAGGAATGTCAGCAGCCCCTGGTCGGCAAGGTAATATTTTTCCATCGTCTCAAGGATTTTCTTGCCGCGCACGTCATACCGCGGAACTTTGTGCAGGACCAGCGCGTTCTCAAGATATTTTATGTCGTTGTAGATTGTCTCCACGGAAAGCGGGCGGCCGCCGGACTTCATGAAGTCGGAAATTCGTTTTGTGGAAAAAATGTTCCCTGTGTTGTCGGCGATGTACAGAATGATTTTTTCAAGAACCGCAGTGTCGCGGATTCTGTTGCGGGCAATCACGTCTTTCAGAAGAACAGTTGAATAGATTCCTTCCAGATACGAGCGGATTTGGACAGGGTTTTCCATCATGTCCTTCAGTCCCGGAAATCCTCCGAATTCAATGAATTTTCTGAACGCCGCCGCAGAGTCGTTTTCGGAATTGAAGTACAAAAATTCCCTGTAGGAAAGCGGCCAGACGTGAATCAGAACATAGCGACCGCTCAGGTAAGTCGCCAGTTCGGAGGAAAGAAGATTTGCGTTCGAGCCTGTTATGTAGATATCCGCGTCAATCGTGGCGGAAGAGTAGAGCGAGTTCACAAGCTTTTCCCAGCCGCTGACTTCCTGAACTTCATCCAGAAAAAGATAGAGTTTTTTTCCGCCGGCCGCCTCGCTTTTTGATTTTATAAAGTCGTAGAGCTTTTTTGTGTCCAGTAATTCCGCGTTCTCAAAATCTTCCATATTTAATAGAAGAATCTGGTTTTCCGCCGCGCCTTTTTCCATAATCTTCCGTGAAAGAAGCTCAAGCATGAACGACTTTCCCGACCGCCGTATTCCCTGAAGCACTTTTATGACGGACTTGTCCTTGTAAAGAGAAATTATTTCGTCGATTCCGAATCTGTCCAGCGCAATCTGTTTCATTTGTTTCCAGTATAACCGAAAAAGTTCTAAAATTCAAGAAAAGTTTCAGGTATAGTGGAAAGTTTTTACAAAAGGAGTTGAAGTTCGCAGTTCGAAGTTTTAGATTTTACCTCCCGAATTCTTGCGGTTTGAGAGGCGTTTATCTAAGTCGCTTTTCTTCCAATAAAGCCAGATGGAATAAAGCTTGCCCGCGGGCATCAAGTGTTTTTGGTTCTGCATATTTTTTTCATACCTTTAAAAAGGTGTAATTTTTGCTTGTTAATAATCTTAAAATGGTGTATGATTTAATAAAAATTAAAGTCAAAAAGGTGTAAATATGTATCGAAAGGCATATAAAACTCTCTTAAAATGGAAGGATGAAGAAAAAGGAAAATGTGCCATCATGATTGAAGGCGCTCGCCGTGTTGGAAAAAGCTTTCTTGCGCAGGAATTTGCAAAAAATGAATATGAATCATATATCCTCATAGATTTTTTTTCTGCTCCTGATGAAATCAAAGAACTATTTGAAAAATACCTTTCTGATTTAGACACTCTTTTTATGCACCTTTCTGCCTATTATTCTGTAAAACTGCACGAACGCAACACGCTCTTTATTTTTGATGAGGTTCAGTTTTTTCCAAGAGCCAGAGCCGCAATTAAATATCTTGTTGCTGATGGGCGCTATGATTTTATAGAAACAGGCTCCCTTCTTTCCATTAAAAAAAATACACAGGACATTTTAATTCCATCGGAAGAACATCATTTACAGTTAAATCCCATGGATTTTGAGGAGTTTTTGCTTGCTTTAGGAAATGACACGTTGATTCCTGTTGTAAAAAATTGCTTTGAAAAGAAAATTCCTATGGGGCAGGCTTTGCATAGAAAGGCTATGGATTTATTCAGGCTTTATCTTATAGTCGGCGGAATGCCGCAAGCTGTAAAAGAATATTGTGAATCAAAAAATTTTGAAAAGGTAGATATGATAAAGCGGGAAATTCTGGAGCTGTATCGTAACGATATTCAAAAGCACGCAAAAGGCTCGGAATTAAAAGCGGAATCTATTTTTGATGAAATTCCTTCTCAGCTTTCTAAGCACGAAAAAAAATTTAAGCTGGCTTCCTTAAAAAAAGATGCAAAAATGCGCAATTATGATGACGCGTTTATGTGGCTTAAAGATTCTAGAATCGTAAACATTTGCTACAATGCTGATGAGCCTAATATCGCATTAAAAATGAATATGAGCCGCACCACATTAAAATGCTACATGGCAGATACTGGACTTTTAATTAGCCACGCGTTTGACGAAAATGGTCTTGTCGCTGAAGAAATTTATAAAAAACTGCTTTTTGGAAAGCTTGAAGTAAACGAAGGAATGATTTTTGAAAACATTGTTTCCCAGATGCTTACAGCAAGCGGACACAAACTCTACTTTTATTCAAAGTCTGACAATGAAGATTCTGCTTCCCGCATGGAAATTGATTTTCTTATTACAAAAAATAAGGTTACTTCGCGTCACAACATTCAGGGAATCGAAGTAAAATCCTCAAAGCGTTATACAATTTCTTCGCTTAACAAGTTTAGGAAAAAATTCGCAGAATATACCGATAAATGTTTTGTCATTCACACCTCAGATTTTAAGGAAGAAAACGGCATAATTTATTTACCAGTTTATATGGCAATGTTTTTGTAAAAAATTGATTTTTCACCTCGGAATTTCAAGCCTAATTTCCATTTCCGTTTCCTTGCCTCCAGTCGTGTTTATTCCTCATTTCACTCACCGAACTTTTTAATCAGTTCTTCGTGGTTCTTGCAGCCTGTTTTCTGGTAAATTTTGGAAAGGTAATTTTCCAGCGAGCGTTCGACAATATTCAGTTCTTTTGTAATCTGGCTGCGGCTTTTTCGTTCTATCAGTTTTTTGAAAACTGTCTGCTCCTGGCGTGTCAGGCCGTCAAAAACACTTTTATATGTAAAAAGCGGGGCTACAAGAGTCTGCTGTACGTAAGTGTCGCCGGCAAGAATTCATCATTCATAATAAGGAAAATGTAGCTGAAAATAATCATAAAACAAGCGTAAAATTTTACGTAGCGTATTGCTCATTTTTCTAGTTTTTGCAGTATTTTGTTCCGCGGCCGTTTCCTTGAATTGTGATGTAATTTTTTGATTCAAGAGATTTTAGCAGTTCTGTCAGTTTTGATTTTCCGAATGGAACTGAAGCTGAAATGCCGCTAATCTGCCGAGGAATATTTTTGCTTAGAACGGCAAGCACAGTTTTCTCATCTTTCGTTAAATCCATAACATCAGTTACAGGGAGCGTAACTTTTATAGAATTTTCAAAGATTTCAAACCGTGGTTTTTTTGCTGAATTCCTGTACGCCTCGTTGATTCTCGGAATTCCTGTTCCAAGAATCTCAACAATATGAAGCCTGTAAAAAACGTTTCCGATAATCGGATTACGTAAGATTGAAACATTTCCTTTTAGATATTCCTCTTCAGAAATGCCTGAAGAAAGTCCGCCCGGAGATGTTATTTCAATTCTGTCGTCAAACATTAGAATCCGGATTTGCGCATTCACATCCCAAGTTCTGTGAATCAGTGCATTTGCCAAAGTCTCGCGGAATGCATTTTCCGGAATACGCTCGATTTTTTTTCGCTCAATTCCGTTGATTTCTTCATATTGATAAAAATCTTTGTAAACGTTCACAGCCTCTGAAAGTTCTTTCAGAATTGACTCGTGCTCAAAAGTCGCTCTTTTTTGAATGACACTGATGGACTCTCCGAATTTTGCGATGTCAATTCCGGGGAAATCGTTGGAGTCAGAAAGCAATTCCGCCGCGTGATTAAATCCGTCAGAGTCAGAAAAAAGGTTCAGGGTTTTTAAGATGTTTTTGTCCAGTCTGTCTATTCCGATTTTTTGAATCAATTTTTCTTCAAGAACAGAAAATTTAAGATTTTGATTTTCACTTGAAAGCTGTTCGAATCTTATATTTTTTCCCTGCAATACCAGACGAGAAAATTCAAGCTCGTCAACTTCGATGGTGGTTGTGTCGTTTCTCTTGTATGCCTTTGATTTGTATGTGTATGGCTTGCTTTTTCCTGCATTCACTTTCAGCTCAACGGTTTTATTTTGCCCGTCAATTTTAAGAGAATAATCTGGCTGCGGATGTATGGAATCGTTTATTTTATTTTCAATATCAAGACAAGTCTATTTGGGATTTCCAAGACCGACAGGGATTCCGCAGTCATTCACACCGAATAGAATAATTCCGCCGTCATAATTAGAAAAGGCACTTACAGTTTTTAGAAATGTGTTGGTTAAATCTTCTTTAAATTCTAAAGTTCTATTTTCTCGGATTCGGTTTGATTCATCATTCATAATAAGGAAATTGTAATTGAAAACAAGTGTATTTTCAAGCGTAAAATTTTACGGCTGATTTACGATTGGAATTTGCCGGGATGCAGAACTCAATCTGATTCTGTGCTGAAACTTTTTATGCCATGTCTTTATTAAAAGTTTTATCACCAAACGCTTAAGCGTGCCGATAAAAAAACTATTGACTATTTTGTGTAACATTGTTAAGTTATCTGTGTTACATTATAAAAGGCGGAAGAATTATGAGGAATGCGAATCCTGAGCTGGTTTCTTCCATAAAAAAGCGGACACTTGAGCTTTTAATGGAAAAAGAACCTGAGGAAATCGGAATGAGGGAAATTGCCAAAAAGTGCGGCGTTTCAGCCACGGCAATTTATCA
>OIYQ01000664.1_pt1 | contig 13765 bp, 11 predicted proteins | sample 1588311 | NCBI WGS metagenome assembly OIYQ01 (sample SAMN03283244) | human gut metagenome | biome: human-associated habitat; material: feces | host: Homo sapiens | place: Peru | collected 2012
GAATGAAAATATAGATTCTATTTTATAATTTATAATATAAAGAGAAGAAAAGCGATAACAATTAAGTTACCACAGGAGGTAAAAACAATGTACGACAAATATCAGAGCCCTCTTTCAGAAAGATATGCCAGCAAAGAAATGCAGTATATTTTCTCTCCGGACAAAAAGTTTAAAACATGGAGAAAGCTTTGGATTGCCCTTGCCGAAACAGAGCACGAGCTCGGACTCAATGTAACACAAGAACAGATTGACGAATTAAAGGCTCACGCAGACGACATAAACTACGAAGTTGCAGAGGAATACGAGAAGAAATTCCGTCACGATGTTATGAGCCATGTGCACGCATACGGCGAGCAATGCCCTAAGGCAAAAGGAATTATCCACCTTGGTGCAACCTCTTGCTATGTAGGCGACAACACAGATGTTATCACCATGCGTGAGGCACTCAATTTGGTTAAGAAAAAACTTGTAAACGCCATTGCATCGGTTGCCAAATTTGCAGACGAATACAAGGATATGCCTTGTCTCGGCTTTACCCACTTCCAGCCGGCTCAGCCTACAACAGTGGGTAAGAGAGCAACTCTTTGGCTTATGGATTTGGTTATGGACCTCAACGAGATTGACCATGTACTTGACACCCTTATGCTCCTTGGCTCAAAGGGCACAACGGGAACGCAGGCAAGTTTTCTTGAACTCTTTGACGGCGACCACGAGAAGTGCAAAGAGCTTGACAGAAAGATTGCCGAAAAAATGGGCTTCAAGGCTTGCTTCCCTGTAAGCGGACAAACTTATGCAAGAAAGCTTGACACCATTGTTTGCAACTGCCTTGCACTCATTGCACAAAGTTGTTGCAAATTTTCAAACGACCTCAGACTTCTTCAAAATCTTAAAGAAATCGAAGAACCGTTTGAAAAGAACCAAATCGGTTCATCCGCTATGGCTTACAAGAGAAACCCTATGAGAAGCGAAAGAATAGCATCTCTTTCAAGATATGTTATGATTGACGCACTCAACCCTGCTTGGACAGCTTCTGCACAGTGGTTTGAAAGAACACTTGACGACAGTGCAAACAAGCGTGTAAGCGTTGCCGAAGCCTTCCTTGCTATTGACGGAATACTTGACCTTTACATCAATGTTACAAGCGGTCTTGTTGTTTATCCAAAGGTTATTGAATCAAGACTTATGAGCGAGCTTCCGTTTATGGCAACAGAAAACATTATGATGGACGCTGTTAAAAAAGGTGGCGACAGACAGGAACTCCACGAGAAAATCCGTCAACACTCAATGGCAGCCGGTGCTGTTGTTAAGGTTGAAGGCGGCAAAAATGACCTTGTGGACAGAATTGCGGCTGACCCTGCATTTATGACTACAAAGGAAGAAATTCTTGCAATTTTGAAACCTGCAAACTTTGTAGGCAGAGCACCTGAGCAAACAGCAGACTTCCTTAGCGAAGTTATCAATCCTATTCTTGAAGAAAACAAGGATTTACTCGGTGTTGATGTTGAAATTAATGTTTGATTGATACAACAAAAAACCGACAAGTACTCAACGGTATTTGTCGGTTTTATTTTTTTGTGACAGATAAATCTGTCCCCTGCTATTTATTAAATTTTTCCGTTTGCAATGTCCTCATCGGCTTTACCGCTCATGATATATTCGAGCAAATCGGCAACACAACCTTTGTTGCAATGACATGCTTCAAATTTGCAAATCTTATGTATTGAGCTTGGTGCCTGACCTGCACATGCCGGCAAACCGACTGTTTTGAGCATATCCCAATCGTTATAATAATCGCCGATTGCGGCAACATGGCTTTTTTCTATACCGAGCATATCGGCAAGTTTCATAATTCCGACGCCCTTGTGAGTGTCCTTTTGGAGCATTTCAAGTGTGAGAATTGACGACGACATAAAGTTTGCATCGGGATTTTCAAGCCGTGAAATAACCTTACGCAGTTTTTCGATAGTAAAAGGATTTGACCAAAATATAACCTTCATCCAGCCTTCCTGCGGAACATCGTCAACACTCTTTACAATCTCATACTTTGCCTTGTCGGCACACATAGTAAAGTTTGAAAGCAAGCCGTTTTTTACAATATAAACATAATCGTCAAAATAAACGCCGATGTCAACGCTCTTGAAAATTTCATCAAATTCTTCGCTGATATACTTAACGAACTCTCTGCCTTTTTCACCTATTGTAGAACGCCACATCATCTCCTGCTTGCGATAATCGTACAAGCCTGCGCCGTTTAGCACAATCGCCGGTTGATTTGCAGTGATACGATTATAATTGCGTTCAAGGCTCGACTGAAGTCTGCCCGAAGCAAGAGTAAAGTTTCCGCCTCGGTCGGTAAATTCCTTGATAGCGTTATAATTACGCTTTGGGAGCTTACGCAATTTATTATTAAGGGTTCCGTCTATATCGGACACAACCAACCAATTTTCAAATGTTTTCTCCATATTTTTTCTCCAACAAATTCAAAAATGAAGTAAAATATTCAGGTAATTCGCTTTCAAATTCCAAATACTCGTTTGTTATAGGATGGACAAAGCCAATATGCTTTGCATGCAGGCACTGACCGTTTAGGCTTGTAATAACCTTTTTGGGACCGTAAACAGGGTCACCTGCAACGGGATGTCCTATATACGCCATATGCACTCTGATTTGATGAGTGCGTCCAGTTTCAAGTATACATCTTACATGAGTAAACTCGCCGTATCTTTTGATAACCTCAAAATGCGTGGTGGCAGGCTTTGAATTTTTCATGGTGACAGCCATCTTTTTTCTGTCCTTACTGTCCCTGCCTATCGGCTGACAAATCGTGCCGCTGTCCTCTTTGATATTACCGTAAACCACAGCCTCATACGCACGGGAAAAACTGTGTTCTTTAATTTGTTCGGCAAGGCCGATATGTGCCTTGTCTGTTTTGGCAACTATCAAAAGGCCCGATGTATCCTTGTCTATCCTGTGCACAATCCCCGGTCTTATAACGCCGTTAATACCCGATAAACTGTCGCCGCAGTGATAAAGCAGAGCATTAACAAGTGTACCGTCGGAATTACCGTTTGCCGGATGAACAACCATACCTTTGGGCTTATTAACCACAAGCAGATACTCATCCTCGTATACAATTCCTATATCGATATTCTGTGCAACCGCCTCAAGCGGCTTGGCATCGGGAACGGTAACATCAACACTGTCCCCTGCCTTGCATTTGTAGTTTTTTGCAACCGCCCTGCCGTTTACAACAACATTGTTTTCCTCAATGATTTTCTGCACGGCAGAACGAGTAATGTCCTCAATGTTTTCTGTTAAAAACTTATCTATTCGTATTCCGTTTGACGGGCATACAAAACTGTAATTTTCAGCCATCGGAGTTCTCCTTTGGCTTTTTCACATCCTTAAATGCGTCATAAAGCAAATAACCCACAAGCACAACGGCACCGCAGGTTACGGCACAATCGGCAATATTGAATATAGCAAAATTAACAAATATAGGTTCGATAAAATCAACAACATATCCAAATCTTATACGGTCTATAAGATTGCCGATACCGCCCGACAAAATCACGCCGATAAACACCCACCTTGCACCGCTTAGCATTGAAAAAGCCATACCCGTGTTTTCGGCATATTTGAACTGCACAACACCGGGAATGAACTTTGCAACGCTTCCGTCGGCAAGCTTTAATGAAGCAAAATATTTAGTTATTTGGTCAAATGCAATGATAAGAACAATCATTATCATGCAGGAAATGTGTTTTTTTGTATGCTTCATATATATCCTTATGATACGGGAGGGGCAAGCCCCTCCCCTACAAATTTTAACTTATTAAAGTTCTTTCATTGTTTGAGCACAATGTGCACAAAGTGTTGGGTGCTCTGCGTCCTGACCGACTGTGTCGGAGAACTTCCAGCAACGCTCACACTTTTCGCCGTCTGCCTTTGCGATTGTTACGGAAAGACCGGCAACATCACCCTTTACAGCACCCTCACCGTCTGCAACTTCAACAGCGGAAGTAATGAAAATTTCAGGCAATGCTTCAAGTTCTGCATTGAGGAAATCTGCAAGGTCGCCGTCTGCATGAAGGATAACCTTTGCTTCAAGCGGCTTACCGATTACCTTTTCGTTACGGGCAAGTTCAAGAGCCTTTTGAACATCGGTTCTGATTTCGTGAATCTTATCCCACTTTTCGATAAAGGCTTCATCAGCGTCAATATAGTTGCCCTGCGGAATATCATTGAAAAGCGGTGACTCAACATTTCTTGAAGAATCATGAGGCATAGCCTTCCAGATTTCATCACAGGTGAATGCAAGAATAGGAGTAAGGATAAGGCAAAGAGCATCAAGCACCTTGTAAAGAACTGTTTGAGCGGCTCTTCTTGTCTTTGACTGAGGAGCAGAAGTATAAAGTCTGTCCTTAAGAACATCAAAGTAGAAGTTTGACATATCAACAACACAGAAATTGTGAAGTGCATGTGCTGTTGTGTGATATTCATATTCGTTGTAACCCTGATGAGCTGTTTTGAGAACTTCGTCAAGTTTCATCAAAGCGTACTTATCAAGTTCTTCCAAATCCTCATTTGCAACCATATCGGTATCAGGATTGAAGTCGTAAAGGTTGCCGAGACAATATCTTGCAGTATTTCTGATTTTACGATAGTTATCCGAAATTTGCTTCAAGATTTCAGGGCTGATACGGATATCTGCATGGTAATCGGCAGAAGCAACCCACAAGCGAAGAATATCTGCGCCGTACTTGTCAATAACCTCTTGCGGAGCGATACCGTTGCCGAGTGACTTAGACATCTTTCTGCCCTCGCCGTCTACTGTCCAACCGTGAGTGATAATTTGCTTATAAGGAGCACCGTTGCCGCCTGCAACAGATGTAAGAAGTGATGATTGGAACCAACCACGATACTGGTCGGCACCCTCAAGATAAACATCAGCCGGCCACTTGAGATAATCTCTGTTTTTGCAAACAGCGGCGTGTGATGAACCCGAATCAAACCAAACATCCATGATGTCCTTTTCTTTTTCAAAACCGTTAGCCTTGCCGCAATGAGGACACTTGAAGCCTTCAGGGAGGAAGTATTCTGCATCATGAGCAAACCAAGCGTCTGAACCTTCTTCACCGAAAATGTCGGATACCTTATTCATAATACCCTCATCGATGATTTCCTTGCCGCAATCCTTGCAGTACATAACAGGGATAGGAACGCCCCATTTTCTCTGACGGGAAATGCACCAGTCTGCACGCTCAACTATCATTGACTGAAGTCTGTCCTTACCCCATTCAGGATACCATTTTACATCTTCGGCAGCCTTAACTGCGGCATCCTTGAAATCGTCAACAGAGCAAAACCACTGTGATGTTGCACGGAAAATAACAGGCTTGTGACATCTCCAGCAATGCGGATATTGGTGCTTAATCTTCTTGAGTGCAAAGAGTGCTCCAATTTTTTCAAGATGTTCTGCGATAGGCTTGTTTGCCTCTTCTGTTGTAAGACCTGCAAACTGACCTGCTTCTTCTGTAAGAACGCCCTTGTCGTTTACAGGAACAACAATAGGGATTTCCTTATACTTTTGGCAAACAATAAAGTCATCAACACCGTGACCCGGAGCTGTGTGTACGCAACCTGTACCACTTTCAAGAGTTACATGGTCGCCGACAATAACAAGAGATGTTCTGTCAATAAACGGATGAGCGGTTTTCATATATTCAAGCTCATCGCCACGGATAATGCCTACTGTTTCATAATCTGTGATACCTGCATCTTCCATAGCCGTAGGTGCAAGGTCGGTAGCCATAACATAATATTCGCCGTTTGCCTTGAGGAGGCTGTATTCATAGTTAGGGCCTACACAAATAGCAACATTGGCAGGAAGTGTCCAAGTTGTTGTTGTCCAAATTACAAAATATGTTTTGTCAAGGTCTGCACCGAGAGCGGCAAGTTTGCCCATATCGTCTGTAACCTTAAACTTAACATAAATTGAATGACAAGGGTCCTCTGCATATTCGATTTCTGCTTCTGCAAGAGCTGTGTTACAATCCGCACACCAATATACAGGCTTCAATCCCTTGTAGATATAGCCCTTTGATGCCATAGAAGCAAACACCTTGATTTGCTCCTGCTCAAACTCCTTTTGAAGTGTGATATAAGGGTGATCCCATTCGCCGATAACACCCATACGCTTAAAGCTTTCTCTCTGCAAATCAACATAGCTAAGTGCTGTTTCACGGCAGATTTTACGGAGTTCCAAATCGGTGATGTTGGACTCTGCGGTAATACCTGCCTTTTTACGAGCCGCAAGTTCGGTAGGAAGACCGTGAGTATCCCAACCCGGAACATACGGTGACTTAAAGCCTGTCATATTCTTGTATCTTACGATGAAATCTTTAAGAGTCTTATTAAGTGCGTGACCGATATGAATATCGCCGTTTGCATACGGAGGACCGTCATGAAGAACGAAAAGCGGCTTGCCGTCATTGTGCTTCATAAGTTTTCCGTACTGGTCATTTTCATACCAGACTTTAAGAAATTCAGGCTCTCTTTGCGGGAGCGACGCCCTCATAGGGAATTCGGTTTTTGGCAGATTAAGTGTTTTGTTATAATCCATTGGTTTTTACTCCTTACAGTTTGTTATAGTATCACTTTTTCTTTTTGAAAAAGCCCTTAAACTTTGGTTCTTCGTCCTCGTCGTCCTCAGGCGGAATCAAAGATATTGTTTGTGTTTTGTCGTTATGTACATCTTCACGATTTACATTAAAGTAGTTTTCAAACGGAAGCTGTTCGCCGTCGTCAAATAATGATTCTTCATCCTCCATGTCGGTGTCCTCACTGATTTCCGGAACTGCCGTTTTTTCAATCGGAGTTATCTCATTTTGAGAAAATGCTTCAACAGCTTTCATTGGGTCAAGCGTTTCTTCTTCGTCTTCTTCATCATCATCGGTTGTAATAACAGGAGGCTCACTCGGCTCGCTGTTGATAATTTCGTTTACAACATCATCAATGTCAGGCTTAGGTTCTTCCGCCTTTTCTTCCTGCTTTGACTCTTCCGGTTTTGCTTTTTCCTCTGTCGGCTTATCAAAAACAGGCTTTTCAACCTTTACATCAGAATCGTCAAATTCCTTATGCTGAATTTCAGGAATATTTATTTCCTTTGGAATCGCATTTGAAAATTCCTTTACTTCGTCAACAAGGTTTGATACATCGCTGTGCACATTTTCAACCTTTTGCTCGGCTGCCTTATTGTCTGCCGACTCTATATCAAGTTTTGAAGAATTAAGCATATCAAGCTGATCGCTATACAGCTTTTTGATATTTTCAACAAATGATTTTGCATCATTTTTTATTGTGGAAATCAAAATTTCATATGCTTCCTTTTCGGCTTTTGACTTGCTGATTAAATCATTTGAAATATCCTTTGCCTGGTCAAGAATATCCTGTGCAACAATCTTTGAAGAATTAATTGCCTCATTAGCCTTGTTTTGAGCAGTTGTGATAATCTCGTTTGCTTCGTTGGTTTTATTATTAATAAGATTAGCGGAATAATCTCTCGCCTTTCTTACAATAGATTCAGCCTCTGTATTGGCTGTGTCCATCTTATGCTTTGCCTCTGCTTCGCTGCTTTCGATAAGAAGTGCCGCAGCATCCTTTGATTCTTTTTTAATTTTGTCTGCCATCTTTTGAGCGGTTACAAGTGCCGTTTTAATAGCATCCTCTTCTGAGCGGTATTCCTCGATTTTTGTTGCCAAAACCTCAAGCTTGTGATAAAGTTCTTTGTTTTCACGCTGATATGCCTCAATAGTGGAAGCGGCTTCATTAAGAAGTTTATCAACATCTTTTGTGACATATCCTGAAGCGGCAACAGCCAAATCGGCATTTTTTAAATCCTTTGCACTAATCATCACATTGTTCTCCTTTACATTGTAAACATTCCGTTGTTTTCAAGCTCATCAATCAAATCGCCCATAACATCTACATTGTAAGGGGTGATAATATAAGTTGAATTTGCAACTCTTTTTATTTGACCGTTGTTTGCATAAGCAACGCCTGATAAGAAATCCAAAAGTCGTCTTGCAACCTCACGGTTGGCACTTTCAAGGTTTAATACAACGGTTCTTCTTGCGTTGAGATTGTCGGCAATAGAAGCGGCTTCCTCAAAGCCTTCCGGCTTTACAAGAACAACCTGAAGCTGAGCAGTGGTGTGAATGTTAACTACCTTGTCGCTCTTTGAATGTCTTGAAGGACGCTCAGTGCGTTCCTCTCTTTCATATGTCGGCGGCTCAATTTCTCTTTCTCGTCTGCGTGGAGGCTTTACGAATTCGGCACTTTCTTCTGTGTATTCGTCAAAATCATCCTCTTCGTCAGTCATAATATCCTTTATTTTATCAAATAATCCCATCTTTTCATTCCCCTAAATTTTAAAAATATTTTCTCGCTCCGAAAATAGCAGAGCCTACTCTTACAATGTTTGAACCCTCAAGTATAGCAGCCTCATAATCGGCGCTCATACCCATAGAGAGAGTTTGCATTTCAACACCGCTGATGTTCTTTTGCTGAAGTTCAACAAACTTGTCGTGCATTTTTGCAAAATACTTTCTTGCTTCAGTCTCATCACAAATCGGCGGAATGGTCATAAGACCTTTAACCTTAATATTGTTAAGTTCACTTATTTGATAAAGCAAATCTTCAAGTTCTTCAATATCGCATCCGCTCTTTGATTCTTCCTTGCCGATATTAACCTCAACAAGCACATTTGCGGTATCGTCCACTTTTTTAAATTTCTTGCTGATTTCTTTGGCAAGTTTTATCGAATCAACGGATTCTATCATATCAACTCTACCGGCAATGTACTTAACCTTATTGGTCTGCAAATGACCGATAATGTGCTTTTCCACTCCGTCAAGGTGCAAAGTTTCAAGCTTTGCACAATATTCCTGAACACGGTTTTCGCCAATCAAATCGGCTCCCAAATCAAGCACAGGATTGATATATTCGGGCTCAACCGTTTTTGTAACGCACATAAGTCTGACATCATTTTCGCTTCTGCCCGATTTTACGGCGGTTTCCATAACATCGTCTTTAATACGCTTGTAATTATCTATGCACGATTTTACACGCTCTTCATCAAGTATAAACTTTTCCATCTTTTAAGTCCTTTCCTTGAGTAATTATTTTATCATAAAGATGAATCGAATTCGTATTTGATTCATCATATTCTGCAAGAACATAATCGTCATCACTGTAAATAATATTGACTTCTCTGAATTTAATTTGGCTGGCAATAAGAACATACACGCCCTTTTTGCCGTCAACAACATGAAGTGCCTCGCTCGGAATTTTTATACCTTCGTATTTGTTTCGTCTGATTTCAATTTCAGCCTTGCGAAACTTTGCTATATCGGCATCCATTTCGTTAAGCTTAAGAACAAGAAGGGTTTCTTTTTGACCGAGCGAAACATCCGCTCCGCTGACAATTTCTGCCTTAAATTCTTTACTTGAATCGTCCTTTAATACTATATTTACATAATCGCCGTTTTCAAGATTTTTAACCGTATCGGTGCTCACAAGCGTTTGAACATACCATGTGTAGCTTGTTACAAGCTTTCCTACATTATCGGCGACATCCTGTGACTTGTCAACCGCTTTAAGTGCCGATTTAAACTCTTTAACCGAAGTTTCCTCGGCTTTGTCAAAATCAATAATATTTTCGTATCCGTCGGTATAGTTGCTGAACACGCCCGATTCATCGGTTTTTATATACTTATCCGGCTTTGAAAACGAACTATAAGAATTACGCTTATCACGAAGATTTTCGATTATTGACAGCAAATCGACATCCTCGCCGATAATAAGCTGACGACGGACAAGCACGGAATCGAGTTCCTGTGCGGTATCGCCTATTTTATTTCTGCACAATCCGTCGGCATAATTGATAACCTTTTGCTCAATATCCTCATTGATAGTTTCGAGGTTTGCGGACTGACCGACTGTTTGTGCTTCGAGTGTTTGATAATATTTTATTTGATTTGTAAGGTCGGTATATTTTGAATAATTTGCAGCCGCCTTTGATGACGAAAACTGCATTGCAACATTGCCTTTTACATTAATCTTATCTCCGTCCTCAAAACAAGGAACGGTAACGCCTGTTGCCGCTTTTTCAACAACGCTTTCATCACGAATAAAAAGTGCCTCGCTGCTAGCCTTGTCATACACAGTGCTTACGGTTGCAGTCTGTGTTTTGAGTTCGATATGAGTGACCTTATAAAACTGAATAACCACAAACAAAACTATCAAAACGACTACTGAAATAATAAGCCAATTACCTTTGTTTACAGTAAAATTTTGCTTTTTCATACCGAACTCCTTTCTTTTATTTCAAATGATTTTTGGCAAGGTCAACCGCCTTTTTTACGAGTTCGTCCCTGCTCATTTCATCGGCATAAAGCCAATTTATATTTTCGTTACGTCTGAACCAAGTAAGCTGTCGCTTGGCGTAACGGCGTGTTTCTCTTTTTAAATTCTCAATCGCTTCATCAAGTGTTATTTTTCCGTCAATATACGGCTGAAGTTCCTTATGACCGATTGCCTGACGGGCAGTTAAACCCTGATTGCCGAGCATTTGCCTCGCCTCATTTTCAAGTCCTGCTTCAAGCATCAAATCAACTCGTTTGTTTATTCTGTCATAAAGCTTTTGCCTGTCCTTATATCCGATGCCGATATAAAGTGCATCATACGGACTGTCAATAAGCATTGAGTTTTCGTTTTGCTCGGTTTTTGATGTTCCCGACATACAAAGTTCAAGTGCCCTAATCACACGCTTACGATTGTTTGGATGAATATCCTCTGCCGCATTCGCATCAAGTTTCAAGAGTCTTTCATAAAGTTCCTCGTTGCTTTTTTCGGCAAGTTCATTTCTTATTTCGGCATTTGAGCCGACCTCGGAAAAGCTGATATTCTTCACCAAACTGTCAACAAAAAGCCCTGTGCCGCCTGCAACAATCGGCACTCTGCCTCTTGCGGTAATTTCATCAATCAGGACCTTTGCACGCTCAACAAAATCCGCAACAGAAAAAGTTTGGTCTGCGTCGAGAAATTCAACAAGATGATGCACAACACCGTCCTGCTCCTCTTTGGTGGCGACTGCGGTTGCAATCGGCATATTTTTGTACACTTGCATTGAATCGGCAGAAATGATTTCACCGTCAACAGCCTTTGCAATTTTCATCGCCAAATCGGTTTTGCCCGATGCCGTTGCACCGACAACGCAAATTATCTTTGTCTTTTTCATTACTGTATCCTGCCGAACTGTTTTTCTATGTCATATTTTGACAGCTTAATCATAACAGGTCTGCCGTGAGGACAATATCTGATGTTAGGATTTGCAAGCAATTTCTTGACAAAAAGTTCCATCTCATACGGTGAGGTTTTATCCCCTGCTTTAACAGCCGCCCTGCACGAAGTGGAATGGAATATCCAATCCATCTGCTCGGGTGTAATGTCTGTTTTGCCGTCAAGGAGCTTTGCCGCAGTTTCTTCAACCAAGCCGCTGACATCCTCGCCGTCCAAAATTGACGGACATTCACGAACCAAAACTGTTGAGTTGCCAAAATCCTCAACTGCAAATCCGCATTTTGAATACAAATCAAGATTTGAAAGAACAGCGTTGTATTCTTCTCTTGAAAGTCTTACTGCCACGGGTGACAGCAAAACCTGCGATGCAATTTGAGTTGAAGCTTTGAGTGCTTCAAAATTCATTCTTTCATGTGCGGCGTGCTTGTCTATCATATAGCAATCGCCGTCCATTTCAATGATGATATATGTTTTAAAAATCTCGCCGACAAGTCTGAAATCAGGCACTTCTACGCTTTGGGTCTTTTCCTGCTTTGGTAAAGGTTCCGACTGTTCCTGTGTTTCAGGCTCTTTGCCAGCCTGCTGTTCATTTGATATAGAAGGCTTTGTGAATTTGTTTAAATCAAGTTTTGCTGTTGTGGTTGATTCCTCAACATAATTTTGTTCTTCCTCTGTTTTAGGTGATTTTTCACGCAAAACATCAGGAGCGGCAACCCTCCAAAAATCATCGGGATTGCTTTCCTGTTTAAACTGCATTTGGGTCGGCGCTTCTTCCTTTGGTTTGAAGAAATCAATCTTGCCGTTTACAGTTGTTTGAGTCGGTCGAGGTGCGGAAAAATGTGCTTCCTTTGGAGTATCGAGCATTTCAATAGCGTTTTTAACTCCGTAATACACAAGTTCGAACACCGGCTTTTCGTTGGCAAATCTAACCTCTATTTTTGCCGGATGAACATTGACATCAACAAATGACGAATTGCACTCGATGTTGAGCACACAGCCGGGGAACTTGCCGACCATAATCGAATTGCGATAAGCCTGTTCGAGTGCCGCCATAGCGGTTTGCGATTTTACAAGTCGGGAATTGATGAAGAAAAACTGCATTCCACGGCTTTTGCGTGACATTGACGGTTTTGTGACAAAACCGCTCACACGCATATTGTTAATCTCGTAATCAACAGGAATAAGCGAATTTGCAAATTCTCTGCCGAACACGGAATAAATTGTACTTTTTAAATCTCCGTTGCCCGATGTGATAAGCGTTTGCTTACCGTCACGGATAAATCCAAACGATATTTCAGGGTGGCTTACGGCAATTCGCTCAACCACACCTGCAACGGCATTTGCTTCGGTAACATCCTTTTTGAGAAACTTCATTCTCGCCGGAGTGTTGAAGAAAATATCCGCAACGACAATCGTTGTACCCACAGGACAACCGGCATCCGAAAAATCAAGTTCCTGACCGCCTGCAATCTCATACCTTGTGCCGATTTCCTCATCTGCCGTGCGAGTGAGAAGCTGAACCTTGGCAACGGCAGAAATTGAAGCCATTGCTTCACCTCTGAAGCCGAGTGTTCCGATTTTATCCAAATCGTCGCTAACCTTAATCTTAGAGGTTGCGTGAGAGATAAAAACTTTTTTTACCTCGCTTCGTGCTATGCCACAGCCGTCATCGGTTATACGGATATAAGTTGAACCGCCGTTTTTGATTTCGACAGTAATATTTTTTGCACCTGCGTCAACGGAATTTTCAATCATTTCCTTGACGACTGAGGACGGACGCTCAACAACCTCACCTGCTGCAATCAGCTGATATACTTCCTTTGGCAATATATTAATTTGAGGCATTTCGTCACATCCTTTCGGTACAAATTATCAACCCATAATTTCCTCTGCTTTTTTCTTGAGGTCGTAGAGGGTTTGCATTGCTTCAATCGGTGTCAGAGTGTTGACATCTGTCGCCTTGAGAAGCTCAAGTATTTCATCGGTGGATTTTGCCTTGAAGTTGAACTGAATTTCATCATCAGTCGGTTCTTCCTCGACAGCCTCCTCCGCCTTAAAATCAATTTCTATTTTATTCGCTTCAAGTTCTTTAAGGATTGCCTTTGCTCGCTTTGTGACCGCTGACGGAACACCTGCAAGTTTTGCAACCTCAATACCGAAGCTTTGGTCTGCACCGCCGTGAACAATTCTGCGAAGAAATGTAATGTCATCCCCACGCTTCTTAACGGCGATTGAATAGTTGTTTACACCGTTTAGCATACCCTCCATAGCAGTAAGCTCATGATAATGGGTTGCAAAAAGTGTTTTTGCTCCGATTTTCTTCACCACATATTCGAGCACGGCTCTCGCTATGCTCATACCGTCAAAGGTTGATGTGCCTCTGCCGATTTCATCAAGGATG